>Ga0079224_100015312_pt1 | contig 10741 bp, 5 predicted proteins | sample Stecom2015_FD_80414 | JGI IMG/M metagenome (GOLD analysis project Ga0079224, IMG submission 80414) | Agricultural soil microbial communities from Utah to study Nitrogen management - Steer compost 2015 | ecosystem: Environmental > Terrestrial > Soil > Agricultural land | place: USA: Utah...
CGGCGTCCCGCACCTTCTTCTTCATCGGCAGCACGTAGCCGCCGCTGCGGTCGCTCGGGAACACCGACGTCGTCCAGGTGCTGCCGCCGACCGTCACGCGGACCCGCACCGAGCCGAAGCCCCGCGGCGGCAGAGGCAGGTCCGCCAGCTCGTCGGAGTGCTCGGGCGGGACGGTGACGAACCACCAGGAGTCGGTGCGCGCCTCCCACTGCCACAGGGGAGCGGTGAACTCGATCTGCACGGCACCGAGTCTGACAGAAGGGTCTGACACTCCCGGGGACGACGAACCCCCGGGCCACGCCGTGGCCCGGGGGTTCGTCGTGCGGACGTCAGTCGGTGGTGCCCGACGTCGGACCCGTGTCGGTGGCCGGCCGGCCGCCGCGGGTGCGGCGACGCGTCCGGTTCCGGCGACGGCGCTGGCCGTCGCCCTCGCCCGACGCCGTGCGCTCGCCGCCGGAGCCGTCCGACGGTCCGGCGTCGCGCCGCGCCGCCGTCGACCCCTCCGAGCGCGCCGGACGCGCGCCGCCCTGGCGGCCGCCGGAACGCTGTCCGCCCTGGCGGCCGGACCGCCCGGAGCGCGACCCACCGGCCCGCTTGCCGGTCTCGCCGAGGTCCTCGAGCTCCTCGGCGTCGAGGCCCGCCAGGTGCTGCGCCGACTTCGGCAGTCGGCCCTTGGTGCCCTCAGGGATGCCCAGGTCGGTGTACAGGTGCGGCGAGGTGGAGTAGGTCTCGACCGGCTCGGGGAAGCCGACGTCGAGGGCCTTGTCGATGAGCGACCAGCGCGGCACGTCGTCCCAGTCCACGAAGGTGACGGCGGTGCCGGCGTTGCCCGCGCGACCGGTGCGGCCCACGCGGTGCAGGTACGTGCGCTCGTCCTCGGGGCACTGGTAGTTGACGACGTGCGTCACGTCCTCGACGTCGATGCCGCGGGCGGCGACGTCGGTGGCGACCAGCACGTCGATCTTGCCGTTGCGGAACGCGCGCAGCGCCTGCTCGCGGGCGCCCTGACCGAGGTCGCCGTGGATGGCGCCCGCCGCGAACCCGCGGCTCTGCAGCTCGTCGGCGACCTTCGCGGCCGTGCGCTTGGTCCGCGCGAACACGATCGTGCGACCGCGGCCCTCCGCCTGGAGCAGGCGGGCCAGCACCTCGACCTTGTCGAGCGCGTGCGCCCGGTACACGACCTGCTTGATGTTCTTGACGGTCGCGCCCTCGTCGTCCGGCTCGGCGGCGCGGATGTGCGTGGGCTGCTTCATGTAGCGCCGCGCCATCGAGACCACGGCACCCGGCATCGTCGCGCTGAACAGCATCGTGTGCCGCTGCGCGGGCGTGCGGGCGAGGATCTTCTCGACGTCGGGCAGGAAGCCGAGGTCCAGCATCTCGTCCGCCTCGTCGAGCACGACCGTGCCCGCCCGCAGGAGCGTGAGGTGGCCCTGGTTCAGCAGGTCGATCATGCGCCCGGGGGTGCCGACGACGACGTCGACGCCCGCCTTGAGGGCCTCGATCTGCGGCTCGTAGGCGCGGCCGCCGTACACCTGCACGATGCGTACGGACCGGCGCGCGGATGCCGTCGCCAGGTCGTTCGCGACCTGGACGGCGAGCTCGCGCGTCGGCACGACGACGACGGCCTGGGGCTTGCCCGGTGCCACGAGCTGGTCGTAGCCGGGCTCACCCGGCGCGACCACACGGTGCAGCAGCGGGACGCCGAAGCCCAGCGTCTTGCCCGTACCGGTCTTGGCCTGGCCGATGATGTCGTGGCCGCTCATCGCCACCGGCAGCGTCATCGCCTGGATGGGGAACGGGTGGGTGATGCCACCGTCCTTGAGCGCGTCGACGATCTCGGGGCGGACACCGAAGTCCGCGAACGTCACGTTCTGCGCCTGGATGGCGGACGGGGAGGAGTAGTCGGGACCGGAGCCAACCGTGGGCTCGGGGTTGACGGTGGCCGCGCTCGCGGCCGAGGTGTCTGTGGTAGTCACTGGCGCCTTCATCTCTCGCGGCGCGGTGGGCCCTCGTGGCCCGGCGATCGCGCCTGGGTGCGGCAGCCGATCGTGGAAATCAGCGCGTGCCAGGGACCAGGGGCCCCGGCTGCGCGTCCCGCGCGTGAGCCTCGGGGTGAGGCCGGGGCACGGGATCGGGGTCGGAACGTGACGACCGGGCAACCATGTACGTCAGTCATGGTACGCGCACGATGTTTCCGCGTGGTAAGCGAACCGCGACGAATTGCGCCGCAGTAACGAACGCCACGTCGGGGCGGTGGCGCGTGGCGGGAGGCGCGCGGTGCGTGCCGGCCCGCCACGCGGCGGGATCAGACCGCGCCGAAGCCGACCTTGCGCTGCTCCTCGGAGCCGATCTCGACATAGCCGATGGCGCTGCCGGGGATGATCACCTTGCGGCCACGGGAGTCGGTGAGCTCGAGCGGGTCGCCGCCCAGGGCCTTCTTGACGGCGGCCGCAACGGCGTCAGCGCTCTCTTCCGTCTCGACCGTGACCTCGCGCGGGAGGTTCTGCACACCGATGGTGACGTCCACGTTTACTCCAGTTCGGTCGGGGATTGCGCCGCGTGCCCGCTGGTACGGGAACCCGGCCAGACGATCCTAGTCACGCGGCACGACCGGCGGCCCGCCGTTTCGCCGTGAGCCGACAGGAGGATCGCCGGGCGCCCGGGGACCACCCGTGGGCGCAGGGGGACCTGCGTGGCACCATGGACGGCGTGGGCGGTCCGACCTCTCCCCGGCGCGCGGCGGTGACGCTCGGCGTGTGCCTCGCGCTGGGCCTCGGCGCCGGTGTGGCGGTCACGGTGTCGGCCGAGCCGGACGCCTCCGCCTCCGCGGTGGCGGGCATGGTCGAGGACAACCTCGGCGCGGGGGCTGCCGGGTCGGCCACGGCCGCCGGCGAGCCCGTCACCCGCAAGTCCGCCCCGCCGCCGCCCCGTGCGGCGACCGACGACCCCGACCCGACGGCGGACCCGGCCTCCGGCCTCCTCGACGAGCGGCCGGAGGTGCGCGAGAAGCTGTCCGGCCGCCTGCTCGTCGCCCGGGGGTCCCGGCCCGCCCCCGCCGCGGGCACGGGGAGGGGCACGGTCTGGCGGGTCCAGGTCGCCGTCGAGAAAGGGCTGCCGGTCGACCGGCAGGTCTTCGCCCGGGCGGTGCTGGACACCCTCAACGACCCGCGCGGGTGGAACGGGGCGGACGGCTCCACGTTCGCGTGGACGGACTCCGACCGCTACGACGTGCGCGTCGTGCTGGCGAGCCCCGGCACGACCGACGAGCTGTGCCTGCCGCTGGACACCATCGGCGAGCTGTCGTGCGGCGTCGAGGGGACGGCCGTGCTCAACTTCAGGCGCTGGGCCACGGGCTCGCGCGCCTGGGAGAACATCCGCCGGTACCGGCAGTACCTGGTCAACCACGAGGTGGGGCACGTCATCGGGCACCGGCACGACCTCTGCGCGGGCAAGGGCGAGCACGCGACCGTGATGGTGCAGCAGACCACCACGACGAGCGGGTGCGTCCCCGAGCCGTGGCCCGCGCCCGGCGCGCGCTGATCCGATACCTCGCGAAACGGACATCCCTCGCACACCCGCGCGGGGCCGCCAAGAGTGTCAGTGGCTCGTGATTCCATCGTCCGCGTGACACCGACCCCCACCCTCGCGCCACGGCTCGCGCCGCCCGGGCAGTCCTCCGGCGGTCCGGCCCCCGTGCGCCTCGACGAGAGCCAGGCGGCCGCCGTCGAGACGGCGCTCGCGCGGCGCGCGACCCTGGTGCTCGGGGCGCCGGGCTCCGGCCGCACGACCGTCGCGTGCGAGATCGCCGTGCGGGCGCTCGCGGGTGGCGCCCGCCCCGAGCGCGTGCTCGTCCTCGCCGCGTCGCGGCGCGCGGCCGCCCGCCTGCGCGACGAGGTCGCCGCCCGTGCCGGCCGGACGGTCGGCGCGCCGATGGTCCGGACGGCCTCCTCCGCGGCCTTCGCGGTGCTGCACCGGCGTGCGGCGGCCCTTGAGCTGCCTGCGCCGACCCTCGTCTCGGGGCCGGAGCAGGACCTCGTGCTGGCGGAGCTGCTCGCGGGGCACGTGGCGGGAGAGGGTCGCCCGCTCACGCTCCCCGCCGGGCTGCCGCAGGACTCGCTCGGGTTGCGCGGCCTGCGCCAGGAGCTGCGTGACCTGCTGATGCGCGCGGCCGAGCGCGGTCTCGGACCGGTCGAGCTCGACGAGCTGGGGCGGACGCACGAGCGCCCGGAGTGGGTCATGGCCGCCCAGCTCTACGAGGAGTACCTGGACACCATGGCGCTGCGTCTCGCGACACCGGACGCCGGGCCGCGGTACGACCCGGCCGTCGTGATCGACGAGGCGGCACAGGCCCTGCGCTCGTGGGAGGACGAGGTGCCGGGGGCGCCCCGGCCGGCGTGGGACCTCGTCGTGGTGGACGACTACCAGGAGGCGACGGCGGCGGCCGCACGCCTGCTGCACGTGCTCCACGGCGACGGCGCTCGCCTCGTGCTGCTGTCCGACCCGGACTCGGCCGTCCAGACGTTCCGTGGTGCCGCGCCGGGTCTCACCGGCCGCGCCGCCGCGCCCACCGGCGACTTCGGCGCGTTCGACGCCGAGACCGTGGTGCTCGGCGTCGCCTGGCGGCAGGAGCCCGAGCTGCGGGCCGTCACCCGCGCCGTGACCGACCGCATCCCGGTCTCGGCGAGCGCGGTGCACCGCCGGGCCGCGGCGCGGCCGGTGCAGGCGGCACCGACCCGGGAAGGACCGGCGCGGACGGACGGCGGGCCGACGCCGGAGCAGCCGCCCGCCGTCCAGGTCGCCGTGCTCGCGGGGGCCGCGCAGGAGGCGGCCTGGATCGCACGCGAGCTGCGTGCCGAGCACCTGCTGCACGGCACTCCCTGGGAACGGATGGCGGTGGTCGCGCGCAGCGGCACCCGGCTCAGCGCGCTGCGTCGTGAGCTCGTGTCGGCCTCCGTGCCCGTCGCGCTGCTGGGGTCGGACCTCCCGCTGCGTGACGAGCCGGCCGTGGCACCGCTGCTCGCGGCCGTCCGGACGTGCGCAGGCGCGCCACGGGGGAGCCTCGAGGCCCTCATCGCCGACGAGCTCGACGGCACGCCGCAGGCGCTCGACCCCGAGACGGCGGCCCTGCTGCTCGTCTCGCCGATCGGCGGGCTGGACGCCGTGGCCCTGCGCCGGCTGCGCCGTGCGCTGCGCGCGCAGGAGCTGTCCGCCGGTGGCGGGCGCACGTCGGACGCGCTGCTCGTCGAGGTGCTGGCCGACCCGGCCCGGGCCGCGCTGCTGCCCGCGCCGGTGCGCCGGGGCCCCCTCGCGGTCGCCCGTGTTCTGGCGGCTGGGCGTGACGCGGCCGCCCAGCCGGGGGCCACCGCGCAGACGGTGCTCTGGGCCGTGTGGGCCGCGACCGGCCTCGCCGAGCGCTGGAGCGCGGCCGCTCTGGCCGGCGGTCCCGCCGGCCTGCGCGCCGACCGGGACCTCGACGCCGTGCTGGCCCTGTTCCGCGCCGCCGAGACCTTCGTCGACCGGATGCCTGGCGCTCCGGTCGCCGCGTTCGTCGACTACCTCGCCTCGCAGGACCTGCCCGCGGACTCGCTCGCCGCGTCCGCCCAGGGCGCCGGTGCCGTCGAGGCGCTCACGCCCGCCGGAGCGGCGGGCCGTGAGTGGGACGTCGTGGTCGTGGCGGGCGTGCAGGACGGCGTCTGGCCGGACCTGCGCCTGCGGGACTCCCTGCTCGGCTCGCAGGCGCTGGTCGAGCTCGTCGCGGGCCGGTCGCAGGACGGTCGCGTCGTGGGCTCGGAAGCGCGGCGGCAGGTGCTCACCGACGAGCTGCGCGCCTTCGCGGTCGCGGTCTCGCGCGCCCGGCGGCGGCTGATGGTCACGGCGGTGGAGGACACCGAGGAGGCGCCGAGCGTCTTCTGCGACCTCGTCGCGCCGCGGAACGACGGCGGAGAAGGCCCTGACCCGCGCCGCGTCCCCGTCGGACCGCCCCTCGACCTGCGCGGCGTGGTGGCGGCCGCCCGGTCCGACCTCGTCCGTGCGTCGGTCGGGCACGCGGGCCGCACGCCCGGCGACGGCGGTGGGCGGCCGGACGCCGCGGAGGCCACGGCTCCCGCGCACCCCGCCGCGGCGCTGCTGGCCGACCTGGCCGCCGCGGGCGTCGCCGAGGCCGACCCCACCACCTGGTACGGCGTGGCCGGTGTCTCGAGCGAGGTGCCGCTGTGGGGCGAGCGCGAGACCGTGACGGTCTCGCCGTCGAAGGTCGAGACCGTCACCACCTGCGCCCTGCGGTGGGCGTTCGAGGCCGCGGGCGGTACCGCCCCCGACGCCACCCATCAGACGCTGGGCACACTGCTGCACTCGATCGCCCAGACGCACCCGAAGGGTTCGCTCACGGACCTCCGGAGGGAGCTCGACCGGCGCTGGCCCGAGCTCGCCCTGCCCGACGGCTGGCCCTCGCGCCAGCTCCGCAAGCGCGCCGAGCGGATGGTCGAACGGCTGGCCGACTACCTCGCCGACTCTGGCGAGCCGTTGCTCGTCGAGGCCGACTTCGACCTGCGCGTCGGCAGGGCCAGGCTGCGCGGCCAGGTCGACCGGGTCGAGGGCGCGGGGGACGGCGCCGTGACCGTGACCGACCTCAAGACCGGCAAGACAGCCGCGAGCAAGGACAAGGCGGCAGAGAACCCGCAGCTCGGCGCCTACCAGCTCGCCGTCGAGGAGGGCGCGCTCGACCTGCCGGAGGGCACGGTCAGCAAGGGCGCGCACCTGGTGTACGTCGGTACGGACACCGTCTCGGCGAGCATCCGCAACCAGCCGGCGCTCGCCCCGGACGAGGACGGCGGGAGCTGGGCCCGCGACGCCGTCGAGGGAGCCGCCGACACCATGGCCGCCGCGCGGTTCGCCGCGCGCGCCAACGACCTGTGCGAGGTGTGCCCCGTGCGGCGCTCCTGCCCGTTGCAGCCCGAGGGCCGGAAGGTGGTCGAGTGACCGAGCCGGAGATCCGTCTGTCCGCACGCGCCATCGCCCGCCTGCTCGGGCGCCCCGAACCGACCGACGAGCAGGTCCGCGTCATCGAGTCGCCGCTCGAGCCCGCTCTCGTCGTCGCGGGGGCGGGGTCCGGCAAGACGGAGACGATGGCCGCGCGCGTCGTCTGGCTCATCGCCAACAAGCTCGTGCACCCGGAGCAGGTGCTCGGCCTGACGTTCACGCGCAAGGCGGCGGGCGAGCTCATGCAGCGCGTCCAGACGCGGCTCGCGCAGCTCAACCGGGCGCTCGGCGAGGAGTCGGGCGAGGCGCTCGCCGGCCTCGACCTGGACCGGCCGACGGTCGCCACCTACAACGCGTACGCGGCCTCTCTCGTGGCCGACCACGGCCTGCGCCTCGGCGTCGAGCCGAGTGCCCGGCTGCTGGGGCAGGCCGAGCAGTGGCAGCTCGCCTCGCAGGTCGTCGAGTCCTGGGACGAGGACCTCGGCACCGACAAGGCGGTCAGCACCGTCACGGCTGCGGTCGTCGCGCTGTCCGGTGCGCTGGGCGAGCACCTCGTGGACCCGGCGGAGGCGCGGGACCGGCTGACCGAGATGGTCGAGCACCTCGAGTCCCTGCCCCTCGGCCCGCGGCAGAAGAAGCGCACCAAGGACGTGGACAAGCTCATCGGGTCGGTCGCGGAGCGGGCCCGGTTCGTCGACCTGGTCGTCGAGTACCGGCGTCGCAAGCGCATCGCCGAGGCGCTCGACTTCGGCGACCAGGTCGCGTTCGCCGCGCAGCTGGCGCGCGAGGTGCCGCTCGTGGGGGCGGCGGAGCGTGCGCGGTTCGAGGTGGTGCTGCTGGACGAGTACCAGGACACCTCGTACGCCCAGGTCGAGCTGCTCTCCGGGTTGTTCGGCGGGGGGCACCCGGTGACCGCCGTCGGCGACCCGCACCAGTCGATCTACGGCTGGCGCGGGGCCTCGGCCGGCGGCCTCGCCCGGTTCCCCGAGCGGTTCCCGCACCGCGACGGCGCGCCGGCCGTCGTGCACTACCTGTCGACGTCCTGGCGCAACGACGCCGCCGTGCTCGCCGCGGCCAACGTCGTCTCCGGGCCTCTGCGCGCCGGGGCGGGAGCCGTCGAGGTGCCGCCGCTGGACCTGCGCCCGGGCGCGGGGACGGGCGTGGTGTCCGCGCACGTCACCGCGACCCTGGAGGAGGAGGCCGAGGCCGTCGCCGAGTGGGTCGCCGGGCGCTGGCGGTCGGGCGCGCACCCGGAGGGCCGGACGACGGCGGCCGTGCTGTGCCGGGCCCGCGCCCAGTTCCCCGCGCTCGAGGTGGCGCTGCGCCGGCGCGGGCTCCCCGTCGAGGTGGTGGGCCTCGGTGGCCTCCTCACCACGCCGGAGGTGGTCGACGTCGTCGCGCTGCTGCAGGCCGCGCACGACCCCTCCCGCGGCGACGCCCTGCTGCGCCTGCTCACCGGGCCGCGCCTCAACCTCGGCGCGGCCGACCTGCACGCCCTGGGCTCGTGGGCGGCGGACCTGGCGCGCCTCGACGACCCGCGCCGGTCCGGCGACGCGCCCGACCCCGCGCCGGGGCCCGACGCCGAGGACGACCCTCGTGTCGTCGAGGGCGACGTCACCGACCACCGCTCGATCATCGACGCGCTCGACGACCTGCCGCCGCTCGGCACGCCCGCCCGGGACGGACGGACGCTGTCGCCGGACGCGCACCGGCGGCTGTCCGCCCTGGCCCGCCTGCTGCGCGACCTGCGAGGGCTCACCTACCTCTCGCTGCCGGAGCTCGTCGTGCAGGCGGAGCGCGCGCTGGGCCTCGACGTGGAGTCCGCCACCGCGCTCGCCCTGACCGGCGCCGGGGTCGGGGGCGCCGTGAGCGACCGCGGCCGGGAGCACCTCGACGCGTTCCGCGACGTGGCGGCGTCGTTCGCGCAGTCGTCGGACACGGCGACGCTCGGCGCGTTCCTCGCGTGGCTCGGCGTCGCGGGCGAGCGCGAGCGCGGGCTCGACATGCCGGTCCACGAGCCCGACCCCGACGCCGTGCAGGTGATCACCGCGCACGCCGCCAAGGGCCTCGAATGGGACGTGGTGGCCGTCGCGGGGCTGGCCGACGGTGCGTTCCCCACGTGGGACAAGGGTGCGCGGTCGGGGGAGGCGTCGTCGGGGTGGCTGTCCGACCTCGGCGAGCTGCCGTACCACCTGCGCGGCGATGCCGACGACCTGCCACGGTTCGACTGGGAGCACGCCTCCGACACGAAGGACCTCGTCGCGCTGCGGGAGGAGTTCAGGGCCGCGTGCGGCGCGCACCGGCTCGCGGAGGAGCGCCGTCTGGCTTACGTGGCGTTCACGCGGGCGCGCCGGGAGCTCTTCCTCACGGCCTCCTGGTGGGGCACGGCGAGCCGGCCGCGCGGCCTGTCCCCGTTTCTCGCCGAGCTGGCCGACGCCGGGCTCGTCGGCACCGACCTGTGGGCACCGGTGCCGGAGCCGGACGCCGAGAACCCGCGCAACGCCGAGGAGGTCACGGGCCTCTGGCCCGCCCCGGACGAGGACGCGGGGGAGCGGACGACGCAGGCGGGTCCGCCGACCGCCCGCGAGGTCCTGCGCACGACCGCCGCCCGGGTGGACGAGGCCGCCGAGCTCCGGCTCGTGCGGCTCGCCGCGGCCGGCCTGCCTGCGGACGCGCTCACGGCGCCGCGCGGGAGCCTGACGGACGCGGCGGGGCACGATCTCGTCGACCTCGCGCGCATGCTGCTGGTCGAACGCGACCGCCACGCCGACCGGGAGGTCGCGTTCCCCGCGCACGTGTCGGCGTCGGGCCTGGTGCGCCTCGCCGCCGACCGGGAAGCCTTCGCGCTGCAGCTCCGCAGGCCCGTGCCGGTCCAGCCCACCGTGCACGCCCGCCGGGGCACGCGGTTCCATGAGTGGGTGGAGCAGTTCTTCACGTCGGCCACGCTGCTCGACGTCGACGACCTGCCCAGCGCCGAGGACGACGAGCTGCCCGAGGACACCGACCTCGACAAGCTCCGCGACACGTTCCTCGGCTCCGAGTGGGCGGCGCGCACGCCGGTCGCGGTCGAGGTCGACGTCGAGACGCCGGTGGCAGGCGTCATGCTGCGCTGCCGCATGGACGCCGTCTTCCGGGACCCGGAGCGAGGGCCGGACGCCGTCGTCGTCGTGGACTGGAAGACCGGCAGGGAACCCCTCGACGCCGCGGCGCGCTCCGCCCGCGAGGTGCAGCTCGCCGTGTACCGGCTCGCGTGGTCGCGCTGGACAGGTCTGCCGCTCGACCAGGTGAGCGCCGCGTTCTACTACGTCGGCTCGGACGCCACGGTGCGTCCCGAGCGGCTGCTCGACGAGCCCGAGCTGGAGGCCCTCATCCGCGGCGAGTGACGCATGGCGGGCGACCGCGGGGCCGCGCCCCCGCCGCACGGTCACGCCCGAGCCGGACCGCCCAGCCACTCCTCGATGAGGGCGCGCGCGATCGAGGCGCGGCCGGGCAGCTTCAGCCGGTCCTCCGCGACCGCGGCGCCGAGCTCGGCCCGCGTGAACCAGTCCGCCTCGGCGATCTCGTCCTCCTGCCGGACGAGGGCAGTGGTCGTGGCGCGTGCGCGGAAACCGACCATGAGCGACGCGGGCAGCGGCCAGGGCTGGCTGCCGCGGTACTCCACGGTCGCCGGGTCCACGACCACGCCGACCTCCTCCGCCGTCTCGCGCACCACCGCCTGCTCGTGGCTCTCGCCCGGCTCGACGAACCCCGCCAGCACCGACCG
>Ga0079224_100015313_pt1 | contig 10741 bp, 10 predicted proteins | sample Stecom2015_FD_80414 | JGI IMG/M metagenome (GOLD analysis project Ga0079224, IMG submission 80414) | Agricultural soil microbial communities from Utah to study Nitrogen management - Steer compost 2015 | ecosystem: Environmental > Terrestrial > Soil > Agricultural land | place: USA: Utah...
CCCGCTGCCCGTGCGGCGACGGGTAGACGACGTCGATCCCGGTCAGGGAGCGGTCGTATAGGCGGAGGCGCATGGTAGCCAGGGTGCCGAGGACACCGACCCGCTTCGCCCCGACGACCCGGGCGGCGACCAGCCCGGTCATGTCGAGGATGGGCACGGGCAGCTGGCTCCGGATCTCCTCGAGGGCGAGGTGGGCGGTGTTGCAGGGCATGGCCAGGAGGGTGGCGCCGGCCGCGATCAGCGACCGGGCCATGGAAACGAGTGTGGGCACCGGACTCGGTCCGGTGCCCATGAACGCTTCGACCCGGGAGGGAACCTGCGGGTTGTTGTAGACCAGCAGGGGTCTGTGGTCCTGGTCGCCGGAGGCCTCCGTCCCCCGCAGGACGCGCCCCATCAGCTCAATGGTCGCCTCGGGACCCATCCCACCCAGGATCCCGACCAGCGGCGGCTTCTTGCCGACCGGCCCCAGGTTCGGACTCACCCCAGGGGTCAGTCGACCGGTTCGGTCTCTGCCAGGTAGCAGATGATGTCGCCGGTGCCCACGGTCCCCATCGTGTTGATCCGGCACACCCGTCCGTCGGCCGGGGCGGAGAACTCGGCGGTCACCTGCCCGGCCAGGTTCTCGAGCCGGGCGAGCCTGGTGCCAGCCTTCACGTCGCTGCCGATCGGGACCTCGTGGATGAGAAAGCCGAAGACGTCTGTGCGGATGCGGTGCACCTTCTTGAGCACCCTCCGACCCTCGGGGATCTCCGGCTCGCCCTCGATGATGCCGATGACCTTGAGCAGGTTGGTGACGCCCCGGATGCCCATGGCCCGCTCGTCCTCGTCGATGAAGTTGGCGACGCCGAACTCGGCCATGCTCGCGGGCGTGCCGGTGCGAACCGCGTGGTCGACCAGCGACCCGTGGAACATGGACTGCCCGAGGATGTTCGGGGCTCCGAAAGCCTTTGCGAGCATGGCGCTCTTCTCGTACACCTCGGGGGTGGCACAGCTCTCCTGCTTAGGGAAGGCGGAGTAGGCGTGCCAGGCGCCGCCCACCGAGGCGGCATGCAGGTCGAACGCGTAGTCGGCCTCGGCGATGAACCGGTCGGCGATCAGGGCGGCGATCCGCTCGGTGAGGACGCCGTCCGCCGGGGCCGGGAACACCCGGTTCATGTCGTGCGGACCCGGGTACATCTCGATGATGTTCCGGCGCGTGCGTGTCGCTGTGGCCAGGGGGTTCGACATCGGGATGGTCACCAGCGTGCCGGACATCTTCGCTGGGTCGAGGTCCCGTACCACGTGGCGCATCACGTCGGTGCCGAGGATCTCGTCGCCGTGCATGGCGGCGTTCACATAGAAGGTCGGCCCGTCATTGACGCCGCCGACGGTGATCACGGGGAGTTCGATGGGAGCCCCGTTTGGCTGCTCGCCGATGCGGAGCCAGGTGCCGAGCTTCCGGCCCTTCTCGACGGCCACCTCGGTGCTGTGCACGAACTCCATCTCAACTCCTTCCCGCAGGGTGTCGTTGCACCTCGTCCAATTGTCGGACTATCATACAGTCTGATCATAGTACGCTATGACAAAACTGATGTTCTCTAGTCAGGGAGTGGTGATGCCACAGGTCAGGATCTCGATGTTTGAGGGGCGGACTCGCGAGCAGAAGAAGGAGCTCGTGAAGCGGGTCACCGAGGCCGTGGTGGAGGCGATCGGCGTCAAGCCGGAGTCCGTCCGGATCTACCTGACCGAGACGCAGCGGTCGGACGTCGCCGTCGCGGGCGAGTTCCTCGCAGACGATACCCAGTGAACGTGCACGCCTGATCCGAAGGGGAAAGCGATGAGCGACGTCAACAACGCATCTGGCCATCAGAACGCGAATTTCGAGAAGGGTCTCGCCATCCGGCGTCAGGTGCTCGGGGACGAGTACGTAGATGCCGCCCTCAACCGTCCGGGCGAACTGGTCGCGCAGTTCCAGCAGCTGGTGACCGAGAACTGTTGGGGGACGGTGTGGACACGGGACCAATTGGACCGGAAGACCCGGAGCCTTCTCACGGTCGCGATCACCGGGGCCTTGAATCGGCAGCACGAGCTTCGTGTCCACACCCTCGGGGCGCTGCGCAACGGCTGCACCCCCGAGGAGATCGTCGAGGTGATGATGCACCTCGCCGTCTACGCCGGCATGCCGGCCGGTGTCGACGGCTTCAACTCGGCCCTCGCAGTCATCCAGGAGTTCTCCGGCACGGCCGATTCCGCCGCAACAGGATGAAGGACATGAGCCACAGCGATTCCAGCCTCAAGGTGGCGCGGCGGCCCGCCCCGGTGCGCTCCCAAACGGCAGACGTACTTCGCCGCGCCATCATCTCAGGGCGCTTCAAGACAGGGGACCGTCTCAACGAGCGCGAGCTTTGCGAGTTGACCGGGGTGTCACGCACGTCGGTGCGGGAGGCACTCCGGATCCTCGAGGCCGAGGGTCTCGTGGAGGCCACGCCGACCACCGGCAGCGTCGTGGCGACCCTGACCCCGAAGCAGGTCAAGGACATCTACGAGTTCCGTGCCGTCCTGGAGGGCTTCGGCGCCTACCAGTTCGTGAGGCTGGCCAGCCACGACGAGATCGAGAAGGGCCTCGAGCTCATCGATGCCGTCATCGCCGCCATCCACGACCCGGACACACTCCGGGAGGAGAAGCAGCGCTTCTACGAGTTCCTCTTCAACATCGCCGGCAACAACCTCGTGGCGGAGACTATGGAGCGCGTCTCCGCCCTCATCGCCCTGATGCGGAACCTGACGATGTCGCAGGAGGGGCGGCCGGAGGCTCTGGCCCGGGAGATGCAGGCGATCAGAGACGCCATCGCAGCCCGGGACGCGGGGTGGGCGCGGCGTGCCTTCGTGGCGCACGTCGAGGCAGCCGGACGCGTTGCTCTTTGGGCCCTGGGCGAGCTCAACGACGAGGGGGACCCATCCGGGGGGGCCGGCGATCGGGAACGAGAACAGGAGACGGTTGACGCATGACTGTTCCGGAGAAGACCCAGGTTGGGATCATCGGAGCGGGTCCTGCCGGCTTGATGCTGGCGCACCTGCTCCATCTGTATGGCATCGAGTCTGTGATCCTCGAGGCCAAGAGCGAGGAGTATGTACTCGGTCGTGTGCGTGCCGGCGTGCTCGACAACGACGTCGCCGATCTCTTTATCGCCACCGGCGTCGGTGAGCGGATGCAGAAGAGCGGACTCGCCCAGACCCGGATGGAGTTCCGTTTCAACGGGCAGTCCCGGGTCATGAACTGGAGCGAGTTGGCCGGCGGCCGCCGCAACGTGGTCTACGGCCAGCAGGAGGTAGTCAAGGATCTCATCGCCAAGCGGCGTGAACTCGGTGGCCACCTCTACTTCGACACCCCCGTGGTCGGTGTCTCCAACCTCACCCTGGGCAGGCCGCGGATCAGCTACGAGTACCAGGGCCAGACCCGCGAGCTCGAGTGCGAGCTGGTGGCCGGGTGCGACGGGTACCACGGCGTCGCCCGGCAGTCGATCCCGAAGACGGCGATCACCGAGTACGAACGGCGCTACCCGTTCGCCTGGATGGGAATCCTCGCCGCGGTACCGCCCTCGCGGGAGTGGCTGATCTCGGCTTCCCACGACCGAGGCTTCGCGCTCCACTCGATGCGGTCCCGTCAGGTCACGCGGCTCTACATCCAGATCCCGCCCGAGGACACCGAGGCGGACTGGCCGGACGAGCGCATCTGGGACGAGCTGGACATCCGGCTCGCCCTCGACGGCTGGACCCTCAACCGGGGCCCGGTGTTCCAGAAGGGCAAGGTCGATCTCCGCTCCTTCGTGTGCGAGCCGATGCGGTACGGCTCCCTGTTCCTCGCCGGTGACTCGGCTCATGTCGTCCCCCCGACGGGAGGACGGGGCATGAACCAGGCGATCTCGGACGTGGCGGTGCTGGCCGACGCGATCAACGCGTACTTCAACGGCAGCAACCGGACGCTCCTGGACCGGTACTCGGCGAAGTGCCTCCGTCGCGTGTGGCGGGCGCAGTACTTCACCAACCGGATGACCGGGATGCTTCAGCGTCGGGACTTCACAGACACCTACACCCGCCGGCTCCAGATCGCAGAGCTCGATCTGGTGACCAGCGACCCGAAGGCCGCCGCCGAGCTCGCCCAGCACTACACGGGCGAGCCCTTGGAGTCGGACTTCCTTCCGAACGATCGAAAGTCCCTGGTCACGCTCCAGACCGGAGCCTGACCGAGCGCAGGGAAATAGCGCTGCGACACGAGGAGGAAATGATGAAGCGCTACCGATGGATCGGCGCACTGCTTGCCATGGTGCTGGCGGTGGCGGCCTGTTCGGGTGGCGGTGGAGGGGCCTCTTCCACCACCTCGACCACCAGCGCTTCCGGCAACGAGGGTGGTGTCACCAGCACTACCGTCGAACCCGGTGGCGCTGAGGACCGCCGCGGCGGGACGATGATCCAGGCTCTCTCCGGCGAGCCTTCGTCGCTCAACCCGGCGATCACCACCTCGACGGCGGACCTATACACCGGCTGCAAGATCTTCGAGGGCCTGGTCCGGTTCGATAAGGAGTACAACATCCTGCCGAGCTTGGCCGAGACCTGGGAGATCAGCGACGACGGCCTCCACTACACGTTCCACCTCCGGCAGGGCGTGACCTGGCACGACGGCCAGCCCTTCACGGCGGAGGACGTGGCCTGGACGTTCGAGAACGTCACGTCGCAGTACGGCCCCCGCTCGGCTGCCGCCTTCACGCGGGTCTCTGAGATCACGGTCGTGGACGACCACACCATCGAGCTCACGCTGACGGAGCCCTACGGCAGCCTCCTGTCCCTCCTCACCTGCTCGGCTTCGGCCATTCTCCCGAAGCACATCTACGGTGACGGAGTGGACATCCTCACCCACCCGCGGAACAACGACCCGGTGGGCACCGGTCCGTTCAAGTTCGATTCGTGGGACCGCGGCACGGCCGTGACCCTCGTCCGCAACGAGAACTACTGGCGGGTCGACGAGGGCATGCCGTATCTGGATCGCATCATCATGCGCTCATTCGACTCCGCCCAGGCGACGATCCAGGCCCTGGAGGCGGGCGAGGTCGACGTCGTCACGGACTACAGCTTGGACGTGGCCTCGTACAACCGGCTGAAGGACGACCCGCGGTTCACCGGGGTCGGCGGGACCAACAACCCCATCGGCCACTACTGGATCTTCAACCTGGAGCGTGAGCCGCTGAACGACGTGGCCGTGCGGCAGGCGCTGGTCAAGGCGATCAACGTCGCCTTCGTCAACGACAAGGTCTACTTCGGCCTGGGCGGCGTTCCCAAGAGCCACATCGACACCCGGCTCGGCTGGGCGCACAGCGGCGAAGTCGACCTGCAGCAGCTCTATCCCTACAGCGTGGAGCAGGCGAACGCCGAGCTCGACGCCCTCGGCCTGACCAGGGACGCCAACGGCCTCCGGTTCACGATCGACCTGGTCTACTTCATCGAGACGAGCGAACTCGAGGAGACCGCCCAGATTCTGCGCGAGAACCTGCGTGAGATCGGCGTTGACCTCCAGCTCCGTCCGCTCGAGCAGAACGTCGCCCAGAACGTGATCTGGAGTGACGAGGACTTCGACACCTTCCTGGTCCGGTTCAACTCGTTCGGCGACGTGGAGGTAGGCCTACGGCGTCTGTATCACTGCGATGCGACCGGCCCGTTCACGAACCCCGGCCACTACTGCACCGATGAGGTAGACCGTCTCCTGGAGCAGGGCGCTGCCGCGAGCGGCCCGGAGGGACGTGCTCCCTACTACCACGAGCTGGAGAAGGTCCTGGCCAGGGATCTGCCCAACATCTCGGTCATAGAGCGACCGGCGGCCGACCTCCTGCGGAAGGGTCTGGTGCCCCGCCAGAACTCCCCGGACGCCTACGACGGCTGGGAGGAGGTCTATTGGGAGCAGCAGCCCTGAGCCACTGCTCAAACGGCAGATGACTCTGATCTGAGAAGGCGAGGAGCAGCGTGAACAGCGTCCTCCGATACTCCCTCGGGAGAGCGGCACAGTCGATCCCGCTGCTCCTCGCCGTCGTCTGCGCCGCCTTCGCCCTGGTGAAGGCTTCCCCCGGTGACCCGGTCACGGCGCTCGCCGGGGACTTCCCTATCAGTGAGGAGTACCGGCGGGAGGTGGAGAGCCGTTACGGCCTGGACCAGCCCTGGCCGGTCCAGCTCCTCAAGTACCTCGGCAGCGTCGTCCGGGGGGACCTCGGCTTCTCCTTCATGAACAACGAGGAGGTGTCGACGCTCATCTGGCAGCGGCTCGGCCCCACCGTGCTCCTCACCGGCGGCGCCATGCTGCTCGCCTCGATCGGCGGGGTGGTGGTGGGGACCCTGGCGGCCCGCCGACCCGGGGGTGTGGTCGACGTCTCCTCCCAGCTCGCCGCCTTCGCTGCCTATGCCATGCCGGTCTTCTGGCTCGGCCAACTCCTCATCATGCTGTTCGCCATCAAGCTGGGCTGGCTCCCGGCCGGCGGCATGAGGTCGCTACGGGACCCCAAGACCGGCTTCGAGGGCGTGCTCCAGGTCGGGAAGCACATGATCCTCCCGGCCGTCGTGTTCGCCGCCCGCTACTTCGCCATCACGATGCGGGTGGTCCGCGACGGCGTCATCGGCGGCATGGACTCGGATTACTCCATCGCGGCTCGGGCCCGGGGCGTGAAGGAGCGTCGGATCCTCGTCTCCCACGCCCTGCGCAACGCCATGCTGCCCGTGGTGACCATCCTCAGCCTCAACCTCGGCTTCGCCATGAGCGGCACCGTGCTCATTGAGACGGTGTTCAATTGGCCGGGACTCGGCCGTCTGCTCTTCGACGCCATCGGATCCCGTGACTATCCGGTGGTGGCCGGGGTGTTCATCGTGCTCACCTCGGCTGTCGTGGTCATCAACCTCATCGCCGACATCCTGTACGGAGTCCTCGATCCCAGGGTCACCGAATGACAGCGAACCGCGTCCCGCGTGTCCGGAGGGCCGAGCGACAGTACGCCACCGTCGGCGCGGTCATCGTCGCCGTGCTCCTCGTCATCGCGGTCCTCTCCCCCTGGATCGCCAAGCACGACCCGTTCGCCCTCGGGGAAACGGCCCTGGCCGGCCCAAGCGCCAATGCGTGGTTCGGCACCGACAACCTGGGGCGGGACGTGTGGAGCCAGTTCGTCTACGGCGCCCGTCTCTCCTTGACGGTCGGCGTGGTGGCCGCCCTCATCGGCTCCGTGATCGGCGTGGGCGTCGGCACCATCGCCGGCGTCCGGGGCGGGGTGACGGACGCCCTTCTCATGCGCCTTACCGAGGCGGTGCTGATCCTCCCGCGGTTCATCGTCGCGGTGGCGGTGGTCGCCTTCCTCGGGTCGGGCATCAGCCGGATCATCATGGTCATTGGCCTCATGTCCTGGCCCGGCGTGGCACGCATCGTCCGGGCGGAGGTGATGAAGGTCAAGAACCTCGAGTTCGTCGAGGCGGCACGGGCCAGCGGCCTGGGTCGGGCCTCTATCGTCTTCCGCGAGATCCTGCCCAACTCGCTCGGCCCGGCCATTGTGGTGGCCTCGCTGGACATCGGCCAGGCCATCCTCGTGGAGGCCGGCCTCAGCTTCCTCGGCCTCGGTGACCCCACCGTCATGTCGTGGGGCACCATGCTCAACAACTCGCAGCGCTTCCTGGCGCAGGCTTGGTGGATGGCGATCTTCCCGGGCGCCGGCATCTTCCTTAGCGTCCTGGGCTTCAACATGCTGGGTGAGGGCCTTCGGGCCAGCCGGCGCGGCACCAAGCGCGCTCGGAACGGGTCCGCGGCTCCCGATGCAGGAGGGGAGGTGGCGGCCTGATGGGCGACTCCCCGATCCTCTCCGTGGAGAACCTGGCGGTTGAGCTCGTCACGCCGGAGGGCACGGTCAAACCCGTCCGCGACGTGTCCTTCACCGTGAATCGCGGCGAGGCGGTAGGCCTCGTCGGCGAGTCCGGGTCGGGCAAGTCCGTGACCGTGATGAGCCTCCTCGGCCTCGGCCGTCGTGACCTGTTCTACAGGCTGAGCGGTAAGACGGTCTTCGAGGGCATCGATCTCGTGGCCGAGCGCGGGGAGCGGCTCCGGGAGATCCGGGGCCGCAACATCGGGATGGTTTTCCAGGATCCCTCGTCGTTCCTGAATCCAGTGATGACCATCGGGAAGACCGTGCTCGAGGCCGTGACACGGGGCCGCAGGGCCACGCCAGCCGACTTCGAGAAGCGCGACACCCTGCTGCGGGACGTGGGCCTCGGCCCGGACGTCGCCACGGTGGCGGCGCATTACCCGCATCAGCTCTCCGGTGGCATGAAGCAGCGAGCGATGATCGCCTGCGCCCTGGCGGGGGACCCGGAGCTACTGATCGCAGACGAACCGACCACGGCACTGGACGCCACCGTTCAGAAGCAGGTGCTGACCGTGATGCGGAAGCTGCAGCGCTCCCGGAACATGGCGATGATCTTCATCAGCCACGACCTCAACGTCGTCTCCCAGATCTGCGACAAGGTCGTGGTCATGTACGCGGGCCGGGTCGTCGAGAAGGGCCCGGTGGAGGAGGTCCTGCACAACCCGCAGCACCCGTACACCCGCGCCCTGATCCGGTCCAGCATCTCGTTCCAGACCGAACGCGGCGCGCCTCTGAACCCCATCCCGGGCGAGGTGCCGGACGTCTTCTCCATCCCGCCGGGATGTGCCTTCTTCCCCCGATGTCCGCTGGGGGTCGCCGACATGTGCCAGGCGAAGGTCCCCGCCCCGGTTCATGTCGGGCCGGACCACACCGTCGCCTGTGTCTTCGCTGGTGTGGGCGGCGAGGTCGAGAAGCAGCCGGTCATCTGGAGGTCCATTGATGCCCCTCATTGAGTGCATCGACATCCGCAAGGTGTATCAGGGGCGGAAGGGCTGGCGAGACCGACACGAAGTCGAGGCCCTGGCCGGCGTCACCCTGACCGTGGAGCCCGACGAGGTCGTGGCGCTCGTCGGCGAGAGCGGCTCGGGCAAGTCGACCCTCGGCCGGATAGCCCTTCGGCTCATCGACCCGACCTCCGGCACCGTCCGCTGGAACGGGGTCGACACCACGTCCATGTCCGACAGGCAACTGAGGGAGCTGCGCCCTGATATGCAGATGGTATTCCAGAGCCCCACCACCTCCCTCAACCCGAGGCGGCGCATCGGCGCCACCATCGAGGGGCCGCTCAACATCGCCCGCTCCCTGGGCCGTGACGTCCGCTGGGAGGTCGAGGACCTCCTCGGCCTGGTGGGCCTGTCCCGGAACTATGCGGACCGCTACCCGCACCAGCTCAGCGGCGGGCAGCGGCAGAGGGTCGCCATCGCCCGGGCGCTGGCCGCCGGCCCCAAGTTCCTGGTGGCGGACGAGCCCACCTCCGCCCTGGACGTCTCGATCCAGGCGCAGATCCTCGACCTGATGCGGCAGCTGCAGCGCGATCTTGGGCTCTCCATCCTTCTCATCACCCACAACCTCGCCCTCGCCTACTACATGGCCGACCGGGTGCTGGTGATGCAGAAGGGGCACGTGGTCGAGGAGGGCACGGCCGAGGACGTCTTCGCCGAGCCCAAGCACGCCTACACCCGGGCCCTGCTGGACGCGGTCATCGAGCGACCGGCCTGAGCCTGGGGAGGGTTCGCGTGGTGGCCCCGGGAAGGTCGCAGGGAACGGCCGGATCTTCGCCCGTCGCCGTCGGCCTCGTCCTCTGCGTCCTGATGTGGTTCAGCGTTGTGGGGCAGTCCCTGGTGGGGGTGCTGGGTCCCGTCTTCGTCAACGACCTCGGCCTGAGCCGGCAGCGCCTCGGGACCCTGACCATGGTGGCCTTCGGCGTCGGTGCGATTACCTCGTTCCGGTCCGAGAGGGTCCGCCTCACCGACGGGAGGGTCGCCACGTCGATCGCCCAGTGCCTCCTCGCCGTGGGCATCGGGGTGATGGCGCTGGCCCCGAACGCCTTCTGGCTCACCGTGGCAGTGGCGATCATCGGCGGCGCCGGCGGGTTCGGGAACCCGATCGCCAACGTCGTGATCCGGAAGCGTCTCAACGGCAAGGGCCAGATCACCGCGACGGCCCTGAAGCAGTCGGGAGTTCAGCTCGGCGGCTTCCTCAACGGCATCGGGATCCCCGCCCTGGCCGTGGCGATCGGCTGGCGTTGGGCGCTCGGGGTGTGGGCCGCGATACCCCTCCTCGGGGCCCTCGTCTCCCGGGTGGTTCTTTCGGGCGGCGCGCGTGTCGACACCGCCGCCGGCTACACCGTGGCCGACGGTGTGCCCAGGTCGGCGGAGAACCTCCTGTGGCCGCTCGCCATCTACGGCTTCCTCATGGGGGCCGCCACCTCCATCGTCCTGGCCTACCTGCCCCTCTACGTGCACGAGCGGTTCGACGTCGTGACCGAGCAGGCGGGCTGGACCGTGGCCGCCATTGGGCTGCTCGGGGCCGTCGTGCGGATCGTTGGGCCGCACGGGCTGGCGAGGCTCGGGGTCTCCACCGGGCGCGCCCTGATCCTGGTGGCCATTGGGACCGCCCTATCGACAGTGTTCCTCGCCATGAGCAGCGCGCTCGGCCTGGGCCTCGTGTGGGCCGGCGTCGTGGTCTACGGGTTCACCGGGGCGACCTGGAACGTCTTCATGCACCTCGCCATCCTCGAGCGTGCGGCGCCCTCCGAGCTCAGCCGCCTGACCGGTCGCACCCAGCTCGGCTTCTACTCGGGCCTGGCCGCCACCCCCACC
>Ga0079224_100015314_pt1 | contig 10741 bp, 8 predicted proteins | sample Stecom2015_FD_80414 | JGI IMG/M metagenome (GOLD analysis project Ga0079224, IMG submission 80414) | Agricultural soil microbial communities from Utah to study Nitrogen management - Steer compost 2015 | ecosystem: Environmental > Terrestrial > Soil > Agricultural land | place: USA: Utah...
CGGGTCGCCGAGCGAGCGGAGCAGCACCAGGTCGGCGCGCTTGCCCGGGGTCACCGAACCGCGGTCGTCCAGCCCCAGCCGCCGGGCCGGCTGCAGGGTGAGCGCGCGCAGCACCGCCAGCGGCGGCAGCCCGCGCTCCAGCGCCACCGAGGCCACCCGGTCCAGGTGCCCGGTGCGCAGCACCGCGTCCACCGCGATGTCATCGGTGACCAGGCAGAAGTCCGGCAGGTTCGGCAGCGCGAGCAGCGCGTCGACCACCTCGGGGGTCAGGCACTTCTCCTGCAGCATCAGCAGCATGCCCAGCCGGGCCTTCTCCACCGCCACCTCGGGGGTGTTCTTGCAGTGGTCGGAGTCGATCCCGGCCCACAGGTACTCGCCCAGCTCCGCACCGGACAGGTTCGGGCAGTGCCCGTCCAGCCGGACGCCGCGGCGGCGGGCGGCGGCGATGATCGCGTGCATCCGCGGGTCGCCGGAGACCACCGCCCGGTAGTCCATCACCTCGCCCAGCGTGGTGACGCCCTCCCAGCCGAGCATCTCGTCGACGTCGGCGTCGTCCAGCCGGGCGCCCGCGGTCTCGAACTCGTCCAGGGCCGGCACGCAGGACGGCACCGCCCAGCACATCGTCTGCCGGGTGCCGCGGCCCTGCTCGATCATCCACGCCTGGCCCTCGCGCCCGGCGACGTTGACGATCTCGTGCGCGTCGGCCAGCACCGTGGTGGTGCCGCGGGCCAGCGTCACCCGGGCGAACTCGGCCGGCGCCAGCAGCGAGCTCTCGATGTGCATGTGCGCGTCGATGTAGCCGGGGGCGACGACGAGCCCGTCGGCGTCGACCGCCTCCCGGGCCCGGACGGGCGTCCCCGGCGGCAGCACGGCGCGGATCGCGCCGCCGACCACGGCGACGTCGGCCCGCCACACCTCGCCGGTGTGCACGGACACCACGCTTCCCCCGCGGATGAGCAGGTCGGCGGTTTCCATCGGAGTCGTCTCCCCTTCCAGTGCGCGGCGGCGCCCCGGCGCCCCGCGATGTCGTTCCATTGATGCCCCGTCGCCGCCGCGGCCCGGACGCCGTGGGCGGCACTACCGCGCCGGTGCTTCCACGCCGCCGCGGCCGGGCCCTTCCCCGAGCCCGTCCCGCCCGCCGGCGAAGGCGGCGCCCCGCGCATCCCCGCCCCGCGGCCGGGCGCCCGCCCCGTCCCGGGGACGGCGCGGACCGCCTCCGGCGGCGGGTCCGCCGTGCCGGACGCCCCGGGAGGCGCCGGCGCGTCTGCGCCGCCGCAGGGCATCGCCCCTGCCGGGCCGCCCACCGGGAGCGGCGGGCGCCCGGCCGGGCGGGGGAGCGGTCGCGGTGCTCCCGGGCCCCGCCGGCCCCGGCCGTCTCCTCCGGCACCGCCGCGGCGGTGCCGATCCGGTCGCGCCGCCCCTCACCCGGCGTTCCGGCGCTGGGCCGGGCGGCGGGGGCGCGTCACCGCCGCCGGGCTCCGCCGGCGTAGCCGGCGAGCCGGTCGGTCAGCAGCGCGGCGAAAGCGTCGGCGTCCACCGTGCGGGCGATGGACACGCGCCGCTCCCGGTCCGGGGTGCGCAGGTCGGCGACGAGCGCCCCGCGGGTGAGCTCGCCGGAGCACTCCACCGAGGCGGTGCCCTCCTCCCAGCCGAGCAGGCCCGGGTGGGAGACCGCGGCGACCGCGAGCGCGTCGTGCACCGGCACCGCGGGCACCCCGAACCGGTCCCGGTAGCGCAGCGCGAAGTCGCGCAGCAGGCCGCCGGCCACTCCGGCGGTGCCGGGCAGCGCCGCCAGGCGCTCGGCGGAGGCCAGCGGGAACAGCGCCGCCCGGGTGACGTCCAGCCCGACGACGCGCACCGGCACCCCCGACTCCAGCACGTACCGGGCGGCCTCCGGGTCGGCGTGGAAGTTGAACTCCGCGGCCGGGGTGACGTTGCCCTGCACGAACGCGGCGCCGCCCATCACCACGATCTCGCGCAGCGCCGGCCCGGCCTGCGGGTGCCGGGCGAGCATCGCCGCCACGTTGGACAGCGGCCCCACCGCGACCAGGGTCAGCTCGCCCGGCGCCTCCAGGGCCCGCTCGGCCAGCCAGTCCACCGCGTGCCCGGCGGAGAAGGGCCGCGGCGGGGCCTGCGGGACCAGACCGCCCAGCCCGCCGGCGCCGTGCATCGGCTCGTCGCGGATCCGCGCGGCGCGCGCGATCGGCCCGGCCAGCCCGGAGACCAGCGGCAGGCCGGCCGGTGCGCCGGCCAGGTCCAGCACGTGTGCGGCGTTGCGGTCCACGTCGGCCAGCGACACGTTGCCGGCGACCGTGCTCACCCCGCGCACCTCCAGCTCCGGCGAGGCCAGCGCGAGCAGCAGCGCGACGGCGTCGTCCACGCCGGGGTCGCAGTCGATCACGACCGGGGTGCTCATCGGGCCACCTCCTCGGTGAAGCGGTCCAGCCAGGCGGACCGCTCCCGGGCGATCAGGTCCAGGTCGCCCTGGTGGTACCCGCTGCCCGCCGGGTCGGCGGCGGCCTCACCGGAGACCTCCTCCATCAGCGGGGTGGGCTCGGCGTCCACCGCGACCGGCTTGTCGTACATCGCCTCGGCGATGCCCTCCTGGATGTCGGGGCGGAGCAGGAAGTCGGCGAAGGCCAGAGCGCCGGCCTCGTTCGGCGCGCCCCGGACCACCTGGACGGTATTGGCGGTCATCACCCGCCCCTCCTCGGGCACGGCGAACCCGAGCGGCTGCCCGGCCTCCACCGACCCCATCGCGAAGTTGTCCAGGCCCGGCGCCATCGCCACCTCGCCCCGCTCCAGCAGGCTGGTCAGCTCGGTGGAGCCGGTGTAGAACTGCAGCGCCCCCGGCCCCAGCCCGGCCAGCGCCTCGAACCCGGCGTCGGGGTCGGCCGGCCCGGACCCGAAGTGCTCGCCGGCGGCCAGCACCAGCATCGGCCCGGCCGACACCGAGATGTCGGGCAGCGCGTAGTCGCCCCCCGAGCCCAGGTCGTCCCAGGAGTCGGGGACCCCGTCCACCAGGTCGGTGCGGTAGACCATGCCGAGCAGCTGGAAGGTGTAGGCCGGGCCGTAGCCCTGCGGATCCACCGCCCACGGCCAGATGCCCTCCATCGCGGGCACGTCGGCCGGGTCCACCTCGGCGAACAGGCCCATGTCCGCGCCGATCCGGGCGTAGTAGTCGGAGATCAGCACCACGTCGGTGTCCGGGGCCTCCTTGTTGATCCGCAGCTTGGTGAGGCGCCCGGCGTTGGTGCCGGTGTCCAGCACCACCTCGATGCCGGTCTCCTCCTCGAACGGCTCGCCGACGACCTCCATGAACTCCTCGGTGGCGAACGCGAAAGTGCTCACCACCAGGGTGTCGGGGTCGTCCTCGCGGACGGCGGCGCAGGAGGAGGCCGCCGCGGCCAGGGCCACCGCGCCGGCGAGCACCGCGGCGCCCCGCCCCGCGCGGCTCACCGCTGCTCCCCGGCGGGCAGCTCCACCAGGTGGCGGCGGGGCAGCACGATCCGCACCCGGTCGCCGGGGCGCAGGTCGTCGGCGGGGTGCAGGCAGCGCACCGCGGCACCGGGCCCGCCGGCGCCGTCGATGCCCGCCTCCACCAAACAGCCAGCGCCCTGGTAGGTGACCGCGGAGACGGTGCCGTCCAGGCCGGTGTCGCCGTCGGCCTCGCGCTCTCCGGCGGGCAGCAGCCGCACGTGCTCGGGGCGGATGGTGACCGGGCCGCGCCCGGGCAGCTCGGGGAAGTTGTCGTAGCCGAGGAACTCGGCGACGAACCTGCTGGCCGGGCGGGGGAAGACGTCCCGCGGCGCGCCCTGCTGCTCCAGCCGGCCGCCGTTGAGGATGACCATGGTGTCGGAGAGCTCCAGCGCCTCGTCCTGGTCGTGGGTGACCAGGATCGCGGTCAGCCCGGTCTCCCGCTGCACCTGCAGCAGCTCGCGGCGCATCTGCACGCGCAGCCGCGCGTCCAGGTTGGACAGCGGCTCGTCCAGCAGCAGCACCGACGGGCGGATCGCCACCGCTCGGGCCAGCGCCACCCGCTGCTGCTGCCCGCCGGAGAGCGCGGCGGGTTTGCGGTCGGCGGCGTGCGAGAGGCCGACCAGCTCCAGCGCCCGCCCGGCGCGCTCGCGGGCCTCGGCGGCGGGCACCTTGCGGGCGCGCAGCCCGTACCCCACGTTGTCCAGCAGCGTCATGTGCGGGAACAGAGCGTAGGACTGGAACACCATGCCGATGTTGCGCTTCTCCGGCGGGGTGCGGGTCGCGTCCGCGCCCTCCAGCAGGATCCGCCCGGAGGTGGGGCGCAGGAACCCGGCGATCATCCGCAGCGTGGTGGTCTTGCCGCAGCCGCTGGGGCCGAGCAGGGTGGTGAACTCCCCGCGGCGCACCGCCAGGTCCAGGTCGGCGACGGCGGTGGTGCCGGCGGTGCCCTTCGCGGCGAAGCGGTGGCCGACGCGGTCGAGTTCGACGACGGGTGTCATGTCTGGGTGCCTCCTTCTGCGGCGCTAGCGGCCGAAGACCTTGGTGAAGCCGGCCACGCGCTCGGTGGTGAACGCGACCGCGACGCTGAGCGCCAGCAGCAGCACGCTGACCGCCGCGACCACCGGATCGAACGAGGACTGGACGTAGTTGAGCATCTCCACCGGCAGCGTCGCCACGCCCGGCCCGGTGAGCAGCAGGGACAGCGGGACGTTGTTCAGCGAGGTGATGAAGGCCAGGATGGTCGCCGAGACGATGCCCGGCGCCATCACCGGCAGCGTCACGGTGAAGAAGGTGCGCACCGGGCCGGCGCCCAGGCCGCGCGCGGCCTCCTCCAGCCGCGGGTCGGCCAGCGCCAGCGAGGCGCCCACCACCCGGACGGTGTAGGGCAGCAGCAGCACGGTGTGCCCGACCACCAGCGCGCCCAGCGCGGTCACCCGCATCCCCACCATGACCTGCTGGAACAGGGCGAGGCTCAGCACCAGCTCGGGGACCACGATCGGGGCGAAGAACAGGCCCTCCACCACTCTGCGGCCGGGGACGCGGCCCCGGTTCAGCGCCAGCGTCGCCGGGACGCCCAGCGCCAGCGCCAGCACGGTGGAGACCGCGGCCACCACCAGGCTGGTGCCGAAGGCGTCGATGAACGGCGGGTAGTCCAGCGCGGCGGAGAACCAGCGCAGCGAGAACCCCTCCGGCGGGAAGGCCAGGGTGTCCCCGGCGGTGAAGGCGACCCCGATGAGGATCGCCACCGGCCCGAGCATCAGGGTGAACGCCGCCGCGGCGAGCAGCGACAGCAGCGGGCGGGTGCGGATCATGGCGATCATGAGGAGGTGCTCCCGATCTTGCCGAGCCGGCCGGACAGCGCGCTGACCGCCAGCACCAGCGCCGTCATCACCAGCGCGATCGCGCTGGCCGAGGGCCAGTCCAGGCTGACGTTGACCCGGCTGTAGAGCAGGGTGGACAGCAGCCGCTCCCGGGTGCCGCCGAGCAGCTGCGGGGTGGTGAACGCGGTGACCGCGCCGGCGAACACCAGGGTGCAGCCGACCAGCGCGCCCGGCATGGCCAGTGGCAGCACCACGGTGCGGAACGCCCGCGCGGCGGAGGCGCCCAGGCCGCGGGCGGCCTCCTCCAGCCGGTGGTCCTGCTGGGACAGGCTGGAGTAGCAGGACAGGATCATCAGCGGCAGGAACAGCTGCACCAGGCCCAGCACGATCGCGGTCTCGGTGTAGAGCAGCTGCACCCGGCCCAGGCCCAGCGCCTCGCCGACCCGACTGATCAGGCCGTTGCCGCCGAGCACCACGATCCAGCCGTAGGTGCGCACCACGGTGTTGAGCAGCAGCGGGAAGACCGCCAGTGCGAGCAGCCGGCCGGACCAGCGGGCCGGGGCCCGCGAGATGAGGTAGGCCACCGGGAAGCCGAGCAGCAGGCAGATCGCGGTGGTGAGCACCGAGACGCGCACCGTGCGCGCGATGACCGGCAGCAGGTAGGGGTCGGTGAGCAGGCTCCCGGTCTCCCGGGCGACCGTCGCCGGGTCGCCGTCGGGCGGCCAGGCCAGGGTCGCCGCGACCGGGTAGCCGAAGGCGAAGAGCAGGACGGCCAGTCCCGGGATGAGCAGGGCCGCCATGGGGACGCGGCGGAGCATTTCCCCCCTCGGAGATCACCGCCCGTCCGGGCGGATGGGGAACTTTCAGGCATTGAGCGGCGAAGACATCTGCAAACGCTTCTGCAATCGCTTGCAACAGCGTAGCCTCTGTTCCGGGGTGCGGTCCACACCGGGTCGCCCGGTGGTCCTTCGAGCGGTGGGGAGCCTTGCGTGGCGGGTCCGGACGACGTGGCCAGGCTGGACGACGTGGCCAGGGAGGCGGGCGTCTCGGCGTCCACGGTGTCGCGGGCGATGTCCAGGCCGGACATGGTCGCCCCGGCGCCCCTGGCCCGGGTGCGCGACGCCGCCGAGAGGCTGGGCTTCCGGGCCAACCCCGCGGCCCGCGCGCTGATCACCGGCCGCACCGGGTTCTTCGCGCTGCTCGTGCCCGACCTGGACAACCCGTTCTACGCGGCCACCGCCACCGCGGCCCAGGACCGCGCCGCGGAGGCCGGCCGCCGGGTGATCATCGCGGTGACCGGCGGTGAGGCGGCCCGCGAGGCCGCGGCCCTGGCCGATCTGGAGGGGCAGGTCGACGGGTTCGCGGTGCTGTCGCCGATGAGCGCGGCGGCCGCGCTGAAGGAGGTGCACCGGCGCAAACCGGTGGTGGCGATCAACCGCCGGGTCGCCGGGCTGACCTCGTTCACCGTGGACACCCCCGGCGGACTGGGCCGGATCTACGACCGCCTGGTGGAACTGGGCCACCGGGACGTGGCCTACCTGGCCGGGCCGCCCGGCTCCTGGATGGACCGGCGCCGCCGCGATGAGCTGGTGGAGCACGCGGCCCGCTCGGGGCTGCGGGTGCGGCTGCACGGGCCGGTCCGCCCGGCCTTCGCCGAGGGGGCGGCCGCCGCCCGCGAGATCGCCGGGTCCGGCTGCACCGCGGTGCTGGTCTACAACAGCCTGCTGCTGCTCGGGATGATGTTCGAGTTCGGCCGGATGGGCGTGCGGGTCCCCGAGGACGTCAGCGTCGCCGCCGCCGACGACATCGCCCTGGCCGACCTGCCCGGCCCGCAGATCACCGCGGTGCTCGCCCCGGCGGGGGAGCTGGGCCGCTGCGCGGTGGCCGCGCTGGCGGAGATGGTCGGGGCGGGCGGCGCCGACCGCCGCCCCGCGGGCCGCCGGCTGCCCACCGGCGTCCGGATCACCGACTCACTGGCCCCGCCGCGCGCCGGCGCCTGAACCGCCCTCCCGGTACGGGGCCGGCGGCGCGGCGGAGCCGTGCCCTTTCGGGCCGGGACGCCCTCGCGCCGAGCTCGGAACCGCGTTCCCTCCCGCCGGTGGGCCGGGTGGATACGGCGGCGCGGGGCGCCGCCCCCGTCCCGGCCCCGGTCTTCCGGCGGAGGCCGGGTGTGCGGCCGGGGCCGGGTGCCCGGCCGGGGAAGCGCGGGTCGGCTCCCCGGAGGACCGGCCGCCTCGCGGGCCGGAGGGGTGAGCGCCCGCATCGCCGCTCGTCTCCGGCGGGGCTGTCGGGTATGCGGCCGGGTGCCGGGGGCCGACCGCGGCGGTGCGCCGCGGTCCGGCGTCGCGGGGCGGTCGTTCCCGCCGGGGCGATGGCCTGCGTTTTCCCTTCTGCGGCGCCGTTCACCCGTCGTCGCTCCACCGGCCGGTCCCGATCCGCCGTCCCGGTACCGGTGAGCGGCCCCGGCCGGCCGGTATCTCCGGCGTCGACGGGGAGCAGGGCGGGGAGGGCGGGCGGCCCCGGCCGGGCGCCTCGGGCACCCGACCGCACACCCGACAGCCTCGAAAGGGCCGGGGAGGTCTCCACGGCCGCCCGCGCCCCTGCGGCATCCCGGTGTGCGCCCGGTCGTCGGGCTCCGGGAGCGGAGAAGGGCAACGGCCCCGGTCCAGGCGGGGGCAGGGCCGGGACAGGGGCCGGGATCGGCGGGATCCGGCGCGGCCGGGCGGGACCCCGCCGGTGCCAGGGCGGCGGGGACGTCTCGGCGACCGCGCGCCCGCCGGGGGAAGCCGGGGCCGGCCGGGAACGGGGAACCGCCCCCGGCCGCCCCGGGGCGGGTCAGGCGCTGGGCTGCAGCTCGCCTTCGCGCCGCTGCGCGCCGGCGCCGTGCGCCTGCACCTCGGCGGGGGCCGCGGCGGGCGCGGCGGCGCGCTCCTGCTCGGGCAGCGGGACGCCGGCCTTCAGGTCCAGCCGGTCCTGCGCCAGCTGGTACACGATGTAGCCGATCCCGCAGAGGAAGACCGCGGCGACCCCGGCCAGCGTGACGGCGATCCCGGTGTAGATGAGAGCGGTGTCGACCATGGGGGCAACCTCTCTTCGGAGTGCTCTCGGTTCGGTTCGGGCCCTGTGCGCCAGGGCCTTCACCGACAAGCGTAATCACCGTTAACTGAAGTTGGCACCGTTTCCTTCGGTGAACTGCGTCATAGGGTGCCCCGGGGTGGGCGGACGCCGCCGGGCGCGGCCCACCGTGCCGCTCTCCACCTGCCGTTTCCCCGCCCATGCAGGGTCGGAGGTGCGCTGTGGAGACATGGGGCACAGTGGGCGGGGCGCGCGGGGCTCTCCGCTGAGGCTGCCGGAACGCCGTGGGGGTGCGGGGCGAGCCGGAGGGGAGAGGGCCTCTCGGGGCTGCGGTTGCGGTGCGCGGTCCCCGCTCTTGCGCCGCGGAACCGTCGACGAGCCTCCGCCGGAGGCGGCGTGGGGCCTGGAGAAGGGGCGGTGGAAATCCCCGGGATGTATTCAGCCGGCCCTCGATCGTTGATGGGAGACGTGCGCCCTGGCCGGCGGCCGCGGCCCACCAGCGGCCCGGCCCCCGCGCGGGGCGTTGCCCTCGGCGTTGCGGCCCCATCGACGCGCGTCGATGGGGCCGCAACGCCGAGAGCAACGGGAAGAAGGACCGGCGGTAGCGCTCGCCCCTTACCCGCCGCCGTTCTCCCATCAACCTAGGGGCCGGGCGGGAGTGTCCCGGATCGGCGGCGGCACGGCCGTGGAGTGCCGGCCCCGGCGGCCGGTGCCGCGGCGTGTCCGGGAGGGAGGCGAGGGGCTAGAGTTCCGCGCATGGCCGATCTCACGGATGTGCAGCGGATCATCGACGAGGGCGGGCACCGCGGGGTGGTCTCCGCGGTGCGCGCCGACGGTTCCATCCAGTCCAGCGTGGTGGCCGCGGGCATCACCGAGCACCCGGTCACCGGGGAGCCGTCGGTCGCCTTCACCACCGTGGACGGCAGCGTCAAGCTGCGGCTGTGGCGGGCCCGGCCGCAGGCCACCATCGTGTTCCAGGCCGGCTACCCGTGGGCCAGCGTCGGCGGCCGGGTGGACCTGGTCGGCTACGCCGGCCCCCGCGAGGGCGTCGGCGCCGCCCGGCTGCGCGAGGTGCTGCGCACCGTCTACACCGCGGCCGGGGGCGTGCACGACGATTGGGCGGAGTACGACCGCGCGATGGAGGAGCAGGTGCGCAGCGCGGTCTTCATCCGCCCGGAGCGGATCTTCGCGATGTAGCCCCGGAGGGGACCCGCCGCCCCTCAGAGACCGTTGGGTATGCGGCCGATCGCCCAGGGTGTCCGGCCGACGGGCCTGCGCCTCCTGCGGTGCGGCCCGGCGTCGCGGTGACCGCTGAGGGACGCTTCGCGGGGCCGTTGATGTATCGGCCGGTCCGGCGCCGCTCACCGGTACGGGTCCGCGACGGGGAGCGGTCGACGCCCCCGAGATCAACGGGGGACTGCGGCGGGGGGCAAGGCGTCTGTGGCCGGACACTCCGGGCGACCGCTCGCATGCCCGACAGTCTCTCAGGCGATCGCGAAGCCGGCGTAGCCGTCCTCGGCGACCTGGGTGCAGAGTTCCCGGTAGGGCCCCACCCCGCCGACGTAGGGCATGAACACCCGCGGCTTGCCGGGGACGTTGGCGCCCAGGTACCAGGAGTCGGCCCGGGGGAACAGGGTCGCCTCGGCCGCCTCGCCGACGTGCGCGGTCCAGGCCTCCTGGGCCTGCGGGGTCGGCTCGATCACCGCGGCCCCGCGGTCGCGCAGCGCCACGATGCAGTCCCCGATCCACTCCACGTGCTGCTCGATGGAGACCAGCATGTTGCTCAGCACCGAGGGGCTGCCCGGCCCGGTGACGGTGAACAGGTTCGGGAAGCCCGCCATGCCCAGCCCCAGGTAGGTCCGCCAGCCGCCGGCCCAGGCCCCGCGCAGGCCGGTGCCGCCTTGGCCGCGCAGGTCCACCGCGGTCAGCGCCCCGGTCATCGCGTCGAACCCGGTGGCCAGCACGATGTCGTCGAAGGGGTACTCGCGCGCCGAGGTGCGCACCCCCTCCCGGGTGACCCGCTCGATCGGCTCGGCGCGCAGGTCGACCACGTCCACCCCGTCCCGGTTGAACGCCTGGTAGTAGCCGGTGTCCAGGCAGGGCCGCTTGGTGCCGAAGGGATGTCCGCGCGGGGTCAGCGCCTCCGCGGCCCGCGGGTCGGCGACGGCCTCCCGGACGCGCTCCCGGATGAAGTCGGCGGCGGTCCGGTTGGCCTCGGCGTCGGTGAGCACGTCGGTGTAGCTGCGGAAGATGCCGAACAGCCCGCCGCGCTCCCAGTGCCTGCGGTAGGCGGCCTCCCGCTCGGCGGCGGGGACCTCCAGCGCCGATGCCTGCGGTTCGGGCATCGGCACCCCGGTGTGCGAGGC
>Ga0079224_100015315_pt1 | contig 10740 bp, 10 predicted proteins | sample Stecom2015_FD_80414 | JGI IMG/M metagenome (GOLD analysis project Ga0079224, IMG submission 80414) | Agricultural soil microbial communities from Utah to study Nitrogen management - Steer compost 2015 | ecosystem: Environmental > Terrestrial > Soil > Agricultural land | place: USA: Utah...
ATCGGGCGCCACCCGCGCCACGACTACAAGTGGGCGGTCGTCGCCGACGGCAAGGCCAGCGTCACCCACTACGACACCATCGAGGTCTTCCCGGGGGCGTCGCTGGCCGACGTCGGCCTGGAGACCGGCCGCACCCATCAGATCCGCGTGCACTTCGCCGCGCTGGGCCACCCGCTCGTCGGCGACCTCACCTACGGTGCCGACCCCACCATGGCCGAGCGGCTCGGCCTGACCAGGCAGTGGCTGCACGCCTACCGCCTCGAGTTCACCCATCCGGGCAAGGGTCGGCCGATCACCTTCACGAGTGAATACCCGGAGGATCTGGAGGCCGCCCTGGCGCGGTTGCGAGCCGAGCAATGAGGAGACACTAGACTGCACTCGTGTACCGTCCGTTCGAAGCGACCCGGCCTCGAGCGGCGGTGGGTGCCACGAGACGCCGAACCGGTCCGGTGGCCTCGCCCGGCGCCCGCCGGAGCGGCCGACGTGCCGGTGAAGGGACGGTGAGCGCCTCCCCGAGCCGAAGCGCGTGCCCACGCTTCACGACGGCTCATGAGAAATCGTTGTGTTCTAATAGTCGCGGGTGGTAGTTGGCAGGCCGGTAAGGCGCGGCATCTCAGCCTGGCCGAGAGGGAGGTTGCAGTGGGTTCACCCGAAGCTTGGAGCGAACGCCCGGACTCAGCGTCCCGTTGGCGGAACTTGCTGGGACGAGGACGCGGTCGCGGGGGCGCGCAGCAGACGCCCACACCGCCGCCCCGCGAGTCGTATCCCTCCCCGCCGCCGCAGCGTGAGGCGTACGCCCCCCCGCCGGTGGCACCGTCCGCGCCGCCACCTCAGTCCGTGCCCTCGGCCGGCCGCCGCCCCGTGCCGCAGCAGCTCCCGCCGCAGACCCCGCCGCAGCTGCCGCGCGGGCTCCCGCCGACCTCCGTCAGGCACCAGGCGCCCTCCGCCGGGCCCGACCCCGCCACGATGGAGCGGCTGCGCCGCGACCTCGGCCGCAGCCAGGTCATCGCGTTCATCAACCCCAAGGGCGGGGTCCACAAGACCACCGCCACGGTGCTCGCCTCCGCGGCCCTGGGCACCGCCCGCGACGGTGGCGTCATCGCCTGGGACGACAACGAACTGCGCGGCACCCTGGGCCTGCGCGCCGGCTCGGCCCGCCACGGGCGCACCATCCGCCACCTCGTCGAGCACCTGACCGAGGTCGAGGCGGCCGGGGTGCACCTGCCCGAGCACCTCGACGAGTTCCTCCGCCACTCAGCGGACGGATCCTTCGACGTCCTCGCCGGCGACGAGGACCCCAAGCTCCAGCGCCAGCTCGACCCGACCACGGTCCTGCGGGTGCTCGACATCCTCACCCGCACCCACCAGATCGTGTGCATCGACACCGGCAACAACGTCGAATCCGCGAACTGGCGCACCGTGGTCTCCTCGGTCGACCGCCTCGTCGTCACCACCGTGCCGCGAGAGGACGCCGCCTTCTCCGCGGACTGGATGCTCGACCTGCTCGCGGACAACGGCTACGGCCACCTCGTCGAGAACGCCGTGACGCTCCTGTCGATGCCCACCCCGAACGCCGGACCGCTCCTGGAGGACCTCCGCAAGCATTTCGCCTCCCGCACCCGCGCCGTCGCCGTCGTGCCCTACGACCCCTCGCTGGAGCCGGGCGCCAAGATCGAGTTCTCGGCGCTGCGCCCCGCCACCCGCACCGCCTGGTTCGAGGCCGCCGCCACCATCATCGACGGCATCTAGGGTCCTCCCGGGCCTCGGCGGGCCGAGGCGGCACTGTGGCAGGATCGTCGGCGTGACAGACGACGCCGAACGCACCGCCGAACTCCGGCCCGCCGAGGCCCTCCCTCCCGACGTCCACGAGGCCGACCCCGATCTGCCCGGAGCCGCGGTCGCCGAGACCGCCGAGGAGCGCCGCCCCCGCGGCGAGCGCACCCTCGGGCGCGACCTGCTCGCCGCCGGCGCGCTCGCCGTGGTCCTCACCGCGCTCGGCTTCCCCTTCGCGATGCTCTGGCAGGCCATCACCCCGAGAGTCGAGTTCGTCACCGTCGAAGGCGGCTGGTACGCCGTCGAGACCTACTCCGACGGCTACGTCCGGGCCGACCTCTACTTCGCCGGCCTGGGCGTCCTCCTCGGCCTCGTCGCCGCCGTCGTCGCCTGGACGGCCATGCGCGGACACCGCGGCCCGGCGGTGCTCTTCGGCCTCATCGTCGGCTCGATCGGCTGCCAGGTCGTCGCCTGGCGCATCGGCCAGGCCGAATGGGACGCCTTCTGGGAGGCCGCCCGGGCGGCCCCGCCCGGGGTGCACATGTGGCGCCCGCCCTCGGTCCTGTTCGTCAACCTCGACACCGCCGCGGCCTGGAACGCGATCGGCGCCGGCGACATCGCCGGCGCCCTCGGCTCGCTCCAACTGGGCGCCCTCGCCGTGATGGCCCTCACCGCCGCCTTCGTTTACACCGCCTGCGCGGGTTGGTCACGACGGCCCAGTCTTCGGTCGGACGTTCCCGAATAGCGGTATGCCTTTCGCCGGAGGAATCGAGCCAACTACCCTTGTAGCGTGCTCAGACGCATCGACCTTTCAGGAGAAGTAGCCGACCAGTCGGCCCGCGCGCTGCGCGGCCTGCTGCCGCGCGCCGCCTTCGACGTGACCGCGGCCCTGCGGCAGATCCAGCCGCTCCTCGACGACATCGCCGACCGCGGCAAGCCCGCGGTCGTCGAGGCCGTCGAGCGCTTCGACGGTGTGCGCCTGGAGCATCTGCGCGTCCCCGAGGCCGCGATCAAGGCCGCCGTCGACGGCCTCGACGGGGACTTGCGCCGCGCCTACCTGACCTCCATCGACCGCGCCCGCAAGGCCCACCGGGCCCAGCGCCTCCCCGAGGTCGTCACCGAGGTCGCCCCCGGCGGCCTCGTCACCGAGCGCTACGTCCCCGTGGGCCGCGTGGGCCTGTACGCCCCCGGCGGGCTCGCCGTGCTCGCCTCCAGCGTCATCATGAACGCCGTCCCCGCCCAGATCGCGGGCGTCGACTCCGTCGCCCTGGCCTCCCCGGCCCAGAAGACCAACGGCGGCCTGCCTGACCAGGGCATCCTCGCCGTCGCCGGGCTGCTCGGCATCGACGAGGTCTACGCCGTGGGCGGCCCCATGGCCATCGGCATGTTCGCCTACGGCGCAGGGGAGTGCGAACCGGTCGACATGATCACCGGCCCCGGCAACATCTACGTCACCGCCGCCAAACGGGCCGTCAAGGGCCTGGTCGGCATCGACGCCGAGGCCGGCACCACCGAGATCGCCGTGATCGCCGACGCCGAGGCCGACCCGGCCCACGTCGCCGTCGACCTCATCAGTCAGGCCGAGCACGACCCGGCCGCCGCCTCGGTCCTCATCACGGTCTCGCCCGCCTTGGCCGACGCCGTCGACGCCGAGCTCGCCACCCGCGTCCCCGCCACCCGCCACGCCGAGCGGATCACCACCGCACTGACGGGGGAGCAGTCCGGGACGATCCTCGTCGCCGATCTCGAGGAGGCGATCGCGGTCGCCGACGCCTACGCCGCCGAGCACCTCGAGATCCAATGCGCGGACGCCCGGGCCGTGGCCGATCGCGTCCGCAACGCCGGGGCGATCTTCGTCGGGGCCTACTCGCCGGTCTCGCTCGGCGACTACTGCGCCGGGTCGAACCACGTGCTGCCCACCGGCGGATGCGCCCGCCACTCGGCCGGACTGAGCGTCCACACCTTCCTGCGCGGCGTCCACATCGTCGACTACTCGCGCGAGGCCCTGGAGGCCGTCGCCGAGGACGTGGTGACGTTCGCGAACTCCGAAGACCTCCCCGGGCACGGGGAGGCCGTAGCGGCGAGGTTCGCCCGATGAGCCAGGAGATCGAACGCCTGCTCCGCCCCGACCTGCGCGGAAGGACGCCCTACGGCGCCCCGCAGCTCGACGTGCCGGTGCAGTTGAACACGAACGAGAACGCCTACGCGATCCCCGAGGACGTCGCCGCCGTCGTCGAACGCCACCTCGCCGCCGAGGTCCGCGGCCTCAACCGCTACCCCGACCGGGACGCGATCGCGCTGCGAGGCGACCTCGCGGCCTACCTCACCGATATCGGCGGCCGCGACCTGACCGTCGACCACGTGTGGGCCGCCAACGGCTCCAACGAGATCCTCCAGCAGCTCCTCCAGGCGTTCGGCGGCCCGGACCGCACGGTGCTCGGCTTCATGCCGTCGTACTCGATGCACCCGCTGCTGGCCCTCGGCACCGGCACCGGCTTCGTCGACGCCGGACGCGAGGCCGACTACACGCTCAGCCCCGCCCACGTGCGCGAGGCCGTCGCCGAGCACGACCCGGACCTGGTCTTCCTCGTCAGCCCGAACAACCCGACCGGCACCGCGCTCGAACCCGAGGTCATCGAGGCCGCCTACGAGGCCTCCCGCGGCATCGTCATCGTCGACGAGGCCTACGCCGAGTTCGCCCGCGACCCGAAGTCGACCGCCCTGAACCTCCTGGAGGACCGCAGGCGACTCGTCGTCACCCGCACGTTGAGCAAGGCCTTCGCGTTCGCCGGGGCCCGTGTCGGCTATCTCGCCGCCGACCCCGAACTGGTCGAGAAGCTGCTGCTGGTGCGCCTGCCGTACCACCTGTCGAGCCTCACCCAGGCCGCCGCGCGCGGCGCCCTCGCCTGCGCCGCCCGGCTGCAGGCCGAGGTGGAGGAGCTCAAGCGGCAGCGGGACCGGATCGTCGAGCGTCTGCGCGCCGAGGGCCTGCCGGTCGCCGACTCCGACGCCAACTTCGTGCTCATCGGCGGCCTGGCGGACGCCCCCGCGGTCTGGCGGGCCGTCCTCGAACGAGGCGTCCTCATCCGCGACGTCGGCCTGCCCGGGCGCCTGCGCGTCACCGCGGGCACCGAGGAGGAGACCACCGCCTTCCTCGACGCCTTCACGTCCGTCATGGAGCGGCGACCGGAGCTGTTCAAGGCCGCTCCATGACCCGCAGGCTTCGCCCGAGCGGGCGTCCCACGGCCCGCCGGCCTCACCGAGGCGGCCGGAACCCGGCCCGTGAACTTCGCCCGCCCGGGCCGGCCCGCGGCCCGCGGGCCCCGAACAGGAGAGCCGGTTCCCGGCTCGCAGACTTCGCCAAGAAGGAGAACAAGTGAGCCGCACAGCGCGCATCACCCGCACCACCGGTGAAACGAGCGTCGACGTCCACGTCGACCTGGACGGCACCGAGAAGACCGTGGAGATCGCCACCGGCGTCGGCTTCTACGACCACATGCTCCACCAGCTCGGGAAGCACGGCGGATTCGACCTCAAGATCGACGTCGAGGGCGACCTCCACATCGACGCCCACCACACCATGGAGGACACCGCCATCGCCCTCGGCCAGGCGTTCGCCGAAGCCCTCGGCGACAAGGCCGGCGTGGTGCGCTTCGCCGACGCGACCGTGCCGCTGGACGAGGTCCTCGCCCGCGCCGTCGTCGACCTCTCCGGACGGCCCTACATGGTCCACGAGGAGCCGCTCGACATCGCTCCGATGATCAACACCGACTACCCGACCTCGATGACCCGCCACGTCCTCGAGTCCTTCGCCCACCACGCGAGGATCTGCCTGCACGTCAGCGTGCTGCGGGCCTCGAACCCGGGGCAGAAGCCCGACGCCCACCACGTGGTCGAGGCCCAGTTCAAGGCCCTCGCCCGCGCGCTCAAGGCCGCCACGCGCATCGACGGAGAGGACATCCCCTCCACCAAGGGCGTCCTGTGAACGAGTACGTCGGCCCCGTCCTGCTCATGGCGCTCGCCGGGATCCTCCTCGGCGGCGCCAAGAGCCTGCACGGCGACCGGAGACGCACCGCCGCGGCCGTCTGCGCCGGCATCGCCGCCGTCGCGTTCGCCGCGGGCCTCTACCTCATCTACGGCTAGGAGACCGCAGTGCCCAAACCGAGCGTCGCCCTGTTCGACTACGGCTCCGGGAACCTCCGCTCCGCGCACCGGGCGCTGGAGCGGGCCGGGGGCGAGGTCGAGCTCACCAGCGACCTCGACGCCGCCCGCCGGGCCGAGGGCCTCGTCGTCCCCGGCGTGGGAGCCTTCGCCGCCTGCATGGCCGGGGTCGTCGAGCACGGCCTCGACGCGGTCGTCCGCGAGCGCGTCAACGACGGAGCGCCCGTCCTCGGCATCTGCGTCGGCGAGCAGATCCTCTTCACCCGCGGCGTGGAGCACGGCGTCGAGACCCCCGGGATCGGCGTCTTCGAAGGCGGCGTCGAGCGCCTCCGGGCCGATCGCGTCCCGCACATGGGCTGGAACACCGTCCGTGCTCCCGCCTCGATGCGGCTGTTCGACGGGATCGACCCCGCCGAGCGGTTCTACTTCGTCCACTCCTACGCCGCCGCGGCACCGCCGCCGGGGGCGCTCGTGGCCACCGCCGTCCACGGCGAGCCGTTCGTCGCCGCCGTCGAACGCGGCCCGCTGGCCGCCACCCAGTTCCACCCGGAGAAGTCCGGTGACGCCGGGTACGCGCTGCTGTCCAACTGGATCAAAGGATTGAAATGACGACTCTCCAGCTTCTGCCCGCCGTCGACGTCACCGGCGGCAAGGCCGTCCAACTCGTCCAGGGCGTCGCCGGCTCCGGCAAGCACTACGGCGAGCCGCTCGAGGCCGCGCGCGAATGGCAGCGCCAGGGATCGGAGTGGCTCCACCTGGTCGACCTCGACGCCGCCTTCGGGCGCGGCACCAACCACGAACTGCTCGCCGAGGTCGTCGCCGCGGTCGACATGCGGGTCGAGATCTCCGGGGGCATCCGGGACGACGAGACGCTGAAGCGGGCTCTGGACTCGGGCGCCGAGCGCGTCAACATCGGCACCGCCGCGCTCGAGAACCCCGAGTGGTGCGATCGGATCTGCTCCCAGTACGGCGACCGCGTCGCCATCGGCCTGGACGTCAAGGGCGGCCGACTGGCCGCGCGCGGCTGGACCCGCGAGGGCGGCGAGCTGTTCGCGACCCTGGAGCGCCTGGAGCGGGCCGGGTGCGCCCGCTACGTCGTCACCGACGTCAAGAGCGACGGCATGCTCTCCGGGCCGAACCTGGACCTGCTGCGCAGCGTCTGCGAGGCCACCGACAAGCCGGTCGTCGCCTCCGGAGGGGTCTCCTCGCTGGACGACCTGCGCGCGTTGGCGGGGCTGACGGAGGTCGGCGTGGAGGGCGTGATCGTGGGAACGGCGCTGTACGAGCGTAACTTCACGGTCGCTGAGGCGTTGAACCTCCTGAAGGAGCTCTAACCACGCGGGAGGCGTCCATGGCTCTGGTGAAGCGCGTCGAGGAGTCGGGGCCATGGGCGCAGCTGTACGGCTACTCGCGGGCGGTGGCGGTGGGGCCGCTGGTGGTCACCAGTGCGTGCACCGCCGATGTGGAGGGCCGTCCCGCTCTGCTCGACGACCCAGGCGCGCAGGCGAGGGAGGCGTTCCGCGCCGCGCTCGACGCCATGGTCCACGCCGGTGCGAGCGTGGCGGACGTGGTGCGCTCGCGGCTGTACGTGACCGATCCGGCCTACGCCGACCCGGTGGGCCGCGTCCACGGCGAGTTCTTCGGCGTGGTGAAGCCGACGGCCACGGTCGTGACCGTCGCGCAGCTGTTCCATCCGGGCCAGGTGGTGGCCGTCGAGCTCGAGGCGTTCCGCGCCTGGAGGGATTGACCGCTCGCCGGCGCCGTCCGCGGCCCGGGCCTTCTCGGCGCGGGGCTCCAGACCCGCGGACGCCCACGCGGGCCGAGGGCCGCGTGGAGGGCTCGGCGGAGAGCGGAGGCGGGCCCGTCAGCGCTCGGGGAGGCGCCGCTTCGAGACGCTCCCCGCGCGCGAAATCCATGCCCGGCCCGGCCGCCGAGGCTAGGTTTGAACCCGCGGTCCCCGCCGCGGACGCGCCCGCGGCTCACCGCTCCGGCGGCGGCGCTGAGGCGGGGCCTCTCGCAACCGACCTGAACGAGCGTTCAGTCGCCTCGTAGTATTGAACGGGACGGAAGGCGCGGTCCACAAGGCCGGCCATGACGGAAAGGTGTCGACGTGGACCCTGAGGAGATCGCCGAGGGCCGTGAGCGCTGGGCGAAGCGATACGCATCCGCACCCAAGCGCGAGGCCGACTTCACCACGCTGTCGGGGATGGAGGTGGACCCGGTCTACGGGCCGCCCGAAGGGGTCGCCGACCCGCGCATGGAACGCATCGGCTGGCCCGGCGAATACCCCTACACCCGCGGGCTCTACCCGACCGGCTACCGCGGCCGGGAGTGGACGATCCGGCAGTTCTCCGGCTTCGGTAACGCCGAGCAGACCAACGAGCGATACAAGATGCTCCTCGGGGCCGGGGGCGGCGGCCTCAGCGTCGCCTTCGACATGCCCACGCTCATGGGCCGCGACTCCGACGAGCCCGCCGCCGCCGGCGAGGTCGGCCACTGCGGCGTCGCCGTCGACTCCACCGCCGACATGGACGTCCTCTTCGACGGCATCGACCTCGGCTCGACCACCACCTCGATGACCATCTCGGGTCCGGCGGTCCCGATCTTCTGCATGTACCTGGCCGCCGCCGAACGCCAGGGCGTCGATCTGTCCACTCTGGATGGAACCCTCCAGACCGACATCCACAAGGAGTACATCGCCCAGAAGGAGTGGCTGTTCCCGCCCGAGCCGCACCTGCGGCTCATCGGCGACCTCATGTCCTACTGCGAGGCCAACATCCCCCGCTACAAGCCCCTGTCGGTCTCGGGCTACCACATCCGCGAAGCGGGGTCGACCGCCGCGCAGGAGCTCGCCTTCACGCTCGCCGACGGGTTCTCGTACGTCGAGTTGGGGCTCTCGCGCGGGCTCGACGTCGACCGCTTCGCGCCGGGCCTGTCGTTCTTCTTCGACGCCCACGTCGACTTCTTCGAGGAGATCGCTAAATTCCGCGCCGCCCGGCGCATCTGGGCCAAGTGGATGCGCACCGTCTACGGCGCGCGGACCGAGCGCGCCCAGTGGCTCCGGTTCCACACGCAGACAGCGGGCGTCTCTCTGACGGCCCAGCAGCCCTACAACAACGTGGTGCGCACCGCCGTCGAGGCCCTCGCCGCGGTACTCGGCGGCACGAACTCGCTGCACACCAACGCCCTCGACGAGACCCTGGCGCTGCCGACCGACCAGGCCGCCGAGATCGCCCTGCGCACCCAGGCGGTGCTGCGCGACGAGACCGGCGTGACGAACGTGGCCGACCCGCTCGGCGGCTCCTGGTACGTCGAGGCCCTCACCGACAAGATCGAGGCCGCCGCGGAAGAGCTGTTCGTCCAGATCCTCGCCCTCGGCGGCGAGGCGGGGGACGACCCGGCGGCGGTGGCGCGAGACGCCATGCGCGCCGGCGAGGAGGGGCGCCGCCATGCGATCGGGCCGGTGACGAGCGGGATCCTGCGCGGCATCGAGGACGGCTGGTTCAACGCCCAGATCGCCGAGGCGGCCTTCGCCTACCAGCAGCAGCTCGAGGAGGGCGCCAAGCACGTCGTGGGCGTCACGAAGCTGACCGACACCGTCACGCCCGAGCTCGAGATCCTGAGGATCTCCGGCGAGGTCGAGCGCGAGCAGCGCGCGGCGCTCGAACGCCGCCGCGGGGAGCGCGACGAGGCGGCCGTGCGGCGCGCGCTCCATGGGATCGTCGCCGCGGCACGGGGATCGGTGAACCTCATCGAGCCGATCCTGGAGGCCGCCCGCACCGAGGCCACGCTCGGGGAGATCTGCGGGGTGCTGCGTGAGGAGTGGGGCGAATACCGAGAGTCGGCCCGCATCTGAGGCAGGCGGGGGCCCGAGACGCGTGTGGGTGCCTGAAGTGTCCGCGGGGTTCTCGCCGAGCGGGATCGTTCCGGCTGGCCCGCCGGCGCCGCCCGGCCCGTACCGGTGGAGCCGGCGGGCCAGCCGGCCCCACCCGGGGCTTCAGCAGGTCGGGAGGCGCTGCCTCTTCTGATCGGCCTGCGGAGCCCCGGCCGTCGCCATGGCCCCGAGTCGGATGTTTCAGGCCTCGCCCGTGCGCGGGGCATCGTCTTTCGGGTGGGGCACGCGCGTGGGCTTCGAACGGGCCTCGCCCGTGCCCTGAGCGAGACCGCCCCGCCCTCTCGCGCTCGAATGGAGGGCCGTGCCGAGCGCCGTCCGCAATGCGGCACGTCATTTTCGGGAACCCGACAATAATTTATATGGGGACCGTGAATAGTCATGCACACTTGCGGGTGCAATGCATCGGGCCGCGTTTCGCTCTGTGGATCCAGTGGTCGCTGTGGGACCCTGTCTGTGGGCGTCCCATTGTTGCGAGGGTGAACTGCTGTTCGGGATCGCGCCCTCGGCAGCGGTCTGACCTGGGGTTTTGCTCTCTCGCGTGCTGGGATTTCACCGTCGTGATCGGCATCATATGCATATTCTTCAAAATAGCCTCGACGACTCGCTGACGGGATGATCTTGGTGTAGTAGGCTGACTCCAACGACGCGAAATATGAGTAAATCTCACGCATCGGAGGTGATTCGCGAGAGCGTGGATCGGCGGCTCCCGAAGCGGCCGTCCCGAGAGGTCGGCATCCTCGAGGAAGGCGATTCACAGGCTCCGTTCGAAAACCCGCACAAGCGCCCCGGATGTGCCCCACGCCGCCCGATGAGGCGGCGGCGCCCACGAGAAGCAAGCGCCGGCGATCGCCGGTCCCACGCCGAGACAGCGGGCAGGATGGTATTCCCATGACGGTGAAGCAGACGGAGAG
>Ga0079224_100015316_pt1 | contig 10740 bp, 7 predicted proteins | sample Stecom2015_FD_80414 | JGI IMG/M metagenome (GOLD analysis project Ga0079224, IMG submission 80414) | Agricultural soil microbial communities from Utah to study Nitrogen management - Steer compost 2015 | ecosystem: Environmental > Terrestrial > Soil > Agricultural land | place: USA: Utah...
CAGGCAGGCGATTTTAGATTTAGAGATGTAAATGGGGATGGTGTATTGTCTGATGCGGATCGTGTCAAGCTTGGAAGTCCTTGGCCGTCATTAACATATGGTGCAAATATGGATTTTTCTTATAAAGGATTCGATTTGAATATTTTGTTTCAGGGAGTTGCAGGGAATGAGATTTTTCATGTAAACAAATTTTCGACCTACCCGATTAAATACTTTGGAGGGAGTGGTGTCATTAATGCATCGGCGGAGGTTCTAAATCGATGGACACCTGAGAATGGCGGTAATACGGTTCCAAGATTGACTTATACCGATGCCAACGGAAATTATGCCAATGTTTCTTCCTTTTACATTGAAAAAGGAGATTTTCTTCGCCTACGCAATGTGACCTTGGGTTACAGCTTGCCTAGCGGTTTATTCGCCGATGAGGGTTTGATCAAACGGATTCGCGTTTATGTGAGCGCTCAAAACCTACTAACCTTTACACAATATTCCGGCTTCGACCCGGAAATCGGTAGTACGAGTCCATTGGCTTCGGGTGTTGACGACGGGGTATATCCTATACCAAGAACGTATATGTTAGGACTAAGAGTCGGACTTTAATGAATGACATGGAGTTACATACTAAAAATAAAAAAATGAAAACAACCTATATAATCGGTTTTTTAACCTTTTTCATTTTGATGTCTTGTGGCGATAAATTTCTATCCCTATCACCAAAAGATACATTAACAGAGGAAAACTTTTACCTTAACGAATCGGATGCACAGGCCGGTTTAAATGGCGCATATGGTATGTTACAGCGAGAGGAAACCTTTAGCAATGTAAGAGATGCAGCGGATGTTGAATGGGCAATTGCAGGTGATATGTACGAGATGGATGGAAGTGCTAACCGAATCGAACTACACACCTTGGCTTTTCCCGCAACCAATACAATTCTAAGAGATATGTATATGGGAGCTTACCTTGGTGTAAGTAGAGCAAATATAGTAATTAATAAGGTTAGCGCTATGGAAAATATCGCTGAAGAGTCCAAACAACTTATCTTGGGGCAAGCAAAGTTTTTACGAGCTTTATTTTATTATCGGCTGGTTACTTATTGGGGAGGTGTACCGCTAATTACTGAAATCCTAGATGCTTCTTCTAATTTGGAAGTATCTCGTGCAAGTGCCGAAGAGGTTTGGGCATTAATTGAATCGGATCTTTTGGCGGCAAAGACCGCTTTGCCGAAGACCTGGACAGGTAATAATGTTGGAAAAGCAACAACAGGATCGGCCCTGGCTTTGCTTATTAAAGCCGCTTTGTGGCAAGAAAAGTATGAAGATGCGGTTGGCTATGGGGAAGAGCTGATACAGTTAGGTGTTCACGGCTTGGTACCCAAGTTTAGAGATGTATTCAGCGAGGAAAACGAAAATAATGAAGAGATCCTATTTTCTACGCAGTTCAGACCTTCGCAAGATAGTGAAGGGAACAATTTAGTGAAGAGAACAGCACCCCGCGGTGCGCCTTCTGAATTTACCGGAGGAGCTGCCTGGAGCAATTTTGTACCACAGCAACACTGGGTAAATACATTTGAAAAGGATGATCAAGGCAAGATAAAAGATAAACGGTATTGGGACGTAATTATCGGTCCGGGAGAACCTCATCAAAATATGCCTGCTTTTGTGATGCCAAATGAAGTGCCGACAGGTTGGTCGAAAACGGGATATATTGTAACGAAGTATTGGGAAAAACCTACTATCAACAATTCGGGGATTAACGCGCCGATCATGCGTTTTTCGGAAGCTTTATTGAATTATGCCGAGGCTCTCAACGAAATTGGAAGAACGTCGGATGCCATAGTACAAATTAATAAAGTCCGCGAACGAGCCGGGTTGGACCAACTTTCGGCTGGTCTAGGAAAGGAAGAAACCCTAGATGCAATCTTTAAAGAAAGACGGGTGGAATTTATATGGGAACCGACGGGTGGATTTTCAGATCTCAATCGAAGAGGTCGTTTCATCGACTTTATAAGGAAGGAAAGACCGAATATTAACGACTTAAATGTTGATCAGAAACCTTGGTTACATACCCGACCCATTGTATTCCCGATTCCCAGAGAAGCATGGGATCGCAATAAAGCATTAGAACAAAACCCAAATTATACATTTTGAGTTAATCAATAACGGAGAGCGAAATTATGATGAATCAATTCAACAAATCCCGCCGATCTTTCCTGAAGTCGGCCGCAATCGGAACCTCGGCTATTACCTTTGGCGGCATCTTGCCAGGCTTTTCTGCGAAGAGTTATGCGAATATCGTAGGTGCAAATGAGAAGGTCCATGTCGCGATGATGGGGGTAAATGCAAGAGGGCTGGCATTAGCAAACAATTTTTCTAGTCAACCAAATTGTGAAGTAGTTTACATCTGCGATGTTGATCGAAGGGCAGCGGCTAAGTGTATCAGTCAAGTAGCTAAAAACCAATCCCGAGAGCCGAAAAGCCAAGAAGATTTCCGAAAGGTTTTAGATCGGAAAGAGGTAGATGCGATGGTCATTGCAACACCCGATCATTGGCATGCGCCTGCTGCTATTTTAGCTTCTAAAGCAGGAAAACATGTGTATTTGGAAAAGCCATGTAGCCATAATCCATACGAGGGTGAATTATTGGTGAAAGTAGCAGAAAAGTATAAAAATGTGGTTCAGATGGGAAATCAACGCCGATCGTGGCCAAATGTAGCTGCGGGAATTGCAGACTTACATAACGGCATTATCGGAAAACCTTATTTTGCAAAAACTTGGTATACCAATAATCGACCCTCGATTGGTATCGGTAAGAAAGTTGCCGTACCCGAATGGCTGAATTTTGATCTTTGGCAGGGCCCGGCACCTCGGAAAGAATATAAGGACAATATATTGCACTATAATTGGCATTGGTTTTGGCACTGGGGTACCGGAGAAGCACTAAATAATGGTACGCATATGGTTGATTTGGCGCGTTGGGGACTGAAAGTTGATTATCCAACCAAAGTGACTTCCGCTGGAGGAAGATATCGTTATCAAGACGATTGGGAAACGCCTGACACGCAAGTGATAGCCTTGGAGTTTGGCGAACAAGGTACCATTACATGGGAGGGAAGGAGCTGTAATGGACGCACCATAGAAGGAGCAAGCGTGGGTGTCATTTTTTATGGTGAAAATGGTGCTTTACAAATCAATGGTGATAATGGTTATGCCGTTTATGATCTTCAGAATAAGTTAGTAAAGGAAGTAAAAAACAGCAAGGAAATCGATACGAGAAATCTTACAAATCCTTCGCAGGCTCTCGATGCACTGCACATTCAGAATTTTTTTGATGCAATAAAGAAGGGAACGGATTTAAATGCAGATATAGTAAGTGGACACAAAAGTACCCTGCTGGTGCAACTGGGAAATATCGCGCAACGTGCAGGTGGCCTGTTAAAAACGGACCCTACCAATGGGCATATTTTAGCGAATGAAGAAGCGCTTCAATTCTGGAAACGAAGCTATGAAGCAGGCTGGGAGCCTACGCTGGATTAAATATTTAAGGACCGGCAGATATATTGCCTATTGCAGAAAGATTATAAAGACAAACAATGAAAACAGTAACTGTAAGTACGTTGACCAAGAAAGATACCACGATTTCCATTCTGATTATTGGTTTAATGTTTTTTATATTTGGTTTCGTTTCCTGGGTAAATGCGATCCTTATTCCTTATTTTAAGATTGCCTGCGAGCTTACGCATTTTCAATCATATTTAGTAGCCTTCGCGTTTTACATCGCCTATTTTGTCATGTCGGTACCTGCTTCCTATTTATTGAAAGCCCTGGGTTTCAAAAAAGGCATGATGGTCGGCTTTTTTGCGATGGCTTTGGGAGCGCTGATATTTGTGCCTGCAGCCCTCAGTAGAACCTATGGCATCTTCTTGTTAGGCCTATTTACGATCGGTATCGGCCTGGCCATTTTGCAAACGGCAGCGAATCCTTACATCACGATCTTGGGGCCAAAAGAACGGGCCGCTCAACGCATCAGTATCATGGGGATTTGTAACAAAGGCGCCGGAATATTAGCGCCGATTTTATTTGCTGCCGTTATTTTGAAACCAACAGATCAGGCCTTATTTGAACAGTTAACACATATGGGAGTTGCCGAACGAGCGCAAGAGCTGGATGAGCTGATACGAAGGGTTATTGCCCCGTACACGGTCCTTGGAATAACGCTTGTTTTAATAGGTTTGGGCGTGCGGTACTCGCCACTTCCTGAAATCAATACGGAAGAAGAGGATGAGCAGGTAGCAGCGGCGAATAGTGATAAACATAGCATTTTTCAATTTCCGCATCTAATTTTGGGCGCTGTGGCTATATTTATCCATGTCGGCACGCAGGTAATTGCAATAGATACGATCATTAATTATGCAGGCTCTATGGATATTCCCTTGTTGGAGGCGAAAGTTTTCCCATCTTATACCTTATTTGTCACCATCTGTGGTTATTGCTTAGGCATCATCTGTATTCCCCGGTGGATCAGCCAGGTGAATGCATTACGCATTTGCACCCTTCTTGGAGCTGCCTTAACACTCTTAATAATTTTTGTTCGGGGAAATGTGTCTATATTAGGCCATCATACCGACATATCGATATGGTTTGTCGTGCTATTAGGCTTCGGCAATTCCTTGATATGGGCCGGGATATGGCCATTGGCACTCGATGGATTAGGGCGATTCACTAAATTAGGCGGTTCTTTATTGATTATGGGCCTCTGTGGTAACGCTATTTTGCCCTTAGCTTACGGTTATTTTGCCGATGCTTTTAATCTTCGAATGGCTTATTGGGTCTTATTTCCTTGTTATTTATATCTTATTTATTACGCAGCATATGGACATAAAATTAGAAAGTGGTTTTAACTTAAAGGCCGGTGTATCGGCATAATTTTATATGACAGAAAAAACAATAAAAATTTATAATGCAAAATTGATTAGCCCGCAACGAGTGATAGACCAAGCGATTGTGCTTATTAAAAATGGGAAAATTGCGGATATATTGGAGGAAGATATAGAAATACCGAATGCGATTCATATAGATGCAAAAGGCAAATATCTTTCGCCAGGGTTTATCGACTTGCATATTCATGGTGGTGGTGGTGCAGATTTTATGGACGGTGAAGTAGAAGCCTTTCTCAAAGTAGCAGAAACGCACGTGAAATTTGGTACGACGGCGATGGTTGCGACAAGCTTGACAAGTGATAAGGCAAATCTCCTGAATACATTGAAGGTTTATGAAGAAGCACATCTCAAAAATAAACGTGGTGCGGCATTTTTAGGTTTACATATTGAAGGCCCTTATTTTTCGATGAATCAGCGGGGAGCCCAAGATCCGCGGTACATTCGAGATCCTGATCCCGATGAGTATCGCGAAATTGTGCAATCATCTAATGCGATCGTCCGCTGGAGTGCCGCACCTGAAAGAAAAGGAGCCATCGAATTCGGCCGTTATCTTCGGCAACATAATATTATTCCATCGGTTGCCCATACAGATGCGATTTATGAAGAGGTAGTGGAAGCCTTTGAAAATGGATACACCTTGGCGACCCATCTATACTCTGCAATGTCAAGTGTGACACGGAAGAATGCCTTTCGCTATGCAGGTGTAATAGAAGCTGCCTTTCTGATTGATGAAATGGATGTCGAGATCATCGCCGACGGTGTACATCTTCCCGCACCTTTGTTGAAATTAGTTTACAAGATTAAGGGTCCCGACAGGATTGCTTTGATCACGGATGCAATGCGTGGAGCTGCTATGCCTCCCGGCCCTAGTATTTTAGGTAGTAAAGAAAATGGTTTAGCGGTTATTGTTGAAGATGATGTGGCTAAGTTGCCGGATAGAAGTTCATTCGCAGGTAGCGTCGCAACTGCTGATCGTTTACTCCGAACCATGGTGAACGTAGCGGAGGTGCCTTTAGTGGAAGCGGTAAAAATGTTAAGCTATACACCTGCACGCATTATGAATGTGTTGGATCGAAAGGGATCGATCAGCGTAGGGAAAGATGCAGACCTGGTAATTTTTGATGCCGATTTTAATATTCATTATACCCTTGTTAACGGCGTGGTTCTTTATGAAAGAACCTAATCTATCTTGTTTAGCAAAAAGGCGATCAAAGATTGCCTTTTTGCCATTCTTCAACAGCATAATTAGCGGCACGTGCGGTAAGCGCCATATAAGTCAATGATGGATTTTGATTGCCTGTGGAAGTCATACAGGCACCGTCCGTAACGAATACGTTTTTGCAATGATGTAATTGATTCCATTTATTTAACAAGGAGGTGTCCGGGTCGCTTCCCATGCGTACACCTCCCATTTCATGCACTTCAAGTCCCGGATTGCGATTACCAACCTCTTTTTGGTCTGCTGTCTTTATATTTTTACAGCCAGCTTTTTCTAACATAGCAGCACCCTCTCGCAGAAAGTCGCGCATCAACTTTTCATCATTTTCTGTATAATCAATGGAAGTGATTAACAATGGTACACCCCACTGATCTTTTGTTGTTGTACTTAATCGAATATGATTGTCGTAAATCGGCACCGTTTCTCCCTGCATCATCATAGATATCGTCCATTGGCCAGCTTCGGTGAGGCTATCTTTTAAGTGCTGACCAATCCCATTTGCCGACTTATTCCAACTTGATCGACTGGCATTGAAGGCAATCATATAGCCTCTTAAAAAATCAGTTTCCTGTTGGTAAACGTTTCTAAAAGAGGGCATAAAAACCTGTGTTGGCCTTCTACCATAATAATAACGGTCTTCAAAGCCCTCCATCGTCGCCGTTATTCTTCCTCGGTAGTTATGGAAGGCGATATACCTACCCATGAGACTATTAAGATTTCCTAAACCTTTCGGGAATTTACTTGATTTGGAATTCAATAAAATAAGATTGCTGTTCAAGGTAGATCCATTCACAAATATTATATGGGCATTATAGATCGTTTCCTTCTTCGTAATCGTATCAACGGTTCTTACGCCCGTAGCTCTTCCCAACTTTTCGTCGTAAATAATGGAATGGACAACGGTATTTGGCTGGATGGTCAAATTTCCCGTTTTCTCAGCCCAGGGAAGGGTAGAGGCATTGGAGCTGAAATAGGCACCGAATGGACACCCCCTTTGACAAAGTGATCGGGCCATACAGGTTGCTCTTCCCTGTCGTAGATGGATGTCTTCCGGTTTTGTAATATGGGCACATCGTCCTATAATTACGGGCCGATCCGGAAATTCTTGTTTAATTTTATCCTTAATATGCAGTTCCACTGCATTCATTTCGAAAGGCGGAAGGACCTCGCTGTCAGGCAAGTTCTCCAAGCCGTCTCTATTGCCCGAAACGCCAATAAATTTTTCGACATAACTGTACCAAGGCGCAAGGTCAGCGTACCGAATAGGCCAATCCGTTGCAAAACCATCCCGTTTGGGCGCCTCAAATTCGTAATCGCTCCAGCGCTGCGTTTGCCTTGCCCATAACAAAGATTTACCGCCCACCTGATAACCTCTAATCCAATCAAATGGCTTTTCTTGAATGTAAGGGTGGAGGTCGTCACGAATGTAAAAATGTTCGGTCGACTCATCAAAAGCATAATGTTTGCTGATAATCGGATTATTTTCAACCATTTGTCGCGTCTTGTTATTATGGTGCTTAAATTGCCACGGATCCAGCATAGCCGTTGGATAATCCTTTACGTGTTTAACCATCCGCCCCCTTTCTATTACCAATGTCTTTAGTCCTTTTTCACAAAGTTCCTTGGCTGCCCAGCCTCCGCTTATACCGGAGCCTATTACGATGGCATCGAATGTGTATTCTCCTGTATCCATACGTGTATCCATGTTAACGGTTCACTCTCTCCTTTTTAATATCGTCTTTGCTTATTTGCCTTCCTTTAGACGCAAACTTCTTTCGTACATAACTTAATACAATCGCTAAATCCTTGTCATTAAGAAAGGAAAAGCTCGGCATTTCATTTTTTCCGTGTAATATCAAGCGAATGAATTCGGCTGTTTCTCCTTCAACTACTTTGTTATGCAGAAGCGAAGGGTAGGTCCCCGTAAGACCACGACCATTGGGTTTATGGCATGATGCGCAGTAATTCGTATAGAGTATTTCTCCCTCACTTCGCATCTCTTTAGTATTACTTGCGATTTTTGCTTTTAATACAAGGTTGGCAGTTGATATGCTTTTGTCTACTTTCTTGATTTGTAAAATGCGATCATCATTTTCTTCGGCAAATCCATTGGGATTCCAATCACGATTACTGGTGGCCATATACACTGTTCCGGCAGGGGACGCGTATACGGCGCGGATGCGACCGAAGGTGCGTTCAAAAAAATGATAAACCGTATCGGCCTTCGTCCCTTCTTTGTTTAACGGAAGCGCATATAGGCTATTACCCTTTAGGGTTGCCAATAGCAATGTATTTTTCCATTCGGGAATTTCAGCTGATGCGTAATAAGCTAAACCTGCGGGTGCGATGGTCGGTGTCCAAGCATGTAAGGGCGGTGCTAATATAGAATCCTGGGCAAATAATCGTTCTTCTTGGCTGTCGACGTATCCGGCTATTTTAGGCCAGCCATAGTTGCCACCCCTTTGGATGATATTGACCTCATCGTCTGTGGCATCACCATGGTCGGAATTATATAAGATCCCCTTGGGACTAAAAACAAGTCCCTGTGGGTTTCGTAAACCCCAAGCCCATACTGCGTTGTTTGGAAAGGGATTATCTGAAGGAATGCTTCCATCTATATTAAAGCGCAGTATCTTCCCATTTGGAGAGGCTAAATTTTGCGCATTCTCATTTTGTGCGCCGTCGCCCGTGGCTATGATCAATTTACCGTCCGGAGCTATAGCTACTCGGGCCCCAAAATGGCCTTTCCATGCCGGATATTCCAATATCGTTAAGGGGTGAACCAATGTATCTGCTTCATAGGTGTAGCGAACCACCCTTGAAACATGAACTTGATCACTTTTACGCGCAGAATAGGCAATAAAAACATAAGGAGTTTCGGACATATTTGGATGTGTTACCATTCCCAATAATCCAGCGGTCCGTTCACGGTAAAGGTTAGGTAGCGTAAGAAGTGTTTTGATATGACCTGATTTAGCATCTATCTTGTTCACTTTTCCTGATTGCTCTGTAAACCAAATTTCATCGTCGGGTCCGCTGGTAATTTCCCACGGTACATCTAAGTGACTCGCTACAATATTTACACGCACATAGGTTGAATCCAGCAGGAAAATAGGTGCTTCTTCCTCTTGTTTATCTGTATGCTTACAGGTAAAAAAAAGAAATATACCGTAAATAATGAGTAGCCACGCAATGCATTTTTTTTTCATCTTATCTGTTCATAATTTAAATTTCGATAGCTTTTTGCCAGGAATGCGCAATTAACCAGGCACCTGCTGCCGTCGGATGAACACCATCCCATGACCAATGATTATCAGGAGCAATCTTACGCGCCTCATTAAATATCGCTTGATAGGGTATAAAAGCAGCCTTAAATTGTTGTGCTAATTCTTTGACAATTGATTGGTAGCTGGCAAACTCAGGATGCAGTGCCTCATACGGACTTCCTTTGAAGCCAGGCTGATACCATGGCTCGCCGATAATTAACTTGACTTGCGGTAAGCGGGCTTTAGTTGCTTTCAAAAGTTGCTCATAGGATTGGCGGAAGTCGCGAGTGGTTCCTTGATAGCCCTTGGTTTTTGTATGCCAGAAATCATTAACACCAACCAATATGCTTAATACGTTTGGTTTTAATTTTAGGCAGTCTTCTTCCCACCTTTCAGCTAACTGATACACCTTATTGCCACTTATACCGCGGTTGTAAAAGACCATTGGTTTATCAGGATGATCAAATTGAAGTTGAGAAGTAACCAAGAATGCATATCCCGAACCGAGTGCCAGGGGATTATTCATCGAATGATCATTTCTTTTTCTTCCGGCATCGGTAATCGAATCTCCCTGAAAAAGTATGATATCATCTCTTTGAAGCTGAATGCTGGAGGAATTATCGATTAATTGGTTAGCTTTGCATAAGGCATCGGCTATCGGCAGTGTCGTAAGTAAACTAAGTGATGCTTTCTTTAGGAATGAACGTCGGGAAGCTGTAATTTCTTTTTTCATGATCGCGATGGTTGATGAGTATAGACTTAAAGATGATAGGGTTTCCTATAAGCGTAGTGCAGGTGTTTATTCGCTTCTTCGTGATTCGTGAAGACTTCCTTTTGCGGATCCCAGGTTAATTGTTGCTTCTTTTCCAATGCGATATTAGCCAAATGTGCAAATACCGTAGAGTAATGCCCTTCCTGTAGTGGACAAGAAGGCTCCTTTCTTGTTTGTACACTATGTAGAAAATCGCTTACCATGTTTTCGGTAATATCTAATGAATACCCTTTCGGAAGATTTGCTTGTGTTAAGTCAAATGACTCATCTTCTAGGTAATGATCCCATTTCTGAAATTGTCCTTCGGTAGTATGGTAAATTCGATAACCCCGATCACTAACGTACATCGTTCCATTCGTACCTCTGAATTCCAGTTCGCCATAAGGAAAAGGTTTGCCACTTGATCCTTCGTAAATACCTAAGACAGCTAATGTGCCTTTTGATAACTCAAAGCAGATTTGCATGGTATCCGGAATGGTACGGTCGTCATCAACAACAAAATTACCTCCCATGGCTGAGACGGCGATGGGGGCGGTTTCCCCTAA
>Ga0079224_100015320_pt1 | contig 10739 bp, 7 predicted proteins | sample Stecom2015_FD_80414 | JGI IMG/M metagenome (GOLD analysis project Ga0079224, IMG submission 80414) | Agricultural soil microbial communities from Utah to study Nitrogen management - Steer compost 2015 | ecosystem: Environmental > Terrestrial > Soil > Agricultural land | place: USA: Utah...
TGCTCGCAGTCGTCGCAGCCTGTTCGCCGGTGACCAACGATGCCGCCGACCTGATCCTCACCAATGCCACGGTGTACACCGGTGACTCGACCGCCGCTCCGGTCAGTGCAGTTGCGGTCAAGGATGGCAGGATCGTCTACGTTGGCGACGCCGAGGGCGTTGACGAATTCAGCGGCAATGCCACCGAGGTGGTCGACCTCACTGGTCGCTACGTGTATCCCGGTTTCGTCGACGCGCACGCGCACTTCGGTGGAATCGGTGAGCGCGAGCTGACGCTCAACCTGCAGGGGATCAACAGCAAGGACGAGTTCCTGACCAGGGTCGAGGAAGCGGTGAGTCGCGCCGCACCCGGCGAGTGGGTGACCGGACGCGGCTGGATCGAGACCTTCTGGGATCCGCCGGTGTTCCCGACCCGCCATGACCTCGACCGGATCGCCCCGAACAACCCGGTGATCCTGTCGCGCGCCGACGGTCACGCTTCGATCGCCAACTCCGCCGCACTTCGCGCCGCGGGCATCACCGGTGAGACCGCGCCGCCCGCGGGTGGTGCGATCAACCTCGACAACGACGGCCAGCCCACCGGAATGCTGATCGACCGGGCGCAGAACCTGGTGCAGCGACTGGTGCCGGATGACTCCGAGGCCACTCTCGAGCGCGCACTCGAACTCGCATCGCAGCGCTCCGCCCAGCTTGGCTGGACCCAGATCCAGGATGCCCACGGCAGTTGGAGCGAAGTCGCCCGGATGCGGAAGCTGTACGCCGATGGTCGCATCAAGGTGAGGATCTACAAGACGATCACCGGCCCCGGTGGGGGCGCCGATTCACTGATCGCGCTCGGTCCCCTCGATCCCGAGTTCAACGAACGCTTCACGCTTCGCGCCATCAAGGTGGTGATGGACGGCGCCCTCGGCTCGCGCGGTGCCGCACTGCTGGACCCCTACAGCGACGATCCCCACACCCGCGGCCTGATCACCACCGACACGGTCGCGCTGCGTGACATGCTGGAGCGCGCGCTGCGCGCCGGGATCCAGGTGGAGGCGCACGCGATCGGTGACCGCGCCAACCGGATCGTGCTCGACATGTACCAGGCCGCGTTGAATGCGGTGCCGGAGGGTGAGCGACGGATCGCCAACCCACGCTGGCGCGACGAGCACTCGCAGATCGTCAACCCTGCAGACCTGCCGCGATTCAGGGAACTGGGCGTGATCGCTTCGATGCAACCGTCGCACGCGATCGGCGACCTGCATTTCGTGCCGAGCCGGATCGGACTGGATCGCACCGCGGGGAGCTACGCGTGGAAGACGCTGCTTGACATGGGTGTGCCGGTCGCCGCAGGGTCCGATGCGCCGGTCGAGCTGGGTGAGCCGATGATCGAGTTCTACGCCGCGGTCGCGCGCAAGGACCTGCAGGGCCGCGATGGTCCCGGCTGGCACCCCGAGGAGGCGGTAAGCCGCAACCAGGCGCTGCTGATGTTCACCAAGTTCCCGGCCTACGCCGCATTCGAGGAGGACCGGGCCGGCAGCATCGAGGTGGGCAAGCGCGCCGATTTCACCATCCTCGATCGCGACATCATGACCATCGATGCGCCGGAGATCCTCAAGGCCCGCAACGTGATGACGGTGGTGGGCGGCGAGATCGTCTTCAGGGAGTGATTTCCAGTTCGATTCGCGCCGTTCGCCCGAGCGGCGCGCTCCACCCATCGGAAACCTGATCCAGAAGGTTTTCGATCCCGCCTCGCAGCTCGAGCTGGCGCGTCAGGTGCCAACTCGCCGCCAGGTCGAATCCCGGCAGCGCGTCGCGCTGACCGAATCCGCCGGCCGCAGGTGTCGGCGACAGCCACCGGCCGGTGAGCGTCACGGAGGCTCTGCCCAGGTCCTGTCGGGCGCTCAGTCGAATCGAATGAGGAATCCGCTCTGGCAGCGGTTGGTCGTCATCGAGGTCACGAGTGTGCAGCCACGACCACGCCGCTATGATCGAGAGGTTGCCGATGCGCTGCTGAATGTTGAGGTCCAGTCCGCGGGTCATCGCGCGGGCGACGTTGGTAGTCTGATGGATCTCGAGTCCCGCCGGGGATGCGCCTGCGGAGCGGAAATCGATCAGGTCACGCAGCGAGTTGTGATACAGCTCGACGTCGATGGCCGTTCCGGGAGCTGGCTCCCACGCAAGTCCAAGTGACAACTGCCACGAGCTCTCCGGAGACAGGTTGGTGTTGCCGCGCACCTGGTACCCCGCAGTGGGGTTGCTGAAGCTCCAGTGAGTCTCCTTGAAACTCGGCGCACGGTATCCGCGTGCAACGCCGCCACGGAGCCGGAGTGCGGCATCGGGTTGCCAGGCTGCGGTAACAGAAGGCGTGAAGGTGCTACCCCAGCTTGACGACCAGGCCTGTCTCGCTGCACCGGTCACCAGCCAGTCACCGTGCCGCCATGCATTGCTGAGCCAGACGTCGAGACCCGTCTCGTCCGCGCTGCCACCGACCAGGCGATCGGGCGATTCGATCCGCCGGTAGGTGATTTCTGTTCCCAAGTCGGCGGTATGCCCAGCACCGAGGGTGCGAGTCATCACCGAGAGCAGGCGGACCAGCCGCTCGCGCTGTTCGGGGGCACCTGACCCAGCGTAGGGAACGGGACCGTCGGCCTCGCGATAGAGGTGGTTGAATGCCTGCGCCGAGAGGCGGGTGCGAATCACCGTGCGCTCGCGTTCGTGTTCCAGCTCGGCCCAGCCGCTGATGGCCTCGTTGTCGTTGAAGGCGTTCATGGCCGCGTCGATCGGCCAGCGCTGGCGTTCGCGCATCGCGCTGCCGTCGACGCGCAGCCGCAACGCCTCCGAGATCGGCATCGTCAGCGAAATCCGTCCATCCCACACTCGTTGCAGGGACAGGTCAGTCGCGGGATGGACGCCGATCTCGGCTACGCTGCGATGGCCGACGGTGGCATGCCAGGAAACATCGCCACCCGCCCCGACCTCGACCAGTGCAGTACGACGTCCGCGACTGCCGAAGCCCGCGAGCGCCCTCGCCGTGAGTCCCCCGATCGGCCTGCGTGTGACGACGTTGATCACTCCGCCGATGGCCTCGGAGCCATAGATCGCTGCGAGCGGGCCGCGCACGATCTCGACTCGCTCGACGGATGCCAACGAGATCCGTGACAGGTCGCGGTCCTCGAGCAGCGCGCCGGCCACCGGTTCGCCGTCGACCAGCACCAGCACGCGCGATCCGCCGATACCTCGGATTGTCAGGCCACTGCGTGCCGGCGGTTCGGCGGATTGCTGGAGCCCGGGCACGTCATCGAGCAGTCGATCGAGCGATACCGCACCCGATGCCTCGATGACCTCTCGTGACACTGAGATGACCGGGATTGCGATGTCGGCGGCATGCTGCTCGCGACGATTGGCGATCGACACCAGCGTCGCCAGTACCACCTGAGAGTGGTCGAGGTTGATGGTGATCTCCCCCGATCCGCGCACCGACAACCTGCGGGGCAGGTAACCGATGCGGGTGACGACAAGGGAGTCGATTGCCGCAGACGAATCCACGAGACGGAAACGACCACGATGGTTCGTTTCGGTGGCAACTCCGCCGGGGATTGATCGCACGATCGCACCCACGACCGCGCGATCGGCGCCGTCATACACAACCCCGCGGATCACGCGCTGCGCCTGGGCGGTGTCGCTGCCCAGGCAGAGCAGGGTGACAAGCAGGAGCGTACTCCGAGCGATCACCGGATCTTCGCCATGCGGAGGGTCGGATGCGCGCTCGTGCCACCGACCGGGTTGTAGTAGCCGGTGAACTGGAGCTTCCAGACGGCATTCCCCCGCCGCAGCAGGTAGATGTTGTAGCTGGGGATCAGGCGATGCGGGTTGTTCGGGTCGAGTCCGTAGAGGAACGGCGGCGAGTCGTCGGCAGACACGCTGTTCGCGATCGGCGAGCTGAGCACGGACAGGTATCCGACGTACTGCGGCGCTCCGGCTGCCTGCGCGAGAGTCCCGAAGGCCTCGTTCTCGAGCAGCGGATAGGCGCCGGCCTGGCAGGTGCCGGCGTCGTTGAACCCCACCGCGAAATTCGCGTCGATCGAGAGGTCCCAGACGCAGCCACCCGCGAGGGTGCTGCCGCCGTCGGCGAGGGAAATGCGAGTCGGGTTGGCTGTACCTCCCGGAGTGACGGTGAGAGACTTGAGCTCGCCCAGGGCGCTGCCCTGTTGCAGGCGATACTCCAGCGTGAAGCTGCCCAGCCCCGATTGCCCCAGCGCGATCTCCGAGACGCGGATCACTGCGTAACCACCCGATGCGGTGCGGAACTTCCAGGCCGCGTCCGGGTTGGCGACCAGCGACTGTTCCTGCGGCTTGAACCAGGCATTCTCGCTCCGGGCAAGCACCGACGAGCGGAACGCGCTACTGGCCGGGATGTCGCTGGCATCAATCGCCCCGAACTCGGCGAGCCGATTCTCGGGTGTGTAGCCTAGCAGCGTGGCGGCTGGTTCACTGGAATGATCGACCACGATCGCGGCCTCGACGTCGCCGGGGCCGCCGTGCCCGCCATTGATTCGCACCTCATAGCGGCGCATCGCCAGCTCCCATGAGGTATCGGTGTCGGGGTCGGTCACTGAGACGACTGCGGGGTTGTCGAGGTCGATGAAGGCGAAATCGGTTGACGAGGTTGCGTCGATGACAAGCTGGCCGGCTTCCCCCGGACCGTCGTCGATTGGCAGGACCGACTCCGATTCACACGCCGCCAGGATGGCGAGCAACGGGAGAAGTGCACTACGGGTTGCGTTACGGCTGATCACTGGGATTCCCCTGAGGTGCAGGAAGCAGTGCGATCGCGTGAATGGTGCGATCGCGACACGCAGCGCGCGCTGCGCGGATCAACCCTAAGGACGCGCTTCTGATCGCAACATCGGGGGAATGCCTGACCGGGGAACTACGGAGGTGTGCGGCTGCTGCAGGGAGATGTCAGAGCAGTCCCTCTTCCATCGCGAGTCGGGTGAGGCCGGCAACGGTGTGGATGTCGAGCTTGTGCATCAGGGATTCACGATGGGTCTCGACCGTGCGCGGCGAGATCCCGAACCGTGCGGCGATCTCCTTGTTGGTGTCGCCGCAGGCGATCCGGTGCAGCACCTCGCGCTCGCGCAGGGTGAGCTTGTCGAGCGGCGAACCCTCGCGGTCGGGTGAGCCGACGCCCGGTGGGAAGACCAGGTCGCCATGCGCCACCGAGAACACTGCGCGACGCAACTCTGCCGGTGAGGAATCCTTGAGCAGGTAGCCGCGAGCGCCGGCACGCCGCGCCTCGCGGATGTACTCCGGCTCATCGTGCATCGAGAGAATCAGGGCGCGCACGCTGCTGCCACGTCGCACCAGCTCTGCTGCGACAGCGAGCCCGGTACGACCCGGCATCGCGACGTCGATCACCAGCACGTCCGGGCCATGCTCCTCGGCGAGCTGCAACGCGCTGTCGCCGTCGCCACCCTCGGCGACGATCGTGATGCCGGGATCGCTCCCAAGCACCCGCCTGATTCCTTCACGCACCACGGCGTGGTCATCGACGATCGCCACCCGGATCTTGCTGCCTGCCATCGCCACCTCAGTGGTTTGTGGGCACGGCCACCGACACCGTGACACCACTGTTCTCACCCGACGAGATGCTCATCGTACCGCCGAGCGCGGAGATCCGCTCGTTCATGCCAGCCAGTCCCAGGTGGCCTGCCCGTTCGAACATCCCGATGTCATGACCCGCCTGCAGTCCGCGCCCGTTGTCGGCGACTTCGAGACGAAGTCGTCGCTGATCGCCATGCAGCGACACCCGCACCGAGCTGGCTCCCGCGTGGCGGACGACGTTGCTGAGTGACTCCTGCACCGCGCGGAACAGCGACAGCTCAACCTCGGCGTCGAGTGATGGCAGCCCTGAGGCGAGGTCCAGGTCAAGCTCCAGGCCGTGCCGGGTCGCGACCTCCTCGGCGTGGGCACGGATCGCGGCGATCAGGCCGAGATCGTCGAGCTGGGATGGTCGGAGATCGCTGATCACGCGGCGCACGCCGCGGATGCCGTCGTCTACGAGCGACACCACCCGGTCGATCCGGTCGCGGAGATCGTCGCCGGCCGACTCGCGGAGCATGCCGAGCTCCAGTCGCACTGCCGAAAAGGTCTGGGCCGACTCATCGTGAAGTTCGCGGGAGAGTCGGCGGCGAGTGCCCTCGTCCTGGGCGACTCGTCGCTGCTGCAGTCGTGCCAGCTCGGCGGTGCGGGCCTGCAACCGGGTGGCCAGGTCGGACAACACCATCAGGCCGAAGCCCACTCCCACTGCCAGCTCGAATGCGATGTCGAGGAAGTAGCCCCACGGCTGCCAGGCCCCGCGGGCCCGCAGGAACGGGTAATCGAGGTGGTGAAGGCCCCAGAGCGCAAAGGAGATCGCCACGAACCGGGCACCCCGGGAACCGGTGCGGTTGGCGTGGCGCCAGAAGACCCAGCCGGTCCAGATCGTCACCCCGGCGATCAGTGCCACCATCGGGATCGCCACCAGCAGGAACTGGTCGAGCCGACTCACCGCCAGCCAGGCGAGTACCACCGGAAACGCCGCGAGGGTCAGGTAGTGGTGGCGCCAGGGGAGGTCGCGCGAGAACACCAGCGCGGCCCACAGAATGGCGAGTGCCACCCAGCCGGTGGCGACCTGGTGCCAGAACAACCAGGGCAGGGCACCGGTGGCGAGGAAGGTGATGATCGCCAGCAGCCGGACCACGTAGAGGCCCCAGGCCAGGGCCCACCAGGCCAGCCAGCGGGCGCGGATCCGGCGGTAGAGCACCACGGCGAACGCCGCCAGGCCGGCGGTGATGACCGCCTGGAAGATCGCATCGGCCAGCTCGGCGCCGGCGGCTGGTGGCAGCGTGCCCTGCATCGGGAGACAAGCTACACGGCCGGACGGGCGGGTCGCTCCGGTGAACTACGGGCCGGGGACTCCCGAGCGAGCCGGTCCCGGGCTAGTTTTGCGGCTCCACTCCCGACAACCGGAGCGAATGATGCTGTACACGATCGGAATGGTGCTCGCTGGGCTTGGAGCGGCGACGCTGATCGGTGCCCTGACCTACGTGACCCTGATGCTGACCGGGGTGATCATGTCGATGATCACACTGACCGCTGCTCCGGTGGTCGACCGGGTCTTCAAGGAGAAGTAGGGTCCACCTCGGGGGTCGAGGCCTTCCTCAGCGCCCCCTCGAAGTTGGTGCGGGCTCCCGCCATCAGTTCCGCGAGTCCGCGCACTTTCATCTGATGCCCGCCGGTCCGGCGGAGCAACGTTCCCATATATCCGAACGTATCACCCAGTGCCGTGACGCCCAGCGTCGAGGCCTGGGCCTTGAGCTCGTCCAGCAGCCGCTGGGTGGCCCTGAGCGTGGTGTCGTCAGGCATCTGGGTCTGCATCAGCTCGATGGCCCGGGTCAGCCTTGCCATCTTGGGTGGCAGGGTCTCGAGCCAGGCGAGCTGGGCCTTTTGTCGTGGCGATAACTTGTTGTCAGCCAAGAGCAAGCAACTCCGGTTGCACGGTGAAACCTGGGACAGTCGTCGTCGTACACCGGCTTGACGACGCATCTGCCGATGTGATGCACGACAAACCATTCAGGGTGGTCCAGTGACCCTTTCCGATCTATCGATCCGGCGGCCGGTGTTCGCGACAATGATGTCGCTCGCGCTGGTGCTGTTCGGCGCCCTCGCCTACAATCGGCTGCCGATTCGTGAGCTGCCCGACATCGATGCGCCGGTGATCTCGGTCTCGACCACCCTTCGCGGTGCCAACCCGCGAGTGATGGAGTCGGCGGTGACCGACATCCTCGAGGAGGAACTCAGCTCGGTCGAAGGCCTCCGCACGCTCACCTCCACCAGCAGTGAGCAGCGCAGCAACATAGTCCTCGAGTTCACGGTCGACCACGACATCGACGTCGCCGCGCAGGACGTGCGCGACAAGGTGAGCAGGGTGCGCGGTCGCCTGCCGCTCGACATCGAGGAGCCGGTGGTCGCCAAGCAGGACGCCGATGCGTCGGCGTTCTTCTATCTCTCGCTCATTTCCGCCAGCCACGACCTGCTCACCCTCTCGGACATCGCCGACCGCGTCGTCAAGCAGCGAATCCAGACGGTGCCTGGCGTGGCCCGCGCCAACATCTTCGGCGAGCGTCGCTTCGCGATGCGCGTCTGGCTCGATCCCGACGCACTCGCCGCACGCGGCCTGACGGTGCAGGACATCGCCTCGGCGATCCGCTCGCGCAACATCGAGGTACCGGCGGGGCGAATCGAGTCGAGCCAGCGCGAGTTCACGGTGCGATCGCTGGGCGAGCTGCGCACTCCGGTCGAATTCGCCGACCTGGTGGTGTCCAATGCCAACGGCGTGCTGGTCAAGCTGCGCGACGTGGCCAGTGTCGAGCTCGGCGCCGAGAACGAACGCTCGGCGATCCGCTCGAACGGCCGGCCGGCGATCGGTGTCGGCATCGTGCGTCAGTCGACCGCAAACATCCTCGACGTGTCGAACGCCATCCGCGCCGCGCTGCCCGAAATCCAGGGCGCGCTGCCTCCGGGTGTCGACCTCGAGGTCGGCTTCGACCAGTCGATCTTCGTCACCGACTCGATCAAGAAGGCCCAGACCACGCTGTTCGAGGCCTTCGTGCTGGTGGTGGTGATCATATTCCTGTTCCTGCGAAACCTGCGGGCGACACTGATTCCAGTGTTCGCGATTCCTGCCTCTGTGGTCGCGTCGTTCGCGATCATGCAGATGATGGGCTTCTCGATCAACAACTTCACCCTGCTGGCGCTCACGATCGCCATCGGCATCGTGGTGGACGACGCCATCATCGTGCTCGAGAACGCGTATCGGCACCAGGAGGAACTCGGCAAGGACGCGATGACGGCCGCGATCGACGGCACCCGCGAGATCGGGTTCGCGGTGATCGCGACAACCGCATCGCTGGTGGCGGTGTTCGTGCCGCTGGCATTCCTGCAGGGCAACACCGGTCGCTTGTTCAACGAGTTCGGCATCGCACTGGCGGGCTCGGTGGTCGTGTCGGGCTTCGTGGCACTGACGCTGACGCCGATGCTCTGCTCGCGGATCCTCAAGGTACCCACCTCTCACGGCGTGATGTACCGGGCGCTGGAGAACGGCTTCAACCGCCTGGCCGACGGTTACACCCGGACGCTGCGCTGGTCGGTGTCCCACCCGGCGATCGTGTTCGGTGCCACCGGCCTGCTGCTGGTCGCAGCCGGGCTGGTGTTCGCGTCGCTCAAGCGCGAGTTCCTGCCGGCCGACGATCGCGGCGTGATCATGGGCAACATCACCGCCCCCGAGGGCAGCACCCTCGCGTATCTCGATCGCTACCAGGGCGAGTTCGAGCAGGTGATGATGTCGCAGCCCGAGGTGGACAACGTGTTCTCGATCCTGGGGCGCGGCGGCTCACCCAACGGCGGCTTCGTGGTCACCCGTCTCAAGCCGTACGACCAGCGCGATCGCACCGTGGAGGAGATCCTCGCGAGCGTGCGGCCACAGTTGTCACAGATCGCCGGCGTGATGGCGTTCGCCAGCAACCCGCCCGCGATCGGGCGCCGGGGCCAGCCGATCGAGTTCATCGTCAAGCATCCCGACTACGACTCGCTGCTCGCTGCCAACCAGCGACTGCTGGGACTGGCACGTGAAATGACCGGCCTGGTCAACGTCGACACCGACCTCAAGGTCAACAAGCCCGAACTCACGGTCTCCTTCGATCGTGATCGCGCCGAGGACCTCGGCGTGGCGGTCGGTGACGTGGCGACGACGCTTCAGACGATGCTGGGTGGCACCCGTGCCAGCACATTCACCCGAGAGAACAAGCTCTTCGACGTGCTGATGCAGCTTGACCCATCCCGTCGTGCGACCCCGCAGGACATGGACAACCTGTTCGTGCGCGGTCGCGACGGCTCGCTGGTGCGGCTCGATGCGGTGGCGACCGTGGCGGAGGCGACCGGTCCGCGCGCGGTTGCCCACTACGATCGCGTTCGCGCCTTCACCCTGTCTGCGGGTGTCTCCACCACCTTCACCCTCGGCGAGGCGATCGACTCGCTGCAGGCACTCACCGCGGCCCACCTGCCGCCGGGCACGACCGTGTCACTGGGCGGCGAGGCCCGCGAGCTTGCAGAGAGCGGCAACGAACTGCTGCTGGCGTTCGCACTGGCGATCATCGTCGTGCTGATGGTGCTCGCCTCGCAGTTCGAGTCGGTGGTTCACCCGTTCACGGTGCTGATGGCGGTGCCGCTCGCGGTGGTGGGTGCGATCTTCACCCTCAAGCTGATGGGCTCGACGGTCAACCTCTACTCACAGATCGGAATGATCCTGCTGGTCGGCCTGGTGACCAAGAACTCGATCCTGCTGGTGGAGTACGCCAACCAGATGCGCAATCGCGGCAAGGACGCGATGGAGTCGATCCTCGAGGCCGGCCGAATCCGCTTCCGTCCGATCCTGATGACCTCGGTGGCCACCGTGATGGGCGTGATGCCGATCGCGATCGGCACCGGCCCGGGTGCCACTTCGCGCCGCCCGCTCGGCTATGCGATTGTCGGCGGCCTCTCGTTCTCGACCCTGCTGACGCTGTTCGTGGTGCCGGTGGTGTGGCTGCAACTGGAGCGGCTGCTGGCGCGTCGTCGCGTCGAGGCTGCTGAAGCCGCACGCCTCGAGCCGGTGGAAGCCCGATGATCCGCGCCATGCTGCTGCTCTCGCTCGTCCAGGCGAGCGAGATCCGGAA
>Ga0079224_100015321_pt1 | contig 10738 bp, 13 predicted proteins | sample Stecom2015_FD_80414 | JGI IMG/M metagenome (GOLD analysis project Ga0079224, IMG submission 80414) | Agricultural soil microbial communities from Utah to study Nitrogen management - Steer compost 2015 | ecosystem: Environmental > Terrestrial > Soil > Agricultural land | place: USA: Utah...
CGAACGTTTTTCGAGTGTTGGAAGACTTTTCGGAGCGGGAACGATATGCTTGCAGGTTCGAGGCGGGCGGTTGCCACCTGATACATGAGCGGCTGGAATTGATGGAAGTTGAACCGGTCGATGAGGTAAATCTCGAACGGGCATTTGCTCATTTCGCGGGCGAGTTTGAGTCCGCCAAACCCTGCGCCCACAATAATGACACGTTTTTTAAAATCCATGGCTGATTGTTTGGTACATAAAGTTACCAATTTAACCGGCCACAGATTTTAACATTAACGTTTTTTAAAGTTACCTCTTGAGTATTTTCACGGTTGCGTTACCGGAATCCGAATGCGCTTTCACGATGTAAGTTCCCGATCGGAAGGCAGAAAAATCGATGGTGATGTTACTTCCGTCAGTATTTGCCGACGACAATTTTCTTCCCGCCAGATCGAAGACTTCAATGAGATGGATGTTCACTTCGGAATCCAGATGCAAAATATCGGAGAGAGGATTCGGGAGCCTTGAAGTGGTACGGTTGCGAGAAGGAAAAAGTACAAATGCTTTATGGACAAGATATTTAGTTTCTAAAACAAAAAAATAAAAATAAATAACTAGCTTTCAGAAATTTATATTAAAAGCGTGCGAAAAACACGTTATAGAGGGTCGGCCTATGATAATATTCGATTATCTTACCCGTTACTCCTACATGAAAATTCTTGGGATTCACCTCGAAAGATGCGATGGCGGGCGGATTTGGACGGCGGTGACTTAGCTAAGAATTTTAAAAAAAGTTTTTTTATTTGGTGCAATAAATTAAATTTGCCAACACTCAAAAAACTGTAAAAAAAACTTCAAAAAATCGTAACAAATTTAAAATTAAAAAAATGGCAAACGTTAAAAAGGAAAGTGGTTCAAAGGGAGGGAGTATCTTCTCCGGAATTGCTATTGTAGCATGTATATTGGTTGGTTTTCTGGTATGGCAGTTCATTATGGGTAATCCTGCGAACTTTGAAGGTAATGACAACGCCAACCAACCACTTTCAGGGAACTATCTGGGGATGGTGTATAAAGGAGGAGCGGTTGTACCGGTGTTGATGGGATTGTTGCTAATGGTAGTTGTTTTCTCAATAGAGCGCTTCATGGTGATTTCAAAGGCCGCTGGAAAGAGTAGTCTTGATCAATTCATGGCGCGTGTGCAGTCACATATCAATCAAGGTGACATCGATGGTGCTATCGTAGAGTGCGACAAGCAGCAGGGATCTGTAGCTAATGCAATCAGGGCTGCACTGGTTAAATATCAGGAAGTGAAGAAGGAAGGAATGAGTAGCGAAGAGGCTTCTGAGACTATTCACAAAGAAATCGAAGAGGCTACTGCACTTGAGATGCCGATGCTGGAAAAGAACCTTACTATTTTGTCGACTCTGGTATCATTAGGAACACTTGCCGGTCTTCTTGGAACGGTAACAGGTATGATCAAGGCGTTCGCGGCGCTTGCTACGGCAGGTACTCCAGACCAGGCGATGCTTGCGAATGGTATTTCTGAGGCGCTTATCAATACCGCTACGGGAATTTCGACATCAGCTCTTGCGATCATTACTTATAACTTCTTTACATCTAAGATCGATACCCTGACTTATTCCATTGACGAGGCCGGATCTGCCATTGTAAACACATACAGAAGGTTCCGCGGAACGCAGAAGGCTTAATTAACTCCGGTTTTACCGGACAAAAAATAGGAAATGGCAAAAGTTAAAATGTCAAAGAAGATGACGTCCATCGACATGACCGCCATGTGTGACGTGGCGTTCCTGCTGCTGACGTTCTTTATTCTGACTGCAACCGCAAAACAACCTGAACCGCTTCCGGTAGACACGCCGGCATCAACGGTTCAGACTAAACTTCCGGACAGCGACCTTGCTACCATCACCATTGGTAAGGGGAAAGTGTTCTTCGGGGTAACCGGAAAGGAAGTGCGCAAGCAGGCGCTGATTGCAATGGGTAACAAGTACGGAGTTGAATTCACTCAGAATGAACTCGAAAGATTCTCTGTAATAGAGAGTTTTGGTGTGCCTGTACAAAACCTGAAGCAGATCATTAATATGACTGCCAGCGAAAGGAATGAAAAGGATCTTCAGCCGGGTATTCCGCTGGACTCATTGAACAATCAACTTGCTGACTGGATCAGGAATTCCCGTCAGGCAACTATCGATGTTGCTCAAAAAGAACTCAACATCGCCATCAAAGGCGATGCCCGTGTGGAGTATCCTGCCATCAAGAAGGTTATGGATATATTGCAAGATCAGAATATCAACAGTTTTAATCTGGTGACTGGTCTGAGAGGAAAAGATTTTTAATATAAAACGAACCAATGGCTGAATTAAATACCGGCGACGGTGGTGGCAAACAGAAAGGCGCGAAGAAAGTCCGAAGCAAAAAGCTCAACTCAAAAGTTGACCTTACTGCGATGGTGGATCTTGCGTTCCTACTGATTACATTCTTTATGCTTACCACATCGCTGTCGAAACCTCAATCTATGGATTTGGGGCTGCCGGACAAAGACGACGACCCATCTAAAAACAAGGACATCAAAGTCGACGAGAAGCGTACGATGACCGTTCTTTTGGGGCCGTACAACAAAATGAAGTATTATATGGGAAGGCTCGATGAACCTGTTACTCCACCAACTGAAATCAAGTATGGTAAGGACGGGATCAGAAAAGAGCTTCTCAAGCGTAAGAAGTCGGTCGTAGAATATACAGGGGATAGCAACAAGGGGCTTATCGTTATCATTAAACCAAGCAAGAAATCCAATTACCGGAACCTGGTTGACATCCTTGATGAAATGGCGATTGCAGATGTTCCTACCTATGCCATTGTAGATATTACGCCGGAAGAAGTTAAATTGATTGACGGTGATGCTGCAGACGCCGGAGCAACACCATAACGAAGAAGAGATATGAAACTGGATTTATTAAGAAATTCGTGGCTGGACATCGTGTTTGACGGCCGTAACAAGCTCTACGGGGCCTATGAGTTGCGGAAGACAAATCCGAAGTTTACAATGCGCGCGCTGATTATCGGTGGATTGATCTTTATCTTCCTGGTGAGCATTCCTATGCTCCTTAAACTATTGCCGGAAAAACAAGATGACGATCTGAAACTCGACAAGAAAATTGTAACGGTGAAACTTCCGCCGAAGGAAATCCCGAAAAACCTTCCGCCACCTCCACCTCCACCACCTAAAGTGGATCAGGTGAAATTTGTGAAACCGGTTGTGGCAAAGTCGGAGGAAGTTGTAGAGGAACCACCAAAGATTAAGGAAATCGTCGATAAGAAACTCGGCGATGAAACTATCAAGGGTGATCCGGATGCACCGCTTACTATCGACCCAGTGGGAACCGGACCTTCAGAAGTAGTTGAGGATAACTCTGTCCACTTGATGGCTGGTATCGAGGTTAAACCTGAGTTTCCGGGCGGACTTGAGAAATTCTACAAATATGTTGCTAACAACTACCGTACTCCCGATGAAGAGGGATTAAAAGGGAGGGTGTTTGTAACATTTGTTGTAGAAAAAGACGGATCGCTTACGGATATTAAAGTTGTACGTGATATCGGTTACGGAACAGGTAAAGAAGCTATCCGTGTCCTTAAGAATTCACCGAAGTGGATTCCTGGAGAACAGAATGGAAAAAAGGTACGGGTACTTTACTCGCTTCCTATCAACATCCAATCTGCTGATTGATGTTAAAACGAACACAAAGTCAAAAGGGAAAATCGCTTAAAGAGCGATTTTTTCTTATTATAGGAGTTTTGTTTTTCCTGGTATACCTCGGGCTCGGACTCGCCGTAATTTTCTGGGAAAACTTTCCCTTGGAGATGGAATTCAAATACAGGGTTGCCTTCGGGATACTGCTGATAGTATATTCCTTTTTCAGGTTTATGAGATTTTTTAAAAGTAATGAGGAGGAAACTGAATAATACTGCACTTTTTATACTCTCGACCATTGTTGCGGGTGCATTTATGGGTTGCCAAGGCGATAAAAAACCTCAGGAAACCGTGCTGAAAGGCGAGGCAACCATTTATGTGGAGGAATCATTGCTTCCAGTTGTTGAAGATGTAGCGTCGGTTTTCGAAAGTCAATACGAGGCGAAGCTTAATCTCGTTGCAAAACCTGAAGCCGAAATCATCAACGCGCTCTCCCGGGGAGATGCTACAGTTGCAGTTTTACCCCGCTCACTCGAGGAAACGGAAGTCAAGCATTTTTATAATAAGAAAATCAACCCACGATTGACCCATTTTGCGTATGACGCAGTTGCGTTTATCTCGAAAAAAAGTGCAATCGACACAATAATCGACCTGAAAGACGTTGTAAGTATCATCCAAGGGAAGAGTTCTCGGATAAAAGGTCTCGTTTTCGACAACCTTAATTCCGGTGCAGCTAGGGAACTGCTTACTTTCGCCAAAGCAAATTCATTTCCTGAAAACGGAATTTACTCATTTACGAAAAACAGTGAGGTTTTTGAATATGTTGCTGCCAATGAAGGTATGATCGGTGTGGTTGGAATCAATTGGATCCTTCAGCCAACCGAGGATGTGGCGCAATATCTGAATAAAGTTCAGGTGTTGCATGTTAAAGGCGGAAATAACGACATTTACGATCCATCGCAGAACAGCCTGGCAGAGAAGAAATACCCTCTGGCACGTGATTTGTTTGTTGTGGACTGTCAAGGTTATAGAGGATTGGGAGTTGGATTCGCTTCCTTTATAGCTGGGGAACGAGGGCAAAGAATAATTTTAAAATCCGGCCTGATGCCCGTAAGGGTTCCATCCCGAAAAATTATTACAAGGCCGGGAATCACGAAAGAAAATAAACAGTAAAATTAGAACCATGAAGAAGTTTCAAGTAATGGCTATTGCTTTTTCAACACTCGTTACCGGTGCTTTTGCACAGGGAATCGATCAGGCGAAAAAATCTATTGACGCCGAACAGTATGAAAAGGCAAAGTCGCAACTTAAAGCTGTACTCCAGAGTAAGCCATCCGACGGACGTGCGGCTTTTTTGTTGGGTAATGTATATCTTAAGCAAGATCAGCCAGATTCGGCAAAAATATATTTTCAACGCGGAACGACTGCTTCAGATGGAGCGCGTTTGAATCACATCGGCCTCGGCCAGATCGATCTCGATAACGGGAATCCTTCAGCGGCGGAAGCCAAGTTCACTCAAGCGTTGAGAGACATCAAAAAGAAAGATACCGAAGAACTCGTGTATGTAGCGCGCGCCTATATGGATTCGGATAAACCGGATTACAAGAAGGCAATCAGCTACCTGCAACGGGCAAAGACTGCAAATCCAAATGATGCCCAGGTTCAACTGGCACTAGGTGACGCTTTCTACGGCGATAAAAATCAGAACGACGCTTATGCAGCCTATCGTAGCGCGCTTCAAATCGATCCGTCGCTTATTCGTGCTAAAGTCCAGCAGGGTGTTCTGCTAAAAGGCGCCCGTGCCTTCACCGAGGCAGTAAAAGCGTTTGAAGCAGTTGTAGCTAGCAACCCGGATTACGGACCTGTATATCGTGAGCTTGCTGAAACCTACTATCTGTGGGGCAATAACGAGCCTCAGAAATATCAGGAATATGTGAAGAAGGCTCTCACTTATTATGAAAAATATATGAGCCTGACTGATTATTCATTGGCTTCCCGTATGAGGCACGCCGACTTCCTGATTCTCGCTAAGGATTATGTAGCATTGGAAGCCGAGGCACAGAAAATGAAGCAGCTCGATAAGGTCAATCCAAGAATTCTGAGATATTTGGGTTACTCCGCTTACGAAAACGGGAACACTGATGTAGCAGTTCAATCACTTGAAGAGTTCATCAACAATCCGAAGAGCAAAGTCATCGCTCGTGACCACATGTATCTCGGACTTGCGAAGATCCGTAAAGCCAGTCCAGCCGATGGAACTCTCGATACAGCTTTATACGAAGCCGGAGTGGCCGATATCAAAAAGGCAGTTGAGATGGATATCAACCTTACCAACGAAATGAACGAAATCGGTAAGAAAGCATACGATCAAAAGCAGTTCAAACAAGCGGCAGCTATTTTCGAAATCGCTGTTTCAAACCCGAACAGTAAAAACTATCTGATCGATAATTTCTATCTGGGTAACTCAATTTATTACGACAATAACCGTAAAGATGTAGAACAACCAGATGTCGAAGCGTTGAAAAAGGCGGATACTGCATTCGGAAAAGTAATTGAAGCCTCACCAACAACTCAGGATGCTTACCTGTTCCGCGCTCGTACCAACAGGATGATGAGCAACGATGAGGATATGGCGAAGTACTATGAGCAATATCTCGAAACGCTTCAGCAAAAAGGTCCTGAAGAAGTAGAGAAGAATAAGGCAAAGGTAATCGAAGCCTATAACAACATTGGTGCGCACTATGCGAATACCGATAAGGCCAAAGCCCGCGAGTATTTCAATAAGACACTCGCACTCGATTCGGCAAATGCCTACGCACAAGAAGCACTCAAATCACTGAGATAAGAAAGGCCGGCACATCGCCGGCTTTTTGTTGCGTGTGAAGTAATTGACTTATCTTTGCCGGAATTTTTTAAAAGATGTTACCCGAAGCAATACAAATGGAGGTGGAGAAAGGAACCATGCTTCCCCTGATGGAGGATTTTTATACTATCCAGGGAGAAGGGTTTCATACAGGGACGGCAGCGTATTTCGTCCGACTCGGAGGCTGTGACGTAGGTTGTCATTGGTGCGATGTGAAAGAAAGTTGGAATGCGGACTTGCACCCGCCAACTTCAGTTCCAGATATCGTATCCAAGGTGTCAGGTATTGCAAAGACAGTTGTCGTCACTGGCGGCGAACCGCTGATGTGGGACATGACCGCCTTGACGTCAGCAATCCGGCAAGCAGGGATGCGGGCACACATCGAAACCTCAGGAGCATATCCGGTAACCGGAGAATGGGACTGGTTCTGTTTATCGCCGAAGAAAACCAAATTGCCCGTAGATGATGCTTATGCCAAAGCCGATGAGCTGAAAGTAATCATATACAACAGACACGATTTGGTGTTTGCCGAAGAGCAGGCTTCACGTGTCAACAAAAAGGCCGTGCTGTTCTTGCAGCCGGAATGGTCGAAAAAAGATCAAGTCACTGAAATGATAATCGAATATGTGAAGGCAAATCCGAAATGGAGGATTTCGCTGCAAACGCATAAATTCCTCAATATTCCCTGAGGCTTTTTCGCTATCTTCGCAATTCTAAACTTTTAACCAATGAAAAAACTAATCTTACTTTTTGTTCTGGCCTTTTCAGTACAGCTGACATTTGCGCAGGACGACGCATTCAAGAAAGATGTCTTGAAGCTTATCAAACTGAACGGTTCGGATGCGCAGATGAAAATGGCCAAGAACCAGATTCTGCAGATGATCCCAACCGACAAGCACGCTGCATTCCTCGTTGAATTCGATGCTACACTTCCTGCTTTATACGATAAGATTGCCAAAGTGTATATGGATACTTACACCAAGGAAGATGTAAAAGCTATGCTGGCTTTCTATGATACTCCGGTAGGAAAGAAGATGCAGGAGAAAAACGGCGAGATACTGGAAAAATCTCAGGTTGCTGCTCAGGAATGGGGGCAAGGACTCCAATCGATGCTGATGAAATACATGCAGTAATTTAGCGCGTGAAGAAATAAAAGGGCTGTCGGAAGGCAGCCTTTTTTTATGGCGACATTTTCGTAAGACGCGCCAGATAGTCGAAGTTCGGCCCGTTCATCACCAGTTCCGTCGTCAAGCCTGCTTTCACGGCACAATCCGATAGCGTCGAAAAATCGGTGTAAAGCCATCCACTCGTTTCTTCCATTCCTTTATATCTGACTGTATAATCAACTTCTCCATAATAACGGTCTTCAGGCAGATCATCTTCATCATACATATAAGACAAATCGGAACTGTCTATCAGGATCTGACCGTCGACGGATAGCATCGACTTTAATTTTCCAGCATCGGCTGCAGTCTGTTCAGTGTCCCACAAATTCCAGTGCCGTTCATCAATAGCAGAATCGTATCGAAATCTTTTCCCTCAAACGTCATGACGTCCGCACAATAAGCGTTGGTAAGCCCTCGCATTTCACAGGCATCAATCGCTTTCCGAGAGATGTCAACCGAAACCACATTCTTTCCTTTTGATTTCAACCAAAGACTGTGACTCCCCGCGCCGCATCCAACATCGAGAATTTTCCCCGATGCCATCGAAAGTGCACGCTGTTCCATCTCTGGCATTTCGTCAAAAGAACGGAACAAATACGATACGGGCAACGGATCAGCTTCCGAAATCGAAGTTTCGGTAATGATATCCTCGGCATTTCCATAAGTGCCGAAATCGAGAATGGCTTGTCCGAACAAATCTTGCATCGCGTGCGTCAGGATTGATTAGTTTTGCAAAAAATCCAAGTTGGATCGTTCCCCCGAAAATATCAGGCAACTCGCCAAAGATAAACACCCTGAAAACAAAAAGTTCTTCGATAAGCTGAAAAAACGCCCACCGAAGAACCTCGATTATGTGATGCAAGATCTGCATGATGCGGAGTTTTCCCAAACCGACTGCCTGACTTGCGCCAATTGCTGTAAAACGACAGGTCCGCTATTTACTTCATCGGATATCGAGCGGATTGCAAAACATCTCAAGATGAAACAACAGCAGTTCGTCGAAACTTACCTTCGCGTCGATGAAGACGGCGATCATGTATTGCAACAATTACCGTGTCCGTTTCTCGATTCCGAAAATTATTGTATGATATACGACGTTCGTCCGAAGGCATGTCGGGAGTATCCGCATACCGATCGGAAGAAGTTCCATCAGATTACCAATATAACTTTGAAGAATATCCCGATTTGTCCAGCGACTTATCGGATTGTCGAGGAAATGAAAAAAAGGATCCGCCTCTGATCAAACGAACATATAATCGTCGTTCATGTGTTTCAGTTCGGTTTTCCTGCCGCCTACGTACTTCACGAGGCTGTCAATGGCTTGCTCGATATATTGGACAACGGTTTCCACCCATTCCTTGGCACGAGTCAGGAATTCCAGTCCTTGATCGATGTAACCGTTCAACATCCTTACGAATTTTTGTAACTCATCCATGTACCTCAAGAGAATTTCAGCTGCTTTCATAGTAGTTTGTTTTTCACTAAAATAACGATTGTTAAAAAATCCGTGATCAGTAGATTTCATAAACTTTTCTTATTTTTCTGAATGCAGCCAAGCCTTCCGCCCATGATTGACGGATTTCGTCTTCTGATACTCCCGCTTCGATTTGCTGTTGCAACTTCTTCGTGCCGGCGAGCTTCGTAAAGAAATTGTTGAAGAATGTCTTTTTATCGGCTGTGGTCTGATACGCTTTGATCAGCCATTTCAATTCGAGTTGCGTAACATCGGGTGCCGAGCTCAAATCTTCCCCAAAACACTTTTTGCCTTTGTGCATCGGATCTTTCGCGCCTTCATTCGGCATCGGAACAAATGAGAATCCTGTGTCCGGAAGAAATGGCGACCCGTAAATTTGGAATTGCTTATCTGTTCCACGACCGACGCTGACGTTCGTTCCTTCGAACAAACACAAACTAGCATACAGATTGATCGCTTTCGCATTCGGAAGATTCGGCGACGGTTTCACTGGAAGTACATATGGCATCGTGCGTTTATAATTCGTACAAGGCACTATTTGAAGTTTGCACTGCACGCCGTCTTTCAACCATTTTTCACCGTTGATCATCTTTGCGTATTCCCCGATGGTGAGTCCGTGAAGCACCGGAATTGGATGCATTCCAACGAAACTCGTGTACTCTTTTTCCAAAATTGGCCCGTCTACAATCGATCCGTTCGGATTGGGCCGATCGAAAACTACCAAGGGAATATTGTTCTCCGCGCACGCTTCCATCATATAATGAAGCGTCGATATATAGGTGTAGAACCGCGCGCCCACATCCTGAAGATCAAAAACCATGATGTCGATTCCCACGAGCTGTTCCGGCTTTGGCTTTTTATTGTCGCCATACAACGAAATAATCGGAAGTCCGGTGCGGACGTCTTTTCCATCTCGGACGACTTCTCCGGCATCAGCCGTACCGCGGAATCCATGTTCGGGCGAATAAATGGTTTTCACATCGATTTTATTTGCCAGCATGAAATCTACCAAATGGGTTTGCTTTCCATCAGAACCCATCAGAACGCTCGTTTGGTTTCCCGTCAAACCGACGCGTTTGCCCTTTAACAGCGGAATCCATACATCCGAATTTTCCGCTCCTGTCTTCATCTGAGGCGCGTCAGTAACGGGTTCGGATTGTACATTGCCAACCTTAACCGAATTTCCGCAGGCCATCGGCACAGCCAGCAAGAATAAAAATGTATTTTTGAGAATCTTATTTAACATACCTTGAATTTCGAACATTTTATAGCGAAGCGGCTGATTTCCGGCAACGAGCATAAAAGTAGCGTTTCGGCGCCAATAATAAAAATTGCTATCTCCGCAGTCGCCATTGGAATGGTGATGATGATCATATCGGTCGCCACGGGTATCGGACTTCAGGAAAAAATCCGTCAGAAAATCGCGGGTTTCAACGGGCATATCCTCATATCCAATTACGACGACAATCAGTCGGAAGTCAGCATTATGCCCATCGACAAGAATCAGGAGTTTTATCCCGAGTTCAAATCGGTAAGCGGAATAGAAC
>Ga0079224_100015324_pt1 | contig 10737 bp, 7 predicted proteins | sample Stecom2015_FD_80414 | JGI IMG/M metagenome (GOLD analysis project Ga0079224, IMG submission 80414) | Agricultural soil microbial communities from Utah to study Nitrogen management - Steer compost 2015 | ecosystem: Environmental > Terrestrial > Soil > Agricultural land | place: USA: Utah...
ACCTGCTCGCGCCCCCACCGCACTCGCAGCCGCGACATCAGTCCCTCCACCGCCGCCGCCGCCGGCCGCATAAACAGCAGCCGCAACTGCTCCGGGCTGAGCGCCAGCCTTCCGTAAACCGCCGCCAACGCATCCGCGCGCGCCGAGTCCCGCCCCAGCCCCGCCCCCGCCCCCCGCCCCTCGGGATGCCGCGCCCCTCCCGCCCCTCCCGCCTCCGCGCCCGCCGCGCCCGCCGCCAGCTCCGCGCGAGACCAGAACTCCGCGGCCAGCTCCTTCGCCGCCGCCTCCAGCCGCAAGCCGTCCATCGCCTCCCGCGCCGGCCAGAGATCCTTCATTTTCTCCAGCCCCGCCCCCATCTCCGCCCGGGCCACGTGCAACCCCGGCGGCACCACCACCGGATCCGTCGCGAACTCGCACCAGCGCAACCCGGCCGCGCCCCGGCCCGCCACCCGCCACCGACGCCGGCACCACGCCGGCACCCACAACACTTGCCCCGCCCCCACCCGGCGGGTCTCGCCCTCGACCGTGTAATCAATCCCGCCCTCGGTCACCAGGATCAGCCGATGCGTCACGATCACCGCGTCTGCCGTCGTGAACCGCGTCGGAAAACGCCGCGCCTCCACGTTGGTCACCCGCCACGGGGCCCGCAGCAACGCACGCAACAAATCCGGACGATCCAACGACTCCATGCGCGCCAGCCTCACTCCGATCATTCGTTTTGTCCATGCCGCGTTGCCACCGCCCCGGCCATCGCCCCCGGCGTCCCCGCGCTTGCAGCCTTCCCCCCGGACGACTCTCCTGCTGACTTCATTCCACGATGTCGCCACTCGCCCCCCTTGCCGCACTCGGCCGCTGGTTCGCCCGCGGGCTCGTCCGCTTCTATTACCCGCGCATCGAGATCGAGGGCGCCGAACGCCTGCCCGCCTCCGGCCCGGTCATCCTCGTCGCCAACCACCCCAATTCCCTGATCGACCCCGTTCTGCTCGGCGTCGTCGCCCGCCGGCCCGTCCGCCTGCTCGCCAAGGCCCCCCTCTTCGCCATCCCGTTGTTCGGCCCCGCGCTCCGCGCCGCCGGCATGATCCCCGCCTACCGCGGCGCCGACGACCCCAAGGCCGTCAAACGCAACCTCGACTCCCTCGCCGCCGCCGCCCGCGTCCTCGCCGAACACCACGCCGTCGTCGGCATCTTCCCCGAGGGCCGGACCCACGACGCCCCGCGCCTCGCCCAGGTGAAGTCCGGTGCCGCCCGCCTCGCGCTCCAGGCCCTCGCCGCCGGAGCCAAGGACCTGCGCGTCGTCACCGTCGCGCTCAACTACGAGCGCAAGGAAAAGTTCCGCTCCGCCGTCTGGATTCGCATCGGCGAACCCATCGACGCCGCCGCCTGGCTCGCCGACCACGCCGGCGACGAACACGCCGCCATGCGCGCCCTTACGCCCGAGCTCGACCGCCGCCTCCGCCACGACCTCATCGACCTCGACGACCCCGCCTGGGAGCAACTCCTCGACGACGTCGAGTGGCTCCTGCCCCGCCGTCGCAACCGCGCCGCCGCCGGCCTCGCCGCCCTGCGCGAACGCAAACAGGTCGCCGACGCCCTCAACCACTACCACCGCACCGACCCCGAACGCGCCCGCACCGCCGCCGCCCGCGTCTCCGCCCACGCCGCCAACCTCCACGCGCTCGGCCTCGACGCCGGCGCGCGCCTCCTCCACGAACGCGGCCCCCGTCTCGCGCTCCGCCTCCTGCGCGACGCCGTCGGCGTCTGGTGCGGCGGACTCTTCGCCCTCTGGGGACTCCTGCTGCACCTCGCGCCGTTCGGCGTTTCCCGCATCGTCGCCCGCCTGCTCGGCCGCGGCGACCGCGCCACTCTCGCCCTCTGGCGACTCGTCTTCGGCGCCGCCCTGCTGCTCGGCTGGTATGGCCTGCTCTCGCTCGCCGCCGCCGCCTATTTCCAACCGTGGGTCGTCATCCTCCTGTGCGCCTCCGCCCCCGCCTCCGCCCTCTTCGGCGTGCGCTGGCTGCGACTGCAACGCGCCCGCTTCGGCTCCTGGTGGGCCGAGCTGCGCCTCCTGCTAGACCGCCCCCGCGCCGCCGCCCTGCGCGCCGAACACGCCGCCATCGCCGACCTGCTTGAAAAATTCGCCGTCGAGTGGACCGGCCCCGCCGCCGACGCCAATGCCGCTCAACCCGCCGAACGCCGCCACCGCCTCGTGCGCCCGCCCGCCTGGGTCAACCTCACCCTCGCCGCCACCACCGCCGCCCTGCTCATCGGCGCCGGCCTCTGGGTCTGGCACGACCACCCGCTCGAATGGCGCCGCACCGACTCCCCCGCCCTGCACGAACTGCCCGCCGACCGGCTCGCCGCCGACCTCGACCGCGACGAACGCGCCCTCGCCGGTGTCATCGACGGCATCGCCGGACTGGAACAACGCTTCCGCGTATTCGAAACTCAACTACTCGCCGGCGAACGCAGCTACTACGACCCGGCCGACGACGACGAGATCCGCCGCATGTTGGCCACCTTCCTCGCCCTGCGCGACGCCACCCTGCGCACCGCCTGGACCTACGAGCGCCACGGCCAGCTCCCCCTCGGCCCCGACCGCCGGCGCGCCGCCCGCCTGCACGCCACCGCGCTCATCCTCTCCTACGACCTCGCCGCCCGCTTCGTCGCCACCTTCGAGGGCAAGCCCGTCGCGCAACGCAAAATCAACGAAGCCGAACCCCGCTGGAACCTCCCCGCCGACACCTACGACACCCTGCGCTACGCCCTCGCCCACCGCGAATACCAGCGCCTGCTCGCCCGCGCGCTCGCCCTCGAACCCGCCGCCGACGCGCCGCCCGCACCCGCCAACTTCGCGCCCGCGCTCGCGCAGGCCCGCCCCCGCGTCGCCGCCGCCCGCGCCGGCTGGCTGACCCGCAAGCTCGCCTCCCGCGCCGACACCCTGCGCGACGTCGCCGGCCTCGGCTTCTACCGCGCCAGCTCGCGCGTCTCGATCCTCGTCGGCGACGCCCGCCTGCGCGCCCCGCGCCAGGGCCGCGCCCTCATCTCGCCGCAGCAACTCCACGAACTGCGCGGCAAACTCCGCCCCGGCGACATCCTCATCGAGCGCCGCAACTGGTATCTGTCGAACGCCTTTCTCCCCGGCTACTGGCCGCACGCCGCGCTCTACGTCGGCACCGCCGAAGACCTCCGCGCCCTCGGCCTGGCCGACGATCCGCGCGTCGCCCGCCACCTCGCGGAATTTTCCAAACCCGACAAACTCGGCCACGCACCCGCCGTCATTGAGGCCATGAGCGAGGGCGTCGTGTTCACCTCGCTCGACTACTCCGCCGGTCACGCCGACGGCGTCGCCGTGCTGCGTCCGCGCGTCGATGACGCCGCCCGCCGCGAGATCATCGCCCGCGCCTTCGACCACGCCGGCAAACCCTACGATTTCGACTTCGACTTCTTCAGCTCCGACAAGCTCGTCTGCACCGAGGTCGTCTATCGCGCCACCGCCGGCCACGTGGACCTGCCGCTCTTCGACATCCTCGGCCGCCGCACCCTGCCCGCCCTGGAAATCGTGCGCCACGCGCTCACCCCGGCCGGCCGCGAACAGTTGCAATTCATCGCCCTGCTCGACGGCGACGAACGCCGCGGCCGCGCCGAGTGGGCCGACGAAACCACGCTCGCCGAGACCCTCGACCGCCCCGCCCTCACCTGGCTGCAACCCTGACGCTCCCCCGGATCACCGGCAAAACCACACCTCGGCCTCGACGTCATTTTCGTTCTGAGCGTAGCCGCCCGCGTTTTCACCGCGGGTGAACAGCAACGCCGGCACCTCCGGAAAACGCCCGCCGCCCGCGTGCTCCCACGCCGGCAACCATTGCGCGCACGCCTCGTCCGGCGCGGCCAGCGTCTCCGCCGACATTGACGTCGGCGTCGCGTCGTCCGGCTCAATCACCACGCGCACCAGATGCGTGCCCGGCTCGCCCCACGCGCCGCTGCCGGCCGGTTGCAGCATCAGCGCCGCGTGCAATCGCCCGGCGCGATCCGCCGTGAGCGACGATTGCAAATGAATCCGCCAGCGCGCGTCGCCACCTCGGTCAACGCGCGCGCCCGCCACTCGCCACGCTCGAAGCGGCGGTAGTCCAACGTCCACGGCGCGCCGGAAGAACGATACGTCAGATGCAACCGCCCCCCCGCGTCGGCGACCAGACTCGGGGAAGTCCCCTGCGCCTCGATCACCGCGACCTCGCGCCAACCGTCGGCCGCGGGCAACTCCATGCGGTAGTGCCGCAACGCGCTGTGATGCCCGCCGGTCACCGCGTGGACCGCCCCGTCCGCCACCGCCAGCGCCGCGCCGCAGTGATTATCCAGGCACGGCTCGCCCAGCGCGCCCTCGCGCAACACCGCGCCGTCGGCGCGATCAACCAGCGCCCAGCGGTTCAGCCGGTGGCTGTCGATCCAGGTGCACAGGTATCCATCCGGCAATGACACGATCTTGTTGCTCATCGCGTAGGCCGTCGCGCGATCGCCGCCGAAACGGCTGATGATGGTCTTTTTCATGCAGGGAAAGGGAAAAGCCACACTCTACCCAAATCCCCAAAAATGCGATATGGCATTACCCGTCGGATTTATGGCAAAATTTGATCCCCTCCACCATGCCCGCGTCCAACCTTCCCGACATCCGCCTGCGCGGCGATCCTCTCATCTACGACTGCGAAGCCGACTGGAACTGGCATCCCCAACCCCTGCGCGATTTTGATCTGTGGTGGATCCTCGGCGGACACGGCCGGCTCGCGCGCGACGGACAACCACAATCCCTCTCGCCCGGCGATTGCCTGCTGTTCCGGCCCGGCGAAAAGCTGGAGGCCGGACACGATCCGGCCCGGCCGCTGCGGGTGTTCGCGTTGCACTTCGACGCCCGGGGAAAGTGGCGGGAGTTTTTCCTCGGTCTGCCTGCGCGCAAAAAAATCCCCCGCTTCGAGGAGCTTGAGCAACTCGCGCGCAGCGCCGCCCCGCCCTCCTCGCGGGCCGGCCGCTTCGCCGCCGAGCGCGCCCGGCTCGGCGCGTTGCAATGCCTGCTCTGCTACGCCGACGCCGAGTCCGCCCAGTCCGACACCGCCGAGTCCGCCCTCGACGAGGCCGTGCGCGCCATGCGCGAATCGCCCGGCAAGATCACCTCCATCGAGGCCCTCAGCCGGCAGGCGGGCATGTCGTTCGCGCACTTTTCCCGCGCCTTCAAAAAGCGCCACGGCGAGTCGCCGAAACAATTCCTCACCCGCGTCAAAATGGAACGCGCCGCCACGCTGCTGCGCGAGAGCACCATGACCCTCGACGCCATCGCCGAAGCCCTCGGCTACGGCGACGGCCTGCAATTCTCCAAACAGTTTTCACGCCGCCACGGCACGCCGCCCGCCACCTTCCGCCGCCAAGGCCGTGGCAAAGCCGCCGGCTGACCAAACCGTCGTCATCATTCGTTTACCCTATTGCGTGGGGCCAGCACAGCACCCAACTTCTAGATCATGAACGTCTCCTTCATCGCTGAAATCACCGGATGAGGCATCGCGTCTTATCCAAACCGAAGGCCCAAGGATGAATCTCAACATGTTCTCTAATTCAAAATGTTAGCATGTTTTCTCCACCTTCTTTTCTCTGGTTCGCCTGCTCAAAACGCATGGACGCAGGTCTCCGGCTCGAACTGTGGAACGTGCAAATAACAAAGGAAGATACATGAGTGAAACAGCACACAGGTGGAGCGCTGACCAAGAAGGAAAACACCCCGGTGACGACAAGCTCGGCCGACTCGAATTTGCTCAACGGGTGGCGAAGGAGCTGCGCAGCTGGCATAATAAAGCATCGCTCGTTATTAGCCTAAATGGAGAATGGGGCAGCGGGAAAAGCACTTTAGTTAACCTCATCCTCTACTATATAGAGGAACAATCCAAGAAAGAGGGGCATAAGGCTCCGCTAGTAGTGCGCTTCAATCCGTGGCAATGGAGCGGTCAAAAGCTTATCACTAAGGCCTTTTTCAGTGAAATAGGGGAGTCATTTGCCTCCGATATAAATATCAAGCAGCACCGAGCAAAACAACTACTCGCCCTGTGGGAAAAACTTCGAGATGTAACACTTGCAAGCGGGGAACTCGCACAACGTCTTCGCGATTCCCTCGTCGCGCTGACTGCCCTGCTCGCAGGCAGTTCCGGCGTTTTAGCGAGCCGCTTAGCGGCAGGGCCATTGGCAACTACCCTAGAGTGGGCTAGTGTCGGCCTTCTTACCGTCGCAGCAGTGTGTGGCATCTATGCACCGATAGCTGAGCACTTGGCCAATATTTTACGGCTGAGCACGACGAAACCGCCACCCTCACTGGAAACTGTGCGGGCGGAGCTGAAGGGTGAATTCGGCAAACTCGACTCTCCAGTAATTATAGTGATCGACGATTTAGACCGCCTAACAAAAGAGCAAGTCCGCATGGTGGTTCAGTTAGTGAAAGCGAATGCTGATTTCGATAATGTCGTCTATCTACTGCCGTTCCAGAGAGACATTGTCGCTAAAGCGTTGGATAATGTCACGTGTGAGAAGGGGCAGGACTTCCTTAAGAAAATTGTTCAAGTCGATTTAGAGGTGCCTGATGCACCTCCCGATAAGCTGCGGGCAATCTTTTTTGAGAAAATGGATAAAATATGGAGACGTGCCGAATTTCGCTGGGACGAGAAACGGAAAGACCGCTGGCGTGACATGTTTGAAGACGCTATTTGGCCATTCTTCGACACCCCGCGCTCAGTGATTCGGTTTTGCAGCGTCATGGATTTCGTATTCGACGGCCAGATTGATGACGGGGCTTTGAGAGTCGACCCCATCGATTTGGTGACACTGGAGACGCTGCGGATGTTTGAGCCGGAGGCTTACGAGCTGATTAAAAAAAGTCGAAATACGAGTAGAAACGTTTTTTCGGAACTTCTATATGACGACAAGGAACGTCGGCAGAAAATCGAGGCCGATTTCAAAACCTTGATCAACCGACCTGAAAAAACAGATCCAGAGAAAAAACGCCTGAGCGCCGCCCTATATGGACTCATTCCTCAAGCTGGAGAGACTGGGAACTCTGACAGATCCCACGCCGATTGGGATCGGGACTGTCGCGTCTGCCACCCCAAGCACTTTCCGAAATACTTTCAGCTTCAAGCCAGTCCTGAGGATGCTCCCGCAGGCTTGGTAGCAAAGTTCCTACGCGAGTCCACACCCGAAACTAGACTACGTGAGCTGTGGCAGGAAGCGGTCAAAACGAAGAAGGTAAGCGGATTGATAGAGCGTCTTTGGCTGGTCCGAGACGAGATCCCGCCAGAACAGATACAACCTATGATTCTAGCGATTTTAGGAACAACGGATGATTTGCCTGAGATTAAAATCGAAGCAGATTTTTTCCAAAACGATGCGGAGAGCGAAATATCCAAACTGTGCGCGCGCCTGCTAACTCGGATTGATGACCGCGATCAGCGCGATGAAACGTTCAAAAACGTGGTGCACAAGTGCGATGCCCTTAGCGGTCCTGTTATGCTCACAGGACTGCTTAATCCGGACCCCGAACATGCGCCTCACGAGGATCCGATTGTAAGGCCGGAGGCGGTGGAAGATGCGAAACAAGTGCTCCTGCCTCGCATATGGTCCAAAGCGAAAACACCCCAATTCTGGGATCTGCGCATGGCAGGATATATTCTCTACAGACTGAAGGAATGGGAAAACATTGAGGCAGTTCAGTCGTGGCTAGACTCGGTAACACAAGATTCAACCATCGCTAGAAAATGCCTCTTCCATCTCCTCACTGAGACACAGTCTAGCGGACGAATAGTAAGAACCTATGTATTGCCTGCAAAATCGATAGAGATGTTTATCCCCCTCGAAAAACTTCATGATCGCATGGCCGGCCCTAACCTTACTTCGTTGGAGTTTCATGCCATGGAACGCATCAAACTCGCCTTAGAGCTCAAGGCGGATGGTAAGCCATATGACCGCATTCCAGTAATTGGCTTTGATACAGAACTGAAAGAGATCACCGCCCTTTCCGAACTTAAACGCCATATGTGAGCCTGCTGTTGGGGCGACCTGAAGTGACTGACAAGAGTGCCACTCCGCCAATACAAGCGGCCATCGCGTTTTCACTTTAGAATATACGCAACATCGAAGGAATCACTCACTGCACAAGCGGGACGCAGATCGCGTAGAACAGCTGAGGCCCCTGTCACGATACCGACTTTAATTCAAACATCAGCCAAGGCCGCGCCGCCGCCGGCTGACGACGCCCGCCGCTGTTCCCGTCGCCACGCACCGGGCGCCTCACCCGTTAGCCGGCGAAATTGCCGCGAGAAAAAATACTCGTCGCGATAGCCGCAGGCCTCCGCCACGTCGGCCAGTTTCAGGTCCGTCTCGCGCAGCAGGATCGCCGCCCGCTCCACCCGGCAGCGGATCACCCACGCCATCGGTGCCATGCCGGTGATTCCGTTGAAGCGCCGGTTCAGACGCGTCGCGCCCATCGCCGCGCCCGCCGCCAATTCGTCGAGCGTCCACGCCCGCTCCGGCTCGCGTTCGATCAGCCGCACCAGTGCCTCCAGCCGGTCGTCGCCCTCCTCGCTCGGCAACGCGTGCGCCTTCCGCCACAGCGTGCCCAGCACGGACAACGCCAACGCCGCCGCCACCTGCGCGCCCAGCTCATCCCCGCGCGCCAGCTCCGTGACCACCCGCTCCGCCGCCTCCCGATAAAACCCCACCGGCTCCAACGCCACGCTGCGCAACCGCTCCTCCCAGTTCATGCCGCGCTCGGGCCTGATCGGAGAAAAATGCAAGGCCACCACCTCCAGCGGACGCTGCGGATCGTGGCTGCCGACAACCTCGTCGCCCGGACAAAGCAAAAACGCCTGCGGGCCGGTGATCTCCATGCGCCGCCCGTTGACCGTCAATTCGCCCGATCCGCCGAGCACCATCCACAGGTCGTGCTCCCGCATCGTCGCGCGCCACTGCCACCGCGGCGGACAACGGTAATGGTGCGTCAACGCCAGCACGACCACGCGCGCAAATGGCAAGGGGGGACAGGGACGGGCTTTCACGCGAAGGATAGTGCAAGTTTTTCGCCGACCAATCCATCCTCATTTTGGCGCTGCCGTGCGATACTGGCGACATGTCCCCCGACTCCGCCCTCGCCTTATTTCGCACCCGTTCCCTCGCGGCCGACCCCGCCCGGCACACCACCGGCTGGGAAGATGTGCTCGTGCCCTACGGCATGGCCCGCGCCGGTCACGCGCTCGGCGACGACGCGTTGCTCGGCTGGTCCGAGCGCTGGTTCGAGCACCACCACGAGGCCGGCCACATCGAGGAATTTCAAGGCCATCACATCGGCACGCTCGACGGCACCCGCGGCCACATCATCGGCGACTACTGCGGCAACTGGGGCGGCCCGCTCGTCTTCGCCGCGCTGCATCGCACCCGCCCCGATCCGCGCCTCGTCGAATCCACCCGCACCGTCTGCGACGCGTTGCTCCGTCAGGCCACCCGCCTCGCCGACGGCGTGATGTCCCATGGCGGTTGGGAACGCGCCCGCCGCACCGTCTGGGTGGACACGCTTTTCTACAGCGCATCGGTGCTCGCCGAGGCCTTCGCCATCACCGGTGACGAACGCTACGCCAAGGAAGCCGTGCACCAGTCGTTGCTCCACCTGCGCCTGTTGCAGGACCCGGCGACCGGCGGCATTTTTCACGACATCGAGCCCGCCACCGGCGTGCGCACCTCCGCCTTCTGGGCGCGCGGCAACGGCTGGATCATCCTCGCCCTCGTGGACGTGCTCCGCCACTGCCCGCGCGAGTCGCCCGGCTACGCCGAGTTGCTCGACCGCTACCGCGCGCTCTGCACCTGCCTGCTCCGCCTGCAACACCCCGCCGGACTCTGGCGCATCGTGCCGGAGAATCCCGAGGCCCACCTCGAGACCAGCGGCAGCGCCATGATCCTCGCCGGCCTCGCCGGTGGCGTCGCGCAAGGCTGGCTCGAACCCCACACCCGCGGCCCGATCCTGCGCGGCTGGCACGAGATCCAGACCTGGATCGACACGCACGGCGCGCTCCAGGGCGCGCAACGCCCCGCCGGACTCGGCGGCTGGGAAACCCACAAACTCTCCTCCCTCGGCGAATGCACCTACGCCAACGGACTCCTCTGGCGCCTCGCCGCCGACCTCGCCGAGGCCGGCCTTCTTTAACCCGAAACGTTTAACCTTTCCCATGAGCACGAAAAAACCCGCCGCCGACTACTTTCAACCGATCAGCCTCAAGCCCGGACTCAACCGGCCTGCGCATAATTCCTGCGGGCTGATCGACTTTGCCGTGCTCGTGCTCGCCGCCGGCGAGACGCACCGCTTCGCCACCGGCGATCGCGAATACGGCCTCGACCTGCTGGCCGGCACCGCGTCGATCCGCGTCAACGACACCGTGTTCGCCAACCTCGGCGGGCGCAACGGCGTCTTCGACGGCCTGCCCTCCGGCGCCTACGCCGGCTGCGGCTCCGAGGTCGTCATCACCGCGCACACCGCCATCGAGCTCGCCCTCGGCTCCTGCCCCAGCACGACGCCCATCGAGCCCTACGCCATCACCCCCGACCAGGTGCCCGCCGGCACATGGAGCGAAGGCAATACCGAGCGCCACTTCCGCTACCTCATCAACACCGACCGTCCCAGCGAACGCCTCTGGTTCGCCGAGGTCACCGTCGCCGACGGACGCT
>Ga0079224_100015325_pt1 | contig 10737 bp, 11 predicted proteins | sample Stecom2015_FD_80414 | JGI IMG/M metagenome (GOLD analysis project Ga0079224, IMG submission 80414) | Agricultural soil microbial communities from Utah to study Nitrogen management - Steer compost 2015 | ecosystem: Environmental > Terrestrial > Soil > Agricultural land | place: USA: Utah...
AACGCTTCCAGCCGTACGACGCGATCGAGGCGGAAGTTGCGGTAGTCCTGTCGCATCTCGCACCAAGCGGCGAGGGTCCACGTCGGTCCCCAGAAGAACAACCCGAGCGGGCGGACCACGCGGGCACTCGTACTGCCGCTCTCGTCCTGGTACTCCAGCGCGAGACATCGGCGGTGATGGGTCGCGTGACGAACGACGAGGAGCCGCGCGCGGACCTCGTCGCTCATGCGGTACGACAAACTGAAGAGCGCGCTGTCGTGCACGACCTTGCGCTCCTCCTCGGGGAGGACCACCTCGACCTTGTCGAGCATGCTCCGCGCCGCGCGTCGGAGGTCGTCGTCGCCCCACGCCTCGACCATGCGCGCCCCCAGGACGAGCGCGTGGATCTCCTCCAGAGTGAACATGAGCGGTGGCAGGTCGATCGTCGGTCGCAGGCGATAGCCCACCCCGGCCTCGCCTTCGATGGGAACGCCGGACGCGACGAGATCCGCCACGTCGCGGTAGATCGTGCGCTCGGAGACCTCCAACCGAGCGGCGAGCTGCGCCGCCGTCGTCAACCTCCGGAGGCGGAGGATCGAGACGATCTGGAATAGACGATCGGCGCGACGCACCTATTCAGATTGCGGGAGAACGTGGAAGAAATCGAGTTCCACGCCCGCCGGGTCGCGGACGAGGAAGCTTCGCCAACCCCACGGTTTGTCGGAGGACGGCGACGCGATCTCGACGCCTTTGCGCCGCAGCTCGGCTTCGGCGCGGTCGGCATCGCCCGCGGGGATGCTGACCGTCAATCCGCCGCGGAAGGCCTCGGCCTGGCCGTCCATGGCGTTGGGCGGCGTGAACCCGAGCACGGGACCCTCGGGTCCCCCGAACCGGACGGAGAAGTACCGCCCCTCGATGTCCGCAGTGAGTTCGACCGCCATCCGATCGCGATAGAACGCCCGGCATTGGGCGAAGCGATCGGTGTGAACGATGGGGTACAGGGTGTTCTCGTTTTCCATGGCGGCAGCCTACGCCGACCCTCCTGACAGCGTGGTGTCAGCATGGTCGAGTCGCCGTCGCCACGAGGCCCACTGCGGCGATGCGCTCGACCTCGCCGTACCCGGGGCGGTCGAGCTCTTCGCCGAACACGTCGGGATCGAGCTCCTCGTAGGTGTAGGGCGTTTCCGCGGCATGGCAGAGCGCCGCGGCGCCGTCGTAGAAGACGTCGCGTCCGCGAACGATCGCCGCACCGGTGTAGACGAGGAGCTGGCCGCCCACGGGCAGGCGCTCGAGCGCTTCACGCACGATGCGGATCGACAGCGCTTCTCCGTGGGCTCCGCCGCCGTCGCGGTAGCGTCGTCCGGCGGCGTCGCGCATGTACGGCGGGTTGGCGATCACGGCGTCGACGGGCGCGTCGACGCCCGCGAGCACGTCGCTCGTGACGAACTCGGCTTGGATCCCGGCGATCGCTGCGTTGACCTGGGCGAGGCGCAGCGCGGCTGGGTTGATGTCGGCCAGGATCAACCGCCGGGTGAACGGCGCGGCGAGGATGCCCCCCGCACCGCTTCCGCAGCCGACGTCGACGAGGCAACGACCCGGTCGCAACGTGCGGGTCGTGAACGCGCAGAAACGGTACGTATCGGGTCCGAAGAACACCGCGTTCGCGCCGTCCGTGGGATAGGCGGAGTGCACGAAGAGATGCGAACCGAGCGTCGAGCACCGCACCGTCGCGCGCCAAGCATCGTCGCCGGCGCGCTCGAAGCAGCCGGCGGCCGTGCCGAGGCGTAGGATGTCGGCCGGGAGCTGCTCGGGCGAGAACGTGCGGCTCCAGCCGAACACGTCGCGGAGGTCGCGTGCCCGGGTGCCGTCGCGTCGCAGCACGCGGGCGTGGGTTTCGGGCGTCACGGTCGTGAACCGATAACCGCGAGCGCGCAGCAAACAACCGAGTTCCGTGAGCGCGAGCTGTGCGTCGTCCATCAAGCCACCGTTGCTCCGACCGATGCTCCGTAGGTTCGCAGGCGGCCGAGACCGAGGCGGGCGCGGTAGCGTTCGAAGCAGCGCGCACCGGCTTCGAGCCGCATCAACGCGCCCTCGGCGATGAGCGGCGCGGTCTCGGGGCAGTCGGCGACCAGCGGATGCAGCACCTCGCGGTTCCACGCTTCGGAGTGCTTGATGTCGAGCGTGGCATGGAGCGCGAAGTATTGCCGCGCATCCCCGCCGACGCCCAAGCGCTTGAGCCCGGCGTTGACACACGCGGCGCGCCCGGGCGCGGTGAGCTCGATGACGCCGAGCGCCCCGATCGATTGGTATGCGTAGCGGCGATGCGTCGCCAGGGCGCTCATCAAGTTGCCGAGCGCGAGCGACTCCCAGACGACGTGGTCGCGCCCCGCTTGCAGCTCGAGGCGGATGGCCAAGCGTTCCAGCATCGGGCCGTGCATGCCGCCTTGGTTGCCTTGGCCCATCTCGTCCCAGTAGTTGCGCGCAAGCTCGAGCTTCACGCGCGGAGGCATCTTGACTTGGGTCAGCGCCACGAGGTCGTCGAACCCGGCTTCACCCGCGACTTCTTGTTCGAGGAACCACCGCATCGCGTCCCACGGGGCCTCGGTGGCGAGCCAGGGGAACAGGGGATCGCCTTGTCCGGGGCCGTGGTGTTCGAGCGCTTCGAACCACGCGACGAAGCCGTCGGCGTCACGCGGGGCCTCTTTGGCGCGCTGCGCGACGCGACGGCGCTCGGCTTCGACGAAGTCGCGCTCGAGCTGCGTCAAGCGATCGTGTTCGGCATCGTCTTCGTCCGTGTCCGTGATCCGGGGCGTGAGGCGCGTGTGGTTGAACGCCGCGAGGCGGCGATGCACGGCACCCAGAGATTCGCGGGAAGAACTGTGTTCGATGCGCGGCGAGAGCAGCATGGGCGGACGCTCGTGCAACTGGCGTGCCCAACCGTGGAAGACGTCGCGGGGGGTCTTCGGTCCGGGTCGGCGACGTCGTGAGCGGAGCCGCCGAGCGCCCCCGCCCACTGCGTCAGTGCTGCACGAACTGCACGGCGTGGCGACTCGATCAGTTCTGCGGCTCGCGTTTGCCCGTCGTCTTCTCGGGCTCTTGGTACCACGCCAGCGGAGCGATGAGAGCATCGAGCTCGGCTGCGTCGACCTTCACGCCTTTGTCCGAGAACCACAGCTCGTTGTTCGTCAGCGGGTTGCGACGTTGCGCGATGAACAGGATCGGCTCGGCCTTGCGCGTGTAACCGAGCTGGACGATGGCGTTTTCGATCCAGCGCCCGTTGTCGCCGAACGTGAACTCGCGCGTGAGGCGGAAGAACCCCTCGTGCTTGAGCTTGATGAGGGATTTCCCCCAGCTCTGGGCGGTCGGCGGAATTTTGATGCCCGGCATCTGGAACCGCCAGCTGTTGTGCTCGTTGCGGATCGGCAACAGCACCGAAGCCGGAGCGAACTCCCCGTCGGTCCGGATCAAGACGAGCTGGTCGGGCCCGACCTGAGCTTCGTGTCCCGGGAGGTATTCAGAAGTCTTGTAGATTCCAGGTTCGTACACGAACGCCATGGGCGGCGAATCGTACTTCACGCGCAATCGCGTGGGAAGGGCCGGAGGCGCGGCCGCGAGCGTCCGGAGCCGCACCTGCGCCGCCGGAGCCGGGGCAAGAAAGCGCGTCGCGGTGGCGGCTTCAGGGGAGGAGGCCCGCTTGCTGAGCGAACCGCTCCATCTCCTGGCTCGCCGCGGTCAGGTCGTCCCGGGTCTTGATCGGCAGGAATCGACTGCTGCGATCGACCTCGAGGTACGCGCTCGGAATGAACTCCGTCGCCTGCCCGATGAGGCGCTCGAACTGCACGACTTCGAGCTGTCCGTCTTCGAGCGGAAGATCTTTGGTGGTGACCGGCCATTCGATCTTCTTGCGCACCGCGAACCACGTGAGCGGCAGCGTCTGGTCGACCGCGGCGAGCGAGAACCACAAGGTGTTGGTATTGAAGTGCGGATAATCGGCGAGGTCGGTGCCGACCGGGAGCCGGAAACCTTCGACGATCGCGGTCATCCCCGAGCCGGGCAGCGTCGCGATGCAGCCGCCGGCGTCCCCGGATTCGCGTCGGACGACCTCGACCGACATCTCGGCGCCACGCGCCGCGGCCTCGAGGTGCGCGCCCAACACGAACGGATCGAGCGAAGCCCCGACGTTGTCGACGTTCGAGACGAGAATGTGCTCGACCCCGCGGGCGGCGAGGCGCCGGAGCACGCCGCTGTCGCGCAGACGGCCGAGCGTGTCGCCGTGCCCGGGCGCGGAGAAGAGGACGGTGTCGGGGAGCTCGCGTGCGCCGGGCAGTTCGGCCAAGGGCGTGCCGTCGGGCAGCACGCGCGGCATCACCGATTGCGCGAACGTGAAGCGACAGCTCGGCGGCAGCCCGCTCCAGTCGATCGCCTTGAGGTGGGCGTCGCTCGTCGCCTGGGTGGCGAAGCTGTGCATGATCACGGCCGGGATCTCGCAGGCGAGCGTGCGGGCGCGTTGCCGGATCTCCGCCAGCTTGATCGCGAGGAAGCTGAGTTTGTCGTGACCGGGGAGGACCGGTACCACGCCCTTGGCCCCGCCGCCGAACCGCGTCGCCATCCCGCCGTTGAGGATGAGCACGGCGACCTTCCCCGCGCGCAAGGCATCCTCGCCACGCCGTGCCAACGCGCTCCGATCGAGCTTGGCGGCGTCGCGGAGATCGATCGGCGGTGTCTTCAGCGGAGCCGGAGGCTCGTCCAGACGATTGGCGGCGGGATCCAAGGCTCCGGTGTCGACCTGCCGCCGGAGTTCCTCGAACTGCGTGCTATCGAAGGCGTAGGTCGCGAGGGACGGTCGGAGTTCCACAGCCAAGGCCCTACCACCGCGCGGAGTTCTATCCAAGAACTCCCCCGAAGGTCGGCAGATGTGTGCTCGGATCATCGATTCTGCGGAGTCGGCGCCGAGACGGACCCGACGAGGGATTTGTTGCTGGGTTTCTCGCCGCCTTGCTACCGTGGCGCTCGCATTCGGCGGCAACGAAGCGCGGATTTGCCGCGACGGCCGCCTCCCGCACCTCGCCCCCTCGTCGGTGCGCGAGCGCTCGCGGCTTCCCGAATTCCTCGAGATCAGCGACTGGAACCACCAACGTGCCTCAATCCGTCATCGTCGTGAACGCGGACGGCCCCGACAAGCGGGTCGCCCTCATCGAAAGCGGCATCCTCAGCGAGCTCTACATCGAACGCGAGCGCGCGCGCGGGACCGTCGGCAACGTCTACAAAGGCAAGGTCTTGCGGGTGCTCCCCGGCATGCAGGCCGCGTTCGTCGACATCGGCGAGGAGAAGGCTGCCTTCCTCTACGCCGGCGACATCGCGCAGCCGCACGAGGACGACACCGAAATCGAAGATCACCTCGCCGACTCCGACGGCACGTCGCCGCCGCGTCGGTCCGGGAAAGTGGCCGAGATCTCGACCTTGGTGCGGCCCGGCCAAGAGATCTTGGTGCAGGTCGTCAAGGATCCGATCTCCAACAAGGGGGCCCGGATCACCTCCTATGTCTCGTTGCCGGGCCGCAACGTCGTGTTCATGCCGACGGTGAGCCACATCGGCATTTCACGGCGCATCGCCAAGGAAAAAGATCGCCGGCGCCTCCGTCGACTGGTCGACCAAATGCGCCCGAAAGGCGCCGGTTTCATCGTCCGCACGGTGGCCGAGAACGCGAGCAACGGCCAGGTCCGCGCCGACATGGATTACCTCCTCCGTTTGTGGGCAAATATCCGCGCCAACGAACGGCTCCACCGCGCCCCGGTCACGCTCTACCGCGACCTCGACCTCGTGCTCCGGGTGATTCGCGACAATCTGAGCTCCGACTTCGACCGCGTCATCTGTGACGACGTCGTCCAGTTCGAGCGCGTCAAACGGTTCGTCGAGGCGTTCATGCCCGACTTCGCCTCGCGCATCGAGCTCTACACCGGGCGCGAACCGATCTTCGACGGCTACGGCATCGAGGCCGAGATCGACCGCGCGCTCGAGCGCAAGGTGCAGCTGCGCAGCGGCGGCTCGCTCATCTTCGACCAGGGCGAGGCCTTGACCGCGATCGACGTCAACACGGGCAAGTTCGTCGGCGCCAAAGGGAAGACGCTCGAGGAGACGATCACGCAGACGAACCTCGAAGCCGCCGAGGAGGTGGCCGAGCAGCTGCGCCTGCGCAACGTCGGTGGGCTCGTCATCATCGATTTCATCGACATGGACCGTGAGTCCAACCGGCGGAAGGTCTATCGCAAGCTCCAGGAGGCGCTGCGTAAAGACCGCGCCAAGGCCCACATCACCAAGATCTCCGAGATGGGCCTCGTCGAGATGAGCCGCAAGCGGACGCGCGAGAGCCTCGGACGACTGCTCACGGCTCCTTGCGAGTACTGCAACGGCAAGGGGTACACCAAGGCGCCCGCCACGGTCGCCTACGAGATCCTGCGGCACATTCGCCGCGAAGCCGACCACATCCAGGGCGACATCATCACGGTCCACGCGAATCCCCATGTCGCCGATCTGATGCGGGGCCCGGAGGCACCGGCCGTCGACGACACGGTCAAACGGGTCCAGCGCGCGATCGAGATCCACGCCCGGAAAGGTTTCCACATGGAGCAGTTCGAGGTGCATGGCCGCGAACCGTCGCGCCGCAAGGGGCGGCAGCACGGCGGCGGTGGGGTCTCGGAGCGGCGGGAGACGCCCGCGTCGGCCGACGGCGCGTGAGCCCCGAAGCCATCTCTGGGCCGGCACAGGCGCCCGTACCGCGTCGTGTGTGGTGGAGCCCGGGCAGGCGCGCCGGCGCCTGCTACACTCTCGCAACGTGGCGTCTCCCGAGCACCAAGTCGACCGGCGTCGAGCCGAGCGCGTCCTGGTCAACGAGGAGTTCCGCGGCGCGGGGACGATGTTCGTCGGCGATCTCTCGGAGCAGGGCGTCTTCCTCCACTGTGCGCGGCCCGTCGCGCGCGGCACCGAGATCGCCGTACGATTCACCGTCGTGCTCGACGAACCGGTGGTGCTCACGGCTCACGGCCGTGTCGCACGTCTGCAGGACGATCCGCCCGGGATGGGCATCGAATTCATGGCCCTCGATTCGGACACCCAACGCAAACTCCACGAGGTCGTCTCGCGCAGGCGACCGCTCGACTCCGGCCCGCCCGTGGCCGTCGAATTCAGCGCGCGTTCCTCGGATGCGGAGGAGCACCCATGAGCATCACCAAGCGGCTTATCGACGTGGCTCGGGCCAACCTGACGGACTTCCGCGATGCGATCGGCACCGATCGCCTGCGTGGGCTGCTCGATCAGCGCGAAGACCCGGAAGAGGATGTCGACGCAACGATCGGCCGCAAGGCGGGGCGTCGCGTCCGTGAGGTCCGCGACGCCGCCGAAGACGCTTGGCAGCGCGCTTACGAGAATGCGCGTACGCGGGCCGGCGTGCGGGGCAACACCGTCGTCGATACGGCCGCGGAGCGTCGTCGTTGGTACCGCACCCTCGAGGTCGAGCCCGGGGCCGATCTCCAGACGATTCGCCGCGCCTATCGCAAGCTGATGCTGCAGTACCACCCGGATCGCTACGCCAACGACCCGGAGAAGCTGCAGGTGGCCACCGAGGTCACGCGAAAGCTGACCGAAGCCTACAACGGCCTCAGTGCGCATCTCGGCGGTTGAGCCGAGCTGCGAGTCCCTCCGAGGCTCCTCCGAAGCCCTCCGAAGGCGGATCAGAGGTTGACGTCCGGGAGCGTTCGGCGGACGCTCCTCCGCGCCCGATGAGCAGAACAGCGCGCGGTTCCAAGAACGGCTCTCCAAAAAAGAGCCTGGCCGAACAAGCCGATCGCCACGTCCTCTACGAACGTGCGGTCCAGGATCCGAAGAACGACGCGCGGACGCTGAACAAGCTCTACCGCCGTTACCGCAAGCAGGACGCGCTCGTGCTGCGCGAGGACTTCTGCGGCACGGCCACGCTCGCCACCCACTGGTCGAAATCCAAGCCCAATCGGCTCGCCGTGGGGGTCGATCTCGATCGCGACACGCTCGCGTGGGGGCAGGAGTACAACGTGAAGGCTGCGGGCCCGGACGTCGCTTCGCGCGTCACCCTCGTCGAAGCCGACGTGCTCGAAGGCGGCGGTCCGATCTCCGACATCATCTGCGCGCTCAACTTCAGCTACTGCTGCCTCAAGGAGCGGCGAACGCTGCTCGAGTACTTCAAGGTCGTCCGCGCCGGGCTGCAGCAGGACGGGGTCTTCATCGCCGACGTCCTCGGCGGTCCCGATGCGATGCGCGCGAGCGAGGACTCCCACGACCACGGCGATTTCGTCTATCGTTGGGAGCAGGCGTTCTTCGACCCGCTCACGCACGAGATGGAGTGCCACATCCATTTCGATTTCCCCGACGGATCCTCGTTGTCGCCGGCGTTCAGCTACGAGTGGCGGCTGTGGACGATGCCCGAGCTCACCGATCTCCTGCTCGAGGCCGGGTTCTCCGCCGTGCATCGCCTGTGGGAGAAGACGACCGAAGACGGCGAAGGGACGGGCGTGTTCTCCGAACCGAAGCGGGTCGAGAACTGGGACCAGTGGTGGACGTTCATCGTGGCCGAGCGTTGATGGCGATGGCGAAGAGCAGCAGCAAGACCAAGAAATCCGCGACCTCCAAGAAGCGCAGCACGGCCAAGCGGCGGCCGCCCCAAGCGGAGCAGGCGGACCGCTATCGGCTGTATCAGTCGTCCGTGCAGACGCCGTCGGCCGACGTCGCGTTCTTCGATCGCGTGTTCCGCAAGCTGCGTGGTCGTGCGCCGCGATCGCTGCGCGAGGACTTCTGCGGCACGGGATACTTGTCCGCCACCTGGGCCGCCAGCCACCGCGAGCGCACCGCACTCGGCATCGACATCGATCCGGAGCCGCTCGCCTGGGGCAAGGCCCACAACCTGACCACGATCTCGCCCAAGGCTGCGCAGCGCGTGCAGCTGGTCCAAGCGGATGTCCTCGACGGTGTCGGCGACCGCACCGAGGTCGCGTGCGCCATGAACTTCAGCTACGGCGTGTTCAAGGAGCGCGAGCTGCTACGGCGCTACTTCCAGGTCGTCCACGACCGCTTGGAAGACGACGGCGTGTTCTTCACCGAAATCTACGGCGGGACCGAAGCGATCGTCGAACTCGAGGAAGAACGCGATTGCGAGGGGTTCACCTACGTCTGGCAGCAGGAGCGCTACAACCCCATCGACCACCACACGCGCTGTCACATCCACTTCCGGTTTCCGGACAAGTCCAAGATCGAGCGCGCGTTCACGTACGATTGGCGCCTGTGGTCGATTCCGGAGCTCCGCGAACTGCTCGTCGAGGCGGGATTCCAGCGCCCGGCGGTCTATTGGGAGACCACGGACGAAGACGGCGACGGCACCGGCGAGTTCGAGGTGACCGAAGAGCAGGAGAACCAGGAAAGTTGGCTCGTTTACATCGTAGCGGCCAAGTAGGGCGCGCCCGGGCCGATCTCAGGTGGTCGTTGCGGTAGGGGGAACGAGCGGCGACAATCGGCGGAGGAGCCCGCCTTGAAGACCTTGCCTCGTCCTGCATCCCGCCTCCTTTCCTTCCTCGTCGGTTCCGTGTGCCTCCTCGGCTGCGACTCCAAAGTCAGCCAGTGTAACAAGATGGTCGATCTCTTGAACGGCGCGGCGTCCAAGATGGAGACGCTGCAGCCCAACGAGAAGGACCTGAGCCAGAGTGCCAAGACGACGCGCGACATGTCCAACTTGGCGTCGCAGACGGTGCAGGAGCTCGAGAAGCTCGAGATCACCAACGAGGGGTTGAAGCAGCACGCCGAAGCGTACCGACAGGTGCTCGTCGACATGGCCAAGGGCACGGGGGCGATGGCGGGCTACATGGAAGAGATGGCGAAGCTCGAGAGCCAGTCGAACGGGGAGGCCAACGCCAAGCTCGAGAGCACGCGGGAAGCGATCGAGTCGCAGTGCAAGACCGCGACGGACGAGTGCCGCAAGATCACGGAAGTGATGTCCGTCGTGCCGAGTGACGCCAAAGAGGACGAGCTCCCGGATGTCCTCGGGGTCTACGCGTCGCGGCTCAAGGCGCTCGAGCTCACCGGCGACCTCAAGGGCGCGGTCGACAACCATGTCGCCGCGGTCGAGGAATTCATCGGGATCGTGAGGCGCGCCGAAGAGTTGCAGACGCAAGCCGACGCGGCCCAGGCGGAGCTCGACAACGTCGTCTCGCGCGAAGAGAAGCTCGTCGCCGAGATCAACGGCTACTGCGTCGGCAACCCGAAGCCGTGAGACAGGGGCGTCGGACGCCGCGGCTCAGGCGTCTTCCAGCGTGCTCGGGTCGAGCGTCGCCACGAGGTCGTGGGCCCCGGCCTGCGTGACCCAGGCATCGACGATCGCGCCCGGTTGCGCTTCGCCGTCGGTGAGGATCACCTTCCCGTCGATCTCGATCGCCTGACCTTCGTGGCGCCCGTCGAGCAGCCACTCGCTCTCGCTGCTCACTCCGTCGACGATGACGCGGAGCTGCTGGCCCACGAGGTCCTGCTGCGCCTGCTCCCGGAGCTCGGCCTGCAGCGCCATCAGCTCGTCCGCGCGCTCCTGGGCGACCTCGTCGGGGACGCGATGGGGCTGCAGCGCCGCGGCGGTGCCGTCCTCCTTCGACCACGGGAACACGCCGAGGTGATCGATTTGTCCCTCCGCCACGAACTCGCGCAAGCGCTCGAACGCTTCGTCGGTTTCGCCCGGATGCCCCACGAGCATGG
>Ga0079224_100015326_pt1 | contig 10737 bp, 7 predicted proteins | sample Stecom2015_FD_80414 | JGI IMG/M metagenome (GOLD analysis project Ga0079224, IMG submission 80414) | Agricultural soil microbial communities from Utah to study Nitrogen management - Steer compost 2015 | ecosystem: Environmental > Terrestrial > Soil > Agricultural land | place: USA: Utah...
ACACCAGTGTTTTCCTTAGCAGAAATAAGTATCAGTTCTTCAATAGCTGAAGTGATTTCGGTTTTCTGAGCCTCGGTAATTTTATCGGCTTTATTTCCTAAAACGATAAGAGGTTTTAAAGGAAACTGGTTTTTTATTTTTTCAATCTCAATTTTAAGTCGGTTAAGGTATTCGTTATCATTTGCCAGAGCCGAACTGTCTATAAGGTAAATAACAACCTGAGCCTGTTCGATTTTTTCAAAAGTCTTTTTGATACCTATAGTTTCAACCACATCTACGGTTTCCCTGATTCCGGCAGTATCAATAAATCGGAAACCTATACCGTTTATAACCAATTCATCTTCAATGGTATCTCTTGTTGTACCTGCGATGTCAGATACAATGGCCCTTTCCTCGTTTAGTAATGCATTAAGCAGGGTAGACTTACCTACGTTAGGTTCTCCTACAATAGCAACCGGAATACCGTTTTTAATAACATTACCTACAGCAAATGAATCAATGAGTCTTTTAAGTACAAATTCAATTCGGTTCAGTAGGTCATGAAACTGGGTACGGTCGGCAAATTCAACATCCTCTTCAGCAAAGTCAAGCTCAAGCTCTATAAGAGAAGCAAAATTTAGTAGTTCATCACGCAGTTTAGCAATTTCGTTAGAGAAACCACCTCTCATTTGTTGCATGGCAATTTGGTGTGAAGCTTCATTATCACTGGCAATTAGGTCGGCTACCGCTTCAGCCTGAGATAAGTCTAACTTGCCGTTAAGAAAGGCCCTTAATGTAAACTCTCCCGCATTAGCCATACGACACCCACTGCGCAACATTAGTTGAATGATTTGCTGTTGTATGAAGGTAGAACCATGGCAGGAAATCTCTATAGTATTTTCACCTGTATAGGAGTTAGGTCCTTTAAAAAGGGATAATAGTACCTGGTCATAAACTTTATCACCATCGGCAATATGACCTAGGTGTATAGTATGTGTTTTTTGTTTAGTGATGTCCTTACCGGAAACTGAACGGAAAACCTTAGATGCTATAGTAATGGCATCTTTACCTGATAAGCGTATAATGGCTATGGCTCCTGCTCCCGAAGGTGTTGCAAGTGCTACTATGGTGTCCTGTAAAATCATAAACAAAATTTTTTGCAAAGATAGTTATTAAACACACAACGCAAACATTTGTTCATTCGTCGTATAATTACTACCATTCATCTATTAATGAGTTACTTGTTGAAAATCTTTTAGTTACATTTGTATTATAATTTGAATGATGAAATTTAAAAAATAAATATTACAGTCAATTAAATGAAAATTTTTCACCCCACAAAATCGATTATGAATAAGAATTTTACCCGCTTTGGAGCTCTTGTAGGAGCACTAGTATTAATGGTTTCCTGTAACAACGACGACAGTTCGGTAAACACACCGGATGTACAGGAGAAAATTATTTTAAACACCGACTCTCAATCCCTAAACCAAAGAATTAAATTTGACAATTCGGGAGTACTTAATATAGATCTTCCTATAGCAGGTAGGGACGGTGAAGATGTTGCCGGAAATTTTCCACTTGAGCTGGTTGCCGAAGTACAACCACCTGTATATGGTAATTTAACATTGAAAGCTACTCACGTTGCGATTAACGGTAACTACGCTTATGTATCATATAATACAGAAGGTGAGGCTTACTCGGGAGCTATTGATGTAATTGATATTTCAAACCCTGCTGTTCCTCAGCTGGTAATGCAGGCTGTTTTACCGGATACCGATATTAGTTCGGTTAGTTACGATAACGGAGTTTTATATGTTGCCGGGGCAGCGAGCATTGATGCTTTCCCTGAGCTTGATTCTCCGGCATTTACAGCAGCTATGACGCTTTCAAACGGGCTTTTAAGTACAAATTATACTCAAACTACTATTCCTGGTAATGTGGGTACATCTGTAACATCGTCTGGTAATAATTATTTTGCTGTGTCTGGTGATAACGGAGAGCTTGTAAAAATAAACAAGTCGAACAATCAGGTTGAAGCTACTATCCCTGTAAATGATTTAAGAGCTGTAGGATACAACAGTAATAAAGTTGTGGTTCTAAGCGGAACTCAGGGAGTAAAAGTATATAATGCAAACAACATGAACCAGCAAACTACTTTTGCTACTTCACAGGATGTTGCTTCTGCAAAAAGAACTATAGATTTTTTAGGGAACAATACTCTTCTAGTTGCCGAAGGTTATAACGGACTGGGTGTTTACAACTATAACTCAGGTAATAAAACACAAACGATAAACGTACCAACATTTGTTGAAGGTGTAGATTCGTCAGACATTACAACAAACGCGGTATCGGTAAACGATGATAAGGTATATATTGCCAATGGTGGCGCCGGACTTTACATTTATGAGAACGGAAACGGAAACCAGGGACTTAATATTATGGGGTCTATTAACCTTAACGGATCTTGTAATTACGTGGTGAGTAAAGACAAATATATTTTTGCAGCCATGGGTAACGGAGGTCTTAAAATAGCCCGTATTATGACTAATGTACAAACCATTGACTGTACAGATTTCCCTACATACAACGGGTCATCATGGTTAAATGTAAACTCTAACCAAACTAAAGAGTATCAGGGATCGGCTTCGTTACAGGGTGTGAATGTAAATGCTAATTCAAGCCTTACTTTCTGTGGTTCGTTATCAGTTTCTCAGGGGCTAAACGTAAACAGTAACGGTACTTTTTACATGAAAGGCTCACTTGCTCAGGGACAGGCAAACAACCCTTGGTTATCACTTAATGTAAACAGTAATGCGGTATTACGAATTGAAGGTAGTGTAGTTGTATATGGTAACCTTGTACTAAACAGTAACTCTACACTGGAGTTTGTAGGTTCGGGTTCAACAATTACAGTATACGGTAACGTAACTAAAGGAAATAATGTAACCATTACCGGAGAGTATACAGATACCTTTAACAACGTGAATTAAGAAACATAAACAAACACAATTATAGGAAAGGCCGGCTTTTTGCCGGTCTTTTTTTTAACAAAAACCTTACAAACAAGAGTGATAAATGTCATAATTTTAAGACGATAATTTTTGTAACTTTACACTACATCAACATCGTACTTATTTATGAAACATATCCTTTTTCCAACGGATTTTTCTCAGGCTGCAAAAGCCGCCTTTGTATATGCCCTGCGCTTTGCCGATAGCTTTGACGCAGAGCTTATTCTTCTACATGTATATGACTTGCCTATAGTAGATACTCCGCCAATGCCCGAAATGACTAAGGAGATTTTTGATATTGTAGAGATGAACCAATTTGAGAGCTTTAGGGATGAACTACCGGAGCTTCATAAAATTGCCGAAAAAAAGGGGCTGGGGCATGTAAGAATCAAGAATATGCTACTATATGGCGATTTGGTATACAATATAAACAAAGTGACTAAAGATGAGGATGTAGATTTTATAGTGATGGGAACTAAAGGAGCTTCAGGACTAAGGGAAACATTTATAGGTTCTACAACTGCTTCTGTAATTTCTAATTCAGATGTTCCGGTCCTGGCAATACCTGAGGAAGCCGAATTTCACCACAGGATAAAAAATATAGCCTTTACAACCCAATATAGGGAAAAAGATAACGATGCCTTAAAAAGTGCTCTTGAAATAGCCGATAAGTTTAAGGCAACTGTACAGTGCCTGTATATTAAAAACCCTGATGATCCGTCTGATATTGATGAAAGGATTGCCGAATGGAGAATGTATTACAGGGAAAAGAATATTGATTTCTTTAATATAGCCGGAGATCATATTGAGCAAACTATTCTTGACTTTATAGAAAGTCAGCATGTGGATATGCTTGTTATGCGTAAACACAAGCGAGGGTTTTTTGAAGGACTTTTCCATAGGAGTCTTACCAAAAAAATGGCTTATCACACTAAAGTACCATTATTGGTATTCCACGAAAATTAAAAATACTATCCCGCTAAAAGGCGGGATTTTTTATAAGTCAATACCTATATTTGCGCTTTAACAACCTCTTACCTATGAACTTTTACTCTTCAAGACTTACCCATTTTACCCAGCAGTTGGAACAACTCAAAAAACAGTATAATACCATTAGCCTTTTAAGACTTGTAGCAGTATTGGGAATTTTATTCTTTGGCTGGCAATTACTTAAAACAGAAGGTGATTCTGTTTATATAATAGGTATTATAATCGGGATAATTGCCTTTATTTTTCTTATGAGAAAACACGGAACGATTTCTAAGGCAAGAACCAGGGCAAGAGCGTTAAAGGATATCAATATAGATGAGATAACCTTTTTAAAAAAGGAAGGTATTCCGTTTGAAAACGGGGAGGAGTTTATTGATTTTCACCATACCTATTCGTATGATCTTGATATTTTTGGTAACAAGTCGTTATTCCATAATATGAATCGCACACAAACCTTTAAAGGGAAGGAAAAATTAGCGTCACTGCTGCTTAATGTGTTGCCTCAGGATGAGATACTTAAAAATCAGGAGGCTATTAAGGAACTGAGCGCTAAACCTGAATGGAGACAGGAAATAATGGCTATGGGGAAAATGAATAAGGACAATGTCACCATATATAAAAAGCTTATAGGATGGAGTAAAAGCAACCTTAAAGGTATGTCTAAAGCTGTATTGATGGCTGCTTATGCTTTTCCGGCACTATTTATTATTACATTGATAGCTTATTTTGTAACGAAAAACAGGAGTTTTTTAGATATTTCAGGATATCTGTTTGTATTTAATCTTGGTTTTCTTTCTACACAGTTTAAACTGATAAAGTCTGAAATTGCCGATACTACCGAAATCCATGAGATAATATATAATTACGGACTCATAATAGAGCAGATTGAAAAAGAATCGTTTACAAGTGATAAGCTAAAAGGATTACAGCAAGACCTTGTATTGAAAAAACATAAAGCAGGTGAGCAAATAAGAAGATTGTCAGATCTTTTGTCAAGGATGGATACGGTAAACAACCTGTTTGCCATGATACTGTTTAACGGAGCTTTTTTATTCCATGTGCACACACTTAATACGCTTTTAAAATGGAAAAAAGAGCATGCTGAGGCCATATCACACTGGCTTGATATAATAGCCGAGGTAGAGGCTTTAAACAGTTTGGCTAACCTTTATTACAATAATCCCGAATTTACTTTCCCAAGCCTTAATAACGAGTATAAAGTAAGTTTTACAGATGTTGCCCATCCGTTACTAAATGCTACGACAAGGGTAGGGAATGATGTCGATTTCAATCCTCAATTCATGATACTTACAGGGTCTAACATGTCGGGTAAGAGTACTTTTTTACGCAGTTTAGGTGTAAATATGGTACTGGCAGGAGTGGGAGCTCCCATTTGTGCGGTACAGGCTAATATACATCCATTACCTGTTTTGGTTTCTATGAGGCTTTCTGATTCCCTGTCAGACAGCGAATCCTATTTTTATGCCGAAATAAAGCGTTTAAAGCAAATTATGGATAGTTTAGAACACAAAAGGGCATTTGTATTACTGGATGAGATTTTACGCGGTACAAACTCTGATGATAAGCAAACAGGAACTATTGAGGTAGTTAAGAAAATGGTAGCGCGTAAAGCCATAGGCGCTATAGCAACCCACGATATTGAGGTGTGTAATACTACTGCGCAATATCCTGCTGATTTGCGTAACAGTTGTTTTGAGGCCCAAATTGTAGATAACGATCTTTACTTTGATTATAAGTTAAGGGATGGTATTTGTAAAAATAAAAGTGCGACTTTCCTTATGGAAAAAATGGGTGTTATATAACAGTTTCAGGTTTAACGTTTATTAACAGCTAAATATTTCTTAATCAGGTTAATGTTGTTTTTTAGGGTTAGTAACTTTAGGTATTATTAATTCAAAACAAAAAACAGCTATGCCATTTATTAAAACAAATTCTGTTAGCCTATCCGGAAGCTCAGAAGAAGTCAATATTTTTTATCAGGACACAGGCAGGGGCAAACCGGTAATACTTATTCACGGTTGGCCGCTAAGCCACGCTATGTGGGAATACCAGTTAAACGAACTCCCTAAACATAATATAAGAGTTATAGCTTACGACAGGCGTGGTTTCGGGATGTCGTCACGACCGTGGGAAGGATATGACTATGATACTTTTGCATCCGACCTGAAAGCCCTTATTGAAGAGCTGGAACTTATAGATGTTACCCTTGTAGGGTTCTCAATGGGGGGAGGAGAAGTAGCCCGTTATCTTTCCAAATTTAATGAGGATGGCAGGGTAAGTAAAGCCATACTGGTAAGTGCTGTGACTCCTTTTTTACTGGAAACAAATGATAACCCTACAGGTATGCCACAGGATGTATTTGAGAATATTAAAGTACAACTGGAGCAGGACAGGGCTCATTTCCTGGCTCATTTCGGGAAAACATTTTTCGGTGTAAATATATTTAACCATCCCGTAAGCGATGAACATTTACAGAACACGCTTAACATGGCGATGAATTCGGCAGGATATGCAGCCATAAAATCAATGCAGGCGTGGTCTACAACCGATTTTAGGAAGGATTTACCTGCTATAAAAATACCAACGCTGGTAATACACGGTAAGGATGATGAAACGGTGCCTATTGATATTTCTGCCGAAGAAACGGTTAAATATATACCACAAAGTGAGTACTTGATTTATGACGATGCCCCGCACGGACTTTTCTATACACACATGCAAAAGTTTAATGAAGATATTACACGCTTTATCAATTCATAATTGCTAATACTATTAGCAACATAAAAAAACCGCAACACAGTTAAGTGTTGCGGTTTTTAAATATAAAAAGGGTTGGATAAATAGCGTAGCTATGACACAGTTATATCACTCCCAGTAATAAAAACTATTGGGATTTACTGTGTTTTGTAAAAGATTAAAGCTTAGTTGTTAAGCATAACCGGCATTACCAGCATGGTAACAGTTTCACCTTCATCAAGTCCGTCAATAGGAGTAAGGATACCTGCACGGTTAGGTAACGACATTTCAAGCATAATTTCGTCGCTTTGCAGGTTGGTAAGCATTTCTGTAAGGAAACGCGAGTTGAAACCTATCTGCATGTCGTCTCCCTGGTAATCACAGGTAAGTCTTTCTTCTGCTTTGTTTGAGTAATCAATATCCTCGGCAGAGATGTTAAGTTCGGTACCTGCAATCTTAAGGCGTATTTGGTGTGTTGTCTTGTTAGAGAAGATAGCCACACGACGTACAGAGCTTAGGAAAGAAGTCCTGTTTATTAAAAGCTTATTAGGGTTCTCTTTAGGTATTACCGCTTCGTAGTTAGGGTATTTACCGTCTATTAATCTACAGGTTAGTATATAGTTGTCAAAAGAGAACGTAGCGTTAGAGTCGTTGTATTCAATTTTTACCTCAGCGTCAGATGTTGCTAATATACCTTTAAGGATATTAAGCGGTTTTCTTGGCATGATAAAATCAGCAACCTGAGATGCTTTTACATCGGTTCTTGCATATTTAACCAGTTTGTGAGCATCGGTAGCTACAAACGTAAGTCCTTCCGGAGAGAACTGGAAAAATACACCCGACATTACCGGACGAAGATCATCGTTACCGGCAGCAAAAATAGTTTTGCTAACCGCAGTAGCAAGTACTTCTGCAGGAACAAGCGTAGAAGAAGGATCCTCAAGCGATACTGCTTTAGGGAACTCTTCACCAGATGCATAAGCAAGTGCATATTTACCTGAGTTAGAGCTTATCTCTATAGTATTGTTATCCTCTACAGTGAAAGTAAGCGGCTGCTCAGGGAATGTTTTTAGGGTTTCCAGTAACAGTTTTGCCGGAACGGCAACGCTACCCTGGCTTTCCGAATCAATTTCAAGAGAGGCAGACATGGTAGTTTCAAGATCTGAAGCAGAAACCGTAAGCTGGTTATTATCTAATTCAAAAAGGAAGTTATCTAATATGGGCAGTGTGTTACTGCTGTTGATAACGCTCCCTAGTACCTGAAGCTGTTTTAGCAAATATGAACTGGATACAATAAATTTCATTTCTTTGGTCTTTGATTTTCGTAAAAATTACGTTTCACAAATATATCGTAATCAAACCGAATGTGAAATATTTTTTATTAACACTATCGGGAATATTTCCTTTTTCTTAAAAATGTAAACAGTAATCCGAATACAAGTAAAATTATGATTGGTAATCCGACAGTTATAAACTGTACGGTAGTGTACTGTTCATAAACTTTTTCCTTATCAAGCATTGGCAGTTGCACTTCCTTACTCCTTATGTTAATAAGTCCTGTATCATCTAACAGGTAGTTTACGCAGTTCATCAGGAAAAGTTTGTTGTCATAAAGCTGATTGGTCCATTTGTCATATCCCAGCTCAAGAGGCTGGTAACTTTGGTCCAATTGATTCTTTATAATATCACCATCGGAAATAACAATCATCTTATTATCAACACCAACAGGTTTAAACGAAGGATCTTTAAAAGGAAGCACCCTGTTCTCATACATAGAGTGGAACTGACCTTCCAATAATACAGAAAGCGTTAAATAACCCTGACCTTCGTAATCCTCAGGTTTAGTCTGTTCGTTTACCATATCAAGGCTTACAGGTGTTGGTGTACCTATGGCTTTTGAGTAGGGAGACGACTGTAGTAATATGGTTTTACTTATATTGTTTTTAAGTGTATCAATACTGTTGGCAAAGTCAAATTTAATCCCATCCATATTTTTCACAATAGGATTGTCTGACTCGGCATATACAAACGGAGCAAAGCGCCACAGGTATTGCTGGTATTGTGTTTCACTACCCATTTGACCTACAGCCAGTGATATTGGGGTTGCCCTTTCATCTTTAACCAGTGCAGGGTTAATTCTGACCCCATATTTAAAGAACATGTCGTCCAGATTAAGCTTACGCGGGAAAGCCAGTGTTCTGCCGCTTTCATTATATAAGCTATCCATTTCGGCCTGTACGGCATCTACCATCCACAGGGTTTTACCACCACTAACAATATACTGATCCAGTACTTCTTTTTCCTCTTCGGTAAATTCCTGTGTTGGTTTTGCTATAATGGCCAGATCATAATCTTTAAGTGATTTAAGCGTATTCATCGGGTTGTTTGCAACCGAATCAAGCGTAAAAGGAGCTATGAAATAGTTTTCACGTACCTGTTTAAGGAAATCGGCCATAAGCAACTCATGAAGCTCTCCGTTTCCTTTTATAACAGCAATTTTCTTATCTTTCTCCTTGGTAACTTTATTGATAGCATCGGCAAAAGCATACTCAAGGTGCTGAACCGAACTCACTACCTTTTCGGCAGTAGAGGCACCCATCATGTTTTTAAGAAGCTGAACTTTGGTTGTTTTATCACCATAGCTTACAATAGCCCAAGGGAATACCACTTCCTGACTCTGTTTGCCTTTATCATCTACAGTAACGCTAATAGGGGTTAAGCCCCTGCTGTAAAGCATACGCATATCCTGTTGTCTTGTTTCCTCTTCGGCAAGCGGATTTTCAAAGTGGAATTCAATATTTGGGTTATAAGCCTTAAACTCTTCCAGTAACTGACGTGTTTCTGTTTGCAGGCGTTTAAACTCTCCGGGGAAATTACCTTCAAGCAATACGTCTATATAAACAGGTTCGTCTACGTTTTTTATAAGGGTTAGTGTTGCTTCAGACAGCGTATAGCGTTTGTCCTGCGTAAGGTCAAAGCGTTTAAAAATAAAGTTACCTAAAAAGTTAACGGCAAGTAAAAGTAAAACTGTTATAAGCAGTTGTTTCGTTATATGTTGTTTTCCTTTTTTCATTACCATTTAAGTGTTTTAAGTTTATAAACAGTAAGCGATAAGAAAAGCACGGTGATGCTTACAAAATAAATAATGTCCCTTGTATCTATAACACCACGGCTAATGCTTTTAAAATGGTAATCCATACCTAAAGCCGAAACAAAATCACTAAAGCCTCCTGCTACGGCAGAAATACCTTCAAAACCATAGTAGAATACAAAACAAAGGAAAACAGCCATTATAAAGGCTACAATCTGGTTATCTGAAAGGGCAGAGGTAAATATACCTATAGCCGAATATCCTGAGATAAGGAATAGTAATCCGAAGTAGGATCCTATTATACTCCCGGTATCTATATTACCGGAAGGGTCTCCCAGTGATGATAGTACAAAAACATAAACTATGGTAGGTAGTATTGCTAATATAATTAGCAAAAGTGCCCCAAAGAATTTTCCGTTAACCATTTCCCAAACAGTGATAGGTTTGGTAAACAATAGTTCAATGGTACCCTGCTTCTTTTCGTCAGAAAAGCTACGCATGGTTACGGCCGGGATAAGGAAAATAAGTATCCACGGTGCAAGCGTAAAGAAGGGGCTTAAATCGGCAAATCCGCTGTTAAGTATATTAAAGTCGCCTTCAAACACCCAAAGGAACAACCCGTTAAGCAAAAGGAAAATAGCAATAACCAAATACCCTATGGGTGACCCAAAGAAGGATTTGATTTCTCGTAGCAGCAATGCTTTCATTAGTAATGCCTGGTTTTTAGTTTATGGTTAACAGTTATTAATGTTTTTATGGTAAACTAACTACTTTGTCTACACTCCAGGCCTCAGGCCTGTCTTTAAACAGTTTTTTGGTATACGACCATACCTCTTCAAACAAATCAGAGTGTCGGTAGTTTTCTAAATCCTCTTCGTTTTCCCATTGACTGTAGTTAAATAATAT
>Ga0079224_100015327_pt1 | contig 10737 bp, 6 predicted proteins | sample Stecom2015_FD_80414 | JGI IMG/M metagenome (GOLD analysis project Ga0079224, IMG submission 80414) | Agricultural soil microbial communities from Utah to study Nitrogen management - Steer compost 2015 | ecosystem: Environmental > Terrestrial > Soil > Agricultural land | place: USA: Utah...
CACACGGGCGCGTCGCCCGTGCCGACCATGCGTAGCTCGATGCGCACGCGCTCGGCCACGTTCGGGTCGAGGGCGGGCCAGCGCAGCGTGTAGGTGTCGCCGTCGACGGTGACCCCGCCGCCGGCCGTGCTGAGCACAGGGCCGAGGGGCGTGCCGACGGCGTCCTGGTCGCCGGGCGCCAGCGCGAAGGTGGCCACCTCGAGGGGCATGCCCACGACGAACTCGCCCTTGGGCTTGCCGCTGCCGACGGGCGGCAGGTAGCGGGCACGGAGCGCGTCGTCCGGCTTGAAGCTCGCCAGGTCTATGCCCTGCTCGAGGGCCTCCCTCAGCCTCTCGGCGGCCGGGTCGGCCGTCGTGGTCTGGCAGGCGGTGGCCGTCAGCAGCAGGGCGGCAGCCATCACGACGAGGCGCACCAGGGCGCGCGTTCGGCTCCGGTTCTCGGGCATCCCAGACCTCCCCCGACGGCGGCCCATGAGGGCGGGCCCAAGTGCGAACGTCTCCGGAACCGGGCGTTCACGCCTTCGGGTAGGAGGCAGGATACGAACGCGTCAGGCGGCTCTCGCCGCAGCGCTCACATCGGCGGTCGGGCCGACCACGACACGTCGGCGAGCTCGTGCGCCAGCGCGACGATGTCGCCGAACGCCAGCGAGCCCGCGGCCGCTTCCGCCTCGCTCCACGCCTGCGGTCCCAGGGCGGCCGCCGCCGCGTCCTTGACCTCGTCGAGCGTCCGTCCGACGTCCTGGTCCGGCGCCGCGCCTATGGAGGCCAGGAGCGCCTCGGCGCAGGCGCACAGCCTGACGGCCGCGGCCGGGTCCGCGGAGGCGGCGGCCAGGCCCACGAGGGCCGTGGCGGCCTCGCGCCGGTTGTCGATGGCGTGCGCGTGGTCGAGGCTCCGCCGGTAGAGGGAGCGGGCGGCCTCCGGGTCGCCGCGGCGCCGCGCCAGGTCGCCCAGGTTGTTCAGGCTCACCGCCATCCCCAGGCGGTCGCCCAGGGAGGTGCGCGAGCCCAGGCTCTGCTCGTAGAGCCTCTCGGCCCCGACCAGGTCGCCGCGCTCGGCGGCCATGTAGCCCAGGTTGTTCAGCGCGACCGCCGTGCCCGCCACGTCGCCCAAGCGCCTCCTTATGGCCAGGCTGTCGCGCAGCAGCTCCTCGGCCTCGGCGTTGCGGTCGGCGGCGGCCGCGATGATCGCGAGGTTGTTCAGGGCGTTCGCGACCCCGAGCTGGTCGTTCGCGGCGCGCCGCACTTCCAGGCTCTCGGTGAAGAGCCGCTCCGCCTCCTCGCGCTGCCCCCGGTAGAGCGCGACGTTGGCCAGGCCGTGCAGCGCTCGCGCCCGGGCGGCGTCGTCCCCCACCTCGGTGGCCACCGACAGCGCCTCGTTCAGCATCGCGGTCGCCTCGGCGTAGGCGCCCAGGTGCCACAGGACGTTGCCGCCCAGCCCCAGCAGCGCCAGCACCAGCTCCTCGCGGTCCCCCAGCCGCCGCGCCGCCCGCACCGCGTCCTCGAGCCACGTCCTGGCGCCGGTGTGGTCGCCCCGCCGCTCGTGCAGCTCGCCCAGCAGCCGGCGCGCCTTCGCCTCGGCCAGGGCGTCCCCGGCGGCCACGGCCAGCTCGAGGGCCTGCTTCAGCCGCCGCTCGGCCAGCGCGTGCTTGCCCGAAAACGCTTCGACCTCGCCGAGCTCCAGCAGGGCCGGCACCGCGTCCGGCCCGCTGACGACGGACAGGAGGCGCTCGAGGTAGCGCGAGGCCGCCTCGTTCGCGTAGTTCGCCTTCGCCGCCATGCCGGCCTTCCACAGGTACTCGCGCCGCTTGTCCAGGAGCGCCGACCTCTCGTAGTGGAAAGCCAGCTCGTCGAGGTGAGGGTCGGCGGGGCTGGCGACCCGCTCCTCCACGTGCCGCGCCACGCGGCCGTGCAGCTCGAGCTTCAAGCTGTGGGGCAGACTCTCGTAGGCGGCCTCGTGAGTGATGGCGTGGTCGAAGCGGTAGACGGGCGGTTCACGGCTCACCGGCACGGCGACGCCGGCGCGCGCCGTGGCCGCGACGTCGGCGCTGACCGCGTGGGCCGGCCGCTCGGGCCGGCACGCCTGCAGCCACGGCACGGCGAACTCGCGGCCGATGACGCTGGCGACCTTGAGGCTCGTCTGCTCCTGCTCGCCGAGGCGGTCGAGGCGGGCCAGGGCGAGGGCGTGCAGCGTCTGCGGCAGCGCCGCCTCGCCGAAGGAGCCGAGGACGTCCGCGGTCTCGTGCCACTCGTCCACGAGGGCGCACACGAACAGCGGGTTCCCCTCGGCCCGCTCCAGCAGGCGCGCCAGCAGGTCCTCGCTCACGGGCCCGGCGCCGCGCGCCGCCAGGCGGGCCCGCGCCAGCTCGGCCGCCTCGCCGGGGTCGAGCGGTCCCAGCAGGACCTGGGCCGCGCCGGGGATCACCGGCGCGCGGGAGCCCCCCGAACCGGCCGTGGGTCTCGCGGCGGTGACGAGGGCGGCCGGCACCTCGTGGAGGTGGCGGGACCAGGCCTCGACGAGCTCGCTCGACAGCGGGTCGGCGGCGTGCAGGTCCTCGAGCACCACGACGAGCGTGCGCCCCAGCCTCGCCAGCCGCCGGGCGTGGGCGTTGAGGAGGGACACGAGCAGGTCCAGGCGCGACGCCGGGCGCAGCTCCGGGCCCATGGAGGCGACGAGGTCGTTCTCCTCGATCACCAGGTCAAGAACGGGGGCGAGGAGCGGCGCGCGCGGCGCCAGCGCCGGGTCCACGCGCGCGACCGCCGCCGTGACCGCGGCCGCCCGCTCCGCCGCGGGCGCCTCCCGGTCCAGGCCCAACAGGTCCGCGAACACCGTCGACCAGACGCGGTACGGGGCCTCGCCCGCGAACGGCTGGCTGGCGCCGGCCAGCACCTCCAGGTCCCGTGGGCCCGCGGCCTGCAGCGCCGCGGCCACCAGGTGCGTCTTGCCCATGCCGGCCTCGGCGGTGACCTGGACCGCCTGGCCGCGGCCGAAGCGGGCGCTCATCACCGCCTCCACCAGCACCGCGAGCTCGGCCTGGCGCCCGACCACGGGCTGGCGGCCGCCCGACGACTGCACGACCACCGTCGTACGTCCCTCGGCGGACATGAGCTCCCACACCGGCACCGGCTCGGGAGCGCCCTTCACGGGCACGGTCATCACCTGGCGGAGCTGGAAGGCGTCGGAGCAGGCGCGCGCGAACGCGGGGCTGGCGTAGGCCGAGCCAGACGGCGCCAGCGTCATCATCCGCGCCGCCATGTTCGTCTCGGGGCCGAGCGCCCCGTAGGTCCGGCGCGTTCGCCCGCCGTACGCCCCGGTGCGCGCCGTGCCGTAGCCGAGCCCCAGGCTCACCCTGGTGAGGTAGGGGAAGCGGACGGCGGCGCGCCGCAGCCTCAGGGCCGCGGCCGCGCAGCGGTGGGCGTCGTCGCCGAACGAGACCGGCGCGCCGAAGGCGGCGTAGAGGTACGTGCCCTTGTCGCCGGTCGTGAGCTGGACGACCGAGCCGCCCAGACGTCCGACCTCGCCCTGGACCCAGCGCACGAGGTCGTCGAGCTTGTCGCCGGCCTCGGGGTCGCCGTCGAAGTCGATGCCCTCGAACCCCATGAACAGCGCCGCCACCGGCCTGAGCTCGGTGAGGAACTCGCCCTGCCCCTCCTCGAGACGCCGCCGCACCGTGGGCAGCACCCAGGGGGCCAGGCGCCCGGCTTCGAAGCCGGGTCCCACCTGGTCGCCAGGACCCACGTTCGGACCGCCGGGCAGCAGCAGGGCCAGCCTGAAGCCGCCGTGCCCGTCCTCGGTGGAGCGTCGCTCCGCGCGCACGCGGGGGCCCAGGCTCCGCATCACGTTCGGGCCGACCACGACCTCGCCCTTGCCGGCGGCGGAGTTCAGACGCTCGAGCCGGGCCACGGTCTCGCCGGCCACGACGTCGATGAGCTGCACGCCGGGGTCGCCCACCACGTAGCGGCTCACCGGGCCGGAGGTCACGGAGACCTTGAGGCTGAGCTTGACGCGCTCGCCCGCCGGCTCGTCCAGCTCGACGTCGGCGAACGGCTCGATGGCCGCCTGCATGCACGAGGCGGCGCGGGCGGCGACGCGCCCGTCGTCGCCGGGGAAGCAGGCGAGGATGGCGTCGCCGGCGAAGCCGATCACGCTGCCGTCGCCGCGGGCCACCTCGGCCACCAGGGCGTCGTAGAGGCGGTTCAGGTGCCGGGCCACCTCCTCGGCGCCGCGCCTGCGGCCCAGCGCGGCCACGAGCCGGACCGTGAGGGCGGTGAAGCCGGAGACGTCGGCGAACAGCACGGCGGCGCGCCCGCGCACGCGCGGACCTGGGTCCGTGGTCGAGCTCCGACGGTCCTCGGGGACGTACGCCCCGAAGGCCTCGGCCACCCTCCTGCGGTCGGCTGCCCCAGTGGTCACGACTCCCGGGCATGTTACATCCGGCGTGCCGAGCCCCCGCAGCGGGACGCGCGCGCCGCCGGCGTGCGAACATCGGCTGGTGCTCCTCGGCGTCCTCCTCGGTTTCGCCCCGGGCTCAGCCATCGGCATCGGCCGCTTCGCCTACGGCCTCGTCCTGCCGCTCATGCAGGCGGACCTGGGCCTCACCCTCGGCCAGGCGGGCCTGGTGGGGAGCGCGAACACCGGCGGCTACCTGCTCGGCGCCCTGGTCAGCCACGCCGTGCTGGGCCGCGTGGGCTACCGGCGCGGCTTCTACTCCGCCCTCTTCCTCCAAGCGGCGACGGTGCTCGCCCTCTGGCTCGGCCCGCCCTACTGGCTCCTGCTGGCGCTGCGGCTGGCGCAGGGCGTGCTGGGCGCGCTCGTGTTCGTGGGCGGCGGTGCGCTCCTGCTGGCGAGCGGGGCCCGCGCCACGGCTATGGGCCTCTACTTCGGCGGGATGGGCGCGGGCATCGTGCTGTCCACGCTGTCCCTGCCCCTCGGCGACGACTGGCGCTCGGCCTGGGGGCTGCTGGGCCTCGCCGGCCTGGCCATGGCGCTCGTGGCCGCCACCGCCGCGCCGCGGCTGCGCGAGCCGCCGCCGCGCCGGCCCGAGGAGGGCGGCGGCCTGGGCCGCCTGGCGCCCACGCTGCTGGTGTACGCCCTCTACGGCGCGGGCTACATCGGCTACATGACGTTCGTCACCAGCGGCGTGGACGTGCCGCTCGCCCCGTTCTGGGTCGTGTTGGGCGTGGGGGCGGCGCTGACCGGCCTGGCGTGGGGCCGCGTCATCGACGGGTGGGGCGGCGCCGTGAGCCTGCGGCTCGTGATGCTGGCGCTCACCCTCAGCTCGCTGGCCCCGCTCCTGGCGGCGGCCCCCTACGTCTCGGCCCTGGTGTTCGGTGTCAGCTTCCTGGGCGTCATCACGGCCCTCACGGCGCTGTTCCGCGAGCGCCTGCCGCCGGGCGAGTGGGCGCGCGCCATGGGCCTCTCGACCGCCACGTTCGCGACCGGCCAGGCGCTGGGCCCCGTGGCGAGCGGCCTGGCCGGCGACGTGCTCGGCGGCGTGGACGCCGCGCTCTGGGCCGCCACGGCGCTGCTGGCCGCCGGCTTCGTGCTCTCGTTCGTGCCGCTGCGGGCGGTCGTCAGGTCGTGATGCCCCGCTCGCGCGCCCACACGACGGCCTCGGCGCGCGAGTGGACGTCGATCTTCTGGTAGATGTTCGCCAGGTGGTTCCTGACGGTGCGCGGGGTGATGTCGAGCTCTCCGGCGATCTCCTCGTTCGTCATGCCCTGTGAGATGCGCGCCAGCACCTGGCGCTCGCGCTCGCTCAGCAGCTCGACGCTGGTCTGGTCCTGCGGTCGGCCCTGCACCTCGGCCAGGCGCTCGACGAGGCGGCGGCTGAACCAGGTCGTGTCGGTCATGACCTCCTTGATGGCCCGCATCAGCTCCTCCTGCGAGCGCTTCTGCTCGGTCACGTCCAGGAACAGCTGCAGCCAGCCGAAGCCCTCGTCCAGGCGCACCCTGTCGCCCGACGCGAGCACGTCGTGCAGCACGCCGTCCTTGCCGCGCAGCTTGACCTCCACCTCCTCGAAGCGCGCGCCCTTGCCCAACGCGGCGGACATCAGCTCGCGGTCGGCGCGGCCCGCCCACAGGCCGAGCTGCACGGTCGTCCTGCCCACGACCTCGTCCGGCTCGTAGCCGGTGAGCCGCGTGAACGCCTTGTTCACGTCCACCACCCGGCCCTCGCCCTCGGTGGTGATGCATGCGGCCACCGGGCTGACCTCGAACGCCTGCTGGAAGCGCAGCTGGCTTCGCTTCAGGGCCTCGGTGCGCTCGCTGACCTGCCGCTCCAGGTCCTGGTTCATGCGTTCCAGCTTGCGGTTCGCCCTCTCGAGGCTCTGGTTCACGCGCGCCAGCTCCTCCTGGGCGGCGCGCCGCTCGATCAGGTCGGCCGCCTGCCTGGCCAGCACGTCGATGAGCCGCAGCTTCCTCTCGGACGGCACGTGCGGGCGGTCCCAGTGGGTCGAGATCATGCCCACGACGTAGCCGTCGCGCGAGAGCAGGGGGGTGGACTGCACGCTGCGCATCCCGCAGGCCAGCGAGACCTCGAGGTCGCGCGTGCCGGCCATGACCTCGGAGGCCTCCATGTCGGCGATCACGACGCGCTCGCCCGCGGCCAGCGCGGCGCCGCACGAGCTGCCGCCGTGGGCGTCCACGACGCTGAAGTACGCCTGGGCCTCGGGCGTGAAGCCTCGGGACGCCAGCAGCTTGAGCTGCTGCCGCTCGGCGTCGAGGACCTGGATGCTCCCGAACTGCGCGCCCATGACCGAGACCGCGGCGTCGAGCAGGTGGCCGTACAAGGCCTGGATGTCGTCCTCCTCGATGAGCCGCAGGGAGGCCTCGTGCAGACGCCTGGCGTCGGCCAGCTCGCCGCGGAGCTCCTCCTGCGAGGCCTTCAGCGCCGCGGCTGCCCGGGCGCGCTGCATCGCCGACCAGGTCCGCTCGGCGGCCTCGCTGACCAGCAGCACCTCGCTCGCGTCCCAACGACGGGGGGTCGGCGCGGTCACGGCCAGGCACCAGATCGGGTTGCGCGGGCCCCGGTGCAGGGGCACGGACACGAACGAGCCGATGCCGGCGGCCAGGAGCTCGCGCTTGTGATGGTCGGGCAGGCCGGCGCGCGCGGCCACGTCCTCGACCACGTAGGGGCCGGCGTCGAGCGGCGCCAGCAGCTCCGAGAACGCCGAGCGCCTGACCGTCCCGCGCGGGACGGGCCCGTCGCCCGCGGCATCGCCCGGTCCCAGGGTGAAGGCGTCCTCGGCCCCGTCGAACTCGCCCACGAAGACCATGCCCGCCCCGAGGCGCTCGCGGAGGAGCCGGGCGGCGAGCCGGCCGACCTCCTCCTCGTCCTCGAGCAGGCGGAAGGCGTCGCTGAGCTCGAGCAGGAAAGCGTGGCTGCGGCGCTCGTGCTCGGCGGCGCGCCTGGCCTGGTCCCGCTCGATGACGACCGCCGCGAGCTTGGCGGCGGCCGCCACCAGCCGCTCCTCCCAGCAGGCGGGCCGCCGGTCCTCCTCGAAGCAGAGGTGCAGTACCCCGAGCCGCTCGCCGGCGGAGGAGACGATCGGTTCCCGATGGCAGTTCTCGCGGGGCTCGTGCTCGGAGCCTTCGACCCCCGCCAGGTGGACGCTCGCCGTGGTGGCGGGGCTCATGCGCGTCACCGCGGCGCAGAGGACGGCCAGGCACTCGTCCAGCGGCCGGTCGAGCGACGCCAGCTCGAGCATCTCGGTCTGCACCTCGAGGATCTGGCGGTCGCGCTGCTCCTCGGTGACGTCCAGCGTCAGCCCGGAGGCGCGCGCGGGCGCGCCGTCGCGTGAGCGCTCCACGCGCCCGCGCACCGACAGCCAGCGCGTCTCGCAGTCCGGCCACGTCACGCGTACGTCCGCTACGAGGGGCCCGCCGCGCAGCGCCGCCTCCACGGCGGCGTCGAACGCGGGACGGTCCTCCTCGACCACGTGCTCGCGCGCGGGCTCGCTCACCCACCCCTCGGGCGCGTCGTCGCCGAAGACGTCGCGGTGCGCGAGGTCGGCAGGAGCGGCGACGCGCGACACGTCGAACGCCCACTCCCAGACCCGCGTGGGGGGTCCGGGAGCGCGAGCGTCTCGCCCTCGCTCGGCCACGCCTCACACTACTAGGCGAGGCGGGCCGCGGGCAGCGTCACGTGAGTCACGGCCACGGTTCCGCGGTGGCCGCGCGGCCTCCTCGCCGCCGTGGGCCCCGCGTCAGCGCTGCTGCGCCTGGACCTCCGGCTGCCCGATGAGCGCGTGCACGACCCGCAGGGCCTGGTGCACGTAGAGGCAGTAGACGGTGCTGCCGCGGAACGCCGCCGCCGTGAAGACGGCGTAGCCGGCCGGCCACGTGGCCGCCACGGCGCCCGCGGTCTCGACGACCTCCACGGCGGTCGCGCCCAGGGATCCGGCCACCCGCCTGACGCCCTCCGCCTGCGTCACGCCGGGCGGGAGCTCGCCCGTGACGTAGGTGAAGACCATGTCCGGGTGGACGGGGGTGAGCATGTCCACCTCCTGGACCAGGTGCGACGACGCGTCGCAGCGCCGCTCGGCCACCTCGCTCACGTAGGTCCAGCCCAGCTCGCCGGGCTGCGGCTCGCGCGGCCGCACGAGGTGGTCTTGGAGCAGTCGCGTCACCTCGGCGTCGGGGTGGGCCGCCAGCTGCTGCCAGATGACCTAGGTGGCCGGACGGTACCGCCACGGGTCGGCGCCCGCCCACAGGAGGGCGGAGACCAGGTCCGGCCTCCCCGCGCGCACGGCGTAGGCGAGGGGCGTCCAGTAGGCCGCCGTCACGTGGTTCGGGTCGGCGCCCGCCTGGAGGAGCGTCGGCACCAGGTGAGGGGCGTGCTCGATGGCGTACATGAGGCCGGTCTGGCCGTACTCGTCGGCGGACCACGCCAGGCGGACGTCGCGTTGCAGGGCGGCGTGGACGGCGGCGACGTCGCCCGCCTTGACCAGCCGCAGGAAGGCCTCGCCCGACGTCGCCGCAGCGGCGCCTAGCAGGGCGAGCATGAGGGTGAGGAGGAGCGCGCGCACGGGGCAGGCTAACCCCGCGGCCCTTCGCGCTCAGTTAGCCCTCATCACACCCTCACGTGAGAACGTGTCGGTCGCAACGGGGCGTTCGTGCCGGCGGGGAGCGTCGCGACCCCGACGAGTGCCGGTCCGACGCCTGCGCGCCGCGTCTCGTGCCAGGCGTCCTGGCGGTCCGACAGCGAGCTCACGACCAGCATGAGCAGCACGCCCGCCACCGCCGCGAGGACGTCGCCGACCTGCACGAGCACGATCTCCCTCACGAAGTCGTCGATGGCCTCGAGGCCACCGATGTGTAAGCGGGCGACCACGGCGACGAGCAGGCAGGCCACCCAGGAGGCCCACCAGGCGCGCAACAGCAGCGGGGTCGGCCTGTCGCGCCGACCATAAGGGTCATGGCTCGCGGGCCAGGTCTCGGTGAGGGCCCGGTACGGCAGCCACAGGTTCGTGACCGGGGCGAAGAACGCAGCGACGGCGGCGGAAGGGGAGATGGCCATCTTGCCCGCTCCTATCGCCCGCGCGCCGCTCGCGGCCTGGTAGACCCAGATGAGGACGAACGGCGCGCAGAGGAGGAAAGTGAGCGCCTGCAGCTGGGCCAGCGCCTCGCGAGCGGCGACGAGACCGCTCACCTCCGCGGCGCTCACAGGTGACCCACCCCAGGCGCGCAGCAGCAGGGACAGCTCCCTCAAGCCGGTGCCGACGTTCACGATAGTGACGAACGTGAACAGGATCAGCAGCAGGACCGTTAGGTTCGCGACGAGCCCGAACCCGCGCGGGCGCGTGGTGACCAGTGACCGCATCGACAGACCCTCCTCGCGCCGGGGCCGCGTCCTGGGCACGGTCGCCGGCGAGGCAGGCGGATGATGGTCATGCGGGTCTCACGGGGATAGCACAACGGGCTAGGCTCCGCGCACCGGTAGCCCGGACCAGTCGATGGTCCGCGGCCTGCCCCACACGCGCAGGTGCAGTACCATCGCGGCGCGCAGTGCTTCCCACAGCACCGCGCGGTCGAACACGAGGCCGGCGGCCGCCCACAACCTTCGGAGCTCAGCGTCGAACGCGCCGGACAGAAGGGCCGCCGCCAGGTCGTGTCGCCCCTCCTCGGACTCGTTGAGCACGAGGTTCAGGGGGTCGTAGCCGATCGGCAGGACGGCGCAGCGTTCGAAGTCGATCAGCTCGAACGTGCCGTCCGCCGCCACCAGGAGGTTGTCGCCGTACACGTCGCCATGGCTAGGTACTCCAGGCGCGCGCAGGTCGATGGGCCCGCCAGGCCCTGCTGCGTCGCTCGGAACCAACCAACGTGCCGTCGCCCTCGCGACCTCCTCGGTTGGCGCCACGTCGTGGAAGGGAGGCTTGGGTCGGCGGGCCTCCGCCGCGACCAGGGGCGCGTAGCGCTCGAGGAGCCGCCGGAACGTCGACTCTCGTCGGTCCTCGTCCAGCCTCCCGAACGGCTCCCCGACCGCGAACCGCTCCAAGACGACGGCGCGTCCTGGCAGCACCCGTGACGCGCTCAGACCCAGGTGGCGTTCCAGCAGCGGCCGCAGCGTCACCTCGGCCTCCGGCACCCTTCCGTCGCGGTACACACGCAGCACGTGCCGGCCGTCCCGGGAGAAGAGCGCGGCGTTCCCGCGGTTCGTGCCCAGGGCGCAGACGCCGAGCAGGCCTGGCTCGAGGGGCGGCGCGTGGCGGTGCCTCACGGCCGAGAGCACGGGCGGC
>Ga0079224_100015328_pt1 | contig 10736 bp, 4 predicted proteins | sample Stecom2015_FD_80414 | JGI IMG/M metagenome (GOLD analysis project Ga0079224, IMG submission 80414) | Agricultural soil microbial communities from Utah to study Nitrogen management - Steer compost 2015 | ecosystem: Environmental > Terrestrial > Soil > Agricultural land | place: USA: Utah...
TGGGGATCGCATGCATCAATTTCATGAACCTCTCCACCGCCCGCTCGGCCAACAGAGCCAAAGAAGTGGGGATCAGAAAGGTGATGGGCTCCTACAAGTTTCATTTGATCCGCCAGTTTCTGCTTGAGTCGCTTGTGATCAGCAGTATGGCCTTTATACTGGCTATTCCAGCGGTTACTTTAGCCTTGCCGGTATTCAACGATCTGGCAGGCCGAAGCCTCAGCATCCCTTTTTCGGAATGGACATTTTACGGAGTGTTGCTTTTGGGGGCGGGAATAACAGGACTTCTGGCAGGAATTTATCCTGCATTTTACCTTTCCGGGTTTATGCCGATTGAGATCTTGAAGGGGAAAATCTCCCTCGGGATGCGCAGTGGTATGATCAGAAGTTCGCTGGTAGTTTTTCAGTTTTCGATCTCCATCATCCTGATCATTGCGACGATGATGGTGTTCAAGCAGCTGGACTACATCCAAAACAAAAAGATCGGATTCAATAAGGAGCAAATCATCACCGTGGATGACGTCTATGCGCTCAAGGACAATAAACAGGCTTTCAAGGATGAGGTGCTGAAGAACACCATGATGGAAAGTGGTACACTGACTGGATTTTTGCCTGTCTCGGGTACTTGGAGAAGTGATTCGCCTTGGTGGGCTGAGGGCAAAGATCCTAAGCAAACCGAAAATTTGGTCAGCATGCAAAACTGGGGAGTAGACTACGACTATATCAAGACACTTGGGATGAACATCGTGGAAGGCAGGGATTTTTCATTGGATTTTCCTTCCGATTCGAACGCCGTCATCCTTAATGAAACAGCCCTGCGTAATCTCAATTTTGAGGGAAACCCCATAGGACAAAAAATCTATACACTCGTCGACGGAGAAGAGCTGAACGTAGAATCTACCGAGTCCAGGACCGTGGTTGGGGTGGTCGAAAATTTTCACTTTGAGTCTTTGAAAGAAAACATCGGGGCAATGATGATCTTCCTGAGCGAAAAGCCATCAGGGATAGCGTCTTTTAGATTCCATTCTCAGGACACCGAAGCAGTGATCGCCCATCTCGAAAATACCTGGAACCGCTTTGCCCCGGGACAGCCGTTCACCTATTCGTTCCTAGACGATCGTTTCGGGAAGATGTATGCATCGGAGGTTAGGCTGGGAAAAGTCTTCGGAATTTTTGCCGGTTTTGCCATCCTGATCGCATGCCTTGGACTTTTTGCTTTGGCAGCTTTTACGGCGGAGCAAAGAACCAAGGAAATCGGCATTCGAAAGGTGTTGGGCTCCAGCGTAGGAAATATTGTGGTGCTGCTGTCCAAGGAATTCACCAAGCTGGTGTTGATCGCTTTTGTGATAGCCACGCCGCTGGCCTGGTGGGCGGTGAACGCTTGGCTGCAGGAGTATGAGTTCCGTACTGAGATCGGCTGGGCGGTGTTTGTCGCAGCAGGGCTTTTTGCAATTGTGATTGCCTTAGCAACGATTAGTTTTCAATCAGTGAGAGCAGCGACGTCCAACCCGGTCAATTCATTGAAAAGCGAGTAATCAGGATCAAGTATCAAGGTGAGAGCCAAAAATCAAGAATCAAGACGTAAGATTTAAGATGTGGTGATTGAGAAAGGGAACCCTTTCAACATTCCAACTCTGCCACTTTCCAACTTATTTAACTGCAAATTTTCCAATCTTTCAATCCCTGAGTTATGCTAACCAATTATCTGAAAATCGCACTTCGAGGCTTTGCCAAGCACAAACTCACCTTTTTCATCAATCTCTTTGGACTGACACTGGGACTCTGGGCCGCAATCTTGATCGGGCTATGGGTGGATTCGGAGCTGAAAGTAAACCGGGAGTTTGCCGACCTAGACCGGATCTATCAGGTCATGGAACACCAATCCTACGGCGCAGACATCTTCACCACGAACTCTACGCCGGGCGTCTTGGCGGAAAGCATGAAGGAAACCCTCGCAGAGGTGGAATATGCTTCGACCTATATCTGGAACCAAACGCAACTTTTCATCCAAGACGATAAGCGAATCAGACTCGATGGGATCTACGCGATGCCGGATCTGCTGAAGATCTACCAATACGAGACGATTCAGGGAGACCGAGACCGCATGCTGACGGAGAACAATCACGTGTTACTGACTGAGAAGGGCGCGATTTCCCTTTTCGGAAAGACAGATGTGGTAGGGGAAGATGTAGAAATCCGTCAGGGGACGGACTCCAAAAACTTTATCGTCCAAGGTGTCTTGAAGGATCTACCCAAAAGCTCCTCGCTTCAATTTGACTATATCTTACCCTATTCGGTCTTTTACGCCGAAAGTGACTGGTTAAGCGAGTGGGGAAATAACGGTCCAAGCACCATCCTGAAGCTGCGTGAGGGGACAGACGGGGATGCTTTCTCTAAAAGTATCGCCAAGTACATAGCCGAGCGAAACGAAGGCTCCAATGTAGAATTGTTTGCCTATCCTCTCGGCGATCTCTACCTCTATGGTCAGTGGAAAGATGGCCAGCCCGTCGAAGGCAGAATCAAGAATGTGAAGCTGTTCGCCATGATCGGGATATTCGTCCTGATCATTGCCTGCATCAATTTTATGAATCTTAGCACTGCCAAATCTCAAAAGCGCGCGAAGGAAGTAGGGGTGAGAAAGGTGGCCGGAGCGGACAAGCAGTCGCTGGTACTCCAGTTTCTCAGCGAGTCGATCCTGATCAGTTTATTTGCCGCTTTTCTGGCGGTAATTCTGGTGGCAGTGACCTTGCCGGTCTTCAATACCCTCACGGGAAAGGAGATGTCGGTACCGTTTTTCTCCGGCATATTCTGGCTTCAACTGATGGCCGTTCTGCTGATCACAGGACTGGTGGCGGGGAGCTACCCTGCCTTCTATCTCTCGGCAACCAAGGTAGTATCGGTGTTTCGCTCCTTTACCAAATCCGGAAAAGGCGTTGTCATCGCACGGAAGACGCTTGTGCTTTTCCAGTTTATCCTTGCGACTATCCTGATTGTTTCCACGTTGGTAGTTTATCAGCAAATCAGCTTCGCCATGAATCAGGATCTCGGCTACTCCAAGGATCAGCTGATTCAGATCACATTAGAGGGCGAGCTCTTGGATCGGTTTGATCTCTTCAAGACCGAGTTGGAGAAGAACGAGGACATCTTGGCCGTGAGCCGATCCTCTTTTGGTTTCCAAGGAAGGAATTCCAACACGGGAGGCGTCTCTTGGGAAGGGAAAGATCCCGACAATTCAGCCCTCTTTGAGGTGATTCGGGTGGATTATGACTTTTTGGAAACCTCCGGGATCAAGCTGATGAAGGGTCGGGACTTCGATAGGGCTAATGGATCGGATTCGACCACAGGCGCTATTCTGAATGAAACAGCCTACCAGTTGATGCAGCGGGATCATGAAGGAAGCGAGTTTTTCAACATGTGGGACGTTGAGCGCTCCATCACCGGTGTGGTCAAAGACTTTCATTTTGAGAGTTTTCGCCAAAATGTGGCCCCTGCAATCTTTCTTCTCGATCCGGCTAACACCTGGCAGGGCTATGTGAAAGTGAATACAGGAAAGATTCGCGAGACCGTCGCATTTCTCGAGTCCACCGCCCAGCGGCTGAACCCCGAGTTTCCGTTTGACTACAGTTTCATGGACGAAAACTACGCGCGGATGTATCAGGAAGACGTGCGCCTGAGAGATCTGGCGCAGTACTTCAGCATACTGACCATCCTGATCTCTTGCCTCGGATTGTTGGGGCTGTCAGCCCATATTGCGGAGCAAAAGACCAAAGAAATCGGTATCCGCAAAGTCCTCGGCGCTTCCACCTTGTCCATACTTCAGGTGATCAACCGCGAGTTTATTCTCATTGTGCTTTTGTCTGTTGCTATTGGGTCTGGGGTTGCTTTTTGGCTGATGCAAGACTGGCTTTCGGGATATGAATACAAGATCGGGTTTGAGTGGTGGTTTATCCCGCTGTCGGCCGGTTTGATCTTGGGGGTGGCGTTGCTGACGGTTTGTTTGCAGTCATTAGGTGCTGCAAGATCCAACCCAGTACAGGCGATTAAGAGCGAGTAAAAAGTAGCAAGATGCAAGTATCAAGACACGAGAACCGAGAGGCACTGTCACATGAGATTGCAAATCAACAAATAGGAACTATCTAGGAAGCACCATTTGCGAAATGGGCGGCCTTCGTGGAAGAATCGGACTTCCCAGATTTGGGCGTTTCCGACTCTTGCTATTTCAATGTTTCAATAGTTTGGTCGCAATTTCACGCTTTCGTATTACCAACTAAATATTAACAAGTTTGGAGGCTATTATATCAACGCCTCTGCGCTCAAGTGTGACCTGGCGTCTGTGACCATTGTTCCGCATTTTAAAGAGTAGTGCTTTCCCTTGCAACCTTCTTTACGAAAGCTGCATCTCATCGATTGAGGTTTACACCGACACCTCATTTTTCTTCAAACGACTTTTTTCAGATTGTCCAAGAAAAAATATGCTCACTCAGTACCAAATCTTTGTTCGCATACGGTCAAAATTGGCTTTCCTCGGACAAATTTTTTACGGGAAATCCGCTTGAGTGCTAGGAAAGCGGTGATTTTACCTTGGCACAATCTCTGGCATCAAGATATAAACCGTAAACCAATTCATTTCCAGCAATATGAAACCATCTAACATTTGCGCATTGGTCATTGCCCTGTTTTTCACCGTCTCAGCTGCAATTGCCCAAAGGTCTGAAACAAGAACTCCCGGCACTTTCACCCAGATAGAGAGCGGCGGGAGCTGGGACGTAGAGATCACCAAAGGCTCGAAGGATGAAGTCAGACTCGAAGCCAACAGCTTTGATCTGAGCAGAGTCATCACCGAGCTGGACGGGGAAAGACTTGAAATCAAGCTCGAAAAAGGAAACTGGAAAAACGTGGATCTGAAAGTGTACATCACGGTCCGAGAACTTGAATCTGTCGGAACGAGTGGCTCGGGTGACATGCAGCTGAGATCCGACTTCGGAGCTAGAAATTTCAGCATCGGACTCTCTGGGTCTGGCAGCCTGTCAACCAGAAAAATCAATGCCGAAAAACTGGACATCGGCATGAGTGGATCCGGGAGAGTCACCATCGAAGGTGGTCGAGCCGAGAGTGCGAGCATCGGACAGTCGGGTTCCGGCAACTTGGAAGCGATCGATTTTGTGGCGGGAACTGCCGAGATCGGCAAGTCAGGGTCAGGTACTACTTCGATCGGTGTTACAGATGCCTTGACTGTCGCAGCCTCCGGATCTGGAAATGTCTATTACCGTGGCGATCCTGAGAATAAGAGAGTGAGCGCGTCCGGTTCCGCAAAAGTGATCAAACAGTAATCTTTAGTACCAAGTACAAAGTACCAAGTAGCTAGAGGCTGATCTTCAGATTAGGTGGCAAGAGCGTCTGGTCAACGCAGGGACGGGGGAGGTAGATGGTTGGCTAATGCGGGCAATTAATTTTCCAATATTTCAATATTCCGATGTTGTAATCCTATAAAATGTTCAAAAACTACCTGAAGATTGCTTACCGGAATCTGGTCAAACACATGATCTACAGTTCGATCAATGTCTTTGGTTTGACCCTCGGATTTGTCTGTTGTATCTTGATTACGTTGTATGTGAAGGATGAATTGTCTTACGATAAGTTTATCCCCAATAACGAGAACATATATCGGGTTGCCCTGGAGCGGATCTATCCTGACCACACCAGTTTCTACGCGATCATTCCGGACAGCTATTCCGAGGTATTCGCGGAGGAGATCAAGGGAGTAGAGGAATCTACCCGTCTATTTGATTTGGGCGATGGCAATATCGTAGACGTTGGAGATCAAAAGTTTGAAGATGTGGTGGGAGCTGCTGCAGATTCCAATTTTTTTAATGTGTTTGACTTTGAGATTTCTCAGGGCGCAACTCAGTCGGAGGCCTTGTCCCAGCCAAATACGGTGGTGATTTCTCAGAGGGCGGCAGAGCGGCTCTTCAAATCGGGAGATCCTGTGGGAAAGACGCTCACGATCTTTGACTTGGATTTTGAGGTTACGGCGGTGATGCGGGATATCCCGGAAAATTCCCATTTGGAGCTTGATTTCCTATTTTCATCCGTTTCATTCCCGGACTTAGAGCAAGAGAATTTTACCGGGTTTTCTGCTTTGACTTACCTAAGACTTAGCCCTGAAGCCGATCCTGTTCAGATTGAAAGGCAAATCCCCGGAATTGTCAACAAGTATGCCGCGGGCCAGATCGAACGGAATCTTGGGGTTTCCTTTGCTGATTATACAGCTGCAGGAAATGGGTATCGATACTTCCTACAGCCTGTCACTTCCATTCACCTTCATTCCAATCTCGAATCCGAGATGAAGGTCAACGGCAACCACCTTTACGTCTACATTTTTATCTGTATAGCTATTTTTATCCTGGTTTTAGCCTGTATCAACTTCATCAACCTTGCCACGGCGCGTTCTACAGATCGCGCCCGCGAGGTCGGAGTCCGTAAGGCCATGGGCTCCGACCGCAGCCAGATCATTTTCCAGTTTCTGCTGGAGGCGCTGGTCCTTACTTTTATTTCCTTGGCATTGGGCATTGTGTTGGTCAATTTTGCGCTGCCGTTTTTCAACGATCTGGCCGATAAGAGGCTTTCGATAGATCTTGAGACGATTCTTTTGGCGTTGCCAATCCTCCTCGGTTTTGGTGCAGTCGTGGGGCTTTTGGCAGGGTATTATCCGGCTTTTCATATCTCCAAGCTCGACACAGTCAATATCCTAAAGGGCACTCTTCAAGTCAGTGGTGGCGGCAATTGGCTGCGAAACGGCCTGGTGATATTTCAGTTTGGGATTGCCATCATGCTTATTGCGGGTACTTTGATCATCAGCCGCCAGATCAAATTCATTCAGTCCACTAGTCTGGGATTTGAAAAAGAAAACGTGTTGGTCCTGCAGCAGTTTGGAAACCAAGATAAACGCGAGGGTCTCAAGGAGGAGATTAAAAAGCTGCCCGGCGTGCTTTCGGTTGCGGTATCCAGTAGTGTGCCTGGCAAAGGCAGTGTGGGAGTTCAGTTTACCAAACCCGGCGGAGGGGACGTATTGACATCAAAAAGTTTTGCAGGAGATGATCATTTTTTTCAAACCATGAGGATTCTTCCTGTCCAAGGGCGGGTTTTTGAGGAAGAGTTCAATGATTCGCTATCCTTGATTCTCAATACGGAGGCTGTCAAGGTTTTTTTCGGCGAGCAGAATCCTATCGGCCAAAGACTGAAGACAAACACAAATATCAATGGTCAGACACAGGATGTCGAGTTCACGGTAGTTGGTGTGGTGGATAATTTCAATTTCGAATCGCTCCATAGCCGAGTCACGCCCTTGGCTATGTTTCATGTGGACAATCCTAGGGGCTTTGAAAATTTCCTTTCTGTAAGATTTTCCTCAGGTCAGCAGGCTTCTGTAGTGCAAGGGTTGGAGTCAAAGTGGTCAGAATTATCCGACGGCAGTCCGCTTTCTTACTTCTTCCTGGACGACGATCTGGCACAATTGTATCGGAGTGAGCAGGTTTCAGGTCAAATCTTGGGAGTGTTTTCCATCTTGGCCATTGTGATTGCCTGCATCGGTTTGTTTGGCCTGGCGGCCTACACAGCGTTTTTGAGGACCAAAGAAATCGGAGTCAGGAAGGTGCTCGGAGCCTCAGTCGGCAGCATTGTATATCTCCTCACCTTGAATTATGCCAAGCTGGTGGGCATCGCTTCACTCTTTGCCATACCGATGGCCTGGTTTGTAATGGATTCATGGCTTGAGTCTTTTGCATTTCGTACTTCCTTGGATCCAGAGGTCTTTCTCCTTGCATGCGGAATCACCTTGGGCGTAGCGCTGCTTACCGTCAGCTATCAGGCGTTTTCTGCGGCCAGAGCCAATCCGGTCAAAAGTCTAAAAAGTGAATAAGGTATCAGGGCGACACACAAGATCCGAGAGCCAAGAGTCGAGAATCAAGGATTTTACAACCCAACTAAACCATGTTTAAAAACTACTTCAAGATCGTCTTTCGCAACGCCAAAAAGCATCCGATGTATGTGCTGATCAATCTGATTGGTCTGGCAACGGGGATGGCGGTGAGCATCATTATTTTGCTCTATGTGCAGTTTGAGTTGAGCTATGACAAGTACCATCCGGATGCAGATCGGATCTTTCGCGTGTCGCGGGCCTGGAGTAATGCGGATGGGCAGACGAGTTTGCATCTGGGGCATACGGCACCGCCTTTTGGCCCCTTACTCAAATCTGACTTTCCCGAGGATGTGGAGGTGTCTGCGCGGCTTTTCAATCTCAATCCCCTAATCAAGTCAGGCGTCAATTCTTTTGAAGAGGAACGATTTTTCTTCGCCGATCCAGAGGCTTTTGAATTGTTTTCATGGGAGGTTTTAGAGGGCGAAGGGAAATCTGCGCTCAATGAAGCGGACGGAATCGTGCTCTCAGAGAGTACTGCAAAGCGATATTTTGGGAATGAAAATCCGGTTGGCAAAGAGCTTTTGGCCGACCTGGATGGGCAGGAGATGACTTTTCAGGTTCGTGGAGTAATGAAAGATATGCCAGAGAACTCTCACTTTCATGTAGACTTTTTGGCTTCGATGGTACCGGTCGTGCAGTTTTACGGAGGCTTGGAACCTTTCATGTCCAACTTTGGATCGAATAACTTCTCCACCTTTATCAAGCTAAGAGAAGGGTTGGATTACAAAGCTTTCGAAGCTAAACTGCCGGCGCTGATCGATCGGCATATGGGAGAAAACCAGGCGGGAATCCCCGTATCCAAGGAAACCCAGCTGATGCTGTGGCCCATCGGTGACGTGCATCTCCATTCCAATCTCGACTCCGAAATAGAGCCAAATGGCAGCATAGACTACGTATATATCTATCTCGCTGTCGCCTTTTTCATCCTACTGATCGCCTGTATCAACTTCATGAATCTCTCCACTGCGCGATCGTCTTTACGCTCGATGGAGGTTGGCCTTAGGAAGGTGATGGGAGCGGACCGGGGACTTTTGATCAAGCAGTTTCTGGGAGAATCATTTGTCATGACGCTTTTCTCGATGATCTTATCCTTGATCGTGGTCTACCTATTCCTGCCCACGTTCTCTGACTTCACCGAGCGGCCTCTGAGCTTGAATTTTATTCAAAATCCGCAGTATCTGCTACTCGTATTCGGAATTGTAGCTTTTGTGGGATTTATCTCGGGAAGCTACCCGGCGTTGTTTCTATCGGGTTTCGTGCCTGCCAAAGTGCTTAAGGGAGCTTTCAAAGCGGGAAAAGTCCACGAGCGCTTTCGAAGTGTTTTAGTGATCGGACAGTTTGCCATCTCGGTGATCCTGATCGTGGCGGTGTTCGTGGTAGTCAACCAGCTGAACTTCATGCAGAGCAAAGATCTGGGATTCAAAAAAGACGATATCGTGGTCCTGCCGACCAGTGCCCGGATCACGGATAACTTTCGGATTTTCAAAGACCGCTTGGAAAACCACCCGGGGATTCAGTCCGTAACAGTGTCCACAAGAGTTCCCTCTGGGCGACTTCTGGACTCGCAGGGAGGAACGGCGGAGGTAAATGGCGAGATGAGCCAGCTCTCTATCCGGATTGCAGATATTCAGGTCGGGCACAACTTTTTGGAAACTTATGGCATCCCCTTGGTTGCCGGTCGGGACTTTGATTTCACGCTTGCGAGCGACTCGACGGAGGCATTTATCCTCAACGAAACGGCCGTCAAACAGGTAGGATGGAGCAGCCCTGAGGAAGCCATAGGCAAGCAATTTATGTACGGAGGCCGGCGCGGTTTCGTGACCGGGGTGATGAAGGATTTTCATTTCGAAAGTCTCCATCAGCCGATCGTTCCGATAGTATTTTACATTCCTGAAAACCGAATGAACCAAGTGAGTGTGAAGATGGACGCTGACCAAAGAGATCAGGTCTTTGCTTATCTTAAAGCTGAATGGGCGGACGCGAGGCCTGACTTTCCCTTCGAGCCGATCTTTGTCGACGAAGGATTCAACAGACAATATCAAGCGGAGAACCGGGTCAAGACGATCTTCACGTTTTTTTCGGTCTTGACGATCTTTATCTCAGTCGTGGGTCTACTGGGTTTGGTGACTTTTGCCACTGAGCAGCGCACCCGGGAGATCGGCATCCGCAAAGTCATGGGGGCGGAGACTGGCAATATCCTGATGCTTTTGGGAAAAGACTTTCTGAAACTGGTTGCGATCGGATTTCTGATAGCCATTCCGATCTCCTGGTTTGGGATGACGAACTGGCTCGATGATTTTGCCTATAAGATCGGCGTCAATTGGACGGTGTTTCTATGGGCGGGGCTGCTGGCTGGGACGATCGCAGCGCTGACCGTAACCTCGCAGACGATCAAAGCCGCTTGGGCCAATCCTGTGAAGAGCATCAAGAACGAATGATTCCCTAGTATCGAGTGTCAAGACGTTAGTATCAAGACGCGAGATGCGAGAGTCAAGAATCAAGAGCTAAACCAATTTTATGATTTTCAAATCTTTCAATATTTTAAAAAATGAAAAACTACTTTAAAATTGCCGCATTTGCCCTTTCAGCTTTGGCTTTGGCATCCTGCGTACAAGCCCAAGACTCAGAAATCAGAACCCCTGGCTCATTTTCCAAAGTCCACTCCGGTGGTAGCTGGGACGTGATCTTGGTGGAGGGCGACAAAGAGGAGATTAAGATCGAAGCCAAGGGTGTCAGCCTCGACAAGGTGAGAACGGAA
>Ga0079224_100015329_pt1 | contig 10736 bp, 7 predicted proteins | sample Stecom2015_FD_80414 | JGI IMG/M metagenome (GOLD analysis project Ga0079224, IMG submission 80414) | Agricultural soil microbial communities from Utah to study Nitrogen management - Steer compost 2015 | ecosystem: Environmental > Terrestrial > Soil > Agricultural land | place: USA: Utah...
ATCGTGCCGCCGCCGGATCCGCCCTCGGGGCCCAGGTCGACGATCCAGTCGGCCGACTTGATCACGTCGAGGTTGTGCTCGATGACGACGACCGTGTTGCCCTTCTCGACGAGGCCGTTCAAGACCTCGAGCAGCTTGCGCACGTCTTCGAAGTGCAGACCCGTCGTCGGCTCGTCGAGCACGTAGATGCTGCGGCCCTTGCTGCGCTTCTGCAGCTCGGTCGCGAGCTTGACGCGCTGCGCCTCGCCGCCCGACAGCGTCGTGGCCGCCTGGCCGAGCCGAACGTAGCCGAGGCCCACGTCGACGAGCGTCTTCATGTAGCGGTGGATCGCCTGGATCGGCTCGAAGAACTCGGCGGCCTCGGCGATCGACATCTCGAGCACCTCGGCGATGTTCTTGCCCTTGTAGTGCACCTGGAGCGTGTCGCGGTTGTAGCGCTTGCCGCCGCAGACCTCGCAGTCGACGTAGACGTCGGGCAGGAAGTTCATCTCGATCTTCAGCGTGCCGTCGCCCGAGCACGCCTCGCAGCGCCCGCCCTTGACGTTGAAGCTGAAGCGCCCGGCCTGGTAGCCGCGCACCTTCGCCTCGGGCGTCTCGGCGAAGAGGTTGCGGATGCGGTCGAACACGCCCGTGTACGTCGCGGGGTTCGACCGCGGCGTGCGGCCGATCGGCGCCTGGTCGACGTGCACGACCTTGTCGAGGTGCTCGAGGCCCGTGACGCGCTTGTGCTTGCCCGGCACCGTGCGCGCGCCGTTGAGCTTCTGCGCAAGCACCTCGTAGAGGATGTCGTTGACGAGCGTCGACTTGCCGGATCCGCTCACGCCCGTGACGGCCGTGAAGACGCCGAGCGGGATCTCGGCGTCGACGTCCTTGAGGTTGTTCTCGCGGGCGCCCACGACGCGCAGCATGCGCTTCTTGTCGATCTTGCGGCGCTTCGCGGGTGTCTCGATCTGCCGGCGGCCCGAGAGGTAGTCGCCCGTGATCGAGCGCTCCTCCGACGCCAGCTCGGTATACGGCCCCGAGTGGATGACCTCGCCGCCGCCCTCGCCCGCAAGGGGCCCGATGTCGACGACCCAGTCGCTCGACTCGATCGTCTCCTCGTCGTGCTCGACGACGACGAGCGTGTTGCCGAGGTCGCGCAGCGCCTCGAGCGTCTCGATGAGGCGGCGGTTGTCGCGCTGGTGCAGGCCGATCGACGGCTCGTCGAGCACGTAGAGCACGCCCGTGAGTCCCGTGCCGATCTGGGTCGCGAGGCGGATGCGCTGCGCCTCGCCGCCCGACAGGGATCCCGCCGCGCGGCTGAGTGTCAGATAGTTGAGGCCCACGCGCAGGAGGAACTCGAGGCGCACGCGGATCTCGCGCAGCACCTGCCCGGCGATCATGGCCTCGCGGTCGGTCAGCTCGATCGAGTTCACGAGCTCCATCGCGTCGTCGAGGCTCAGGTCGGCCGCCTGGGCGATCGACCGGTCGGCCACGCGCACGGCGAGGACCTCGGGCTTGAGGCGCGCGCCGTTGCAGACGCTGCACGGGATCTCGCGCAGGTACTCTGCCCAGCGCGCCCTGGCTGTGTCGGACTCGGCCTGCGCATACTGGCGCTCGATGTACGGCACGACGCCCTCGAAGCCGCTCGCGTAGCGCACCTCACGGCCCCAGCGGTTCTTGTACCGCACGTTGACCTTGTAGTCCTGGCCGTAGAGCACGGCCTCGCGCACCTGGTCGGGCAGCGCGACCCAGGGCGTGTGCAGCGAGAAGTTGAGGTCGTCGGCGAGACCCTCGAGCAGGCGTTCGTAGTACTGGAACAGGCCCTTGCCCTGCGTCGTCCAGGGTACGATGACGCCGTCGGCGATCGAGAGCTCCTCGTCGCCCAGCATGAGGTCGACGTCGACCGACATCTTCGTGCCGAGGCCCGAGCAGGCAGGGCACGCGCCGAACGGCGCGTTGAACGAGAAGGTGCGAGGCTCGATCTCGGTGAGCTGCAGCGGGTGCCCGTTGGGGCAGGCGAGGTTCTCGCTGAACGACTGCCAGGCGTCGTCGCCCTCTTCGTCGACGTAGTTGACCTGGATCACGCCGCCCGCGAGGTCGCGCGCCGTCTCGACCGAGTCGGTCACGCGGCCGATCATGCTCTCGCCGCGCGCGACGAGGCGGTCGACGACGACCGAGATGTCGTGCTTGTACGACTTCTTGAGCTTCGGCGGCTCGGAGAGCTGGATGAGGTCGCCGTCGACGATCGCGCGCGAGAAGCCCTTGGCACCGAGCTCCTTGAAGAGGTCGACGAACTCGCCCTTCTTCTGGCTCACGACGGGGGCGACGACCTGGTATCGCGTGCCCTCGGGCAGCTCGATGAGCTGGTCGGCGATCTGCTGCACCGTCTGGCGCTCGATCTTCGCGTCGCAGACGGGGCAGTGCGCCACACCGATGCGCGCCCACAGCAGGCGCATGTAGTCGTAGATCTCGGTGATCGTGCCGACCGTCGAGCGGGGGTTGCGGTTGGTCGACTTCTGGTCGATCGACACGGCGGGGCTGAGCCCCTCGATCGCGTCGACGTCGGGCCGGTCGACCTGCCCGAGGAACTGGCGCGCGTAGGCGCTGAGCGACTCGACATAGCGGCGCTGGCCCTCGGCGAAGATCGTGTCGAACGCGAGGCTCGACTTGCCCGAGCCGCTCAGCCCGGTGAACACGATCATCTTGTCGCGCGGGATCTCGAGGTCGACGTTGCGGAGGTTGTGCACGCGGGCTCCGCGCACGGTGATCTTCTGGTCGGAGTTCACGGGGATGATCGGCACCCGACAAGTCTAGGTCGAACCTCCGACATGTGGACATTTGTTCGAGCGATTCCCCCAGGTGTTTCGAAGATCGCCGCCGTCAGCCCCCGGATTCGCGGCGGCGCCCACGGGACCCTGCCGCGAACAGTGCGACGACGCCGGCGAGCGCCGCCGCGCCCGCGAGGACGACGACTGGGAGCGACGCCCCGTCGCGCGCGGGCAGCGACGCGACGAGTCCCGCGGCCTGCGCAATCGCCTGCACCGCGAGGAAGCGCCAGACGACGGGCAGGATCGCGCGGACCGTGATCCTCGTGCGCGCCGGGAGCAGCAGCGTGACCGCCGACAGCACGTGCACGGCATGCACGACGGCGAGCGCGAGCGCCGTTCGCCCCGGCTCCGGATCCTGTTGGATCACGCCGATCGCGACGACCGCGATGCCGACGTACGCGGTGCGCATCGCCGGGAACACCGCGGCGACGAGAGCGGCGACGACGCCGACCACCTGCCAGAGCGTGACGGGCGTGAGCGCGACGACGCCGAGCGAGAGCACCGCCGCGAGCGCGCCGCGCAGTGCCCATGCCGGCACCGCGGGCGGCGCGACGAGGCGGTGCGCCGCCGTCACGAGGGCCTCCTGGCGAGCGTCTCGAGCGCGCGCGGGCCGTCGTCCGCCCATCGCACGACCTCGACGCGAGCTCGTCGAAGCGCACGGACAGTCTCTTCGCGCTCGGCGCGCACGAGGCGCAGCGCATCGCGCTCGGACGCGCTGAGCCGCACGTCGTCGAGCGACGGGAGCACGTCGACGACGACGACGAGGTGGCCCGCGGCCGCCCACGACAGCGCGAGCTCGGACGACGGACCGTCGAGCAGGGTCGAGACGACATAGACGACCGCGCCGGGCCCGACGGGCGGCGTGCGCGCCGACAGCCTCGCGGGATCGCGGACGCCGAGCGTCGCTGCAGCGTTGACGAGCCTGGCGCGGTGGCGGGCGCCCCCGCCCGCGCGCAGGTTCCGGCCGCCGACGCCCAGCTCGTGCAGCGCGACCCTGTCGCCGTTCGCGATGCCCGCGGCGCCGATCGAGCGCGCCGCCTCGCGGGCGAGGTCGAGCGACGTCGTGCCGCCGCCGTCGGGATCCCCGGACGGCCACGTCGCGACGACCTCGCCGATATCGACCGTCGCGTCGACCACGATCGCGATCGTCGCGTCGCTCAGCGCATCGACCCGGCGCACGAACAGCTCGCCGGTGCGGCGCGCAAGGCGAGCGGTCGCCTTCCAGTCGACACGGCGCAGCTCGTCGCCGGGCGCGAAAGGGTGGATGTCACGGAAGTCTCCGCCCTGCCCCGGCCTGCGCCCGGGGTGCGCGCCGTGCGCCCCCGAGAGCCGCGCGGGCACCGGCAGTGCCCGGATCCTCCGCTCTGCAGGCGGCAGCGCCTGCTCGACGATGCGCGGCGCCGTGCTGTCGCCCGCCTCGCCCGCATCGAGGTCGATCGCTCTCGCCGAGGCGCTGACGGGCGTCCACGTGCCCGAATGCCGCGCGGGGCTCTCTGCCGTCACCTCGTCGCCGTCGGCCACGACGATGTCGCGCGCCCGCACGGATCCGAGCACGACCGTCGCGTGGACCGGGCCTCCCTCGCCGGCGATCTCGAGACGCGTGCGGACGACGCCGTCGTCGTCACGTTCGGGCGCGCCCGTCGAGACGGTCGGCGGGTGCGATCGCCTGGCGCGGCCCGCGCCGAGGGCGACCGTGAGCGCGATCGGCAGCGCGAGCGCGACGACGTCGGCCCGCGAGGTCGCAAGTCCGACCGCCGCGAGCAGCGTCGCGACGACGGCGCCCGCCGCGGCGACAGATCCGCGCGGACCCTGCGTCACCGCGACGACTCCGCCGTCGGCGGCACGGGAACGCGCGGCAGAACCCGCGCGACGATGCTCGCGGGGCTCGTGCCCGCCGCCCACGCCTGCGTCGTGAGGGTGAGCCGGTGCGCCAGGACCGGCACGGCGACGCGCTTCACGTCGTCGGGGCGCACGTAGTCACGGCCCGCCATGGCCGCGAGCGATCGGGCGAGCAGGAGCAGCGCCTGCGAGCCGCGGGGCGACGCGCCGACCGCGACGTCGGCGTCGTCTCGCGTCGCGCGGGCGAGAGCGACGCAGTACCGCACGATGTCGTCGTCGACGTGCAGCGCCTCGACGCGGCGCTGCAGATCGCGGAACTGCGCGGCGTCGACGACGGCATCCACGTGCGCTGCGTCGGCGCGGCGCGCGATGCGCCCGAAGAGGATGTCGGCCTCGTGGTCGGCCGTCGGATAGCCGACGCCGAGCCGCACCATGAAGCGGTCGAGCTGCGCCTCCGGCAGCGCGTAGGTGCCCTCGTATTCGATCGGGTTCGACGTCGCGATGACGTGGAACGGCTCGGCGAGCGGGAACCGACGGCCCTCGACCGTCACCTGCCGCTCTGCCATCGCCTCGAGCAGCGCCGACTGCGTCTTGGGCGTCGTGCGGTTGATCTCGTCCGCCAGCAGCAGGCCCGTGAAGATCGGCCCCTCCCGGAACGCGAACTCCCCCGTGCCGGGCTCGAAGACGAACGACCCCGTGACATCGCCCGGCAGCATGTCGGGCGTGCACTGGATCCGACGGAAATCGAGGCCGATCGCGGCCGCCAGCGAGCGCGCCGCGAGGGTCTTGCCGAGCCCGGGAACGTCCTCGAACAGCACGTGGCCGCCCGCGAGCAGCGCGCCGAGCGCGATCTCGAGCGGGTCGTCCATGCCGATGACGACCGTGCGCACGCGCTCGAGGATGGTCTGTGCGGCGTCTGCGATCTCGGTCATGCCTTGCGCTCCTTGGCGTCGTCGGGTGGGTGGGTCTCTGCGCGCTGCAGCCGTTCGATGCGGGCGACTGCGTCGCGGACGTCGGCTCGCGTGAGCGCGGATCCTCGCAGCGCGGCGAGGGCGGCCGTGCCGAGCAGCCGTTCGACCGCGCCGTCGTCGTTCGGGTCGACGCCGCGGGCGCGCACCACGCGCTCGACGAGGCGTCGCAGGCGGGAGGACGCCGCGGATCCGACGGGCCCGCGCCGGGCGTCGAGGGACGCCGCGATGCGGACGACATCGGAGCGGCCTCCGGCGCGGTGGCGCACGACGTCGAGCCGCTGCGGCGGCGGCGTGCGCGCGTGATCGGCGAGTGCGAGCACGACGGCGAGGGCCGCGACCGCCACGGCCCACGCGAGCGCGAACACGGGCTCGACGCCGATGAGGACGAGCACGACGAGCGTCGCGACCGCGGCGGCCGCGACGAGGAGCGCGCGTCGGCGGGTCACGTCCACGCCTCGCGGATCCGCACGAGCGCATCGCGCGCGGCCTCGCGCTCGGCTGCGCCCGCTTGGTGACCGCCGAAGCGCACCCGTTCGTAGATGCCGAGCAGGCGCGTGAGGTCGGCCGCCGCGGCGGGCCGCTCGCCGAGGATCCGCGTCGTGAACTCGGCGGGCGTCTCGGCTGCCCCGCGCGGGCGCCCCGCGTCGGCCGCGGTCTCCTCGAGCCCGATCCAGGCGGAGACGATCGCATCGGCATGCCGCGGCGTCTCGGCGAAGCGGGCGATCGCGCCGTCGATGCCTCGGCGCACGGTCGGGGCGTCGACCTGTTCGGTCACGCCCGCGGCGATGTCGTCGAGGACCGCCGCCGCACGCGCACGGTGGGGCCTGTTGCGCAGCAGCCGTCGGGCGACGAGCACGAGGACCACCGCGACGCCCGCCGCGAGGACCGCGACGGCGATCGCGTTCAGCAGGTCGACGGGAAGCTCGAGGCCCCGGGGGTTCGAGGTGTCGGGCTCGAGGCCGAACGCGGGAGGCGGCGCGGTGACGGACGGCAGCGGATTCGGCTCGCGGTCGCTCTCGAATGCGAGGTCTGGCGGATCGAAGACGGGACGCCCCTGCAGGAGGGCGGCGCCGATCATCACGGCGAACAGCAGCGTGACGACGACGGCGGGCCAGATCAGCGCGCGCGGCGCTCCCGGATCGCGCGACGCTGCCATGCCCTCACCCTATCGACCGGTCAGGCGTGGCCCGCCTTCACCATCTGGCGCAGGGCCGACTTGAGGTCCTGCACCTCGTCGCGCAGGCGGGCCGCGAGCTCGAACTTGAGCTCCTCGGCCGCCTGCACCATCTGCTGGGTGAGATCGGCGATCGTCGCCTCGAGCTGCTCGGCGCCCTCGGCCGCGATGCCCTCGTGCTTCGCGACGGGCGTCGCGGTGCGCCCCCGGCCGCCGTCCTTCACGCGGGGATCGCGCTTCGACTTGCCGAGCAGCTCGGCCGTGTCGGCCTCCTCCCGTGCGAGCGCGTCGGTGATGTCGGCGATGCGCTTGCGCAGCGGCTGCGGGTCGATGCCGTGCTCGAGGTTGTAGGCCTTCTGGATCTCGCGACGGCGGTTGGTCTCGTCGAGCGCGCGCTGCATCGAGTCGGTGACGCGGTCGGCGTACATGTGCACCTGGCCCGACACGTTGCGCGCCGCGCGGCCGATGGTCTGGATGAGCGAGGTCTCGCTGCGCAGGAACCCCTCCTTGTCGGCGTCGAGGATCGCGACGAGGGACACCTCGGGCAGGTCGAGGCCCTCGCGAAGGAGGTTGATGCCGACGAGCACGTCGTAGATGCCCTGGCGCAGCTCGGTGAGCAGCTCGACGCGCCGCAGCGTGTCGACGTCGCTGTGCAGGTACCGCACGCGCACGCCGTTCTCGTCGAGGAAGTCGGTGAGCTCCTCGGCCATCTTCTTCGTGAGCGTCGTGACGAGCACGCGCTCGTCGCGCTCGGCGCGGACCCGGATCTCCTCGAGCAGGTCGTCGATCTGCCCCTCGGACGGCTTGATGACGATCTCGGGGTCGATGAGGCCCGTCGGGCGGATGATCTGCTCGACCACGCCGTCGGCGATGCCCATCTCGTACGACCCGGGCGTCGCGGACAGGTACACCGCCTGGCCGATGCGCTCCTTGAACTCGTCGAAGCGCAGGGGCCGGTTGTCGAGCGCGCTCGGCAGGCGGAACCCGTGCTCGACGAGCGTGCGCTTGCGCGAGGCGTCGCCCTCGTACATGGCGCCGATCTGCGGCACCGTGACGTGCGACTCGTCGATCACGATGACGAAGTCGTCGGGGAAGAAGTCGAGCAGCGTGTGCGGCGGCTCGCCCGCCTCGCGGCCGTCGAGGTGACGCGAGTAGTTCTCGATGCCCGAGCAGAAGCCGATCTGCTGCAGCATCTCGAGATCGAAGGTCGTGCGCATCTTGAGGCGCTGCGCCTCGAGCAGCTTGCCCTGCCCCTCGAGCTCGGCGAGCCGGTCGGCGAGCTCGGCCTCGATCGTCGTGATGGCGCGCGCCACCGTGTCGGTGCCCGCGGCGTAGTGCGTCGCAGGGAAGACCGCGACCGCGTCGAGGCTCTCGATGATCTCGCCCGTGAGCGGGTGGAGGCGGTGGATCGCCTCGATCTCGTCGCCGAAGAGCTCGATGCGGATCGCGTACTCCTCGTAGACCGGGATGATCTCGATCGTGTCGCCGCGCACGCGGAAGTTGCCGCGCGAGAAGTCGACGTCGTTGCGGTTGTACTGCATGTTGATGAAGCCGCGGATGAGCTCGTCGCGGTCGTACCGCTCGCCCACCTGCAGCGCCACGAGCGAGCGCAGGTACTCTTCCGGCGAGCCGAGGCCGTAGATGCACGAGACGGTGCTGACGACGACCACATCGCGCCGGCTGAGCAGCGAGTTGGTCGTCGAGTGCCGCAGGCGCTCGACCTCGGCATTGATCGAGCTGTCTTTCTCGATGAAGGTGTCGGACTGAGGCACGTATGCCTCGGGCTGGTAGTAGTCGTAGTACGACACGAAGTACTCGACGGCGTTGTGCGGCAGGAGGTCGCGGAACTCGGTCGCGAGCTGGGCCGCGAGGGTCTTGTTGTGCGCGAGCACGAGCGTCGGGCGCTGGATCTGCTCGATCAGCCACGCCGTCGTCGCCGACTTGCCCGTGCCGGTGGCGCCGAGCAGCACGACGTCGGTCTCGCCCGCGTTGATGCGGTCGGCGAGCTCTCTGATGGCCTTCGGCTGATCACCCGAGGGCTCGTACTCGCTGACCACCTCGAACGGGCGAACGCTGCGTGTCGTCTGCATGCTTCCAGGCTATGCCGCACCACTGACATCGGAACCGCCGCCGAGCGATACCCTGCGCGCGCTCAGCTGCGCAGGCGCTCCCACAGGTCGTCCGCCTGGCGGATCGTGTCGTCGATCGTGCCCGACGTGTCGATCACGACGTCCGCGAGCGCGAGGCGCTCCTCGTCGGACGCCTGGTTCGCGACGCGGGCCGCCGCGTCCTCGCGCGTCATGCCGCGGTCGGACACCATCCGCTGGATCCGCTCGTCCGCAGGCGCGTGGGCGACGACGACGAGGTCCCACTCCCCCGTGCCCCGCGCCTCGCGCAGCAGCGGGACGTCGTAGACGACGATTGCGTCGGGATCCGCTGCCCGCGCCGCCTCGAACCGCCGCTGCGTCTCTTGTTTCACGGCCGGGTGCACGATCGCGTTGAGCGCCGCGAGGCGGTCGGGATCCGCGAAGACCATCGCGCCGAGCGCTGCGCGGTCGAGGGATCCGTCGGCCGCGACGACGCCGGCGCCGAACTCGCGGACGATCGCGTCGAACACGGGCTGGCCCGGCTGCTGCAGCTCGCGCACCGTCGCGTCGGCGTCGACGATGCTCGCTCCGTGCTCCGCAAGCCGGCGCGCGATCGTCGATTTGCCCGAGGCGATGCCTCCGGTGAGTGCGATGAGGGGCATGGTGCGAGTCTAGGCATGGGAACGGGCCGCGGCGCCTCAGCGCTCGCGGCCCGTCCCGCCTGCGCCATCAGGCGTTCGCAGCCTTGATCATGTCAGCGCACTTCTCGCCCATCATCATGACCGTAATGTTCGGGTTGACCGTCACGATCTCGGGCATGGCCGAGGCGTCGACCACGCGCAGACGCTGCACGCCCTTCACCCGCAGCTGCTGGTCGAGTGGCGACGACGCATCGTCGACCGCGCCCATGCGCACAGTGCCGACCGGGTGGTAGACCGTGTTGTGAGCCTTGCGGATGTACTCCGCGAGCTGCTCATCGGTCTGCGCGTCGACGCCCGGGGCGAGCTCGCGCCCGGCCCACTCGGCCATCGCCGGCTGCGCCATGATCTCGCGTGCCTTTCGGATGCCCGCCGTCATAACGCGCATGTCGTGCCCCTCGGGGTCGGTGAAGTAGCGCGGATCGACCTTCGGCTTGTCGCGGTAGTCGATCGAGCGCAGGCGCACGGTGCCGCGCGAGCGTGCGTGAGTGACGTTGGGCGTGAGGCAGATCATCTCCTCGGCCGTCGGGTACCCAGCGCGGTAGGTGTGCATATCGAAGGGCACCGAGCCGTAGTGCATCATGAGGTCGGGACGATCGAGTCCGTCCTCCGTCGGCGTGAAGATTCCGATCTCCCACCACTGCGTCGACTCGCGCACCATCTTCTTCTTCGACTCCCACTGCACGACGCCCTCGGGGTGGTCGGCGAGGTTGGAGCCCACACCCGGCGAGTCCACGCGCACTTCGATGCCGACTTCGCGCAGGTGGTCCGCAGGGCCGATGCCCGAGAGCATGAGCAGCTGCGGCGTGTTGATCGCGCCAGCCGAGACGATGACCTCGCGGTTCGCCGCGATGCGCGTCGGACGGGAGAACGGGTTGTCGACGCTGATGACACCGGTGGCGTTGTTGTCCGCGTCGAACTCGATCTCCTTGACGTGGTGCCCCGTCAGGATCGTGCGGTTCTCGCGGTCGAGAATCGGGTGCAGGTACGACACCGACGACGAGGATCGTGTGCCGTCAGCGCGCCGGTTGACCTGGAAGAAATTCGCACCGTTGACGACCGTCGTGCCGTCGTTGAACTGCACACGCGGGATTCCCGCTTGCTCGGCGGCATCGAGCAGCGCCACGCCCGCGGGGTCTGCAGGCGGAACATTCATG
>Ga0079224_100015330_pt1 | contig 10734 bp, 6 predicted proteins | sample Stecom2015_FD_80414 | JGI IMG/M metagenome (GOLD analysis project Ga0079224, IMG submission 80414) | Agricultural soil microbial communities from Utah to study Nitrogen management - Steer compost 2015 | ecosystem: Environmental > Terrestrial > Soil > Agricultural land | place: USA: Utah...
GGTAAACCCTTGTAGTCAATGAGGATTATAGTTCCCTTGATTTACCACTAAAGGTCTTGAAACTTCATCAGGAAAAGCTGTCTTTAATTCGTGGGATAAGCCTAAGTTTAAAGATGCTTTAAGAGCTACAATTTTTTTTTAATCCATCCTCAGTTAAATGTTTTTTATTTTTAATTAACTCTACGGCCTCTCTAAATAATAAATAATCTGCCAATTTTTGTGTTTTTAGAGGGTAATTATCAAAATGAGGTATTACTACATCAACAATTTCTTTTATCCCCCCTCGATTTATATATAGAAATAGTAGGGGGTGGGGACCAGATGTTATAACATATTGAAAACTTTCTTTTCCATGTTTAACTATACTACCTTTTCCTTCGAAATACGCTTGAATCCGCTGTAAGACTTCTAAATCATTTTTATGAAGACTAATTCTTAATCCTGCTTCGCAATATCAAGAAGATGAATTAGATTTTTTTCTCCGGAGGGCGGCCTCCGGCCACCCTCAGCCGCTCAGCCTATATATATATAAATAGTAACTGCAAGAGAAAAACATCCCTCTGCGTCTACAAAACCTGTTATAAATCAATTTTCTAGTTTACCACTTTCAAACGCCAAATCCGAAGTATTTAAAGTATGTTTATCACTATTATTAGAATAATAACGTTTTAATTGAATCATTTGTTTAGAAGGGATTTTGACTTGATAATCTCTTTCAAGACCCATTAGAGTACACCTTAACATTGGTAGGAGCTTTCTATTCCCAATGTAACTACCGTCTACTCGTTGCTCTTTTACAATAACAGATCTCTGGCTAGTGGGGCTAACATAATCTGTCATTGACTTAGATCCGCGATATTCCATTTCTCTTTCGATCATCTTATGACTTGTTACCATACCTGAGGGATTAGTTCAGCCACTCGTATATTTTCATATACGGCTTGGTATCATAAGCTTTAGGAGGTCCCCGGAGTTTGATAGTTTGCCCCACACATGTGACTTCCCAAATCACAAAGCAGGAACATGTGGCACGTCTATCATGGATAATCAAATTTGGCATACAACTATTATAAACTAGAAACATTTTGCATAGCTACTACTCTAAGCTAACATTTCTAGTCAGAACTTTCTCATTCTCTTCTCAAGTTCATACCCTCTGTTATTTTTATTATTTTATTTAAACCTTCAATATTTAAATGTTCTTTACTTTTAACCAACTCTGCTACTTTTTTAAAATCGCTAAAATCTAGGGATTTTACCCCAAGGATCGGATATTCATTAAAGAATGGTATAATCTTTTTCTCGATATCTAAATTATTTTTTATTTGAAGCAGAGCTATGTTATTTTTTTCATTGCAAAAAACTGAGGCTTCCTTAAAACCATCCTGAGAGTATAATGAATTAAAATAATTCGCCATACCTTTCAGTAGGTCTTTATCTCTAATATGTAAACAAGTACCGAATATTGATCTTACTCTTTTACCTACTTTACTTGAACTTTTCTCTATAGAAATACTAAATGTAGAATCCCCAGTAGCAAATCCTGATATGTAAAAAGGATTAGGTATACCCGGGAATTTATACTCAGGTCTTTCTACAGGTACAATATTAGGAAAAGCTTCTCTTAATTCGTCAGATAAACCCTTATTTAAACTAGATTTTAAAGCTAAAATCTTTTCAAACCCTGCAGGTGTTAAGTGTTCTTTTTGTTTTATCAAGTTAAAGACTTGTTCAAATAATAAAAAATCAGAATATTTAGCACTAATTAAAGGATATTTTTTAAAATGATCAATTATTACTTGTAATTCTTTTATATCACTAACTCTGAATAAAACAGTGTTTTGATTATTTTTTCTAACTACACCTACACCTAAAGTTTTTTGAATTAATTCTAATAAGAGCAGATCTTTTACGTGCACATGTATAGAGAAATAAGCTGAAACTCTTCAGTTTAACTTGTTATTGGAATTTTTATAAATAGAAATAATAAAAGAGGATTCTGCATCTGAAAACCCTGTTATAAATCAGGGATTTAAGACTAAACTACTATTTGATAAAGTAGAGTAAGTTCTATTTAATGGTTGGTTAGCGAGGATTTTGACTTGATAACCTCTTTCAAGGCCCATTAGAGTACACCTTAAACTTCTTTTTTTTGGAACAGCTATTTTATTAAGAAGTCAACTACCGTCTACTCGTTGCTCTTTTACAGTAGAATAACTATCGATTACTACTGACTTAGATCCGCGATAGCCCATTTCTCTTTCGATCATCTTACGACTTATTACTGTACCTGAGTAATTACTTCAGCCACTCAAGTACTTTCGTACCTGGTTTAGTACCGTAAGTTTTAGGGCGTCCCCGGAGTTTGATAGTTTTAGCCAATGTAGTGCTTTCCTAAGGCACATATCAGCCCACAACATTAAGGCCATGATGACTTGTCTTGATCCCTTTTATCATTACCCATATAAAGGTGAAATACTTTATTTTTAAAATTCACAAATAAAGTAAGGGTTTCCGTTAATTACGTGGACTAAACCACAGTTTCACAACATTAACTGAAGACAGCCGTGCAACACTTGTCAGGTATTACCCTAGTACGTATATATAAATATACTATACAATTATTCAAGTTGTGGTAAGGTTTTTCGTGGGTCATCGAATTAAATAGTAGAGATAGGTAGGTCCTCTCGGACTTTCCCCCTCTAAGAACCGTACGTGCGACTTTCATCGCATACGGCTCAAGCATAAATTTACTACAGGAGCCATCGCCCCAAGCAAAAAGGAAAAGGGATTTATTCTAACACACGAGCATCCCTCCTTTGCCAATTTACGCCGATAGTTAAGTCAGCTATATTAAGATTAACATTATAATTTAATCTTAATAAACGTAAATTTTATTGTTAAAGGTACAAGCTCATCAAGATTATTAAATACTGAGTATAATACACTTATCCCAGTAGGGAACCTAGTACATCACAGAATATTAGTTCAATCACGCCTTATTAAATTCTTCCTGTATTCATACCTGATTTAATTTTTATTATTGTTGCTAAACCTTCTTCTGTTAAATGCTTTTTTGCATCCATTAACTCAAAAATTTTAACAAAATCGTAATAGTTTAAACTTTTTGTTCCCAAAATAAGATATTTACTAAAGAAAGGTATAATTTTATTTTTAAAGTCTTTAATGGAATTCACTGAAAAATCACAAGCACCGCCGCTTGGACGAACCTCAACTCTACCGCACTCCAAAAATTGAGCTATATTATTCAATAACTCTTTATCTCTATAATGTTGAGTTATTTTAAGTACTAATTGTACAGCTCAACCTATATGCATTTAGACTTTACTGATTTATAAACACTAACATAAAAGCAAGACTCACCTGTTGCAAATCCAGCTAATCAACCGTCCGGATAAGGTCGCCGGTCGTGATTGCGATGGAATATCGCAACCAGATTCCCTAAACCTTGGGCATACGTTTAGGATACTCATACGCCTCCCCGGCCAAACCGTACGTGATGGTTTCCCATCATACGGCTTTCCGTGTCCCCTCTTTCCTGCATTCGGTATGGGTTCCCTACTAACAGGTGATATATAGCTTTACCTGTCTCACATTTGATTCAAGGTTCCGTCGGTCTATCCGCTTACGATTAGAGTAAGGGGGAGGACGGCCCTAACAATATATATAATGATAATGATAATGGTGGGCCCCCCTTCTTCTATCTAGCGTCCGGGATTTTATTCCTGCACCGCTATGGGCAGCAGGCCCTTTCTGACGATCGTGCTGTCGATCTGACCTAGGTCCTTCATTCTCAGTACCTCCTGTACTGTGATGGTGTTCTATATAGTGGGGTTTCACTGGGAGTTCCTTCCCTCTTGGAGAGTTGCATCTCTAAATTAGTTATTGAATCCTGTTGACTCTTGGTGTAGTCGTAGGCTCTATAACTTATTTAGGTTTCTTTCCAGGGTACTACGCTCCCTCCGCCACCCCGACTATATATATATATAAATAGTCGGGTGCTTCCCGAAGTTCAGCTTATATATTCTTATATCTTCCCTTAGGTCGTCCTTTCGACCGCCTACCTCAGCTACGCTGAGCGAGTGGACCACAGTCCTATGCCCCCCGATCCTGGAGGGGGCATATGGTCCATCAAATGCTAGGGGCTCCGCCCCTAGTAACAGCCTGTAATAGATAGGAGCCATACCATCGGAGCCTCTCGGCTAGACTTCGGGCAGTGTAGCTCTGACCATAGGAAGAAGGTCTCGGGACCCGATTGGATATTGACAGAGGGCTGTTTGTCTCAGGTGTCCCTTTAATGAGCATGCTATGTCCGGCTTTGGATTGCTCCTCAACCTACGTCTCATCGACCTATCGATCTGGACTGAATCGATGTCGGATTCCTCCGACTATAATATATTACCGCTCAACGGCGCACAGGATCGGATCTGGTATACTTGCTGTATTAAATTCTGGTCTAACCACTGGCAAGGCATCAGGGAAATAAGCTTTTAACTTATCACTTAAACCTAAATTTAACGAAGCCTTAATGTTCACTATTTCCTGTAAACCTTTAAGGTCAAGATGACCTCCACCTTTCATTATCTCTACTACACGCTTAAACAATTCAAAATCGCTACGCTTCTTAGTTAGTAAATAATATTTATGAAAGTGTGGAATAATTATATTACTCAAACTATCTAAATCTGACACCTTTAATTTACAAGTATTGTCAGATGAATTAAAAGATATATTACCTACACCAAAATATTTTTGTATTTCAATTAAAATATCTCGGTCTTTTTCATTAACCGCTATCTCAAAATAAGCTAAAACTAAAAAACCTATTCTTCTTTCTGAATTTTGAAGAATATTTACTACAAAACTACCCTCTGCGTCTACAAATCCTGTAATGAATCACGGATTCAATATTAACTTTTTCGGCGCAGCTTGAGTTCTCTCAATTACTGTAGGGCAATCTACTACTCCTACATTACTAAGATTATTGTTTTTACTTCTATTTTTTATATCTAAAGCTTTCATTCTTCGAGTTAATTCTAAATATATCTTGAAAATCCTTTTGGTACTTGACAATACAACTTTTTGTAGTATTTCGTCCCAAGTACCCTCACACACCAGTTAGAGCAAATCCAACTGATAACCTTTATGTAAATACACATACTTTTTAAACTTTCACCAATAACTTAAAATTTACGTCTTTATCTATAACCTAGATTTACTTCAATTGAAATCTAAGTTAAGCATTTGCTTTTTAACTTCTCCTCTCTCCTTTATCCGTTATAACAACTTCGGCATATCACCTTATATGCTACCTCTTTAATGAAGATACAAGCTCTTCATTACTGAAGATAAAGGAGTTACCAAGTTCAAATATTAGCACAAATTACGTAAGATTTAGGAAAGTAGCTTTACTTCGCTGGAAATATGGTTTCTCTAATAGATTAGTATGTAGAATCTATTACCTTCCAATGACTAGTACTACGAAGCGTCGTTGCTACTTTAGCTTTCGCTTTCCATGTCTTACTTACACTAGCTCCTGAAGATATTTTTATCTTCATCACCATTTAAGGTAGGCTACATTGTCCCTACAGCTTCATACAAACCATTACTGCTTTGCATGTGTAGGTAGTGTCAGGTAGAGAAAATACCAGGTGGAATCTCACCACATTGCTAATATTCGCTTCTTGTCGCACACATACTTCACTGCTGGTGTCAGAAACGGTCTAGTGATTCAATTTTGATTAACTAGGAGTTACTACCAGTGCGTACCTGGCTACCTAACGAATAGGAAACGTTAGATAATCCCTCCTCCTTACGAGCTTTACCACTTCTCGTTACAAAATTCGACTGTACATTCGGACAGACATTTCAGCCTAGCCCCGGCGATCCAGTCTGTAGCGACATTTACAACTGCCGACGGTCTTAGGTCTAATGATTTCATCATTAAAACATAGCTTGGGCCTAGTTTGGGATACCTTTAACCGTTTTCACCTAATTTTTCTATAAGTATAAAATTATTCGGTTGTAACCTTACCTAATTTCTCGTTCTAGTTTTTTACCGAAAACTGGAATTCTTTTTACGATATAACCTTTAATTTCCACTCTCTCACCTGAATCTAATTTCATAGCGGAGACCATAGTTCTGAAACCTACACCTACTTTAGCTAAAACTTCTTTCAAAGAATCGAAAAGTATAACGTCTTTTTCAGGTGTAATTACTTCATACTCTAAACTGTTAGGTTTTGTTATAATAGAATTATTAGTTAAGTCTAAGATACGACCATCGTCAAGATATTTAAATAAAGGTGAAGCTTTAGCTATCTTATCCCTTTGATCTAAATTTAAAACTTCAGATGATTGCTTAGAAGTTGATAGTCTAAAGTTATTCATATTGTATGATAATTTTAATATTAAAGATCGTATCTCTTCAGATTTATGCAATCCATTATAAACCGCTGCACAAATCAGTTTAAAGTCTTTAAAATCTAAACCTTTTTTAGAAATAAAGAGTAAATCATCAAAGAATGGTATAAAATAGTTATTTAACAATTTAACATTTTTAATAATTAATGACACAGTAGGTTTACCATTATTTCGAGCTTTACTTAAATTAATAGCTATAGCTTGAGAAGAATTTAATTTAAATAACGAATATTTGTCAAAACCTAAATTAGCTATTAAAAACTCTTTTATTTTTAAATATAAGTCATATTGTTCTTCTGTAGCACTTAAAGAAAATACTGGTTCTATATCTGTTCTAGATATAAAAAAAGAACCATCACCTTCAATATACCCTAACAACCAAGCTTTACTTATATTAATCTTATGATCTAAAGGCATCGAACTATTAGTTCTTTTTGTATTCATAGAATTTTTCAATTGTAATATCCTATTAGCTAATTCGATTTTACTGCCAATATCCATAATTTGTTTATTTCTTCTTTGATATAAAAGAAAACTTTCTTTAAAATTTAAATAATCTAAGAACTTAGTAGTATTCAGGTTATATTTATCGAATATAGCTATTAACATATTAGTACCTTCACTATCTGTAATAGTGAATATACACTTGTTTTTATTTATTCTAATATTCCCTAAACCTAAATTACTTTTAATATATTTCAATACTTCTAAATCATCAATATGGAGCTCAATGCTAAACTTTCAAGTAATCTTTCGTATTACATTGTTAGAATCTAATACTGGTTGTATCATAAAACTACTTTCTGCATCACAAAATCCTACAAATCATTGGTAAAACGGAATCAGAGAGTCATTTAACTGTATTCGACTTCCTGACTCTTCTCTACTACTGCTAAATTGTCTTAAAGGAAAAACTTGCATTTTACACATCCTAAAAAAAGTAACCCTTTTTCAAAGGGCGGAGCCCCTAGAACACACCTTATAGAGTGGGATTCGAACCCACACTGCATCTTTCATACGCAACTCTTCAGTTCCTGCGTTGCCACATTACTCTTGAGGTGAAATGCTTACACTTTCATTTATAGACCAGACTTAAAGTCTAACCTATGGCATTCATCATTGACTGCTAAGACTACTTGGGTATCTAATCCTTTTTGTGACCTTAGCCTTCGTCCTTCGACGTCAGTTTTTACATAAAAGATTGCCTTCGCCTTTACCAGTCCCCTAGGTATCAACGAATTTTATCTCTACACTCTAGAGTACGATCTTCTTACATAAAACTCTAGAAAAATTGTCCCTCTTTTAAGGCGAATTCTTCCGTCTGAGTACCCTTTAACATGGCAATCTACTCCTTGGCTAGAAGAGTAGATCTAACAGATTTATCATAGTATTAATAGGAAAAAATACTATTCAACTAGCCAATTAGAATTACCTACCTCTATTCATACCCTCCTTAATTTTTCGTATTTGGGCAACACCTTCTTCAGTTAAATGAACTTTATTTTTCATTAACTGAGCTACAATACTAAAATCATTAAAATCCTTAGCTTTCTCACCAAGAATCGGATATTTTTCAAAAAAAGCTATAATTTTCTCAACATCGGAAAATTTAGATACTTGAAATTCATAAACATCCCTCTTTCTACTTAATCTACCGTAACCAAAAAATTCTTTTAAACCTTTCATCAATAATTCGTCACGTATATGTTGAGTAATAATGAAAGTTAAATAAACTTGGTACCCAGCACGACATAAGTTAGACTTAGTTATTCCTACCAAAAAACAAGATTCAGCTGAGGCAAACCCTGATAATCAATTACAGTTTAAATTATTAGTAACTGAGAAATCCGTAAACCTTGTAACAGGGATAACTTCAGTAAAAGCATCTTTCAATTGTTCAGATAAACCTGAATTAAGAGAAGCTCTAAGAGAGACTATTTTTAAAAGACCCTCTTTAGTTAAGTGGGCCTTTTTAATTACTAATTCATATCCTTCTTTAAAAAGTATATAATCCACTCTTTTTTGAGTCATTAACGGATAAGCATCCAGATGTTTTATAAGAACAGCTAATTCATCAGAAGTCTGAATTCTATATTGAATAATATTTTCACCAGAGTTATGGATTTTTCCTACACCTAAATAATCCCTTATCATTTCTAATAAAGCCCTATCTTTTACATGAAGATTGATTTGAAAGAAGAGTTGAACTCTTCAACCTATAGCACTTTTAACTTTAGTTAAAGAAATTCTAAAACAACCTTCACCATCTATAAAACCTGTCAAAAATCAAGGATTTAGACTTATTTTGTTTTTATTATTAGATGTAGAATAAAACCTGACCTCTTTTTTATGTAATACCTTAGAAAGGTTTCTGATTTGATAATCTCTTTCAAGACCCATTAGAGTACACCTTAACATTGGTAAGCTATTTTGTAAAAACCTAGGTACACCAATGCAACTACCGTCTACTCGTTGCTCTTTTACAACAATATCCTCTTCTAATATCATTGACTTAGATCCGCGATTACCCATTTCAGTTTCCTTCATATTATGGCTTGTTACTATACCTGAGTAATTACTTCAGCCACTTATATATTTTCATATATAGCTTAGTACCATAATCTTTAGGGCGTCCCCGGAATTTGATAGTTTTAGGAGGCACACATGTGATTTCCTAGATCACAAAGCACCTATTAAAGATGATTAACACTAGTCTCTTACGTATTGCCGCGACTGCTGGCACGTAATTGGTCAAGACATATGTACATATCGTCATTATCAATATGTATACAGAACTTTATTCGATAAATCGATAAATTGTCCACCAATTCTTTTATTTGTGCGAACACAAATAAAAATAGTGGAACCCATTCTTCCAAGTTACCAGTTCAGCCGTTAGTTGGGTAGGAACCCAGTATAGTGAACCCCCCTCCGAACCGTACGTGCACCTTTCGATGCATACGGCTCTCACTTCAAACCACTGCATGTACGATAGGCCATTCATTGACTGATATCCTTCTTCATTGATATCCCAGCATGGTAGGAAAGTGACCAATTGTAGATAGATGTATCCCATTGAGATACCATGCTACCAGAGGTTTATCCTACATGGGTTTGAACTAGCCTCCTTCGTATCACTCCCAATTAGAATACTACTATGAGGCCTCCGAATTCCTTGCTAAGTGGGAGATTAAATACTGCTAACCTCCTCTGTTGCTTGATTCACTATTTCTTATTCTTCACAACTTTCGAGTTTTTAAGAAGTTGTGTTGGGAAAAATAACGATCAAGTGATGCTTTATTCTAGTCTTAAATATATCGAATTGTGCTAAATTTACTTCGAGACATCCGAAGTTGATCCAAACTGTTACCATTTTAATGTTAGTTTAAGCTAGATTTGTGCATCGCAAGGATCTCCTGAGTTCTAATACAAATGGACTAGATCTTTTAGGTATAGATGCTCATGCCTTTTCTCCAGGTTTGGGTCAGTTAGTTACTTCCATCGAAATCACAGCCCGATATTTGATGGTAACTGATACGATCTTTTCTCACCAGTTAGAATCGTAAAATTGGTCCTCTCTCCCAGCATCTCGTACTAAATACCATGAGATCCCTAGCTTCAACCGTGTTGTCGTTGCTACGATTAGGGCGAGAACTATTTAATCGCACGATTGTTTTTCCATACATGCTACACTCTCCTCCCTGTTACCAGGTTTTCAAGGTCTAGGGTGACGCCCTTTAAACCGAGGATAAGTATGGTGCTTTACGGACAATTCAGTAACATTCCGATCCTTTCGTAAGAAGGATAACCATGTGTATTATTAAACAGCGCACGGCCATTGACCAATATTCCTCACTGCTGTACGTATTTGCCTTGGGATTTTTTCATCCCCAATGTGGTCGATCAACCTTTCAGCTTCGACTAAGAGAATTAAGGCTTGTTAAGCCATTACCTTAACAACTACCTATCCCTGTGATTTTAATTTTCCCCCTAAAGCGGGGCAATTTTTCCCCTTGCTTATATAAAGGATTTACCTTTTCTTTAGGATTGGCCAAAAAATCAAATACTCACCTGTACACCACTTTTAATTTAAGCTTTAGACTTAGTCTAAAACTCCATTCAATAAATTAAACGTTCGATTAGCATGTGTCAAGTACTTGGACAGCGTTCAATCAGAGCCATCACCAAACTCTTTTAGTTTTTTTTCATTGATGTAATGATTTTTCAATTACATCACTTATTAAATTATAAAAATTTGATCCGGATTAAAATAAGCTATATAATGTTATA
>Ga0079224_100015331_pt1 | contig 10733 bp, 4 predicted proteins | sample Stecom2015_FD_80414 | JGI IMG/M metagenome (GOLD analysis project Ga0079224, IMG submission 80414) | Agricultural soil microbial communities from Utah to study Nitrogen management - Steer compost 2015 | ecosystem: Environmental > Terrestrial > Soil > Agricultural land | place: USA: Utah...
GCTGCCGGAGACTCGCGGGCGGTCAACAAGACGCTGTTCCAGTTCGCTCAGGAGGGCCTGCGGGCGCGCGCCGATCTTGGTTACAACCTGCGGCACGACGCCATCGGCCTGCTGCAACAGGGCGATCATGATGTGCAGCGGGTCGATTTCCGGGTGGCCGAACTCGACCGCCAGTGACTGCGCCCCTAGCAGCGCCTCCTGCGCCTTATTTGTATACTTTTTCAAATCCATGAGAATCCCGAAACCTCCAAAGGTTATTTGGATGTATTTATCTAGCTTAGTGTATTCGGGCGGTATATGAAAATCATCAGCAAAACGTCGGAGGGACGTTGGCACATATATCTCACCTCCTGCCAGCCTACGGCTGTCTTTCCCCCTCCACATCGCAATGGAGAGGGGTGGCTCGCGCAGCGAGACGGGGGTGAGGTCATTTTCAGGCTGCGATAATGCGCATCCTCCAGCCAGCCGCGACACGATTGGGTACAATGGGCGCGTGACGATTGTCGAGTCCCAGCCGGACTCGAATGGCAACGACTGGAGTATATGATGAACCGCATCACCATCCGGGGCGGTACGGATCAGCCCACTATCAACCGCCATATTTACGGCCACTTTGCCGAACATCTGGGCCGCTGCATCTATGATGGCATCTGGGTAGGCGAAGATTCGCCCATCCCCAACACACGCGGCATCCGCAATGACGTGGTGGCAGCCCTGCGGCGCATCCGGGTTCCCAACCTGCGCTGGCCCGGCGGCTGCTTCGCCGACGATTATCACTGGAAAGATGGTATCGGCCCGAAAGCGCAGCGCCCGCGCACCATCAATATGTGGGGCAAGGTGGTGGAGAACAATCATTTCGGCACGCACGAATTCCTCGACCTGTGCGATCAGCTTGGCTGCGAACCGTACATCTGCGGCAACGTTGGCAGCGGCACAGTGCAGGAAATGGAGCAGTGGATCGAATACCTGACCGCTGATGGCGACAGCACCATGGCAAACCTGCGCCGCCAGAACGGGCGCGATGCCCCCTGGAAGATTCCCTTCTGGGGCGTGGGCAACGAAAACTGGGGCTGCGGCGGCCACATGACCCCGGAATACTACGCCGATCTCTACTGCCAGTATCAGACCTACCTGCGCGAATATGGCGGCAACCGGCTGATGAAGATCGCCGGTGGCTACGGCGGCAGCGACAACGATGGCAGCGGCCTGGACGCCTTCATGCGCCACATCACCAACCGGCGTCATCGCGTGCGCACCGATGGCGTGAGCCTGCATTACTACGTATACCTGCGCCACGCACAGGAACATTCCGCCACCGAATTTGGCGAAGCCGAATGGTTTACGGTGCTGAACATGGCCGCGCAGATCGAACAGGCCATCGCGCAGCACGCGGCGGTGCTGGATCGTTACGACCCCGAAAAACGCATTTGGCTGATCGTGGACGAGTGGGGCACATGGTATCCGGCGGAACCCGGCACACACCCCGACTTCCTCTACCAGCAGAATTCGCTGCGCGATGCAGTGGTCGCTGCCCTCACGCTGCACCTGTTCCATGCCGCCTGTGACCGGGTGCGCATGGCGAACATTGCCCAGACCGTGAACGTGCTTCAGGCCATGATTCTGACGCAGGGCGAGCAGATGATCCTCACGCCGACCTATCATGTATTCGATATGTTCAAGGGACATCAGGATGCCACGCGGCTGGCGTTCGATCTGGAATGCGAAGCCTACACCAGCGGCGACAAATCCCTGCCGGCGATCAGCGCCTCGGCCTCGCAGAATGCGGAAGGCACGATTCTGCTGACTCTGTGCAATCTGTATCCGTCGCAGGACGTGACGCTCGATTGTGAACTGCGCGATCTGGCTGTGTCCGGCGTGACCGGTTCTATCCTGACGGCTGACGAAATAACTGCGCACAACACCTTCGACCAGCCGGACAGGGTGCAGCCTGTCCCCTTCACCGGCGCAGCCATCGTGGATCAGCAGCGCCTGCATATCGAACTGCCCGCCAAATCAGTCGTCGCGCTGACGCTGACATAACGTATGATGTGGAGGGCTGAAACCGGTAATCCTGTATCACCCATTCTGAACGATTACGAACTGCAATTACCGATTCTGAACCGCTGGCAGAGGTTCTGGTCCGTATTTGCATTGCCCGTCAAAGTGTGCTATGCTGTCGGCTATCGTCGGCTAGTGAAAGGAGGTGATCAGTGAATGACAGTATGGTGGAGGTTAAGCACCTCTAGCGTTGTTCACCTCTTAGGTGGCGAGCATCAATAGAGGTGCTCCCTCCCACCCGCTACTAAGCTATATGCTGCGGCCCGGGCTAATCCCCCGGGCCGTGCCATTTCTTCAGTCTCGATGCCTTGTTTAGACCGACTTCCTGACGTACTATTAAATGAAATTGCGCCGCACCTTGTCGATACGAGACACCTGAATGGACAATCTGGCCGCACGGCAGTTAAAAGGCTATACGCTGCTGGAAAAGATCGGGGCCGGGGGCTTTGGAGCCGTCTACCGCGCTGACCAACCCGACATCGGGCGCGAAGTCGCCGTGAAGATCATCCTGCCTCAGTACGCCAACCACCCGGATTTCATCCGCCGCTTTGAAGTCGAGGCGCGGGTGATCGCCCGGCTGGAACACCCGCACATCATCCCGCTGTTCGATTACTGGCGCGATCCTGAAGGCGCCTATCTGGTGATGCGCTACCTGCGCGGCGGCAGCCTGCGCACCCGCCTGGCCGAACGGCCCCTGTCGCTGACCGAAACCAGCCGGATACTCGATCAACTCGCCGAGGCGCTGGCGCTGGCTCACCGGCATGAGGTGGTTCACCGTGACATCAAACCGGATAACATCCTGTTCGACGAAGAAGGCAACGCCTACCTGACCGACTTTGGCATCGCCAAGGATTTGAGTGAGGAAGCTCACGTCACCCACGAAGATGTGGTGGTCGGTTCCCCGGCTTATCTGTCGCCGGAGCAGGTGAAATCGGAAGAAGTGACGGCGCGCTCGGATATTTATTCGCTCGGCGTGCTGCTGTATGAGATGCTCACCGGCCGGCATCCGTTCGAGGAGGACAAGGCCACCGCGCTGCTGATTAAGCATCTCAATGACCCCCTGCCGCCACTCAGCGAACTGCTGGGGGATGTGCCGGAAGGGATCGAGCGCGTGATCCAGCGGGCAACAGCCAAAAATCCGGCGGATCGTTATCCCGATGTGTCCGCGCTGGCCGCAGCGTTTCGGCAGGGGCTGCTGCTCGATGACGACGCATCCGCAGGATTCAGGGGCGGCGTTATCACCTCCGGCGGGGCGCTGGATCGCACCCTGCGGCTGGAAGAACTCGATGTCGATAACCCCTACAAAGGGCTGAAAGCCTTCGAGGAAACCGACGCCCCGAACTTTTTCGGACGCGAGACGCTAATCAACCACCTGCTGACCCGGCTGCGGGATCAGCAGCCCGGCGAGCATTTCCTGACCGTTATTGGCCCCAGCGGCAGCGGCAAATCGAGCGTCGTCAAAGCGGGTATCATCCCCCGGATGCGGCATGGTACGCGGCCGGGGTCATCCAACTGGTTCGTCGTCGAGATGGAACCGGGCCTTCGTCCGCTGGAAGAACTGGAAGCCGCCCTGCTGCGTATCGCCGTGAACCCGCCGCCGAGCCTGCTGACGCAGCTCAAAGAGGATACACGCGGTCTGCTGCGCGCGGCGCGTCGTGCCCTGCCCGATGACGAAAGCGAGCTGTTCCTGTTCATCGACCAGTTCGAGCAGGTGTTCACCCAGGCCAGAGATAAGGCCGAAGTCGAGCATTTCCTCAACAGCATCGTCACCGCCGTGACCGACGAAACATCGCGGCTGCGCGTCATCATTACGCTGCGGGCCGATTTTTATGATCGTCCTCTGCTCTACCCGGCTTTTGGCGATCTGGTGCGCCGTTATACCGAGGTCGTCCTGCCGATGACGACTGAAGAACTGGAGCGCGCCATTGTCGGACCGGCCCAGCGAGTCGGGGTGGTGCTGGAAAGCGGCCTCGTCAACCAGATCATCGCCGATGTCAGCCAGCAGCCGGGGGCGCTGCCGCTGCTGCAATATGCGCTGACCCAGCTTTTCGAGCAGCGCGAAGGTCGCCTACTGACCGTCAGCGCCTATCACGAGATTGGCGGGGCGCTGGTGGCACTTGCCCGCCGCGCTGATGAAGTCTACAACGCGCTGACTCCGCCACAGCAGGAAATTGCGCGGCAGTTGTTCCTGCACATGGTCACCCTGGGCGAAGGCGGTATGGAAGATACCCGGCGGCGCATCGCGCAGCGCGAACTGGCCTCCAGCAGCCCCGACAAAGAGGCGCTGAACGCCGTGCTCGACGCCTTTGACCGTTCGCGTCTGCTGACCTTCGATCACAACCCGATCACCCGCGAACGCACCGTCGAAGTGGCGCACGAAGCCCTCATCCGCGAATGGGGGCGGCTGCAAAATTGGCTGGAAGACAGCCGCGAGGACCTGCTGACGTATCGCCGTTTACAGCACGCAGCAGGCGAATGGCTGCGCGCCGGCAAGGATGCCAGCTATCTCGCCAGCGGGGCGCGGCTGCACCAGTTTGAAAGCTGGCAGGCGAACGCGAATATCACCCTCGGCCAGGATGAGGCAGATTATTTGCAGGCCAGCATCGCCCGGCGTGAACAGGAAATGGCGGAGGAAGCCGAACGGCAGGCGCGCGAGGCGGCGCTCGAACAGCGTTCGCGGGATCGGCTGCGCGCACTGGTCGCCGTGATGGGTATCGCGGCGGTGATCGGGCTGCTGCTGGCCGGGCTGGCGTTCACTGCACAGCAGGAAGCGGTCACCAACGCCAACGCAGCGGCCACAGCCCACGCTGTCGCCGAAGCCAACGCCGCCGAAGCGGTTGCCAATGCCGACGCGGCAGCCACGGCTCAGGCTGTTGCCGAGGCCAACCGGCTCGAAGCCGAAGCCAATGCCGCCGAAGCTCGCAGCCTGGCGCTGGCGGCCAACGCCCGCAACCTGCTGGCGCAGCACGATCCGGCGCTGGCGCTGGCGCTGGCGATAGAAGCGTACAACGCCTTCCAGCCGGCCCCCGCCGAAGTCCAGCAGACTCTGGCCCGCGCCGCCTACGGCCCCAATGTGCGCTACCGGCTGGAAGGACATCACGGCTCGGTGCTGGGGGTCGCCTCCGGCGGCGGGCGAGGCGTGTCAGTCTCCGCCGATGGGATGCTGATCCTGTGGGATTTGCGGCAGGGGACCATAGTGGCGCAGCGGCAGTTAGCCGTGCCGGCCTACAGCGTCGATCTGACTGACGATGGACGCACTATCCTGACCGGCCTGTTCGACGGCGATATTGTGCTGTGGGATGCCGAAAGCGGCGCAGAAATCCGCCGGTTCCGCGGCCATACCGATGTCGTCAGCCGCGCCGTTTTCAGCCCCGACGAAACCCGCATCCTCTCCGGCTCGCTGGATCGCAGCCTGCGGTTGTGGAATGTCGCAGCCGGCACCCAGATTCTGGCGATTGAAACTCCCGGCGCGATTCTCAATGTCGCCTTCGACGCCACCGGCACGCGCGCTGTGTCCAGTTCGGCAGATGCAACAGCGGCGGACGACCCCAACGACGAAGTGGATCGCACCATTCGTATCTGGAACCTGAACCTCGGCTTCCAGCTTCAGGTGTTCCGGCCCGATTCCGGCTTCGTGCGCGCTGTGGATTTCAGCCCGGATGGACGGTATGTCGCCTCTGGCACGTGGAATGAGGCGGAAGGCGGCGTGCTGCAACTGTGGGATGTCACCAACGGGCGGCTGGAGCGCCGTTTCTTTGGCGGGCATACCGACATTATCTCGCAGGTGAAGTTCAGCGCCGATGGCAAACGGCTGCTGTCCGCCTCGTGGGATCGGGCGCTGGTGGTCTGGGATGTGCAGACCGGTGTCGAACTGCGCCGCTTTGAAGGGCATGACGACCGCATCCTGAGCGTGGCTTTCGGCCCGACTGAGGATTATGTCATGGTCGGGACGGGCAATATCGGCAACAATATCCCCGACCCGGCCAGTGACAGTCCCAGCGACCCAACAGTGTGGCTGTGGGACACCGTGCAGTCGCGTGCTGAAATTCAGCGGCTGGAAGGCCATACCGATTGGGTGTGGTCGGTTGCAGTCAGCCCGGACGGGCGTTATGCCGCCAGTGGTTCCGGCCCGCTGCGGCTGCCGGTCACCGGGGACAGCGATACCAGTATACGGGTATGGGACCTGCGAACCGGCGAAGTCGTCCACCGCTTCGAAGGTCACCAGCATACGATTCATGCGCTGCGCTTCCTGCCCGACAGCGCCCATCTGGTAAGCGCAAGCTGGGATGGCCGGGTGCGCTGGTGGCCCCTGTCGGGTGATGAACCGGCCCGCACCCTTTACACGCATGACCGGCGGGTACTCAGTGTGGACATCAGCCCGGATGGCACGCGCGGTCTGTCCGGGGCAGCCGGAGGCGTTCTGCACCTGTGGGATACCGAAACCGGTCAACTGCTGGTGAACTTTGAGGGGCATACCGGCGATGTTAACGAAGCCGTATTCAGCCCGGATGGGCGCTATGTGGCCTCAGCTTCAGCCGATATGACCGTGCGGCTGTGGGATGCCGAAACCGGCGCAGAAATCCAGCGGCTGGGCGGGCATGCTGCCGGCGTGACCGGTGTGGCCTTCAGCCCGGATGGCACGCTGCTGCTTTCGACCGCATGGGATTCGACGGCGCGGCTGTGGGACATCGCCACCGGCGAACAGATACGCCAGTTCGTCGGCCATAACGGCGTGGTCTATGGCCCCTCGTTTTCGCCCGATGGCCGGTACGGCCTGACCGGGTCTGCGGATACGACGGTGCGCCTGTGGGATGTGTCGTCAGGCGAGGAAATTCGCCGCTTCGAGGGGCATACCAACTGGGTACTCGATACCGCCTTCGCCCCGAATGGTTCGTTCATCGTAACAGCGGCGGAAGACAACACCGTCCGGCAGTGGACGATGGCTCGTTCGGCAGATGAACTGATCGCCTGGGCGCGCGCCAACCGCCATGTGCCAGTGCTGACGTGTGCCGAACGGACGCTGTACCGCGTCGTGCCGCTGTGTGCTTAAGACCTGGTTTTAGTAGACCTGCTGAGCCAGATCAACAGCCCGAACAGTAGAAGCGGGCCAAACACCAAACAGGCCGTAGCCAATGTGGCCGGAGATGTTACGATCTGGATCACGATCAGCAGAATAATCACAACAGGCACAACGCCCACAGACCATAAAAGCGCCGTGCGTTCGTCCGAAGCCAGTTCAGCGGCTGCCCCCCCGCCGGCCGATTCAGTCGGGCGAGAACGTCTAAATTCCGTCGACCAGATTTGCCATAACGCGCGCCCCGCAAGAATGAGCGCAGCCGGGCAGACCAACCAAAAGAAGAACAGACTCGGCAAGATGGCACTAGCATTGACGATGACGGTATAAACAATCCCTAGCAGATAAATCCCGCCCAGAATCATGAATGTCTGTTTTTTCTTGGCGTTCAAGGCGGCATTATTCGCACTTGAGTATTGAAGTTGGTCAATCTGGGTCCATTTTGCCCAGTCAATCAGCAGTTCAGCAAACGCAAGAACGGCCAGAAAATCAGCAATTTTTGTGGGCAGCGTACCCTCACCGAATAGTTGACTTAGCACTCTGCTGAGGGCGAAGACCACACCGAACGCAATAAATTCCAGTATCACCAGTTGAAAGTAGCCGCGCATATTTTGCAACTTGAAGAAACGTGGCAGATGCAGCGCGATCCCCGGTGTACCTGTCCGGGCCATGTGAGCCATAGTCGCAAAAAATAATGGCAAAAATACAGCGAATCCGATCAAAAACGCGGGCAGGCTCAACGGCATTATGGGAACTATCGCTACTAACAAACTGCCAAGTAGTGCAATCACATCGTCAACCGAAAACGCCTCTCCATCAACGATAAGTAGGGAGTCTACCCCTGCCTGAAGAACCTGCTGGTATGCTGGAACCTGTGATACGATGGCATACACTATGAGAAGTACCGGGAAAATGACGTAGAACATGACATAAAACGCCGCTGCTGTTCCCCGGCCTATATCGGCCAGAATGTCGGAGAGGTTTTCCACCGTGCCAAGCCCAATTGCAGGCAGCTTAGCGCCTGCCATCCGCGCACCTGCAACGCGAACCTGATAACCTATGAGAAAGATCAGGCCTAATGGAGCAAAGATCCACTCCAATACAAGGAATATAAGAAACACCCGCAGCATTAAGGCTGGCGAATCTTCCTCGTGGAACATTGCAATGGCGTGCTTGAACGGGTTAAGGTCGGACTGAATGACGTTCTGAAGGACCCGATATGCCCATTCCATAAACAGGCGTCCAAATTTCTGTGTCAATAAAATAGATAAAGGCAATGATTATATTTATAGAGAATTTGGTATGCAACTACACGATTGAGGAGGAAAGCCATAAAAAGACGGCCTGCTCCAACACCTTTCCAGGACACGGAGGCAGGCCGACAAGGATCATGCGGTGGCGGGTTAACTCTTTTCCGGCCACGCCGGCAGGCGAATAATCACGACTGTGCCGCCGGCAGGGTTGTTCTTGATCTGTAGTTCGCCATCATGCACATCGATGATCTGGCGGGCTACGGCCAGCCCCAGACCCAATCCCTGCTGCTCATTGGTATCACGGTCAAGCTGCTGGAATTCGTGAGTCATCAGGTCGATCTTGTCCGCCGGGATACCCGGCCCGCAATCCGTGATGGTGATCCACACGCTGCTGTCGGCTTGCCACTGCTCGACTCGTACATCGCTCCCTTCCGGCGAGTAAGTCAGCGCGTTGGCGATAATCTCAGCGATGGCATGGCGCAGCGCTCCCGGGCTGCACCGGACCTGCGCGCTGCCATGTTTGTCATCCAGATAAACCGGCATTTCGCGGTTGCGGTGGGCGAACCGCCGCGCCAGATTGATCGCCGGGGTCAGCACGTCCCAGATGACTGTGGGCACGCCTTTCTCGGCCAGCGATTCCCGGCTGAGCGTGCCGGCGCGGATTTCAGTGAGCAGCACGCTTTGTTCGACCAGATGATGCAGGCGCTGGCCCCCGGAACGCTGGATGCGCAGCAGTTCATCGAGTTCTGCCGGCGACAGGAAGTTAAGCTGCTGTTCGACAATATCCTGCACCGCAGTGATCGAAACCAGCGGCGTGCGCAGTTCGTGCGTAATCAGCCGGACAAATTCTGTCTTCATCCGGTCCAGATCGTGACTGCCGGCCTTTTTCAAGGCGGTATGCCGGGCCAGCCGGGCGCGAATCGCTGCCAGCAGGTCGGCATGAGTAAACGGCTTGGTCAGGTAGTCGTCCGCGCCCAGTTCCATCCCGTGCCGCATGAAGGGACGATCCGCGCGGGCCGTCAGGAAGATAAAGGGCAGGCTGGCGGTTTCCGGGTCTTCCCGCAGCTTGAGCAGCAGTTCGTAGCCATTCAGTTCCGGCATGGCAATATCGCACACGACCAGATCAGGCTGTTCGCGCCGGGCTGTGTTCCAACCCTGCTGCCCGTCTGCCGCAGCCACCACATCATAGCCTTCAAATTCCAGCGTATCGACAATGCTCTCGCGCAGCGGCGCTTCGTCCTCAACGACCAGAATTTTCGTCATAATGCCATTTCCTCCACTTCATGAATCGGGATGGCGACGGTAAACGTCGTACCCTCGTTGACGCGGCTTTCAAAGGTGATGCTGCCGCCATGCAGTTCGACAGCGTGTTTGACAATTGCCAGTCCCAGCCCGGTTCCGGGCGTTGTGCCCACGTTTTCGGCCCGATGAAACGCCTCGAACAGACGGGACTGATCCTTCTCCGGGATGCCGATTCCCGCGTCGCGCACCTGGAAAATGACCTGATCGGGCTGATGAATCAGATCAAGATAAATGGTGCTGCCTTCGGGGGAATACTTGGCCGCGTTCGTCAGCAGGTTGTTGATGATCTCGCGCACAAAGCGCCGGTTCGCCGGGATAGGCCGGCAGTTGCCCTGGGTGGTGAATACAACCTCATGCGTACTGCGAATCTGGCGGAATTCTTCGATCAGCTCCTCGAAGAACGTATGAAGCGGCAGCGGCTCATACTCGATCTGCACCTTACCGGCTTCGATCCGGCCAATCGTCAGCACATCGTCCAGCAGGCCGGTCATGTAGCGAATCTGGTCCTCGATCTTCTCGAACTGGCGCTGCTTTTTGGCTTCGTCCATGCGGTCAAAGTAATTGCGCAGCAGGCTGGTAGTCGCCAGAATAGTTGCCAGCGGGGTACGGAATTCATGTGAGGCCATCGAGATAAAGCGCGACTTGAGTTCGCGCAGTTCGCGCTCCTTGTTCAGCGCCTCGCGCAGTTCCTGCTCTATGCGCTTGCGCTCGGTAATATCGCGCAGACTGCACACAATTCCCTTGCAGCCTTCGCTGCCGCGCTCATGGATTGGCGACAGCACCAGATCGGCATCGAAGCTGCTGCCATCCTTGCGCCGGGCAGCAATTTCGACCCGCTGCGACTGGAGCGTATCGCGGGCGCGCCGCAGGGCATCACTCAGCACCTGCTCGTGTTCCGCCTCGACCAGCCGGGTCAGCGGCCAGTCGAATTCCTCATCCACGTAATAGCCGAACACGTCGTAGAAGGCCTTGTTCGATTGTTCTATCCGGCCATCGGGCGAAGTCAGGATAATAGTATCGCTGCTGCTGTTGAGGATCGCTTCGAC
>Ga0079224_100015332_pt1 | contig 10733 bp, 7 predicted proteins | sample Stecom2015_FD_80414 | JGI IMG/M metagenome (GOLD analysis project Ga0079224, IMG submission 80414) | Agricultural soil microbial communities from Utah to study Nitrogen management - Steer compost 2015 | ecosystem: Environmental > Terrestrial > Soil > Agricultural land | place: USA: Utah...
CGACCGCGGCCTGGATGGCGGGGTGGTGGAGTACAAGAGCCGGCGCGCCCCGGACTCGCTGGAAGTACCCGTTGGCCAGCTGCTGGATTTTCTGCTGGGTAAAACCAAGTAGAGCTGTTTCACTTTGATTTTGGCCAGATCGGATTGGTGTAGGAGCCAGGCCCTCCGGGCGAACAGAGGCGGGAAAGTCGCCCTATTCGCTTCGAATCACCACCACTCGCCCGGAGGAGAGCCTGCCCCGCGAGCGGAGTGAGTGCCCTGGGTGCCGGGCTCCTACAATAGAACCGGAACATAAGGCAGTATCAAATTGAAAGAGTAGTAGCTTCGGACGCCGGGTGTAAGCGGACACCGCGGAATCCAGGATCCACAGCCATAAAAAAACAGGGCAAGCGCCCTGTTTTTTTATGTCCGATACCTGGTGTCAGGTGCCGGCGGGAGCATCCGGGATTGCTACCGGCTCTGCCTTGGGCAGGGTGTTGCCACCCTCTTCGGCGGTGGCTTCCTTGATCGACAGCTTGATGCGGCCGCGGTTGTCAACATCCAGAACTTTGACGCGCACGGTCTGGCCTTCCTTCAGGTAGTCACCGACGCTGTTGACCCGCTCCTCGGCGATCTGGGAGATGTGCACCAGGCCGTCGAGACCAGGCAGGAAGGTGACAAAGGCGCCAAAGTCCACTACGCGGGCGACCACACCCTCGTAGATCTCGCCAATCTCCGGCTCAGCGGTGATTTGCTCGATACGCAAAATCGCGGCTTTGAGACCCTCGGCGTTATCGCTGTAGAGACGGATGCTGCCGTCGTCCTCGATGTCGATGGTGGCGCCGGTCTCTTCGGTGAGGGCGCGAATGGTGACGCCGCCCTTGCCGATCACGTCGCGGATCTTGTCGGGATGGATCTTCAGGGTGTGGTAGCGGGGCGCACTTTCGGACACCTCGGGACGGCCAGTGGCAAGTACCTTATTCATTTCCGCCAGAATATGGAGGCGGGCCTGCTGGGCCTGCTCCAGAGCCAGCTCCATGATCTCCTCGGTGATGCCCTCGATTTTGATATCCATCTGCAGGGCGGTCACGCCCTTGGCGGTACCGGCGACCTTGAAATCCATATCGCCGAGGTGGTCTTCGTCACCCAGGATGTCGGTGAGCACGGCAAAGCCGTTGTCTTCCTTCACCAGGCCCATGGCGATACCGGCCACCGGCGCCTTGAGGGGCACCCCGGCATCCATCAACGCCAGACTGGTGCCACACACCGATGCCATGGAGCTGGAGCCGTTGGACTCGGTGATTTCCGACACCACGCGAATGGCGTAGGGAAAGTCGTCCTGGGACGGCAGCACGGCGGCGATACCCCGGCGCGCCAGGCGCCCGTGACCCACTTCGCGGCGGCCGGTAAAGCCCACCCGTCCGCACTCCCCCACCGAGTAGGGAGGGAAGTTGTAGTGGAGCATGAAGTTGTCCTTGCGCTCTCCTTCCAGGGCATCGATGATCTGGGCATCCCGCATGGAACCCAGGGTGGCGGCGACGATGGCCTGGGTTTCACCCCGGGTGAACAACGCGGTGCCGTGTACCTTGGGCAGAATGCCCACCTGGATGCTGATGGGGCGCACCGTGCGGTTGTCGCGGCCATCGATGCGGGGCTGGCCGGCAATGATGCGGCCGCGGACAATTTTCTTTTCCAGCTTTTTGAACGCGTCGGAGACGTCTTCGGCACTGATGCCGGCGTCATCGTTGGCCAGGGACTCCACCGCCTCGGCGCGCAGGGCATTGATCTGGTTGACCCGGGCCTGCTTGTCGGTGACCTGGTAGGCGTCTTCCAGACGGCCGGCGACGGCATTCTTGAGGGCCTGGGTGAGTTCGACGTTGGCACTGGCAGCCTGCCAATCCCAGCGGGGCTTGCCCACTTCGCTCACCAGCTGGTCGATGACCTGGATGGCGGCCTGCATTTCCTGGTGGGCAAACAGCACAGCGCCCAGCATCAGGTCTTCCGGCAGCTCCTTGGCTTCGGACTCCACCATCAGCACCGCGTCGCGGGTGCCAGCCACCACCATGTCCAGGGCGGATGTCTTGAGGTCGGAATAGTTGGGGTTGAGCAGGTAGCCCTGGTCCTGACTGTAGCCGACCCGGGCCGCGCCAATGGGGCCATTGAAGGGGATGCCGGAGATGGCCAGAGCCGCGGAGGTGCCCAGCAGGGAAGCGATATCGGGATCGATATCCTTGTCCGCGGAGAGCACGGTACAGATCACCTGGACTTCATTCTTGAAGCCAGCGGGGAACAGCGGGCGAATGGGGCGGTCGATCAGCCTGCAGGTCAGGGTTTCCTTTTCGCTGGGACGGCCTTCACGCTTGAAGAAGCCGCCGGGAATCTTGCCCGCGGCGTAGGACTTTTCCTGGTAGTTGACGGTAAGGGGGAAGAAATCCTGACCCTGCTTGGCGGTTCTGGCACCGACCACGGTACAGAGTACGCTGGTATCCCCCATGCTGCACAACACAGCGCCCGTCGCCTGACGCGCGATGCGCCCGGTCTCCAGGGTCACCCTGTGTTTGCCATACTGGAACGTTTTGATTACGGGATTCACTAGTTTTTCACCTTTTTAAACAAAGACGGCTCCCTGGGAGCCGTCTGAATGGATTAACGACGCAGACCCAGCTTCTTGATGAGCTCGGCATAGCGCTCGGCATCTTTGGCCTTCAGGTAATCCAGCAGTTTGCGGCGCTGATTGACCATGCGGATCAGGCCACGGCGAGAGTGATGGTCTTTTTTGTGACCTTCGAAGTGACCCTGAAGTTTATTGATGTTTGCCGTCAGCAGCGCTACCTGAACCTCGGGGGAACCGGTGTCGCCTTGCGCGCGGGCAAAGTCATTCTTGATTGCGTCTTTTTCAACAGCTGAAAGTGCCATGGTACTAACTCCAATATGCAGTGATGAATTCAGGGCTGTCCGCGCATATTTACAGACACCCTAATTTGGGCCCGATATGGGCCAAATAGGTTTAACCTGACAGCGCGCCGCCGGCCTGATCTTCAACGATCAGCCGACGCGGCGCCAATCGGCCATCCTCGAGAACTTCGCCAAGGCCCAAAAACCGGCCGTCGTCTTCGAAGACGCGCACTATATCGCCTTCCGCGCCGTCGCGGTAGGCCCCGCCGGCAACCACGGGTTGGCCGCGGCGGAAATACCAGGCGGTGTGACCGTCCAGATGCACCGCCAGCAGGTGGTCGACAGCGATGTCCACCGGCTTCAACAGCGCATCCAGGGCCTCGACTCCGCCTGCTTCCCTGAGCTGCTGCAAATGCTCCAGGGTGGTGGCATCGGCAACGTCGAAACCGGCGACCGACGTGCGGCGCAGACGAGCCACATGGGCGCCGCAGCCCAGTTCGCGGCCTAAGTCTTCCGCCAGGGAGCGCACATAGGTGCCCTTGCTGCAGCGGATCACCATGTCCGCCTCCCCTCTGGGCCCGGGGCGAAAGGCGGCCAGTTCATAGCTGTAGATGGTCACCGGCCGCGGCTTGCGCTCCACCTCGATCCCCTGGCGAGCCAGCTTGTAAAGGGGCTGGCCGTCTCTCTTCAGGGCTGAGTACATGGAGGGAACCTGGAGGATATCCCCCCGGAACCCGGCCATGGCGGCGGCAACCTGTTCGCGGGTCAGGCCGCTGGCGTCCTGTTCGGCAATCACTTCACCATCGCCATCGCCGGTAGTGGTGGTAACGCCGAAGCAGAAGGTGGCGCTGTAGGCCTTGTCCGCATCCAGCAGGTACTGGGTGAACTTGGTGGCCTCGCCGAAGCACACCGGCAGCACCCCGGTGGCCAGGGGGTCCAGGCTCCCGGTATGACCGGCCTTGGCCGCATCGAACAGGTGCCGGACCCGCTGCAGGGCGCCATTGGAACTGAGGCCCGCGGGCTTGTCCAGCAACAGGATGCCGCTCACCCCGCGGCCGCGCTTGCGCCGCCCCAACTAGTCTTCCTCGCCGTCGTGACGGGCCCGGTCCTGGGACACGGCCTTGTCGATCAGTGCCGACAGGTGCTGGGCGCGCTCACCGCTGCCGTCGTAGAAAAACTTGAGACTGGGCACGATTCGCAGGCGGATCACCTTGGACAATTGGCTGCGCAAAAAGCCCACCGCGTGATTGAGCACTGCCACCGCCTCGGTGGCCTGAGCACTGTCCTTGCCCTCGACAAAGTTGACAAAAACCCTGGCGGCAGCGAGATCCCGGCTCACCTCAACGGCGGTGATATTGACAATACCCAGGCGCGGGTCCCGCATTTCGTCGCGGATCAGCTGGGCCAGCTCCCGCTGCAGGGCGTCGGCGACCCGCTCGGTGCGACTGTAGTCTTTTGGCATGGCAGTCGGCGCGGGCTCAGAGCTTCCGCGCCACCTCCTTCACGTCGTAGACTTCGATCTGATCGCCGGGTTTGACATCGTTGTAGTCCTTGACGCCAATACCGCACTCAGTGCCGCTGCGCACCTCGTTGACATCGTCCTTGAAGCGGCGCAGGGACTCCAGGGAGCCCTGGTAGATAACCACGCTGTCCCGCAGCACGCGAATGGGCTTGGCCTTGTACACGGTGCCCTCGGTGACGATACAGCCGGCGATCTGGCCAAACTTGGGTGAGCTGAACACGTCGCGAACCTCGGCGATACCCACGATTTCCTCGCGAATCTCGGGGGACAACATGCCGGACAGGGCGGCCTTGACGTCGTCCAGCAGGTTGTAGATCACGCTGTAGTAGCGGATCTCCACCCCTTCCTGTTCCGCCAGTTTGCGGGCATTGGTCTCGGCGCGGACGTTGAAGCCCATGATCACCGCACCTGAGGTGATCGCCAGGTTGATATCGGATTCGTTGAGGCCACCAACCCCGGAGGACACCACGGTAACCCCCACTTCGTCGCTCTGGATCGCCGCCAGGGAGGCGAGGATGGCTTCGAGGGAGCCGCGCACATCCGCCTTGACCACCACCGGCAGGGTTTTCTTGCCCACGGCTTCGCCAAAGGAGGCAAACATATTTTCCAGCTTTGATGCCTGCTGACGGGCCATGCGCTCTTCCCGCGCCTTCTGTTGGCGCAGCTCGGCGATTTCCCGGGCCTTGCGCTCGTCAGCCACCACCATAAATTCGTCGCCGGCATCCGGGGGGTTGTCGAGACCGACGATCTCTACGGGGATGGACGGCCCGGCTTCGGCGACGGACTTGCCGTTTTCGTCGCTCATGATGCGCACCCGGCCGACACTCTCTCCGGCCAGCACCAGGTCACCCTTGCGCAGGGTGCCCTCCTGCACCAATGCGGTGGCAACCACGCCGCGGCCCTTTTCCATCCGCGCCTCGACGATGACACCCTTGGCGGGAATATCCTTGGACGCGGTCAGCTCAAGCATTTCCGCCTGCAGCAGTACCGCCTCGAGAAGCTGGTCGATGCCCTCGCCGGTGTGGGCGGAGACCTTGACGAACATGGAGTCGCCCCCCCACTCCTCGGGGATCACATCCTTGGCGGACAGCTCGTTGGTCACCCGCTCCGGATCGGCGGACTCCTTGTCCATCTTGTTGATGGCCACCACCAGGGGGACCCCGGCAGCCTTGGCGTGCTGGATGGCCTCCTCGGTCTGGGGCATCACGCCATCGTCGGCGGCCACCACCAGGATCACCACATCGGTGGCCTTTGCACCCCGGGCCCGCATCGCGGTGAAGGCGGCGTGGCCGGGGGTGTCGAGAAAGGTCACCATGCCCCTGGGGGTATCCACATGGTAGGCGCCAATATGCTGGGTGATGCCGCCAGCCTCGCCGGACGCCACCCGGGTCTTGCGGATGTGGTCCAGCAGGGAGGTTTTGCCGTGGTCGACGTGGCCCATCACGGTCACCACCGGAGCGCGGGGCTCCAGGTTGCCCTGTTGGGTACGGGCGATTTCCTGAATCAGCTGTTGCTCGATACTGTCAGCGGCCACTGGCACCGGGCGGTGGCCCAGCTCGGTGGTCACCAGCACGGCGGTGTCCTGGTCGATGGGCTGGTTGATGGTGGCCATGGTGCCCATTTTCATCAGCTCGCGGATAACCACGGCAGCCTTGAGCGACATCTTCTGGGCCAGGTCGCTGACCGTGATGGTGTCGGGGATTTCCACGTCGTAGGTGATTTTTTCCGTCGGCTTTTTAAACACGTGTTTGTTGGCTACTCGTACTGGTGGAAGTCCGGATTTGAGACGGGGCTTGGCACTGTCGTCCTCCACCTCATCGATCAACAGGTCACCGGGGCGCTTTTTGCGTCCCTTGAGATCCTTGGTTTTGACTTTTTTCTTGGGCTTGTCGTCGTCTTCGGTATCTTCGCGAAGCTTCTTTTTGGCCAGCCGGTGATGGGCCTGCTCTGGGGTCTCGTTCTCCGGCACGCCCGCAGCGGCGGGGGCGTGAGCAGCCTGCTCGGCCTCCTTGGCGGCGCTAAGGCGCTCTTCCTCCTGCTTCAGGGCCTCCTCTTCCTCGGCCTTGCGGCGGTTATAGGCAGCGAGGCGCTTGGCCTCGATGTCATCCACCAGCCGGGAGCGGGTAAAGGGTGTTGCCGGGGGGGCTGGCTCTTTAGCGACAGCTTCCTGAGCGGCGGCATCCCCGGCATCATCTTCCCCGTGGACGACAGTGTCATCGACCTCCGGCGGGGCTTCTGCCTGCTCCTCGGGCTCTGGCACAACGGGCTCGGGGGCCTTGACCTCTGCCGGAGCTTCCGCCACGGGCTCAGGAGTGGGCTGCGGCGCCACATCCTGCTCGACGGGCAGGGTCTCGACATCGACCTGGTCGTCCACTTCGCTGCGCTTGACATAGGTGCGCTTCTTGCGGATTTCCACATTGACGGTTTTTTTGGCGCCGGTCTTCAGGGTGCTGACCGTTTTGCGGCGCAGAGTAATCTTGCTGGGCTCGGCCGAGGGCTTGTCACCGTGCAGGCTCTTGAGGTAGGCCAGCAACTGCTGCTTCTCACTATCGGTGACTGTTTGATCAGCCTTGGTATGTTTCAACCCGGCCTCGGCCATCTGCTTGAGCAGACGGTCCACGGACGCCCCAACCACGTCGGCCAGTTGACTCACGGTAACTTCAGCCATGCATATTCCTCTATGTTTCTCTCTTACCCGCCAGCTATGTGTAAGGCCCTGGGGCCCTTACTCCTCGGAGAACCAGGGAGCTCTGGCAGTCATGATCAGTTCCGCGGCGCGCTCGGCGTCAATTCCGGGGATATCGAGAAGATCATCAACGGATTGTTCCGCCAGGTCCTCCATGGTGCAAATCCCCGCCGCCGCCAGTTTGTGGGCGAGGGCGGAATCCATGCCGTCCATGGTCAACAAGTCGTCCGCGGGCCCGGAACCGGCCAACCCTTCCTCGGTGGCCAGGGCCATGGTCAGCAGGGCGTCCTTGGCCCTGGCGCGCAACTCCACGGCCAGCTCCTCGTCGAAGCCGTCGATGGCCAGCATCTCCTCCAGGGGGACATAGGCCACTTCCTCCACCGAACTGAAGCCCTCTTCCACCAGCACGGCGGCAAACTCTTCGTCGATATCGAGATATTTGACGAAGGTATCCACCAGGGAGCCCGCTTCGGCCTCGTGCTTGGCCTCGGCATCCTCGGTGCTCATCACATTGATCTTCCAGCCGGTGAGCTCCACCGCCAGGCGCACGTTCTGACCACTTTTGCCAATGGCCTGCGCCAGGTTGTCGGCGGCCACCGCCACATCCATGGCGTGGGCGTCTTCATCGACGACGATGGACTCCACATCCGCGGGGGACATGGCGTTGATCACCAGCTGTGCCGGGTTGTCGTCCCAAAGCACAATGTCGATGCGCTCGCCATCCAGCTCGTTGGACACCGCCTGAACCCGGGCGCCGCGCATCCCCACGCAGGCTCCGACCGGGTCGATGCGACCGTCGTTGGTCTTGACCGCAATCTTGGCCCTGGAACCTGGATCCCGGGCAGCGCCGCGGATTTCGATGACTTCCTCGGCAATTTCCGGCACTTCGATGGTGAACAGTTCGATCAACATTTCGTTGCAGGCCCTGCTGAGCAACAGCTGGGGGCCGCGATTTTCGGGGCGGATTTCCTGAAGGATAGTCCTGATCCGGTCGCCGACGCGGAACACTTCCCGACCCACCAACTCGCCCCTTGGCAACAGGCCTTCCGCGTTGTTGCCGAGATCCACAATGATGTGGTCGCGGGTCACCTTCTTGACGGTGCCACTGATCAAATGACCAACCTGGGGGCGATACTGATCGGCGATCATGGCGCGCTCTGCGTCGCGAACCTTCTGCACGATCACCTGCTTGGCGGTCTGGGCTGCGATGCGGCCAAAGCCGATATTTTCCACCTGCTCTTCGAAGATGTCGCCGACCTTGAGGCTTGGGTCCTTTTCCGCCGCCTCTTCCGTGGTGAGTTCGGTACCCAGCTCGGCAAGGACATCGTCGGCCACCACCAGCCACCAACGATAGGTGTCGTAGTCGCCGGTCTTGCGGTCTATCACCACCCGGATATTGGCCTCTTCGTCGTAGCGCTTTCTGGTGGCGGTGGCCAGGGCCTCCTCAATGGCCTCGAAAATGAGTTCCTCGGAGACGCCCTTCTCATTGGAGACGGCTTCGGCAACCATCAGGATTTCTTTGTTCATTTATCAGCCTCATCTAAAACTGGCCCGAAGCGGGCGACCACATTTGCCTTGTCGATAGACTCAACGGGGAAAAGAAATTCATGACCGTCGCACCTGAGCACCACCTCGTCACCCTCGGTGCCCACCAGCAGGCCCTTGTACCTGCGGCGGCCCTCGTAGGGCGCGCGAAGCCTGATACTGATGGTCTCCCCGGCAAACCTGGTGTAATGGTCAAGGGTGAACAGCGGCCGCTCCATGCCAGGGGAGGACACTTCGAGGGTGTATTCCGTATTGATGGGATCTTCCACATCGAGCACGCTGCTCACCTGGCGACTGACCCGCTCGCAGTCCTCGAGTTGCACCCCATCTTCCTTCTCTATATAGATCCGCAGGGTGCTGCCGCGGCCAGAAGTCAGCTCGATACCCCACAATTCACAGCCCATGGCGGTGACGACGGGTTCAAGCATTTCCAGCAGCTTGGTCTGTTTTGTTCCTGAGCTCACGTAGGCAACACCATTAAAAAAAGGGCCAGCGGCCCATATCGTTTCCAGCGGCGTGTAGGCCACCTAGCAAAAAGCCCCTTGGTGTAGGGGCTTTTAACGCCGCGCAAAAAAGCGCCATTGATTACTTGGTCAGAGACTGTGGAGTGCGACTACATATGCAACCCTTAACTGCCTAAACCAAATTGATAACCGGGGCAGGATCTGAACCTGCGACCTTCAGCGGCTGCGCCGGATGATGGTCGAGCCCGATCGTCGGGCCTCCCTTAAAACGCCTTTCCAAATTGGTAGCGGGGGCAGGATTTGAACCTACGACCTTCGGGTTATGAGCCCGACGAGCTACCAGGCTGCTCCACCCCGCATCTAAACTTTCTTCCCGGCCGCCAAAGCTGCTCCGGTCAGAACCTGGTTACCTTGCAACGACTTGCCCTGCTGCAAGGGAGACGAATTATAGGAACCCGACCCGATATGGTCAAGGCCTTTATTGTGTTTATACTTCTTTTATTCACACCCCTCCAACCTGCGCGGGTCTCCCCATGAAATTCCGCGACTGGCTTATCATGGGCAAGGATACCCCCATCGGGACTACTGTATGAGCAAACTGCTGGAAGAACTCGCCGCTGCCGTTGGCAGCCACGGGCTGATCACCGGATCCAGGCTCGGGGAGCGCAGCAATGGCTACTGGGACTCGTCGCCTCTCGCCGCCCTGGCTCTGGTTATGCCTTCGTCGACCGCGCAACTGCAACAGGTGATGAAGAGCTGCCACCACCACCGGCAGCAGGTTGTGGTCCAGGGTGGATTGACGGGCGCGGCGGGCGGGCAAAGGGCCGGGAGGGACGAGGTCGCCGTCTCCCTGGAGCGACTCAACACCATCGATCACTTCGACCCGGCGGGCAAGACCCTGGTCGCCGGCGCCGGCTGCACCCTGGCGGAGGTGCAAGGGTTTGCCGAGACCCGCGGCCTGCTTTTTCCCGTGGATATCGGCGCCCGGGGATCCTGCACCATCGGCGGCAATATCGCCACCAACGCCGGCGGCATGGAGGTGATTCGCTACGGCATGATGCGGGAGCAGGTACTGGGGCTGGAGGTGGTCCTCGCCGACGGCTCCGTGCTCAGCTCGATGAACCAGATGGCGAAGAACAATGCCGGTTACGATCTCAAGCAACTCTTCATCGGCAGCGAAGGGACCCTGGGCATAGTGACTCGCGCGGTGTTGCGCCTGAGGCCCGCGACCCACAGCAGGGAAACCGCCCTGGCGGCCTGCAACTCCCTTGCCGAAGTTATCGCCCTCCTCGACAGCGCCCAGGCCCAACTGGGGGAAACCCTGACCCGCTTCGAAGTGATGGATGGCCCCTACTACGGCGCCCAAACAGGTCCCGGCGGTCATCGCCGCGCCCTGGCTGCGGGATACGGCTGGTATGTGTTGGTGGAGGCCAGAGGCACCTCGCCGGAGCGGGATGCGCAACATTTTCAGGGGTGGCTCGACCAGGTGGTCACCTCGGCCATCGCCGCCGACGCCGTCGTTCCCGGCAATTCCCGTCAGCTGGCCAACCTGTGGCAAATCAGGGAGGCCTTTGACGGCATCATCGCCGACAGGCCCTGCTTTTTGTACGACGTCAGCCTGCCCATTGCCAACATGGCCAGC
>Ga0079224_100015333_pt1 | contig 10733 bp, 5 predicted proteins | sample Stecom2015_FD_80414 | JGI IMG/M metagenome (GOLD analysis project Ga0079224, IMG submission 80414) | Agricultural soil microbial communities from Utah to study Nitrogen management - Steer compost 2015 | ecosystem: Environmental > Terrestrial > Soil > Agricultural land | place: USA: Utah...
CGGCCAGCAGGGCGATGCGCTTGCGTCCTTGCTCGATGAGGTGCTGCGTGGTGGTGTACAGGCCGTTGAAGTCATCCTCTACCACCTTGGGGATGGGCAGCTCGGGGCAGATCCGGGCGAACGACACCAGTGGAAACCCCTTTTGGTAAAGCATCTTGATCTGGTCGAAGTTGCGCGTATCGCGCGTGTGGCAGATCAGGAACCCGTCTACCCGGCTCAGCATCAGCGCCTGGATGTTTTCCTTCTCCACCTGGGGCGACTCGTCCGACTGGGCGATGATGGTGCGGTAGCCCGCGCGCCCCACGGCGTGCTGGATGCCGCTCACGATGGCGGCGAAAAACGGCTTCTGGATATCGGGGATGATCACCCCCAGCATGCGTGTCTCGTTCTTGATCAAGCCGAGCGCCAGCATGTTCGGCTGGTAGTCGAGTTCCTTGGCCACTTCCAGCACCGCCTTGCGCGTAGCCGGGTTCACATTGGGGTTGTTGGTGAGTGCCCGCGATACGGTGGACTTCGAGATGCCCAGCCGTTTCGCAATGTCGATGATCGTTACCTGATGTCTTTTCATGGTGCCTCCTGGTGCCTGTTACAAAAGTGGAAAAAAAAGCACAAAAAAAAGCATATGTGGGAACGGTTGCGGGAATGTTCCCATTAATTTATTGGGAATTATTGCGTCGTATCTTCTTGTTTTTCAGTAAAGGATGTTCTACTTTAGCCCTCGAACTGCAACAACCAGGCAGTTTTTTGTAAGCTTAGTAACAAAATTTTTTATATTCTTACCTCGATTAGTTTATGCAGTATATCAACGAAGATGCGCGAAAGCTCCCTGTATTTGCCACGCCCGAAGTGCTGGTTGTCGGCGCCGGCCCCGCCGGTATCGGTGCGGCCATTTCCGCCGCCCGCAACGGCGCCAAGGTCATGCTCATGGAGCGATACGGTTTCCTCGGGGGCAACCTCACCATCGCCATGGTCAATCCGATGTTCACCTTCCACGACGTGAAGGGCAAGCAGGTCATCCGCGGCATCGCGGGTGAGCTGGTGGACCGCCTGGTCGCCCTCAAATCGTCGCAGGGCCACGTGTCGGACCTCACGTTCGACAACGCCTCCATGACGCCGTTCGATCCCGAAGGCATGAAGTACCTGTTGTTCGAGATGGTGAAAGAAGCCGGTGTGGAGCTGCTGCTCCATACCTGGGCCGTGGGTGTCACCCGCGAAGGCAGCCGGCTCACCTCGGTGATCATCGAAAACAAATCCGGCCGGCAGGCCATCGTGCCCCGCTACATCATCGATTGTTCGGCCGATGCCGACATCGCGGCCACGGGCGGCGCACCCTTTGTGAAAGGCCGCGAAGAAGACGGCGCCATGCAGCCCGTTACGCTGTTCTTCCGCATCGGCGGCATCCACATGGATGCCCTCCGCAGCTGGATGAAAAGCAACCGCGACCTGCTCAAGGATTCGCCCACCGATGCGGAGATCGACTCGAGCAAGGCCCTGGCGTTCCTGGGCCTGAAGGAGCTGGTGAAGAAAGGCATGGAAACCGGCGAGTTCCCGAAAGATGCCGCGCCGCGCATCCTGTTTTACCAGCTGCCGCAGGAAGGCCAGATTGCGGTCAACGCCACCCGCCTGCAGGGCATAGACGGCACCAACGCGGCCGACCTCACCCGTGCCGAGGTCGAAACCCGGGTGCAGGCCTGGGGCATCCACCAGTTTCTCCAGCGCCACGTGGGCGGCTTCGAGACCTCCTATATCGTCGACACGGGCGCCCAGGTGGGGGTGCGCGAAACCCGCCACATCCGGGGCGACTACCAGCTCACCGAAGACGACGTGCTGGCCAACCGTGCGTTCGACGACGGCATCGCCTGCGGCACGTTCGCCATCGACATCCACCCGCCCGAGGGCGAGCAGCAGGTCTTCACCGGCTCGGGCAAGGCGGTGTATGAGGTGCCTTACCGTGCGCTGCTGCCCCAGGGGCTCGACGACGTGCTGGTGGCCGGGCGCAGCATTTCGGCCACCCACGCCGCCTTCGGCTCGTCGCGCGTGATGGCCACCTGCATGGCCATCGGGCAGGGCGCCGGGCTGGCCGCCGCGATGCTCGCCAGGCAAGGCGGCACCATCCGGGAGGTCGACGTAGCGGAAGTCCGCCGTCAGCTCATCGCCCAGGGGCAGTACCTGCTCGGCATGGCCGACGACCAGCCCGCCGATCCCAGCCTGGTGCTCGACAAGGGCGAAGGGTCGGGCGCCACCGCCTCGCATTACAACCCCTTCAAAGACAAGAACCACGGATAATGGCCAAGCAAGGAAACATCCGGTGGACCGTGGCGGTGATGCTCTTTTTCGCGTCTACGCTCAACTATTTGGACCGGCAGGTGCTGTCGGTGCTGGCGCCCACCATCCAGGCCGAGCTGGGGCTCGACGACGTCGACTACGCCTTCATCACCTCCTCGTTCCTGCTCAGCTACACGGTGATGTACGCCGTGAGCGGCGTTTTGGTGGACCGCCTCGGCACGCGCAAGAGTTTCCTGTGGGCCGTGGGCGGGTGGTCCGTTGCCAACATCCTGCACGCCCTCGCCAAAACCGCCATGCAGTTTTCGGTGTTCCGGTTCCTCCTGGGCATTGCCGAGTCGGCCAACTTCCCCGCGGGGGTGAAGGCCGCCTCGGAGTGGTTCCCGCTGCGCGAGCGGGCGCTGGCCATCGGCATGCTCAATGCCGGGTCATCCGCCGGGGCGGCGATCGCCATCCCGCTGGTGTCGGTCATCGCCCTCCAGTTCAACTGGCAGGCCGCCTTTGTGGCTACCGGTCTGCTCGGCTTCATCTGGCTGTTTTTCTGGCGGCGCCACTATTACGTGCCGCAAGACCATCCGCGCATCACCGCGGCCGAGCGGGCGCTCATCCTCGAAGACCAGCGTCCGGAAGACGCGCAGCCCACCGCCACCGTCAGCATCTGGCGGCTGCTCCGCATGCGCCAGGCGTGGGGATGCCTGTGTGCCCGCATCTTCATCGACCCCATCACGTATTTCCTCATCTTCTGGATACCGAAATACCTGCAGGAGCAGCAGGGGCTCACGCTCGACCAGATGGGTTATTTCGCCTGGATCCCTTTCGTGGTGCTGGCCGTGGGCACCTTGCTGGGCGGCATCATCCCGCGGTGGCTGATCAACCGTGCCGGGTGGTCGCTCAACCGTTCGCGGAAGACGGTGATGCTGTCCGCTTCGTTGCTCATCCCCCTCTGTTGTGTCGCCCTGTTTTACGCCAACGGCGCCGCCATGGCGCTTGTGGCCATTGCCGGGGTGATGCTGGGCCATGGGCTCTGGGGCAACATCACCATCCCGGCCGAAGTGTTCCCCAAGCACGTGCAGGGCACCCTCACCGGCATCGGCGGCACCCTCGGTGGCGTTGCCGGCATCCTGTCGCAGCTCTCCGTGGGGTGGACGGTGCAGCACTTTTCATATGTGCCCATTTTTATCGCCATCGGCGTAGCTTACCTCTTTACGTTGGGCTGCGTGCAACTCTTCACCGGCAGGCTCGGTGTCATCCACACGATTAACCAACAACGGAATTAACCAACAACGGAATTAACCAACTACTGAATCGATATGAATATCCCAACACTCATCAGGAATCTCAGCGCCCATGTATGGTGGGCGGTGTTACTGTTTGCTTTCGCACCGGCGTCTTCAGCACAACAGCCCATCGACGTGTCCGGCACGGTCAAGGACCCCACCGGACAGCCCCTAGCCGGTGTCACCGTCAGCCAGCAGGGCGTCGGCCAGGCGCTCGCCATGACGGGTGCCGACGGCACCTTTGCGCTGCGCGCGCCGGCCGACGCCAGCCTCGTATTTTCGCTCATCGGTTATGGCAACGAAGTCGCCGTAGCCGGCCCGCAGCCCCTCCAGGTGGTCATGACCGCCGTGGTGGCCAACCTCGATGAGGTGGTGGTGGTCGGCTTCGGCACCACCAAGAAGGTCAACCTCACCGGTTCCGTTACTGCCGTTTCCGGCGAAGAGCTGGCCAAGCGGCAGGTGGGCCAGAGTTCGATGGCACTGCAGGGCGTCGTGCCGGGGGTGACGGTCACACAGACCACCGGCCAGCCCGGGGTCGATGGCGGAACGATCCGCGTGCGGGGCATCGGCACCCTGAACAACTCCAACCCGCTGGTGCTGGTCGACGGCGTGGTCATGTCGATCGACCACATCGATGTGTCGTCGATCGAATCCATTTCGGTGCTTAAAGACGCCGCCTCCTCGGCCATCTACGGGTCGCGCGCGGCCAACGGCGTTATCCTGATCACCACCAAGCGGGGCCGCGAGGGGCAGTTTTCGTTTTCGTACGACGGCTACCTCGGCCAGCAGTCGCCCACCCAGCTCATCAAGCCCGTGAACGGGCTGGACCACATGAACCTCATCAACGAGGCGCACACCAACGTGGGCCGGTCGCCCCTGTTTTCGGAAGACTACATTGCCAATTACATCGCCAACAAGGCCACCGACCCCGACACCTATCCCGATTCCGACTGGCAGAAAGCGCTGCTCACCGGCAGCGGCGTGCAGCAGAACCACGTGCTCAGCGTCACGGGCGGTACGGAGCGGGTCAAGTTCTTCGGTTCGTTCGGCTACCTCCACCAGGCCGGGCTCATCGAGAACGTCGATTTCCAGCGCTACTACTTCCGGCTCAACAGCAACATCCGGATATCGGACAAGCTGAGCGGCTCGTTCGACCTCTACGTGCGCAACCAGGACCGCAAGACCATCACCAATGCCGGGCCGTTCACCGGTCCCGCGGCATTCACGCCGTCGTCATCCACGGGCCTCATCTTCGGGCTCATCAACAAGCTGCCCGCCACGCAGGCCATCCGTTACACCAACGGCCTGTGGGGAGAGGGCCAGAACGGCGCCAACCCCCTGGCCATCGTCAATGAAGGCGGCTGGTGGCGGCAGACCAGCTTCCCGCTGGCGGGCAACTTCGCGCTCGACTACAAGCCCCTGGAGTTCCTTACGGCCCGCGTGGCGTATGCGCCCACGTACGCCCAGCCCGTTACGCGGTCGTTCAACAACGTCGTCAAGACCTACGACCCGCAGGGCAACCTCCGTTTTTCGGTGCCTTCGATCAACGAGCTGAATGAAGAATCCGGCATCAACCGCGAAGACCAGGTCGATGTGACGCTCAGTTTCGACGACACGTACGGCGACCATGCCGTCAGCGCCCTGGGCGGATACCAGTACCTCAACGCCCAGTACAGCGGCTTCAACGCCTTCCGCGACAATTTCCTGTTCCCCGACTATACGGTGCTTTCGGCCGGCTCTTCGGACAACATGCGCAACGGCGGTTGGGCCGGTGCGTGGTCGCTCATTTCCTACTTCGGCCGCATCAATTATGCCTTTGCCGGAAAGTACCTCGTGGAGGCCAACATCCGTTACGACGGGTCGTCGCGCTTTGCCGACGGCAACAAGTGGGGCACCTTCCCCTCGTTCTCGGCCGGCTGGCGCCTGTCGGAAGAGCCCTTCATGGCCGGCACGCGCAGCTACCTCGACGACCTGAAGGTCCGGGCTTCGTGGGGCCGCCTGGGCAACCAGCAGATCGGCAGCGACTATCCCTTCGCGCCCACCGTGTCGCTCAGTCCGCGGTACATATCGAACGACCAGGTGGTCAACGGTGCCGCCATCCTCGACCTGGCCAACACCGACATCAGCTGGGAAACCACCGAGATGACCAACGTGGGCCTCGACGTGCGGCTGCTGCGCAAGCTATCGGTCTCGTTTGATTACTACCGCAAGGAAACCCGCGGCATCCTGCTGCGGCTCAGCATCCCCAACACGATGGGCGTTACGGCGCCCTTCCAGAATGCCGGGGTGGTCGAAAACAAGGGGTGGGATCTCCAGCTCGACTATTCCGACTACACCAAGCCCTTCAAGTATGCCGCCACCGTGGCACTTTCGGACGTCCGCAACAAGGTGGTCGACCTGAAAGGCATCCAGCAGACCGGCACCATCGTCAACCGCGAGGGCCATCCGATGAATTCGCTGTACCTGCTGCGGTCGGCGGGTCTGTTGTCGCCTTCCGACTTCGATGCCAGCGGCAACTACCTGCATACGCCCACCCAGTTCGGCGTCGTGGCCCCCGGCGACATCCGGTACCTCAACACCAATGACGACGAGGTGGTCAACGCCAACGACCGTCAGGTGCTGGGCAGCACCATCCCGCGTTACACGTACAGTTTCAACCTGTATCTGGGCTACCGCAACTTCGACTTTTCGACCCTGCTGCAGGGCGTGGGCAAGGTAGACGGCTACCTCACCAGCAATGCGATCACCCCGTTCCAGCTGGGCGGTACGGCATATGAATACCAGAAAGACCGGTGGACGCCCGACAATACCGATGCCGTGTTCCCGCGTTTTGCCTTCGGCGAGAACCACAACACGCAGCATTCCGATTTCTGGATGCGCAGTGCCGCCTACCTCCGCGTGAAGAACGTGCAGCTGGGCTACACGTTGCCCGGCCCCGCGGCCCGCACCCTGGGTATCCAGCAGGCGCGCCTTTATGTATCGGGCGAGAACCTGCTCACGTTCCACGACTTCTGGGAGGGGTGGGATCCGGAGATCCCCGCCGGCAGCAGCGGCTCCTATTACCCGCAGGTTAAGACCATCAATGTAGGCATGAATCTCAAATTTTAATCCACAGGCCATGAAAAAGATTATTTTCATCACCATAGCAACGTTAACGCTGGGGTGCACCAGCGAGCTCGAAAAGTATCCGCTCGATGCGCCCTCCACCAGCACCTTCCTGAAAACCGAGGCCGAGCTCCGCGCGGCCATCGTGGGCTGTTTTACGCCCCTTACCATGCGGGTTGGCGAAAACCCGTATGCCATCGTGTTCGACATGTTTTCGGATATCGCGGCCGACCGCGACGTGACGCCGCATGCGCGGTGGGGCACGGCCACCTCCGGCATGGTGAGCACCATCTGGAACACCTTCTACACCGTCGTGGCGCGGTGCAATTTCGTGCTCGACAACGTCGGCCGGGTGAGCGGCGCTTCCGAGGCGGTGATCAACCAGTCGACCGGCGAGGCCAAGTTCCTGCGCGCCTATGCCTACTCCGTGCTGTCGTCGTTCTATGGCGACGTGCCGCTGATCACCACCACGCTGCCGCTGGAAGACGCCTACGTATCGCGCGACCCGAAAAGTGCCGTGGTCGACTTCATATTGGCGGAGCTCGAAGCGGCCGCCGACCTGCTGCCCGCCACCAATGCGCCCAACACCATGGCCATTTCGAAGGGTGCCGCCCATGCGCTCGCTTCGCGTGTGGCACTTTACGATGAGCGGTGGCCCGAGGCCATTGCGGCCGCCGAGGCCGTGATGGCGTACGAAGGCACGGAGTTCGTGCTCGACCCTGATTACGGCAGCATTACGCACCGCCGGGGTAAAACCTCGAAAGAGATCATCTGGGCCATCCAGTTCAACTACAACGACGTCATCCACGAAACGCCGGTGTCGTTCCGGTCGCGCATGGCCGCCGGCTACAGCAACCGGATGCCCGTGCAGTCGCTGATCGATTCGTACCCCTGCATAGACGGGTTGCCCATCGACGAGTCGCCGCTCTACGACCCTGGGAAGCCCTTTGAGAACCGCGACCCGCGCCTGGCCTTATCCATCGCGCTGCCGGGCAGCATTTACTACGGCTACCAGTTCGAAACCCACAAAGACAGCCTGCTGTGCTGGAACTACAACGTGTCGCCCGCCGTGCGGGTGCCCAACCTGGATGCCACCCACACGTTTGCCAGCTTCGCCGGCTACTGCTGGCGCAAGTATGCCGACCCCACCGAGCAGCACGCCGTCCGGTCGGACATCAACCCCATCATCATGCGGTATGCCGAAGTGCTGCTCAACTATGCCGAGGCCAAACTTGAGGCCGGCCAGCTGGATGCCGACGCCGTTGAGGCCATCAACAAGTTGCGCCGGCGCGTCGGCATGGCCGAAGTTCCCGAGGGCCTGAGCCCCGCGCAGTTCCGCACGGTGGTGCGTACCGAGCGCAAGGTAGAGCTGGCCGGCGAGGGTGTCCGTTATTTCGATATCCTCCGCTGGCGCATCGCCGAAGACGTGCTCCAGGGGCCCTGCTACGGCCGTATTCCCCGCGGGTTGCTGGCCACGGCGCCCGCCATCGACGAGAACGGCACACCGGATTACAGCGGGGTGCCCAATGCCGGCGAGATGCGGGTCATCCAAACGCGCAACTTTAATCCGGCGGCTAACTATCTTTGGCCCATACCCGACATTGAGCTCCAGACCAATAAAAACCTGGTGCCCAATCCCGGCTATTAATGAACCATGAAAACAACGCAATGATGATTAAGCAAGCATTCGTAACTACCTTCACCCTTTTGATGGTCGCCACCGCCTCGGCGCAGGTGACCACCGTAGCGATCGACATCCCCGACACCCCCGTAGCGATCGACCCGATGATTTACGGGCAGATGCTCGAGAATGTCAACGACAGCATGATATACGGCGGGGTCACCGACCTGTCCGGCAACGTGCGGGCGCACCTCATCCCACCCCTGCAGGAGCTGGAGATCCCCGTGATGCGGTGGCCCGGCGGCACGGTGGTGCACGAGTACCGGTGGCGCAACGGCATCGGGCCGAAGCCGTTGCGGCCCACCGACTCCACCTATGCGTGGAAAGGCATCGAAAACTACCAATTCGGCACCGACGAATTCCTGCAGTGGTGCCGGCAGATCGGCACCGAGCCCTATATCAACTTCAATATGGGCAACCACGGCCAGTACGGCGGCGCGCTCTGGGAAGCCCTCGAATGGATGGAGTATGTCAACGGCGACCCGGCTACCGGCCTGGGCAAGCTGCGCGCCCACCACGGCCATGCCGCGCCCTACAACGTGAAGTACTGGTGCATCGGCAACGAGAATTACGGCCCGTGGGGCCGGCACGGCAACGAGTCGGACACGGCCTATGCCCAGAAGCTGGCCACCTGGGCAACGGCCATCAAGGCACGCCACCCCGAGGCGCAGCTGCTGGCGGTAGGCTACACGCTGAAATGGAACCAGACCGTTTTGGAAACGACCGGGAAGGACATCGATTTCCTCACCCACCATTATTACGTCACGTCGCGCGTCAAAGACGGCGAGATCCAGCACCCGGTGCGTACGCTATTTGCGCCCGCCAAAATGGAGGCCCACCTGGATCAGCTGGGCGCCCAGCTGGCGGTGATGAACGCGCGGCTCGGCCGCACGGACAACCCCATCCGCCTCAGCATCGACGAATGGAACAACCGCCATTCCATCAATGCCGGCGATCAGTTCCGTTTCACGCGCCATTCACCCCGCCGGCAGTTTGACGTTGCCGTGGTGAGCGGGATGCTCAACGCCTTTATCCGGCAGAGCCCGCATGTGGGCATGGCCAATTACATCTTTCCGGTCAATGCCCACGGCCTGATCCGTACCGTAGGCGATACCGATGCCTACCGTACGCCCATATACCATGTCTTCAAGCAATACCGCCAGCAGATGACGGGCCACCGGTTGGCCACCACCGTGCAAGGACCTTCCATTGCCACCGCCGAAATCGAGCCGACCATCGAGGGGCACGCCGATGAAGCCACCTTCGCCGTCGAGTCGCTGCCGTATATCGATGCCGCCGCGGTGCACCACGGGGACGGCAACATCTACGTGTCGCTTGTCAACCGCTCGCCCGACACCGGCCACCGCGTGGAGGTAGCCGTGCCCAGCGGCTATGCCGGCGACACGGTCTGGATGTTGGCCCATGCGGACATCAACGCCCACAACAGCGAGGCCGACCGCACCGCCGTGGAACCCACGGTACAGCCCATCGCCGCGAAGCGGGGCAAGGTTGCGGTGCACGTCCCCGCCTGCGGGTTATATATTGTTAAACTGGTGCCTGCCCGCTAATACTGGCCCAGTTTTCGCTAGTACGCATCCGAGCGAAGCAAAGCGCGCATTTTTCAAAAAAACATGTACCTTTGCTTCGCAACGTGCGTACCATAATAGCGAACAGATTGATGAAGCGATGCCTTTTCTTGCTAGCGGGCTTATTTTTGCTCCTCACGGCTAATGCCCAGACCCCACTCCCCGATGTTTCCAAAGTACGGGTAGAGCAGCTGTCGGACCAGCAGGTGCTCCGGCTAATCACCGATGCCGAAAAACGCGGATTGAATGATGAACAGCTGATCCAGACCCTCGGCCAGCGCGGCATGGCCGCCGGCGAGCAGCAGAAACTGCGCAACCGCATCACCACGGTGCGGCAGCAACGGCTGGGCGGCACGCGGGCCAATGATATCGTTACGCCCGATGATACCGGCCGCCGGGTTACGCAACCCATCGACACCATCGCCTGGTTCGAGCAGGCACAAACGCAGGCAGCCGACACGGGCCTCCGGATTTTCGGGTCGGAGCTGTTCCGCAACACCGATATCCGCTTTGAGCCCAACCTCAATATCCCCACGCCCAAAGGCTATGTCATCGGCACGGGCGACCAGCTGCAGCTCGACCTCACCGGCGACAACGTGGCCAGTTACGAGTTGGCCGTATCGCAGGAAGGCACCGTGAACATCGAGTACGTGGGCATCGTGTCGGTCGCCGGCCTCACCATCGAAGCCGCTAGCGACAAGATCAAGGGCCAGATGGCGTCTACCTACCCGCAGTTGCGCTCCGGCCGTACACGACTATCGCTCACACTAGGCGATATCCGGAGCATTAAGGTGACGCTCA
>Ga0079224_100015334_pt1 | contig 10733 bp, 10 predicted proteins | sample Stecom2015_FD_80414 | JGI IMG/M metagenome (GOLD analysis project Ga0079224, IMG submission 80414) | Agricultural soil microbial communities from Utah to study Nitrogen management - Steer compost 2015 | ecosystem: Environmental > Terrestrial > Soil > Agricultural land | place: USA: Utah...
CCTGCCCCGCCAGGGGCAGGGTCCGGGTGCGCCGCTCAGTACGGCGCGTCGGGATGCTTGAGCTCGTGGCCGATCTGCACCGGGCGGATGCCCTCCATGACCAGTGCGTAGCTCACGTTCTCGAAGGTGCGGAACACCATGAGGTGGGCGGCGTACTCGTCCGGCAGGCGGACCCGGTCGCCACGGCCGAAGGTGTCCTCGCTGCGGTCCCACGGGCCCTGGGCGATCCGGTCCGGAACGCTGTCACCCTCGTTCCAGACCGAGAACACGGTGCCGTTGTCGACGCCGTCGCGGGCGCCCACCGACAGGGCCACCACGTCGCGCGGTCCGCCCGTGCGCAGCATGTCGGCCACCGCCAGCACGCGGGCGCGGCCGTACTCGAACTGCTGGCGCGGCGGGTGCGGGAAGAACTGCAGGTCGTAGGGCTGGGCCTCGACCGGGATCAGGCGGTCGCCGACGCGGACCTCGCGGCCGTCCTTGTCCAGCAGGAAGGTCGCGGCTTCGATGCCGCCCACCTCGCCACGGCTGACGGTGCCGGTGGCCTGGCGCATCAATTCGTAGCCCAGCAGCTCGTGGCCGTTGTCGGGCACCACGGCGTTGGTCCACATCTGCTCGAAGTCGAGGTGGCGCTTGCCACGGAAATCGAGCGTGTCGCGATGGAACAGGTCGCAGCAGGCCGTGCGGTCCAGCCGGGTATAGCGCTGGATCGGCCGGACCACCGCGTAGCGCTGGCCGGGCTCGGCATCGGCCAGCCCCTTTACGTAGGCCACCTGGCCTTCGGAACTGCGCAGCCGGTTGTCCTCCAGCCCCACCACGTACGGGAGATGCTCGAAGGCATCCACGACGCGAAGATCCTTCAGGAACGGTTCGATTTCGCCCAGCGGGACGCCGGTCACCGGGCTCGCCGCGCGTGGGCCCGGCTGCACCTGCGCGGCGGCCACGCGGTCGAGATAGGCCAGCGAGACCACGTCGCCCGGGTAGATCAGGTGGGGATTGGCGATCTGCGGGTTCGCCTGCCAGATCTCCGGCCAGAGCCAGGGACGCTCAAGGAAGCGCCCGGCAATGTCCCACAACGTGTCGCCCTTCTGGACGACGTAGGTGTCGGGGTGGTCCCCACGCAATTCGGCGGCCACCGCATAGGTGGCAATGGTCAGCAACGCTGCGGCGACAACCGCGCGGATCGGTTTCAGCATGGTGTGTACCTGGCTCCCCTTCAGGTGCGCCCGTGCGTCATAAACCGACACGGGCAGGGCACTATAGCCCAGAAAATACGCACCGTTGCAAGGTTCCAGACAGGCTTGCGCGCTAGAATGGACATCCGTCGCTTGTGTCTGTGACAGACACCCCCATTTCCCCGCCATGGCCCAGCTTCCCATCCTAGAGTTCCCGGATCCGCGCCTGCGGACCGTCGCCGCGCCGGTCGACGTCGCCCGGGTCACCACGCCGGAGTTCCAGCGGCTCCTCGACGACATGTTCGAGACCATGTACGCCGCGCCCGGCATCGGCCTGGCCGCCAGCCAGGTGGACGTCCACCAGCGCTTCATGGTGATCGACGTGTCCGAGGAGCACGACCAGCCGCTGGTGTTCATCAACCCGGAGATCACCGAGCGCTCCGGCGAGCAGGTCTGCCAGGAGGGCTGTCTCTCGGTCCCGGGCATCTTCGCGGACGTGACGCGCTCCGCCGGGATCACGGTCAGGGCGGTGGGGCGTGACGGGCAGCCCTTCGAGATGCAGGCGGAGGGCCTGCTGGCGGTCTGCATCCAGCACGAGATGGATCACCTGCTGGGCAAGCTGTTCGTCGACTACCTTTCGCCGCTCAAGCGCGAGATGGTGCGCAAGAAGCTGGCCAAGGCCCGCCGCAAGGCGGCGTAGGGCCAGCCTTGAGGATCGTATTCGCCGGTACGCCGGAGTTCGCCGTCCCGTCGCTGCGCGCGGCGGCCACGCGTGCAGAGATCGTCGCCGTCTACACCCAGCCCGACCGGCCTGCGGGGCGCGGACGCGGGCTGCTCGCCTCGCCGGTCAAGCAGGCGGCGCAGGAGATGGGCGTGGAGGTGCGCCAGCCAGCGAACTTCCGCGAGCCGGGTGCCCTCGAGGCGCTGCGCGCGCTGGAGCCGGACCTGATGGTGGTGGTTGCCTACGGCCTGATCCTGCCGCAGGCGGTGCTCGACATCCCGGCGGAAGGCTGCTGGAACGTGCACGCCTCCCTGTTGCCGCGCTGGCGCGGTGCGGCTCCGATCCAGCGGGCGATCCAGGCCGGCGATGCGGAGACCGGCGTCTGCCTGATGCGGATGGAGCGGGGGCTGGACACCGGGCCGGTGCTGCTGGAACAACGCACTGCGATCGGCCCGGCGGAGACCGGTGGGCAATTGCACGACCGGCTGGCCGAGATGGGCGCCTGGGTCCTGGCCGACGGCCTCGGGCTCCTGCGCGCCGGCATGTCGCCCGTGCCGCGGCCCCAGCCGGAGGAGGGCGTGACCTACGCCCACAAGCTCGACAAGGCCGAGGCGAAGCTGGACTGGTCGCGACCGGCCGGCGAGCTGGCCAACACGGTACGTGCGTTCAACCCCTGGCCGGTTGCCGAGGCACTGCTGGCCGGGGAACGGGCGCGGATCCACGCCGCAACGGCGCTGGAGCAGGAGCACGATGCCGAGCCCGGGACGGTGCTGGCGGCCGGCCGGGACGGCATCGACATCGCCTGCGGCCGCGGTGTGTTGCGCCTCGGCGTGCTGCAGCGCGATGGGGGCCGTGCGCTCACGGCGGCCGACTACCTCAACGGTCGGCCCGGCCTGGCCCCGCCCCGTTGAAGGTGCCCCCCGGAACCGCGACCCGCGTGGCGGCCGCCCGCGCACTCGACGCGGTGCTGCACCACGGGCGTTCACTGAAGGCCGAGCTCGCGGGGGCATTGCCCGCACTGGCCGACCCGCGCGACCGTGCACTGGTGGAGGCGATCTGCCTGGCCGCGCTCCGCCAGCTGCCGCGCTATGACGCGGCGCTCGCGGCCTGGCTGCCGCGCCCGCTGGCACGCAAGGACCGGCCTCTGCGCGCCTTGCTGATCGCCGGGTTCGCCCAGCTCGACCCGCTCCGCTTGCCGCCGCACGCCGCCGTGGCCTCCACCGTCGAGGCGGCGCGGGCGCTCGGCCGGACGCACCAGGCCAAGCTGGTCAACGCCCTGTTGCGGCGTGCCCAGCGCGAGGGACTGCCGTCGCCGGCCCCGGGTACCGGATGGCCGGACTGGCTGCTGCTCCGGCTTCGCCAGGACTGGCCGCGGCACTGGAAGCAGGTCCTGGCGGCCAGTTCCGGGGTGCCGCCGATGTGGCTGCGGGTCAACGCCGGCCTGGTGGACCGGAGTGACTATCTTGCGCGGCTGGAGCATGCCGGCATCCGGGCGGTAGCCGATCCGCTGTTGCCGGACGCGCTGCGCCTGGACCAGCCGGTGCCGGTGGCTGCCCTGCCGGGCTTCGACGAAGGCCTGGTGTCGGTCCAGGACGGAAGCGCGCAGCAGGTGGCCGAGGCCATGGCAGCGCGCCCGGGCCCGCGGGTGCTTGATGCCTGTGCCGCTCCGGGCGGCAAGGCCGCCCACCTGCTCGAGCGCGATCCGTCGCTGCAACTGCTCGCGCTGGACGCGGACGGGCTGCGGCTGGAGCGGGTCGGCGAGAACCTCGCCCGCCTGCGGCTGCAGGGCAGGGCCGGATTGCGGCGCGCCGACGCGACCGACACCACCGCATGGTGGGACGGCCAGCCGTTCGACGCGGTGTTGCTGGATGCGCCGTGCTCGGCCACCGGGGTGATCCGCCGCCATCCCGACGTGCTGTTGCATCGCCGGGCCGCCGACCTGGAGGCCCTGGTCGCACTGCAGGCCAGGTTGCTCGATGCGCTGTGGCCCACGGTGGCGCCCGGCGGCATGCTGCTCTACGCAACCTGCTCGATCCTGGCGGTGGAAAACAGTGGCCAGCTGGATTCGTTCCTGGCTCGCACCCCGGGCGCCGTGGCCGAGCCACTGCCGGTGCAGTTCGGGCATGAGTCCGGCGTGGGCCGGCAAAGGCTCCCGGGCGAGCAGGGGATGGACGGCTTCTATTACGCGCGACTGCGCAAGCGGCCCTGAGCGGGTCAGCCGGCGGACCGGTCGCGGGGCTGTTCCAGTCCGTTCTGCAGCAGCCACAGGCGGATGGTCTTCTGCCGTGCGGTCCAGGCGGTCACATACGCATAGACCAGGCCGGGCCAGCCATCCAGGAACCCGCCCCGCAGCACGTAGCCCCGGAAGAACCGCCATGCCGGGCCCAGCAGCAGCTTGGCCAGGCTGGCCCGCTTGCCGCGTGAGTGGGCGTGCTCGGCCATCATCTGCGAGTACTGCATACCCTTGGCGAGCTGGTGGTCGAAGGAGCGGAACGGGCGGTGCAACAGGTCCCCGGACAGGGTGACCACCTCCCCGTCGACGCTTGCCGTTTCATGGATCTCGCGCTCGCCCCGCCAGCCGCCGCGGCGGCGGTCGAACAGTCGCAGCTTACGGTCCGGGTAGGCATTGCCATGGCGCAGGTAGCGGCCGAAGTACTCCGAGCTGCGGGAGAACCGGTACCCGGCGGCGCCGGCAAAGCCCCGGGCCTGCTCGGCCGCGATGGCGGTGGCGAGTTCCGGACCAAGTGACTCGTCCGCGTCCAGGCTGAGGATCCAGTCATGGCGTGCCTGGTCGACCGCGTACTGCTTCTGGCTGCGGAAGCCATCGAACGGGCGTACCAGGACACGCGCGCCGGCGGCCTCGGCCAGCTCGCGGGTCGCGTCGGTGGAGCCGGAGTCGACCACCAGGATCTCATCGCAGAACGCCAGCGAGGCCAGGCACTCGCCGATCCGGTCGGCCTCGTTGTAGGTGATCACCGTGGCCGAGATCTTCGGCCGCTGGACGTGTTCCATGGGCGTACATGCGGTGGGCAGGTGCGACAGGGTACCCTTGCCGCCCCCGCCCCGGACACCAAGGCCGTGCCCCAGTCCCCCGTTGCCAGCGTCGTGTTCACCACCTACAACCAGCCCGACTGGCTGGAAAAGGTATTGGTGGGATTCGGTACCCAGGACCGCACCGACTTCGAGGTACTGGTGGCCGATGACGGCAGCCGGGACGAAACCCGCCAGCGGATCGAGGCGGTGGCCGCGACGCTGCCGGTCAACGTCCGGCACCTGTGGCAACCGGACGATGGCTTCCGCAAGTGCGAGGCGATGAACATGGCGATCGGCGCCGCGGCCTCGGACTACCTGATCTTCACCGACGGTGACTGCATACCGCGGGCCGATTTCGTATCCACCCACCTGCGCCTGCGCGAGCCGGGCCGGTTCCTGTCCGGCGGCTACCACAAGCTGCCGATGGAGACGAGCCTGGCGATCGGCAACGACGACATCCGCAGCCAGCGCTGCTTTGATGCGGCGTGGCTCGCCGAGCGCGGGATGCCCGCTTCCTACCGCAACATCAAGCTCACCGCCGGTCCCGGCCTGCGCAAGGTGCTTGATGCGCTCAGCCCGGCCCGGGCCAGCTGGAACGGGCACAACGCCTCCGGCTGGAAGGCCGACATGCTGGCGATCAACGGCTTCGACGAGCGCATGCGCTACGGTGGCCAGGACCGGGAGTTCGGCGAGCGGCTGGAGAATGCCGGCGTACGCGGCAAGCGCATCCGCTATCGCGCCATCGTCGTGCACCTGGACCACAAGCGCAGCTACGCCACCCCGGAGAGCATCGAGTTCAACCGCAGCCTGCGCGCGCAGACGCGGGCCAGCCGGCGCAGCTGGACCGAGCACGGCATCGTCAAGGGCCCGGCTCCAGGCGCCGGCCCGGCCTGACCGCTACCAGCGCAGCGGACGCTGTGCGAGCTCGGCGGCCAGTGTCCGCTGCAGCCGCAGCGCCCGCCGCAAGGGCAGGAAGGCGATCGCCAGCGGCACTTTGAGGCCACGTGCGCCGGCGGTGTCGAGCAGCAGCGTTGCCGTGCCGCAGCGACGGTCGACCAGGTTGCGGCTGAGCCTCATGGCCTGCAGCTTGTCCAGTTCCGCCCAGTGCCAGTTCCGGCTCCACCAGCCGGTCCGAAGGGCCACCAGCCGGCCATTGAAGGCCCATCCCCGGCGCGCGGCCTGGCGTCGTGCGGAGAACGCCGCCCATGGCAACCATGCCAGCGCCAGCAATCCGGTGGCACCGAAGCGCCAGCAGAGCACGGCGGTGACCACGGCGGTCACCGGCACGGAAGGCCAGAACAGGCGCCACCAGGTCGCCGGACGGAAGGGCTTCCATTCCAGGCTGTTCCACCCCGCCTCCGGCAGCAAATGGGCGATCAGCCCGTCGCATTGCTCCGGGGTGCCGACCGGCGCGAGTTCCCGCAGTACCCGCGCCTGCTCCTGTCCGCCGCCGGTCGCGATGTCGACCTCCAGGCTGCGTCGCCGTAGCACGCGGTGTACCAGCCCCTCATGCATCCGCCAGGCCTGGATCCGCCGGCGCGGAGCACTGGTGCGCCAGCGCGCGAGCAGTCCGCGCTCCACGGTCAGTCGGCGGCCGTGCTCGGCGAGGGTGAACCCGTAGTACTGCTGCACCGCGAGCACCACCGACAGCAGCCGCACCCCGGCCAGCGCGACCAGCAGCAGCATGCCGCCGGCGGCGAGCCATTGGGCCGTGCCGAAGCCCCCGGTGTCGACCCACCCGAACAGCCATTTGAAGAGGGTCTCGAACACGACCGTGGCGCTTCCCCCGAGCTGGCCCACCGCCGCGAACGCGGCTGCCACCAGCACCATTCCCCGGTTCGAAATGACACCCAGCCGCACCACCTCGGCGGGGGGCAGCTGGTGCAGCACCGTCCCGCCGTCCGCGATCGACCCGGCCCGGCCCGGAGCCGGGCCCGGCTGGCCGGCGGCCGGGCCGGTGCCGCGGTGGCGGATCAGGTCCTCCAGTGCCATTGCCTGGTCCAGGCGCAGCACCCGCATCTCGGCCTCGGGCTTGTTGCCACCGGCCGACTCCAGCCGCACCGCTGCCACGTCGAACAGCCGGTGCAGCAGGGTCTGGTCGATCGCCACGTTGTGGATGCGTCCGTATGGCACGACGCGCACGTTGCGCGACAGCAGGCCGGTACGCACGACCAGGTGCTCGTCGCCGACCTGGTAGCGGAAGGTGAAGTAGCGCCACAACGAGGCGATCACGAGTGCCCCGACGCCGATCAAGGGCCACAGCTCATTGCGGTCGCCCCCGCCGAACATCACCAGCGCCAGCAACGGCAGCAGGAACTGCCTCAGCTGCGCGATCAGTTCGAACAGCCAGGACATCGGGTGGAGGCGGCGACTCGGCTCCGAGCCGTCGACGGTCGGCTCAACCGGATTGGTCATCGTCCTCGATCCGTCGTGACAGCTGGCCGCGCAGGTGCTCGGCGTCGGCAACGTCCATGTGCGGGATGGTGACCGAGCTGTTCGCCGTGCCGGCGGTGTGCACCACCAGCGTCGCCAGGCCGCGCCGGCGCTGGATCGGACCGCGCTGTATGTCCAGGTGTTGGACCCGGGTGGTCGGCACCCGGGTCTCGCGCCACCACAGGTGGCCCCGGCGCACCGCCAGCCCGTGGCGGTCCAGCCGCCAGAAGGTGCACCGGTACTGGCGTCCGGCGAGCCAGGCACCCCAGCCGCCCAGCAGCAACGCACCGGTGGCCGCAGCCTGCACGGTCGCCAGCAGGGTCGAAGCCGCGTCCAGCAGCGTTGCCGCGAGCAACCCGGCCAGGCCGCCGGCAACCAGCCCCGCCAGGCCCAGCGAGAGGCCGGTGTCGAGCAGGAACAGCAGCCGGGCCGAACCGGGCAGCGGGCACCAGCCGATGTCGCCAGCCCAGCGCGGCGCCGTTGCCGCAGGCGGGGCGTCGGTGCTTCCACCCGCCACTACAGGAGGCGGCGAACCGGGATCGTCAGCCATCAGCGGTAGCACTCCGGCCAATAGGGGTTGTCCTCGCCGCGGCCGGATGGCCGCAGCGAGTAACGCTTGTAGGTCCATTGATACTGCGCCGGATCACGGCGGGCGATCAGCTCGACCTCGGCGTTCAGCGCGGCGACCCCACGCTGCGGGTCGGGATCGGCCACTGCCCGGTCGGCGGGACGGATGTGCAATGCAAAGCGGGGAGCGCCGCCGGGGCCGGATCCGGGCAAGCGCTCGCACCAGGCCATCAACACCGTTGCGCCGCTGCGCTGGGCCAGGCGTCCGAGCAGGGTCATGGTCAGTGCCGGCACCCCGAAGAAGGGCGCGAACTCCCCTTCCCCGGCGCGCGGTTGCTGGTCGGGCAGGATGCCGACCACCCCACCCGTGCCCAGGCAGCGCAGCAGTTGCCGGACTCCCGCGGCCTCGGCACGGACCTGGGTGACGCGGTCGGCATCGGCGCGGACCCGTTGCAGGAACGCATCCATTACCGGGGACGTCGGCGGGGCGTACAGGATCGACAGCGGGGTGCGTGCGGCCAGCCACTGGTTGAGCAGCTCCCAGTTGCCGAAATGCGGCGCGGCGATGATCACGCCCTTCCGGTCGGCGATCGCCCGGTCAAGATGCGCCGCTCCGTGCACCTCCACCAGCAGTCGCTCCAGGTTGTCGCGGGCGGGGCGGCTCCAGAGCCGCAGCGTCTCCAGCGCCTGGCGTGCGGTGGCATGCAGGACATCGTGCTGCAGCCGTTCCCGTTCCTGCTCGTCCAGCCCCGGGAATGCCAGCCGCAGGTTGCATGCGGTCACGCGCGATTCGCGCCTGCCGGCAGCCAGGTTGCGGCGCGCAAACCAGTCGGCGGTCCGCCACAGCCAGGGCCAGGGCAGCCGGCCGACCAGGGCGACGCACAGATACAGCACGGAAGCAATGAAGCGGCTCATCGCAGGCAGTGTATCCAGCGCGTTAAGCTGCGCGGATGCTGGCACTTATCCAACGGGTGGAGAGGGCGTCCGTCACCGTCGAGGGCGAACGGGTCGGCCATATCGACGGCGGTTTGCTCGCGCTGGTCGGCATCGAGCCCGACGACGGCGACGAGCAGGTGGGGAGGATGGCGAGGCGGCTGCTCGGGTACCGCGTGTTCGCCGACGAGGCCGGCCGGATGAACCGGGCGCTCTCCGACACCCTCGGGGGCTTGCTGCTGGTGAGCCAGTTCACCCTCGCGGCCGATACCTCGCGCGGAATGCGTGCAGGTTTCAGTACCGCCGCGACGCCCGGGCAGGCTGAACCGCTGTTCAACCGTCTGGTCGAAACCTGCCGTGGCCTGCACCCCGGAAGGGTGGAAACCGGACGTTTTGGTGCCCATATGATGGTGGACCTGGTCAATGACGGCCCGGTGACCTTCCTGCTGCGGGCCTGAACGGCGCGCGGCATTGCGAGTGGTCCCGGGCTCCCCCACAGTGAGCCGTCCCGGCCGCTGGTATAATGGACCGTTTCTCCCCACCCCCACTTCATGGTAGCGCAGCCCTATGGCCAATGAACGTCAGGCCCCCCAGTCCGACATCAAGCAGCTGATCAGCAAGGGCCTGGAACAGGGCTACCTGACCTATGCCGAGGTCAACGATCACCTCCCGGACGACATGGTCGACGCGGAGCAGATCGAAGACGTGATCGCAATGATCAACGGCATGGGGATCGAGGTCCACGAAGTGGCCCCCGATGCGGACTCCCTGTCGCTGGGCGACAGCAGCTCGAGCGGCAACGAGGTCGACGAGGCCACCGCCGAGGAAGCCGCCGCCGCCCTGACCGGCCTTGACGCCGAGGGTGGCCGCACCACCGACCCGGTGCGCATGTACATGCGCGAGATGGGCACGGTCGAGCTGCTGACCCGCGAGGGCGAGATCGCCATCGCCAAGCGCATAGAGGAGGGCCTGAACCAGGTCCAGGCCTCGATGGCGCTGTTCCCCGGCACGATCGAGCTGATCCTGCAGGACTGGGAGCTGCACAAGGCCGGCAAGAAGCGCCTGCCCGAGCTGCTGGTCGGCTTCCTCGACCAGCTCGAGGATCCGACCGTGGCCGCCTCCCCGGTGACCCTGGTCGAGGAGAAGGACGAGAAGCCGGTCAAGGACGAGGTCGACGAAGAAGCCGACGAGGACGCCGACGACGAGGAAGAGGACGACACCACCACGGCCGAGGAGGCGCCGTCGGGCCCGGATCCGGCCGAGGTGGAGCACCGCTTCGAGGCGCTGGTCGACCTGCTGGCCAAGTTCGACAAGGCCCACGCCAAGCATGGTCCGTCGCACAAGACCACGGTCAAGCTGCGCCAGGACATGGCGGACATCTTCGTCACCCTCAAGCTGCCGCTGCCGCTGACCGACGTGCTGGTGCAGAACCTGCGCGACACGCTCAACGACATCAAGTGCCATGAGCGCCGCATCCTCGAGCTGGCCACCCGCGTGGCGAAGATGCCGCGGCGCGACTTCATCCGGGCCTGGGAAGGCAACCAGGAAAACCTGGGCTGGGTCGACGAGATGGTCAAGCGCAAGCAGAAGTGGTCCTCGGCCCTGCGCGACGTGAAGGACCAGATCGTCGCCGAGCAGCAGGCGATCCTGGACATCGAGAAGAACATGCGCATCACCATGGCCGACCTGCGCGAGATCAGCCGCACGATGGCCTATGGCGAGGCGAAGGCGCGCAAGGCCAAGCGCGAGATGGTCGAGGCCAACCTGCGCCTGGTGATCTCCATCGCCAAGAAGTACACCAACCGCGGGCTGCAGTTCCTGGACCTGATCCAGGAGGGCAACATCGGCCTGATGAAGGCGGTGGACAAGTTCGA
>Ga0079224_100015337_pt1 | contig 10733 bp, 15 predicted proteins | sample Stecom2015_FD_80414 | JGI IMG/M metagenome (GOLD analysis project Ga0079224, IMG submission 80414) | Agricultural soil microbial communities from Utah to study Nitrogen management - Steer compost 2015 | ecosystem: Environmental > Terrestrial > Soil > Agricultural land | place: USA: Utah...
CGGATGGTCAGGATCTCCTTGGCACCCGTGTTGTCGGCGACTCGCAGTCGCGACTCCTGCTGGATCACGTCAACTCCTGTATGTCGCGCCGGTTCTCGGGATCACGCCCCGAGCCTGGCGGAACGAATGGGGCTGTTGCCGCCCCCTGATTACTTGGCCTTCTCGCGGATCTCGACCAGCCGGTACCGCTTGGTCGCCGACAGCGGCCGGGTCTCCATCACGATGACGCGGTCGCCCACGCCGGCCGTGTTCTGCTCGTCGTGCGCCTTGACCTTCTTGGTCGAGCGCATGACCTTGCCGTAAAGCGGGTGCTTCTTGCGGTCCTCGAGCTCCACGACAATCGTCTTGTCCATCTTGTCGGAGACCACCAGGCCCTCACGGACCTTCCGGTAGTTCCGACCGGAGTCAGCCTTCTGCACCGGCTCGCTCATGCGGCACCTTCACTCTCGTCAGTCTCGTCAGGCGCGATCGAGAGGCCGAGCTCGCGCTCGCGCATCACGGTGTAGATGCGCGCGATGTCCGCGCGGACCGTACGGAGCCTGCGGTTGTTGTCGAGCTGGCCGGTAGCCATCTGGAATCGGAGGTTGAACAGCTCCTCCTTGGATTCCTTCAGCCGAAGCACGAGCTCTTCCGCAGTAAGCTCACGCAGCTCCGACGCAGCAACTCCTGCTGCCGCCATCAGAACTCACCACCTTCACGGGTCACGATCCTGCACTTCATCGGCAGCTTGTGGATCGCGCGGCGCATGGCCTCGCGGGCCACGGCCTCGTTCGGAAAGCTCATCTCGAACATCACGCGGCCCGGCTTGACGTTGGCCACCCACCACTCGGGCGAACCCTTACCGGAACCCATGCGGGTTTCGGCCGGCTTCTTCGTGAGCGGGCGGTCCGGGAAGATGTTGATCCAGATCTTCCCGCCACGCTTGATGTGGCGCGTCATGGCGATACGAGCGGACTCGATCTGCCGGTTCGTCACGTAGGCGTGCTCGAGCGCCTGGATGCCGTACTCACCGAAGGTGACCTTCGTGCCGCCCTTGGCGTCACCCTTGCGCTTCGGTGCGTGCTGCTTACGGTGCTTGACCTTGCGTGGGATGAGCACGCCTCAGCCCTCCGTCTTCTCTGCTGCGTCCGTCGAAGCGACCTCGGGGCCGCTTGCGGACGCGACGTCTGTGTCGGCCTTGGCGGCACGGCCGGCCTCGGTCGACGTCGGCGTGGTGCCCGAGGCACCGCTGCGACGCCGCTGCGGGCGCTCACGGCGCGGCGCGCGCTCGGCCGCGGCTGCGGCGTCCCGCTCAGCCTTGGCCTTGAGGCCGCCGACGAGCTCGCCCTTGTAGATCCACACCTTCACGCCGATGCGGCCGAACGTCGTCTTGGCCTCGAAGAAGCCGTAGTCGATGTCGGCACGCAGCGTGTGCAGCGGGACCCGGCCGTCGCGGTAGTGCTCGGAACGGGACATCTCGGCGCCGCCGAGACGACCGCTGCACTGCACGCGGATGCCCTTGACCTGCGGCGACCGCATCGACGTCTGGATCGCCTTGCGCATGGCACGGCGGAACGCGACACGGTTGGACAGCTGCTCGGCGATGCCCTGCGCGACGAGCTGGGCGTCGGCCTCGGAGTTCTTGACCTCGAGGATGTTCAGCTGCACCTGCTTGCCGGTCAGCTTCTCCAGCGCACCACGGATGCGGTCGGCCTCGGCACCACGACGTCCGATGACGATGCCCGGACGGGCGGTGTGGATGTCGACGCGAACCCGGTCACGGGTGCGCTCGATCTCCACCTTGGAGATGCCGGCCCGCTCCATGCCCGTGGACAGGAGCTTGCGGATCTTCACGTCCTCGGCGACGTAGTCCTTGTACTGCTTGTCGGCGTACCAGCGGGACTTCCAGTCCGTGGTGATCCCGAGCCGGAAGCCGTGCGGGTTGATTTTCTGGCCCACTACCGGCCACCTGCCTTCTTGCTCTTCTTCGCCTCAGGACGGGACTCGACCTCGACGGTGATGTGGCTCGTGCGCTTCCGGATCCGGTAGGCCCGGCCCTGGGCGCGCGGCTGAATCCGCTTGAGCGTCGGCCCCTCGTCGGCGTAGGCGTTCTTGACCCAGAGCGTGTCGGGGTCGAGGTCCAGGTTGTTCTCGGCGTTCGCCATGGCGCTGGCGAGCACCTTCGACAGCTGGTACGCCGCGGCCTGCGGGGAGTACTTCAGCGTCGTCAGAGCCTCGTTGGCGTTCTGACCCTTGATCAGCTCGATCACCCGGCGCACCTTGGTCGGCGAGTCCCGGACGAAGCGAGCCCGAGCGAAAGCCGTCGGCAGGGTGTCCTGCTCGGCTACCGCGTCGTTACGCGCGTTCATCGTTACTTCCTTCTCTTAAGGTGCGCTGCTTCAGCGGCGACGAGACTTGCGGTCGTCCTTGACGTGGCCCTTGAAGGTCCGCGTCGGGGCGAACTCGCCCAGCTTGTGACCGACCATGGCCTCGGTGACGAACACCGGGACGTGCTTGCGGCCGTCGTGCACCGCGATGGTGTGACCGAGCATGTCCGGGATGATCGTGGACCTACGGGACCAGGTCTTGATCACGGTCTTCTTACCCGACTCGTTGAGCGCGTCCACCTTCTTGAGCAGGTGGTCGTCCACGAACGGGCCCTTTTTCAGGCTGCGCGGCATGTTCTTCTACCTCCCTGCTCAGCGCTTCTTGCCGGTGCGCCGGCGGCGGACGATCATCTTGTCGCTTTCCTTGCGACGGCGGGTGCGGCCTTCCGGCTTACCGTTCGGGTTCACCGGGTGACGGCCACCGGAGGTGCGGCCCTCACCACCACCGTGCGGGTGGTCGATCGGGTTCATCACGACACCACGGACGGTCGGACGCTTGCCGCGCCAGCGGTTACGCCCTGCCTTACCCCAGTTGATGTTGGAGTGTTCCGAGTTGCCGACCTCGCCGACCGTGGCGCGGTTGCGCACGTCCACGTTGCGGATCTCGCCCGAGGGCATCCGCAGCTGGGCGTACGGGCCGTCCTTGGCGACGAGCTGCACGCGGGCGCCGGCCGAGCGGGCGATCTTCGCGCCACCGCCGGGGCGGAGCTCGATCGCGTGGATCACGGTGCCGACCGGGATGTTGCGCAGCGGCAGGTTGTTACCCGGCTTGATGTCGGCGCTCGGGCCGTTCTCCACCGTGTGGCCCTGCTTCAGCTTGTCCGGCGCGATGATGTAGCGCTTCTCGCCGTCCGCGTAGTGCAGGAGCGCGATGCGAGCCGTCCGGTTGGGGTCGTACTCGATGTGCGCGACCTTGGCGGGGATGCCGTCCTTGTCGTTGCGCCGGAAGTCGATGATCCGGTAGGCGCGCTTGTGGCCACCACCCTTGTGGCGGGTGGTGATCTTGCCACCGGAGTTGCGACCACCGGTCTTGTTGACCGGCTTGACGAGCGACTTCTCCGGCGTCGACCGGGTGATCTCGGAGAAGTCAGCCACGCTCGAGCCGCGACGGCCCGGGGTGGTCGGCTTGTACTTACGGATGCCCATGTCTTCTCAGTCCCTTACGCGCCTGCGCCGAAGATCTCGATCGGCTTGCTCTCGGGCGACAGCGTGACGATCGCGCGCTTGGTGTCCTTGCGCTTACCGAAGCCGTACCGGGTGCGCTTGCGCTTGCCGGAACGGTTGATCGTGTTCACGTTGATGACCTTGACGCCGAAGACCTGCTCGACCGCGATCTTGATCTGGGTCTTGTTGGCGTCGGGACGGACCACGAAGGTGTACTGCTGGTCCTCGAGCAGTCCGTAGGACTTCTCGGAGATCACCGGCGCGATGAGGATGTCACGCGGGTCGGGGATGGCCACCGAGCTCACTGCTGGTCACTCCCTTCCGAGACCTCGCCGGAGGTCGCCGAAGCCTTCACGCCCTTGCCCTTGGCCGGGCCGGCGAGGAAGGCGTCGAGCGCCGCCTTGGTGAAGACCACGTCGTCGTTGACCAGCACGTCGTAGGTGTTGAGCTGGTCCGCCGTGATCAGGTGGACGTTCTGGAGGTTGCGGGCCGACAGCCACTGCAGTTCCTCGTCGCGCGTGAGCACCACGAGCACCCGCTTGCCGCTGGTCAGCGCAGCCAGGGTCTTCTTCGCCTCCTTGGTGGAGGGCTTCTCGCCCTCGACCAGCGAGGTGACGACGTGCACCTGGTCGTTGCGCGCCCGGTCGGACAGGGCACCGCGCAGGGCGGCGACCTTCATCTTCTTCGGGGTGCGCTGCGAGTAGTCGCGCGGCGTCGGGCCGTGGACCGTGCCACCGCCGGTGAACTGCGGGGCGCGGATCGAGCCCTGACGGGCGCGGCCGGTGCCCTTCTGGCGGTACGGCTTGGCGCCACCGCCGCGGACCTCGCCACGGGTCTTCGTGTCGTGCGTGCCCTGACGGGCAGCGGCCAGCTGAGCCACCACGACCTGGTGCATCAGCGGGATGTTCGCCTGGACGTCGAAGATCTCCGCGGGCAGCTCCACCGAGCCGTCGGCCTTACCGGCCGGGGTCTTCACCTCGATCGTCGCGGTCATGCGGTCACACCACCCTTCGCGGCGCTACGGACGAAGAGAAGGCCGCCCTTCGGGCCGGGAACCGCGCCCTTGATGAGCAGCAGGCCGTCCTCACCGCGCACCTGGTGGACCTTGAGACCCTGCGTGGTGACGCGGTTGTTGCCCATCCGGCCGGACATGCGCACGCCCTTGAACACGCGGCCCGGGGTGGCGCAGCCGCCGATCGAGCCCGGGGTGCGGTGGTTGGCCTGGTTACCGTGGCTGGCGCCCTGGCCCTTGAAGCCGTGACGCTTCATCGTGCCGGCGAAGCCCTTGCCCTTCGTGGTGCCGGTGACGTCGACCAGCGCGCCGTCGCTGAACACCTCGGCGGTCAGTTCCTGACCGACCTCGTAGGTGTCGGCGTCGGACGTGCGCAGCTCGGCGACGTGGCGCCGCGGCGTCACGCCGGCCTTGTCGAAGTGACCGGTCTCGGGCTTGTTGACCTTGCGCGGGTCGATGGCGCCGTAGGCCAGCTGCACGGCCGAGTAGCCGTCCTTCTCCTGATTGCGCACCTGGGTCACGACATTCGGACCGGTCTGCACGACGGTCACCGGGATGACCCGGTTGTTCTCGTCGAAGACCTGCGTCATGCCGAGCTTCGTGCCCAGAATGCCCTTCACTTGCCTGTCAGACATGAGTCTCTTATCTCCGCCGCTCGCCCAACGCTTACTGGATGTTCACGTCGACACTGGCCGGCAGGTCGATGCGCATGAGCGCGTCGACCGTCTTCGGCGTCGGGTCCACGATGTCGATCAGCCGCTTGTGCGTACGCATCTCGAAGTGCTCGCGCGAGTCCTTGTACTTGTGCGGCGAGCGGATGACGCAGTAAACGTTCTTCTCAGTGGGCAGCGGCACCGGTCCCACCACGGAGGCGCCGGTGCGCGTGACCGTCTCGACGATCTTGCGCGCACTCGAGTCGATCGCCTCGTGGTCGTAGGCCTTGAGCCGGATGCGGATCTTCTGTCCCGCCATGGTGGCAGCTCGTTCCTTCGTCTCGTGCCGCTTGTGTCCACCGGTGACAAGCCCGTGAGCCGGTCTTGCTCCGGTTTCTGCACGTCAACGGTCCGGCCTCCGGTCCACGCGGTCGGGCGTGTCGCCCTTGCTGCGCAGACCGATCCCGCAGGATCATTGTCGTGCCCTAGGTCTTCGTTCTCCGAAGTGATCACTACCGGGATCCGGTAGGCGGATCACTCCCGACTCACCACGGACGTTCGCCGTCGTGAGCCCAGGACGCTCGCGCCGGGGCGGCCGATTCCGATCTTTTCCAGAATCGGCCGCCCCGCGTCGAGCAACCTAAATAGGATGCCACACCGAAATATGGCACCCGCACCCGGGGGTGCGAATTACTTGATGATCTTGGTGACCTGGCCGGCGCCGACGGTACGGCCACCCTCACGGATGGCGAACCGCAGACCCTCGTCCATGGCGATCGGCTGAATCAGCTGCACCGAGATCTCGGTGTTGTCGCCCGGCATGACCATCTCGGTGCCCTCGGGGAGGGTCACGACGCCGGTCACGTCGGTCGTCCGGAAGTAGAACTGCGGACGGTAGGTGTTGAAGAACGGCGTGTGACGGCCACCCTCGTCCTTGGACAGGATGTAGACCGAGCCCTCGAACTCCGTGTGCGGAGTCGTGGTGCCGGGCTTGACGATGACCTGGCCACGCTCGACGTCCTCGCGCTTGATACCGCGGAGCAGCAGCGCCGCGTTGTCACCGGCCTGGCCGGCGTCGAGGAGCTTGTTGAACATCTCGATCGAGGTCACCGTGGTCTTGGTGGCCTTCTCGCGGATGCCGACGATCTCGACGTCCTCGTTGAGCTTGATCTCGCCACGCTCGATACGGCCGGTGACGACCGTGCCGCGGCCGGTGATCGTGAAGACGTCCTCGACCGGCATGAGGAACGGCTGGTCGACGGCACGCTCCGGGTCCGGGATGTTGTCATCGACGGCGTTCATCAGCTCGATGACGGCGTCGGACCACTTCTCGTCGCCCTCGAGGGCCTTCAGGCCCGAGACCTTCACGACCGGGGCGTCGTCGCCCGGGAACTCCTGCTCGGAGAGAAGCTCACGGACCTCCATCTCGACGAGCTCGAGGATCTCCTCGTCGTCGACCATGTCGGCCTTGTTCAGCGCCACGACGATGTACGGCACGCCGACCTGACGGGCGAGCAGCACGTGCTCACGCGTCTGCGGCATCGGGCCGTCGGTGGCCGCGACCACGAGGATCGCACCGTCCATCTGGGCCGCACCCGTGATCATGTTCTTCACGTAGTCGGCGTGACCCGGGGCGTCGACGTGCGCGTAGTGACGCTTCTCGGTCTCGTACTCGACGTGCGAGATGTTGATCGTGATGCCGCGCTGCTTCTCTTCCGGCGCGTTGTCGATCTGGTCGAACGCGCGCGACTGGTTGAGCTCCGGGTAGCGCTCGTGCAGCACCTTGGTGATCGCCGCGGTCAGCGTCGTCTTGCCGTGGTCAACGTGACCGATGGTGCCGATGTTGACGTGCGGCTTGCTCCGCTCGAACTTCGCCTTCGCCACTGGAATGTCCTCCTGGACTGTACTTGCTCGCTCCCGGCGTGGCTGCGCCGATCGCGACTCGATCTGGTCGGTTGTGCGGACCTTAGGGGAGGCCCCTTTTCCGCCCGCTTTGGGTGCTGGTGGGAGTTACTCCCCTGTCGCCTTGGCGATGATCTCCTTCGCGACGTTCGACGGAACCTCGGCGTAGGAGTCAAAGACCATCGTGTAGTTGGCACGACCCTGGGTCTTCGACCGCAGGTCGCCCACGTACCCGAACATCTCCGACAGCGGCACGAGCGCCTTGACGACACGCGTGCCAGACCGCTCCTCCATGGCCTGGACCTGGCCACGGCGGGAGTTCAAGTCACCGATGACTTCACCCATGTAGTCCTCGGGTGTGGTGACCTCGACGGCCATCATCGGTTCCAGCAGTACCGGGTTCGCCTGCCGCGCGGCGTCCTTGAGCGCCACGGAGCCGGCGACCTTGAAGGCCATCTCCGAAGAGTCGACCTCGTGGTACGCACCGTCCAACAAGGTGAGCTTCAACCCGACGAGCGGGTAGCCGGCCAGCACGCCGTACTGCATGGCGTCCTGCGCGCCCTCGTCCACGGACGGGATGTACTCCCGCGGGATTCGGCCACCGGTCACCTGGTTGTCGAATTCGTAGAGAGCACCATCGCCGGTGGTCAGCGGCTCGAGCTTGATGATCACCCGCGCGAACTGACCGGAGCCACCGGTCTGCTTCTTGTGGGTGTACTCGAACTTCTCCACCGTCTTGCGGATGGTCTCACGGTAAGCGACCTGCGGCTTACCGATGTTCGCCTCGACCTTGAAGTCGGTCTTCATGCGGTTGACCAGGACCTCGAGGTGGAGCTCGCCCATGCCCTCGATGATCGTCTGGCCGGTCTCCTCGTCCTGGCTGACCCGGAAGGTCGGGTCCTCCTCGGCGAGCTTCTGGATCGCGGTCGACAGCTTCTCCTGGTCGGCCTTCGTCTTCGGCTCGATGGCGACCTTGATGACCGGCTCGGGGAACGTCATCGACTCGAGCACGATCGGGTTCTGCGGGTCGGCCAGCGTGTCACCGGTGGTGGTGTCCTTCAGACCCTGCACCGCGTAGATGTGGCCGGCCTGCGCGTCGTCGACCGGGTTCTCCTTGTTGGAGTGCATCTGGAAGATCTTGCCGATGCGCTCCTTGCGCTCCTTGGTCGCGTTGACGACCTGAGTGCCGGAGGCGACCTTGCCGGAGTAGACGCGGATGTAGGTCAGCTTGCCGTAGAACGGGTGCACGGCAACCTTGGACACCAGCGCGGCGAACGGCTCGTCGACGGACGGCTTGCGCGAAGCCGGCGTCTCCCCGTCGAGCAGCGTGCCCTCGACCGGCGGCACATCGAACGGCGACGGGAGGTAGTCGACGACGGCGTCGAGCATGGGCTGCACGCCCTTGTTCTTGAACGCCGAGCCGGTCAGGACCGGGAAGGCCTCACGGTTGATCGTGAGCTTGCGGATACCGGTCTTGATCTCGGCCTCGGTCAGCTCCTCGCCACCGAAGTACTTCTCGAGCAGCTCCTCGTCGGACTCGGCGACCATCTCGACGAGCTTTTCGCGGTACTCCGCGGCCCGGTCGGCGAGGTCGGCGGGGATGTCCTCGATCTCGTAGCTCTCACCCTTCTTGACGTCACCACGCCAGGTGAGGGCCTTCATCTGGACGAGGTCGACGACGCCCTCGAAGTCGGACTCCGCGCCGATCGGCAGCTGGATCACCAGCGGCTTGGCGCCGAGGCGCTCCTCGATCGTGCCGACGGTGAAGTAGAAGTCGGCGCCCAGCTTGTCCATCTTGTTGACGAAGCAGATGCGCGGGACCTCGTACTTGTCCGCCTGACGCCAGACCTGCTCGGACTGCGGCTCGACACCCTCCTTGCCGTCGAAGACGGCGACGGCACCGTCGAGCACGCGCAGGCTGCGCTTCACCTCGACGGTGAAGTCGACGTGGCCCGGGGTGTCGATGATGTTGATCTGGTAGTCGTTCCAGAAGGTGGTGGTGGCAGCCGAGGTGATGGTGATACCCCGCTTCTGCTCCTCCTCCATCCAGTCCATCGTCGACGCACCGTCATGGGTCTCACCGAGCTTGTAGTTGATCCCCGTGTAGAACAGGATCCGCTCGGTCGTGGTGGTCTTACCGGCGTCAATGTGGGCCATGATGCCGATGTTGCGGACCTTTTTCAGGTCGGTCAGCACGTCACGTGCCACTTGAATGTTCCCCTGTCTCAAGCGTGGGGCCCGGCACTGGCTCGATCATTCACGTCGACCGGGCGTCGGCATTCCTTCAGTGGTGGCGGTTCACCAGCGGTAGTGCGCGAAGGCCTTGTTGGACTCGGCCATCTTGTGCGTGTCCTCGCGGCGCTTCACGCTGGCCCCGAGGCCGTTGCTCGCGTCGAGCAGCTCGTTCTGCAGGCGCTCGATCATCGTCTTCTCACGGCGCTGACGCGAGTACGTGACCATCCAGCGGAGCGCAAGGGTCGTCGAGCGACCGGGCTTGACCTCGATGGGCACCTGGTATGTGGCACCACCGACACGACGGCTCTTCACCTCGAGGGAAGGCTTGACGTTGTCGAGGGCGCGCTTCAGCGTGACGACCGGGTCGGTGCCGGTCTTCTCGCGAGCGCCTTCCAGTGCGCCGTACACGATGCGCTCGGCCAGCGAGCGCTTGCCGTCGGTCAGCACCTTGTTGATCAGCTGCGTGACGAGCGGCGATGCGTAGACCGGGTCAGCGATCAGCGGCCGCTTCGGGGCCGGACCCTTGCGGGGCATTAGCTCTTCTCCTTCTTAGCGCCGTACCGGCTGCGCGCCTGCTTGCGGTTCTTCACGCCCTGCGTGTCGAGCGAACCGCGAACGATCTTGTAGCGGACACCGGGGAGGTCCTTCACACGACCACCGCGCACGAGCACCATCGAGTGCTCCTGCAAGTTGTGGCCCTCGCCCGGGATGTAGGCGGTGACCTCGATGCCGCTGGTCAGCCGGACACGCGCGACCTTGCGGAGCGCGGAGTTCGGCTTCTTGGGCGTGGTGGTGTAGACGCGGGTGCACACGCCGCGCCGCTGCGGGCTCCCCTTGAGCGCCGCGGTCTTCTGCTTGGCAGCCTTGTCCTGGCGGCCCTTTCGGACCAGCTGCTGGATCGTGGGCAATGGACCAGCTTTCTTCTCGCGTCTGTAAAAGCTTCTGCAGCTTTACTGTGTGGCCTTGTCTCCCCCGGTCCCCGCGGTCGGGCGTGTCGGCCCGCGCCAAGGGTCGCAGGTGACCCGTGAACTCCCATCGGGATTTCCGGAGTTATGACTTTCCGGAGCTCCGAATCGCCGTCATCGCCACTGCGTCAGCGAAGCGCTGCCGGCCCGAGCCGGACATGAGAATCCGGCCCGTGGCCACAACGGCACACGGAGCAGCCCGACAGCGTGCCGGGCACAGATGTCAAAGATACCCGCCCACGCAGATAGCGACGACCCGGGGGTCCCCTAAGGCCCCGGCGGCCCCACACGGGTGCCGGGCGGACCGCGGTTCCACGGTCACCACCGGCGGCCGAGCTCGAACCTGACGCGGGGCGGACACGCTCACACGAGCCGGTCGGTATCGGCAGACGTATATCGGCGGATGTCGAGAGGTATCGGGCGATACCGTCCTCAC
>Ga0079224_100015338_pt1 | contig 10732 bp, 10 predicted proteins | sample Stecom2015_FD_80414 | JGI IMG/M metagenome (GOLD analysis project Ga0079224, IMG submission 80414) | Agricultural soil microbial communities from Utah to study Nitrogen management - Steer compost 2015 | ecosystem: Environmental > Terrestrial > Soil > Agricultural land | place: USA: Utah...
ATTTGATTAGTCACCAATAACGGTAGGGTATTTTGAGAGGGCTGGCAAGCCTCTTTTTTATGAGTGCAATGTTCTAAGATTTTGATTGCAAAACTCTCTACTTTCATTTTGCACTAAACAGCTGAGTTAATATTAACATACAAAACTTGATGAACAATTGGACTTGTCTGTGTTTGAAGTGAATAAACCCACCCGAATTTTCCATCTGGAAGCTCTACATTATACCATAATTCATTATTGTTGTTAGTAAAGGTATCATTTACTTTAATTGCTTCACCTTTATTTATTTTAGCTGTTATAGCGTAAGAGGATAATGCACCTCTTCGGACATAAAGTGATTCAGATGCATAAACTACTTCAGGAGTGTTTGGAATAATAACTTCTCCTTCAAGTGGAGAGAGGTAGTCTCCGCTAACCCAGCCATCTTGGTTATCTAATTGAATTTTGTACCAAAGTTCATTCTTTTCATTAAGCTGGCGATCAATTGCAACCACCTGTTGTCCTGATGATACGGATTTAACAAAGGAAAAAGAAGTGGATGGACCAGAACGTACGTTCAAATTAGAACCAATATTTGTTGTTACAATCATTGTCGTAGGTGAGAATGTTGCTGGAACTATAAAGTTTTGTTTTACCCATCCACTTTTATAATCATTTTTTATTTGGAGCCAGATTTCATTTTTTTGATTTGTAAAAGAACTTAGTACATATACTTCTTCACCTTTTGACAGAATGCCTGATACTTTATAGCTATCAATGGCTCCTCTATGGACATTTACATTATTCTGACTGCTAATTCCAATAAAAGGAAAGCTATTGGCGCTGGCGCTTTTGACATTTATCGAGCCAATAAGCGGCAACAATAAAAGAAAGATAATAAAAAAGGTGAAAATTTGTCGTCGCATGATTATCTCCTTCCAAGCTGTTCGAGTTTTAACTAACAATTTTTAGACTGATAACCCCCTCCTTTTTTTCTTATTAAAAAAATCCTCCACTATAGAGGATTAGAATCGTATTTATTGTATCAAAAAAGCAGTGATATGTGTGCAAAAATATATAGAATGCGACAAAATTCTTACATATTTATTACATTATCCTTTATTTGTGTAAATGGTTTTTAAGTTCCTTTGTTATTTCATTAACATTTTGATCATCAGGAATAAAATAATAAATTCCGCCAATATATTGATCGGTACCAGTAATTGTGTACCTTTCTATCATTGATTTGTTGAAATTCTTCATCTTAGTTGCCATCTTTGCAGCTTCCGTAATTTTAATATTTGTTTGAACATTGGAACCAATTTCGTCCGCTATATCATTAATTTTAAATATTGTGGATGGGCTAATGATTTTTTCAAGCACAGCATTAATGACTTGTTGTTGCCTTTCATTTCTACCAAGGTCTCCTTTTGGATCTCGTTTACGCATACGTACATATGCTAATGCCTCTTCCCCATTAAGTGTATGTTTGCCTTTCTTAAAGTAAATCCTTTCTTGCATTCCCTCATCGCTTTTTTCCCAAAAATTAAATGGAACGTCAACTGTTACTCCACCAATTACATTAATGATGTTTTTAAAGCCATCAAAGTCCAATGTGACATAATAATCAATAGGGATATTTAGAAAATTTTCGACCGTATTAATTGTCATGTCTTCTTCACCAAATACGTAGGCGTGATTTATTTTATCTTTCTTGTCTCTTCCAATAATGTCTACTCGGCTGTCCCTAGGGATACTGACCATTTTCATACTCATATCTTTTGGGTCTAATGTGATGACAACTAATGAATCGGCTCGTCCATTAGCACCGTTAGAAGAATAATCTTCTACACCCATCACTAAAATAGATACAGGATCTTCGGATATGGTAACTTCCTTTTCCCTTAGGTTAGATTTATTTCCGCGATCTAGTTGCTCATATGTTCCATTTGCAGCTGTATAAGTATTAAAAATTGTATAACCAATAGGAACAAGGATAGACATTAAGGTGATTGTAAAAAAAAGAACTAATTTCTTTTTTTTCCTTCTCCTCCGTTGATTATTATTTTTGACATATCTTGAATTATTTTGGTTACTCACTGTATTTTTCTCCCCTTAATAGGAAACCATTGTAATGGGATTGTTCCGTATTAGTTTGTACTAATTTAAATATTATTATGTTCTAACCATCATATCAATGATTATTTTAAAAGTTAAAAAAGTCGTCAATTAGCTGACGACTCTTGTGTTATCGACCTGAACCAAAGGATCTAATTCGCTTGAAAAAAGTTAAGAAAGGTTTTTTTCCGATTAAGCCAATCACTTCAGCTGTTATTTGCGTAACTATGATAAGTGCACTCATAATAATAAGGGCACCCCATATGCTGGAATAACTAAAGATAATCGCGCAAAGTCCAAAAAATAGTCCTATACAATAAATGATTAACACCGTTTCGCGATGACTAAATCCCAATTGTAATAGACGGTGATGCAAATGGGATTAATCAGGAGCAAAGATTTTCTGCTTATTAAGCATTCTTCTAACGATTGCGAATAGTGTATCGAAAATGGGTATACCTAAAATAATTATGGGAATAATTAAGCTGAAAATGGTAACACTTTTAAATAAACCCAATATTGAAATTGTTGCTATACAATAACCTAAGAACAGTGCTCCTGTATCACCTAAAAAGATTTTTGCAGGGTGAAAATTGAAAAACAGAAATCCTAAAGTACTTCCAATCAAAATTGCTGTTAAAGCAACAATTAGATATTGCCCGTTCATTATGGCTAAGTACATGATTACAGTTAATGCGATAATCGATACACCTGAAGCTAATCCATCTAGACCATCTATAAGATTTATGGCATTCGTAATTCCCACAATCCAAATAATAGCTAATATATAACTGAAGGGTCCCAAAGAAATTTTTTCAGAAATAAAAGGAATAGTTATAAAATCGATATCAAATCCGAAAAAGACAACTATTCCGGCAGCTGTAAATTGGCCAATTAATTTATATTTTGGCGATAATGTATATTTATCATCAATAATGCCAATAATTAGGATGAAGACACCACCTAAGATAATTGGCCAAAGATCAAATACTAATTTATACATAGACGCAAGACCTGCAGTAGCACCCATAACAATTGCAAGTCCTCCAATCCGAGGCATAATTTTATTATGGACTTTACGATAGTTTGGAGCATCTACAAATCCGAATTTTTTTGCGAATTTAATTACAAATGGTGTTACACATATAGTAACAACAAGTGAAATTGCAAATGCGATTATTATATCTATTGTTGCATACATTTAAGTACACCTCTTCAATTTTTAGATTTTTTATTTTCGATTAAAGCATACGAATTGATGAGTGCTTAATTTAAAAAATTGCTGTACAACTTATTAGTCGTTATTTGTAGTCATAATGTTTCACTTTTACCCTCTTTACATCATAGTATAACTCAAATAGTTCTCAGATTCCTGCTAAAATTCTTCCATACCAACTATAAAAACATAAGATATTTTGCATGTTCTGTCGAATAAGGATAAAAAATAAAGGGCTTCTTCCATCTTACTATGATTTACAATGAATAACAATCCACAAAAAAGTTAAGTACATTACAAAGTTATTTCGAAAGTATCAACTTTCGAAATAACTTTTTTCTTTTCAGTATGTTAAAATAATCCTGCGGAATACTAAAATTAAAATTCTCTATATAAAAGAAGGGATAGTTATAATGAATTTTGCCATATTAGGATGTGGTTTTATTGCACAAAAGCATGCCACTGCAATTAATAACATTAAGGGAGCAAATCTCATTGCTGTTTGTGATAAAGTAGAAACGGCTATGATACCCTATGTTGAACAATACAATGTAAAACCTTACACAGAGCTCTCCGAAATGCTGAAAAATCCAGAAATTGATATAGTATGCATATGTACACCGAGTGGGTATCATGCAGATAATGCTGAGGAGATAGCAACAGCCAAAAAACATATTGTCCTTGAAAAGCCAATTGCGATGAAAGTAGAGGATGCGAATAGGATTATTAATGCAGCAGAGAACAATGGAGTAAAACTTGCTGTTGTTCATCCCAATCGCTTTCGTCCAGTCGTAAAAAAATTACGTGAATTAATGGATAGCGGTGCCTTGGGGAAAATTAGTCATGCTAACTGTATTGTAAACTGGAATCGTAATCAGGAATATTATGATCAAGCGCCATGGAGGGGTACAAAAGAACATGATGGTGGAGTACTAATGAATCAAGCCATACATAATTTAGATTTACTTCTTTGGTTTATGGGTAGACCTACCGAAGTTTTTAGTATGGAGGCAACAAGACTTAGAAATATTGAGGCTGAAGATGTTTCCACGGGTGTTATTCGATTTGAATCAGGAGCTCTCGCTAGCGTTCAAGCTTCAACGACTGTTTATCCAAGCAACTTTGAAGAGTCAATAACAATCTTCGGAGAAAAGGGTACTGTGAAAATTGGGGGCAAAAATGCATTGTATTTCACTGATCTTATTATAGAAGGAATGAATGAACTAGAAGTAACACGATTGAAAGAGGAAATTAAATCGGATCCATGGGGAGTACCAGGTCATCAATGTATCATCGAAGATATAATAAGCGCAGTGAAAGTAAACCGTAAGCCTGCAGTAACTGGTGAGGATGGTAAAAAAGCATTGGAACTGGTCCAAGCTTTTTATGAATCGGCTTATACAAATAAGCTTATCCACATGAATTAATCTGATTGGTGGAAGAAGGATTGATTTTTGCTTATTTAAAATGGAAAAAATAAATGAAGGATGTAAATGAATGATTTTAATTTTAGCGGAAGATTACCCAAGTCAAAATCATAAATATGCACTTGCTTATATACACACTCGCAATTTGTATTATAAAAAAATGGGTTTGGAATTTACTGTTTTAAATTTTAGAGCAAAAAGTTCCTATACATATGAAGGGATAAATGTTATTTCATATGAGGATTATAAGCAAAAGGAATCAAGCTCTAAAATTGACCTCCTAATTAGTCATGCTCCAAATCTACGAAACCATGTGAAATTTATGGTGAAAAATAACCGGAATATAGAGAAGATACTAATGGTGTTTCATGGACATGAGGTCCTAAAATACACAAAGTATTATCCAAAACCATTCCATTTTAATAATGCAAATAAAGGTAAAAATTTTGTGCAGAATGTGTACGATAGTATCAAGTTACCATCGATGCGTTTTATTATCAGGAAGTACTTGAAACAAAATAAAATCACCTTGCTTTTTGTTAGTGAATGGATGAGAACTCATTTTGAATTGAATGTAAAAATAAATAAGAATGAATATATGGATCATTCTATTGTTATACCTAATAGTTCGCATCCCATCTTTGTGGATAACAGTTATCAATACAACCAATTAGAAAAAGAAGCAGATTTTATTACAATTCGTCCTTTCGATAATCCAAAATATGGGGTGGATATTGTTAGAGAATTAGCAATAAAGCATCCAGAATTAACTTTCCATGTTTATGGAAAAGGGGAATATTTTAAACACTTCAATCCGCCATCTAATTTAACGGTAATCGATAAATTTTTTAATCAGAGCGAGTTAGCTACGATATTAAATAAATATCGTGCGGCATTAATGCCGACTAGGCTTGATGCCCAAGGTGTTATGATGTGTGAAATGGCAACATTTGGAATACCAATGATAACTTCCGATATCCCTATTTGCAAGGAAATGTTGGCAAGTTTTGACAACGCGTTTTTCTTCAATAATAATAAAATGGATATAGACTTGCATGATATATTAAAAAATATTAATGAAACAAATGAGAAAAACATGACTTTCTCCAACACAAACACAACACATAAGGAATTTGAATTAATCCAAAAAATCATAAATGGAGAGAAGATAAAATGAAAATTCAAATGCTTGATTTGTCAGAACAATATGGAACAATGAGAGAAGAAATACTTTCAAAGCTAGATGAGGTAATGTCATCATCGCAATTTATTTTAGGGAAAAATGTGAAGAAGTTAGAAGCAGATATTGCTAAATACAGTAATGTTGAATTCGGCATAGGTGTTGGTAATGGTAGTGATGCGATTCATATTGCGTTAGAAGCTGCAGGTATTGGAGAAGGGGACGAAGTTATTACAACTGCGTTTACTTTTTTTGCTACTGGTGGCTCCATTGCTCGTGCAGGGGCAATCCCGGTATTTGTTGATATTGATCCAATTTCATTTAATATTGACCCAATTAAGGTAGAGTCCGCGATTACAGAGAAGACGAAAGCAATTATACCCGTCCACTTATATGGACAAATGGCCGATATGATAGCATTAAAAGAAATTGCAGATAAGCATAATCTTGTTATCGTGGAAGATGCAGCTCAAGCAATTGGTGCAAAGCAAGATGGTAAAAGTGTGGGTGAATTGGGTACAGCAGCTACATATAGTTTTTTTCCTACAAAGAACCTTGGGGCATACGGCGATGGGGGCATGATTGTTACAAATAATGCTGATCTTGCAGAAAAAGCAAGTGTTATTCGTGTGCACGGCAGTAAACCGAAATATTATCATCACGTATTAGGCTATAATAGCCGATTAGATGAATTACAAGCTGCTGTCTTAAATGTGAAATTTCCACATTTAGATGAGTGGTCCGCAGCACGTCGTGAAAGAGCAGCTTATTATACAAAAAGATTAAATGAAAAGCTTAGCAATGTTATTCAAACGCCTATTGAAAAGGAAGGATATTACCATGTGTATCACCAATACACATTACGTGTTCCGAATCGAAATGAATTGCAGAGCTATTTAAAGGAGCAGGGCATTGCTACGATGATTTACTATCCAATGCCACTTCATTTACAACCTGTTTTTAAGGATTTAGGATATAGTGAGGGAGATTTACCGGAGACTGAAAAAGCAACAAATGAAGCTATCTCTTTACCAATGTACCCAGAACTAAAGCAAAATGATCAAAATTATGTGATAGAGAAAATTATTGAATTTTATACAAAGTGAGGTTTTAACAGTATGAAAATATTAACAATCGCTGGCACAAGACCTCAGTTAGTTAAAGTAGCTCCTGTATCTCGTGCACTTAGAAAACATGTTACGGAAGTACTTGTAAATACTGGCCAACATTATGATTACAATATGGCAGGTGTTTTCTTTGAAGAATTGAACATACCTAAACCAGATTATGATCTAGGAATCGGATCCGGAACACATGGTAAGCAAACGGGAGATATGTTAGCTAAGATTGAAGAGGTTATTTTTCAAGAGAAACCAGATGCAATGCTCGTATATGGAGACACAAATTCCACTTTAGCAGGTGCACTAGCTGCGAGTAAACTCCACATTCCATTAATTCATATAGAAGCAGGGCTAAGAAGTTATAATCGGAAAATGCCAGAAGAAATTAATCGAGTATTAACAGACCATGTATCTACACTATTATTTGCACCGACAGAAACCGCCGTCACAAATCTTAATAAGGAAGGTATTGTGCAGAATATCATAAATGTCGGAGATGTCATGTATGATGCTGTGCTTTACAATACTACAATTGCAGAAAAAAAGTATGACTTAAAGCAGTATGGTTTACGTGAAAAAGAATATGTGTTAGCGACAATTCATCGCGCTGAAAACACAGATTCTAAAGAAACCTTAACTGCAATCTTAAAAGCTTTTACAAAATTGGATGAAACGGTATTGCTTCCTCTGCATCCACGTACGAAGAATAAACTATCTGAATACGGCTTAACTGAGTTATTAAATAACGCAAATAACTTACAAGTGATGGAACCAGTTTCTTACTTAGAAATGCTCTTTCTGGAAAAGCATGCAAAAGCGATTGTAACTGACTCCGGTGGTGTACAGAAAGAGGCTTATTTTTCTAAAGTACCGTGTCTGACATTACGTCCAGAAACAGAGTGGGTAGAAACTATTGAAGTTGGCTGTAACCGCCTAGTAAATCCATTAACAGAAGACTTGACAAAAATTATTCAAGAATTTAATCCAACCGATTATTCAAAGCAACTATACGGGGATGGACATGCTTCAGAAAAGATTGCTCAAGAGATTGTTAAATATTTCGGATAAAATTACTGAAGTCGCCAGTTAAACGGTGACTTCGTTTTTTATTTCCATTAATACGCTGTTGAAACTAGCAATGCTTAACTATACAATTAAGTTTATAATTTGTTGCTAATTATAGATCAACAGAATCTATCAGTATATAAACTTATTAAGTATGAAGAGGTGAGAAGATTGTCATTAAAGAAAAGAGAAGTTTGGATAGATATTGCAAAGGGATTTAGCATACTCTTTGTCGTAATGGGGCATTCAGGGGATGCTTTTGCAAATCACTACTTAGGCTGGTTCCGTATGCCTCTTTTTTTTTGTATTAAGCGGATTGCTATTTAAACCAATTGAACCCAAGGCATTTTTAGGCTGGTCGATAAAAAAGAGTAGGCAAATGCTTGTACCTTATTTTTCTTATGGTATTTTAATTATGTTTCTATTTTTCGCATACACACCTACAATGCCATATGTTGTAAACACTATAAAGAATCTTTTATACGGCGGAATGATCCTTAGAGGAGCATATGGCGTGTTTTGGTTTATCACAGTACTATTAGTCACACAATTACTGTTTGGTTTTCTTTCACGTTTCTCTAAAACCATTCAAGTGATTATAATAGTATCTCTATATGTTCTAGCTCATATTCATAGTATGGGTTCGTATGCGAAAGTAGCTGTTCCAGGAAATATTGATGTAGTCATGTTAACATTAACCTATTATTCATTAGGATTTTACGGGAAAGAGATATTAAAAAACGCTTCATAAAAATTATCGATACTCCTATTATCAGGGGCAATCTCAGCTTTATTTGCTTATTTGCATCACAGCGGTGTTATCTCATTTGCTCTTAGCTTGAAGGGGAAAGGCTATCACCATATGTTATTGGATTTAGTCATTCCAGGAGTAATCATTATATTTGTATGTTCGTTTAGTGTACTAGTTTCCAAAATCAAATTCTTCAATATTTTTGCATACCTTGGAAAAAATTCAATTACCATCATGTATTTACACCTACCAATTAACATGCTTATAAAGAGATGGTTTGAAATAGATTACGGTTTGTTTATATTTACTTTCTTAGGTGTATGTATATCTCTAATAGCGGGTGTTCTTATGAGAAAGTCAAACATTCTATCTGTTCTTTATCTAGGGAATAGTATCAAAAGTAGACCGATATCTAAAAGTTTAACTTCTTAAACTTGCAACTTTGATTGTAATATCATATCTGCTATGTATTAGAAGACTATCTAAATAAAATAAAAGTTGGTGAAGAGAAAATGAAAAAGAAAGTAATGGTAGTATTCGGAACTCGACCAGAAGCAATTAAAATGTGTCCATTAGTTAAAGAACTCAAAACACGTGATAAACTAGATACAGTAGTTTGTGTTACAGGACAACATAGAGAAATGCTAGATCAAGTATTAAACGCTTTTAACGTTGTCCCTGACTATGATTTGTCTATTATGAAATCAAAACAAACGCTATTTGATGTAACAGTAAATATACTTGAGAAAATGAAAGTTGTTTTAGAAGAGGTAAAACCTGATGTAGTGTTAGTTCATGGTGATACTTCTACCACATTTGTAACAGCATTAGCTTGTTTCTACTTGCAAATACCTGTAGGTCATGTTGAGGCTGGATTAAGAACATATAATATTTACTCACCATACCCAGAGGAGTTTAATCGTCAAGCTGTTGGAATTGTTGCAAAGTATAATTTTGCTCCAACAGAGATGTCTAAAGAGAATCTTTTAAAAGAAGGAAAAGACAATTCGACTATTTATGTTACTGGAAATACTGCAATAGATGCTCTCCAAACTACTGTTAAAGATGATTATTTTCATGACCAGCTTGACTGGGTTGGTGATAGCAGACTTATTATGATAACTGCGCATAGAAGAGAAAATCTTGGGGAGCCAATGAAAAATATGTTTAGAGCAATTAAAAGAATTGTTGATGAACATCCAGATATTAAAGCAATTTACCCAATTCATATGAACCCAGTTGTTAGAGAAGCTGCTAATGAAATTCTAGGAGACTGTGATAGGGTTAGAATCATTGAACCGCTAGAAGTCCTAGATTTCCATAACTTCTTATCTAAATCTTATTTAATTTTAACCGATAGTGGTGGTATTCAGGAAGAAGCACCTAGTCTTGGTAAACCAGTACTCGTAATGCGTGATACGACAGAGCGTCCAGAGGGTATAGCTGCAGGTACTTTGAAATTAGTAGGTACTGATGAGGAAGTAATTTATAAGACTTTTAAAACTCTTCTTGAGGATAAAGTAGAGTATGAGAAAATGAGTAAGGCAAGTAATCCTTATGGAGATGGATTAGCAAGTAAAAGGATTGCTAATGCTCTAGAAAATAATTAATATTAGACAGACATTTAAATAGAGAAGGACAAAAATGTGCTTAGAAAGCACAAAGCTCTGCAAAGAACAATTCTTGCAGAGTTTTTTGCATTTTTTAAGCAATTTATGGTGATAATAAAATGATAATACTTGGGACAAAGTGGTGATCTTCATGTCCCATCATAAGGGTTGATATATGTGGAACTAGTCATTTTTGTAAACTTAACATTACTAGTAATGATTGCTTTTTTTCTGCAGAGTAAACGATTGCATATATTAGAGAATA
>Ga0079224_100015339_pt1 | contig 10732 bp, 11 predicted proteins | sample Stecom2015_FD_80414 | JGI IMG/M metagenome (GOLD analysis project Ga0079224, IMG submission 80414) | Agricultural soil microbial communities from Utah to study Nitrogen management - Steer compost 2015 | ecosystem: Environmental > Terrestrial > Soil > Agricultural land | place: USA: Utah...
GCGCGACCCCGGCGAGGACGGCATCATGGTCGAGACCTGGAACCCCGTGATGGGCTTTCGCGTAGGGGAGGGGCCGACGGTCGAAGATGCGCCAGCGCATGTCTCTCGGCGGCGATTCGAGCCCCAGGAACTCGTGGAGGCGGCCGAGTACATCCGGAAGGAGCTGGCGCAGGCCTACCGTGCAATGCGCGCGAGCCGCGACCTCACGGTCGGGATCGGCTCTGCGACCTAACTACGCGCGGCGGCCTCTCGCGTAGGCCAACCGGGGACCCAGACGACCAGCTCTTCGCCGGGCTGGAGCACCGCGCGTGGGGCGTTCGTGAACACCACGGTGACCCCGCTCGTCCCTGTGTGCTTGAAGGTCGCATCAGAGCACCGGCGTGCGAGGGCTGATTGCGGGCGCTAGGCGGCCCCTCTGAGGCGGCTTCTTCACGCTGACCCACGTCGGGGGCTTCCCGACGCTTTCGAGCGTCAGGAGCTGCCGGCGGGGCGCCACGCTCGCGTCGAAGCCGACGGCTGTCACGCGGAACTGCCCGCGGACCTCGAGGACCTCGTGGCGCCCGCCACTCTCGCGCGTCAGGCGGAAGCGGAGGCCGAGCGGGTCCCCGACCCGCAGCGGGCTCGGGACATCGCTCAGCAGGGCCATGGGCTTCCCGTTCACGTCATCGAGCTTCACGCGCGTCGTGGTCATGGCGAGAGGATACACCGAACGCCCGGGCCCGGTAAACGGGCCGCGGCGCGCGGGGCCCTCCAAACCGTGCTCGCTCGCTGCCGCTCGCTTCGCATCGGATTTGTCACCGAGGTCTATCCTCGCTCGCCCTTCGGGCTCGCTGCGGCGCTCGTCCCCTGCGGCGTAGCCGCTCCGGTCATCCCCACAACGCGCGTTGTTGGTTCGATCTGCGGGGTGACATAAGTCCGGATGACATCACCCACGATCGAGCATGACCGTGCAGTTTTTGGGCATGACAATGCAGATCCTCGATCGATCCTCTCCGACCAACCGACCGCGTTAGCGATCGTTTGTAACCAGCCGACCAATTCGTGTCATCCCACCGTCAAAGACTATGACTGTGATCTGCACAGTCATTCCCTTCGATCCCTTTGTCATCCCGACTTACGTCATCCCGCAGATCCTACGCTCCGTTGTCGGTTTGGATGACACGGACAAAACGACAATGAATTGAGTGGGGATGACAGCCGCGCGGCCGAATCGATCGATGGGTTGGCGCGTCAGAAGTCATCCCGCATCGGTGTATCGCAACGGGCAACCCCCACAAACGAGCTTCGCCCCTCTGGGAGGCGCTGGCTCGAGGAAGCGTATGCGATCGAAACCAACCCCGAAGTCGGTGCGGCAGCCCCGACGATTCATGGGCCCACCCCTGTTCGTCGTCCGTGACACGAAGGTTCCGCGTGCGCGCCGAGCACGCCTGCAGCTCGAGCATCTCGAGCGTTTGCTCGAAGACACCCCGCTCATCGAGCTACCTGTTTCGGAGGCCCCGCACTGGGGAGGCTTCCCGTCGTGGTACGAGCTGAGCGGTTACTTCCTCGGCCTAAAGCTCTTGCTGACGGAGGAGGAGCGCGACGCCTCCTGGCGTGCGGTGAAGGCTTTTCGACAGAGGCGCCTGAAGGAGGAGAAGCTCAGCCGGGTCAGCCACGTGTTTTTCGCCTTCGACCACTTCGAGAAGATCAACAAGCGGCGCTGGGCGCGCGAGACCGGGTACGACGCAACCCGCTGGGCTAAAATCAAGGCTGACCCTGAGCGCTTGAAAAAGCGTCGGCAGCAGAACGCAGAGGTACAGCGGCGACGTCGACAGGCCCAGCGGCTCGCACGCGCGGAAGCGGAGAGGGTTCCGTATCCCTACGCGGAGGCGGCCGAGTGAGCGCGCAGACCTGCGGACAGCCTTGCTGCCGAGGGAGCGCGCGCCGACCTCATCGCGCTCAACATGTTCTCGTTGGGCGCGCGAGACACGTTCGAGGGGTCGCCAACGACCCCTCGAAGCGCTTGCGGAACTGGGCGACGAGGTGATGCTGGAGTGGTTGCGTACGGCCGAACGAGAGTGCCCCGCACCGATGGTGGTGGAGCGAGCCCACAGGCTTCGCGCAAACTGTGGAAAACCACAGAATCAAACACTGGGGAAAAAGCTCGCTGCGTACGTCCACTGGATCAGCGGGTTGCTCGGCGTGCCGTACGCGCCACCCAGAGTGACGGCGCGGCGAAAGAACCGGCGTGCTTCCGCCTCGTCGCCGCGCCGCAGCCGATCCACGGCTTCGAGCCACTGCGCGAGGGCCATCCGATTGAGAGCGCTCGCGCTCCGCGTCTCCCGAGCCGCGCCCTCTATCAGCGAGTGCTCGACTCCGGCCCACTCGAGCCAGCGGATGACACCCTCCTGCAGCAGGACGTCTTCGAAACTTGCGGGGACCTCGACGAGTTGTATGGACGTGTATGTGGGCGGAGGCAATCCACAGATTCTCCGCAGGGCACAATCGATCGCCAGGCCTTCTACGCTGTCGACGTCGTGCCGTTCGAGGTACAGCGCGCACGCGCGGCGCGCACTGTCGACCGATGCTCGATCTTCGAGCACCGCGAGCGCGCTCGTGAGCGCGTGTCCTTCGGCAATGACCTTGTCGAGGACCGTGTCGGCTTCGCTCATGATCAACTTGACGCGCTCTGGCGACTTCGGATACCTGTGGCGATTACTCTCATCCCGATGACAAGTAGCTGCGCGACGTGAGGATGTCGGCGTGTTGCTCGAAGGGGTGAAGAACATGTGGGCTGGTACACCACCCAACCTTGGGAGGATTTTCTGCGATGCACGGTCTGCCGAGAGACATCGATGAATTGCTGAGGCTCTACGAGGCGACGATCCGCGCGGCCGTGGCGTGTGAAGGCGAGCGCTGCGTCTGGAAAATCGCGCACCATCTCTGGCGCCAGCGCGTGCTCGCAGCATTCAAACCACCGCAGCTCCTCTCGTGTGACGAAGCCATCGCGTATCTCGGCATCTCGACTTCGACCTGGAAGGCCACTGCCGCACGCCGCTGGGAAATCCTGCCGGTGCCTGTCGAGGGCACGCACACGGATCGGTCGAGCAAGTACCGGTTTTCGGACGTCGAGCGGCTCTTCGAGCACCGGGATCTCGTCTTCACCCGCACAGCGAAGAAGGGCTTCGCCGACCCGGTAGTCCCCGGGCTCGAGGCGTTCATCGCGGCGGAGGCGAAGCGAATCGCGGAAGAGATCGACAACGGCTTCGTGTTCGACGTCCCCGAGCACCTCCCGCAGAACGCGACGCAGCTCATGGCCTACTCCCCGATGGTGGCGAAGGTGATCCGCTATCGGCTCAAGTATGGGCTCCCGGTGGAGGACGCGATCAACGACATCTGGGTCAAGATCCTCAATTCCAACGTCGTGAAGAAATTCACCCGATCGGCGGCGAAACGCATGCCGGCGACGCTCACCACGGACGACGTGCTCGACTATCTCGGCATCGACTGGCCTGAGTGGCAGGAGATGCTGGCCACCCACGAGAACCCGCCCAACCCGGTAAAGGGTGCGGCGACGAGCCCCGACGCGGTCTACAAGACCGCGGACATTCGCGCGATCGACGAGTCGGGCTACTTCCGCGCTCGCGGCGTCGTTCGAATCCTGCCGGCCGCGTGCGTCGGGCCCGGGAGCTTTGACCGCTACCTGCAGCAGACCATCGAGCACGCCCTCAAGAACATCTTCCGGACGCTCGATCGTCGCTTCAACAAGGAGGACACGCTCGGCGAGGGGGCGTGCATCCAGGAGAATCGGCGGGTGCGGCGAGTCGACCGGGACAGCTTCGACACCGCCTGGGAACACACCCTGGCGAGCGAGGCGGTCGGCGCCGACAGCCTCATCGACATCAACCGGATGTACGAACGGCACCAGCTGTCTCAGCGGGCGTAAAGCTTTTGTGCGCGGGCTCGGGCATGTCCCGACTCGCGCTCGCTTCCGACGCCCTCCAGCTCTCGCGCTCGATTCTGGCCACCGTCCCGGTACGGGTGCGGATCGCCAGCATCGTGCAAGGGTTTCTGCGCGAAGCATTCACCCGCGACGACATGGCGCTGATGATCGGGCTGCAGGCCCTCGTCGCGATGGAGAAGGCGGGCACCGAGGGCGACCTCGAGGGGCACACGATTGACGAGCTGCGCCCGTACATCAAGCGCAAGGCGCTCTCGAAGCTGAAGCCGATCGCGAAAGCGATCGGCTCACGCATTTTCAGCATGTCGTTCGCGGGCAAGCACAAGGTGTCACTGCCAGAAGCCGAGGAGGGCTGGAACATGTTCACGGAGATGCTCGAGAGGCATCCCTTGTCCAGCAGTCACAACGTCGGGCAGGCCATCAAGTACCTCGCCAACGGCTTCTCGATGAAGATTCGCGACGTCATCGACAAGAACAAGCGCCAGCGGGAGTTGAGGGAGGACCCCGACTTCGGCAGCAGCGTGCATCGGGACCACGAGCAGGGGCCCGGGGATCGGGCGACTTGGCACGAGGTCGAGCGGAAGTTCAAGAGTGACCCTCTCTTGCTCGGCCCGAACGGCGAGCCATGGGCGTGGATCTTCCTCGACGGCAAGAGCGCCGGCCTGAGCGAAGAGCAGATCGGCGAGGCGTGGAATGAGGCGAGCCGGCGCCACGGCGGGCCCGGCGATATGACGCGCACGCGCTACCTCGCGTGGCTCACCCGGAACTCGCAGCGCAAGGCCCTCATGCAGACCCTGGCAAAGGCGTACCTCGACGAGGAGCTGGTCAAGCGCCTCAAGCTCGCCGTCGCCCGGGGAGCGCTCGAGCGGACCGTCCTTTCGACGGCGGAACGCGACGTGCTCGCCCTGCTGGTGTAAGGGTGCTGGCGTCGACTAACGACGGGCGGACGGCGCGCGCGGACGCGGACCCGCTCGCCGATATAACGACCTAGAGGCTAGCGCGTCCACTCGAACGCGATGGTAGTCTCGGGCAAGTCCAGCGCGTTGGCGATCTTGTAAAGAGTCGAGCGACGCGGCATCGATGCTGAGTTCAGCATGCGACTCAAGGAAGGCTGGGGGATGCCCGCTTTCTGGGCAACGGCAGACACCCCACCGTGTTGCTCAATGAGCTGTCGCAGCGTGAGCTTTTCTTTGATGATTCGCTGGGTAACATCATCCAGTTGATCGAATTGAATATAGGGCTTTTCTAGCGGTTGCTTCGGCGCATCTCGATAGTCATCGAGCAAGTCTTGAATGTCTGCGATGATCTGATCGCGCTCCTTCGGATCGTCCTTCATGGTCGCCCACAGCTCGAAAAGGTCATAAACGCCTTGAGCTTCACGAGCGAGTTCGGATGCCGCCGCAATGAACTCGCGGTCGAGATCCGTCTTCAGCATCTCGACGACATATCCCGCGAGTTTCAGCCGTTGCTCCGGTGTCGTAGTAAACGGAATCATAACGTCGCTCGATAGGTGACTTGTCCTTTGGCGATCAGGAACATGTGAGCTTTGAACCGTGCAAGTTGCCGTTGCTCGTACGCCTGGTTTGTCTTCACGTATGCTTCGCACAGAAGCGCCGTGTTCGACTCGATCGCTACGGGGAGCCGTAACTGGACGAGCTGAGGGCCAAGATTATGCCACTTCATCTTGAAGCCTCCGGCCAACACGACCTTGTTCAGCGTCGCTGGACTCCAGAACTTGGAGTTGGTGAACTGCGGGTGCGGGGAAGGAATCCCGTCGCGCAGTAACTGAACATCGGGCCGAATTTGCGTGCGGTACTCCTTCACGTCAAACACCCGCTGGTGCTTCAGATTCAGGTAGGCGTCGAGCGCCCATTCCGTGATCATCACAGGCCATTGCAGGGGCGGAACTGAGGCGGGCCCACCAGCCATATAACATTTAATAACACTGCGCCTGGGCTTTACCAGTCACATCGCCACGACGCAGGGGACAGTCCGGCGGGCCGGTGCCAGGGGCCGGCGAAGGCCCCTGGGAAGATCACATCTTCACGACCGAGATCCCATACTTGCCGGTACCCGACGTCTGGTTCCAATGCCGGACCTGCACGTAGTACTCGCCAACGGGTAGGCTCGCCTGGATGCGCGCGTTCGCGCCGGCCCCCGAGTCATCGTCCTCGGCGACGAGAGTCGTCTTGCTGTTCGGTCCGTAGAGTTTCAAGACCACGTCCGTCGTGCCGGTCGTCTCGACGACGTAGCTGCCGGGCGACGCGACCTTGAATCGGTAGCGGTCCTCTTCTCCGAAGGTGCCGATTTCGGCAGCGAGGGGCTTCGGTTCGTAGACCACGAGATCGGTGAACGTCGGCTCCGGGGCGGTCGTCTTCGGGTACATCTGCGCGCTCGCCACGAACGCTTGGTCCGTGGGGGAGAGCGTCTGGTTCTCCTTGGTTGCGATGCCGTTCGCAGTCCAAGACGCTGGGAAGGCGTAGAGCATGATGCTCGCCGGGTCGAAGGCGGTGCCGTTGATTTGATCGAACCGATAGCGCTCGAGCACGTTGAATCGAATCGTCGCCTCGTCCCAGAAATTGGGGGACCCGCTCAGCGCGGCGATCACGGCCGGCTCGTTCCGCACGAGACCCCCGTTGGGATTCTGATGCTCGTGGGCAAGCCCGATCGCGTGCCCGAACTCGTGCAGGATGACCGCCTCGTCGACCCACCCGAGGTTCAAGGTCGGCTCGTCGAGGGGAATACCCTTGGCGTCCGTGCCGATGTAGCTCCACGCCCCGTCGTTCGCGTCGAACGTCACGCGGATTTCGCTGGTTGCGTCTTCCGAGAATACGAACTTCAGGTTCGCGTGCTGCGTCCAGACGGGAGCATACTGCTTGACCAGGTTCCGCTGCGTCGTCGTCCCGCCCATGAATTTCACCCGCAGCGTGCTGCCGTTGAGCCAGAGCTTTCGCAGCGGTGTAATCGCACGGGTACGTCCCCCGACGTTCACGAGTTGCTGGGGACGGCGGAGATCCTTCGGAAGAATTCGATCGAAGCAACAGCGGTTGGTCATGAGGGCTGAGCTTACCGCGCGGATGTGACTGTGGCCAAAGCGCCTCGTTCATTTGTCGTCCGGTGTACGAGCATCCGTGCATCTACCGATCGATCAGATTCTTCTTGGCGACTGCCTCGACGTCCTCCGTACGCTGCCCGATGCGAGCGTCGACTCCGTCGTGTGCGATCCGCCGTACGGGCTCGGCAACAAGGATCCGTCGCCCGAGAATATCTTCATGTACGTGCTCGGCGCGTCGGTGCTCGACACTGGGGGAGACTTCATGGGATCTGGGTGGTCCATCCCGCCGGTGCCGGTCTGGCGCGAGGTCTACCGCGTCCTGAAGCCAGGCGGGCACGTGTTGAGCTTCGCCGGCTCGAGAACGGCAGACCTCATCGGGATAGGCCTCAGGATGGCGGGGTTCGAATCTCGTGACAGCATCGCTCGGATGTTCCCAACACTTTACTGGACTTACGGAAGTGGCATGCCCAAGAGCCATTCTATAGGACCTGCGATCGATAAGAAGCTCGGGCCAGAGTCAAAGGAGGCAGCGCAGTGGGAAGGATGGGGTAGTGGGATCAAGCCCGCGGCAGAACCAATACTCGTCTTCCGCAAGCCGCTCGAGGGAACGCTCGCAAACAACGTCCTGAAGTACGGCACCGGCGGGCTCAACATCGACGCCACCCGCGTGCGGCACGCCTCTAAAGACGACTTCGAAGCCCACAAGAAGGGCGTCGACGCCATTCGCGAGAAGGGCGGAAGTCGGGACAAGTCGTGGAAGAACGCGAGCGACCTGAGCGGCGCCAACGAGGTGACGACCTCCGGCAGGTGGCCTGCTAATCTGTTGTTGGAGCACGTCCCGTATGCAGAATGGTGGCGGCTCCGAGCAGACATTTCCGAACTACAGAGGCAAGAAACGTTTGCCTACTACGGCGTTGAGCAAACCTTGTCCGCAATGCGGGGAGCCCATCTGGGGGATCCCCTCGACTCTGGAAAAGCAGAAGTATTGCTCAAAAGCGTGCGTGGGGCTTTCACAACGGGGCCCTCGGCAACGGAAGACGGTTTGGGCGTTGCTGCAATGCCAGCAATGCCACGCGCCATTCGAAGTGCCACAGGCCTGGGTTCGGCACGATCGGAGGAAGTATTGCTCGAAGAAGTGCCGCGAGCAGTCGAACGTCGGCAAACGGTACAGGCTGGGCAAACGTCACACGCCCGAAGCTCGCGCGAAGATGAGGGACGCTGCGACGGGGAAGTTCCTCCGAGAGAATTCGAGCCAGTGGAAGGGAGGACGCTTTATATCCGCGCAGGGGTACGTCTTTGTCATGGTGGATCTTCTGCCCGAGCCGCAGAAGGTTCTGGCTCTACAGATGGTCCAGAATCTGAGGAACAGGATGTACATCCCGGAGCACCGCGCGGTGGCGGCGGCAACCTTGGGTCGACCAATCCGAAGCGACGAGGTCGTGCATCACGTAAACGGCGAAAAGATGGACAATCGTCCAGAGAACCTGGAGGTGGTCTCCCGCAAGGCTCACAGCCGGGCCCACCGCGAGATCGAGAGCAAGGTGGCAGTGCTCGAAGCCCAGTCGGCGCGGCTACTGGCGGAGAACTCGGACTTGAAGTCCGAGGTGACCTTGTTGCGGAACATCTTAGCCCTCTGTTCACTTTCTCCAGAGTCGAAGGATGTCGCAAAGTCGGCACCAAGGAAATCGCGCCGCACCCCCAGGGACCCGACCGCTTCCAGAAGACGAGTGGAGGCGGCTTCTCTGAGGCCTACGGCAACCAGATCGCCGCCGACGATCCCGAGGTCTTGCCCGTCTGGGACTGCGCCGACGGGTGTCCGGTAGCTGCTTTGGATGCCCAGAGCGGGGACCGACCGAGCACGCTCACGGGGCGCGCGGACCCGAACGGGAGCCACGAGCACCCGGGCACCGAGATGAACCCGAACTCGACGTTCCTCGGGGAACGTACGCACTTGAGTCGAGTCTACGCGGACGCGGGCGGAGCTTCCCGATTCTTCACGCAGCTCGACGGTGCAGCGTGGGAATGCGCCGAGGGCTGCCCGGTGAAGGAGCTGCAGTCGCAAGGTGTTGCGGCTGGCCATCACCCGAACGGGGGAACGACGGTCAACACGGGCAAGGCGGAGAGGGATCCTTCTCTCGGGTCGAGTGGATTTCAGTTCAAGGCGGGTACCCGGCGAACAGACGACGGTGGCGTGGATCGCTTCTTCAATCAGTTTGAAGCCGAACGAGCAGGCGGGTGGGAATGCGCCGAAGGTTGCCCCGTCAAAGAGCTGCAGGAGCAGGGGGTCGCGATGGGCTCTCACGCCGCCGGCAACAAGGGGGAGACGAACCACGTCTCCGGCAAGGGCTACGGCGGCGCCTTCAAGCCCATGACGAACAACCCGGACTATCACGCGGACGAGGGCGGGGTGGATCGGTTCTTCTCTCAATTCGAGGCCGAGGGCGAGGTGCCCTTCAAGTACATCGCGAAAGCGAATCGTAAAGAAGCCGGCTGCGGGGAGTTTGAAGTCGAGCACGTGACCCTCAAGCCGCTCGCGCTCATGCGCTGGCTCGTTCGACTCGTCACGCGGAAGGGGGGCGTCGTGCTCGATCCCTACGCCGGCAGCGGGTCTACCTGCCATGCAGCGGTCCTCGAGGGGATGCACTTCATCGGCATCGAGCGGGACGAGAAGAGTCACGCCGAGGCGACGAAGCGCCTTGAGATCGTGCTGCGGCGCGACCAGGAGCGGAAGGACGAGGAAGAGACCTACGCATTCATGATGGGCCGTGCCGGGGGCTAAATCTCGGTCGGTTTGACAGGGCGGCTGTTCGGTACTAGAATTGAATCTGTAATGTCCACGACTGCCGATCGAGTGGCCGCGCGCGTTCTGTACGCGATGGCTTACGACCGGGCGACGTTCCGATCGAAGGTCCGCCAGCACGTGAGCGGCGCGTGGCTCGAGTTCTACAAGGCGCGGCTCGCCGAGAAGAACGGACAGACGAAGTGGGTTCGTCATTGGAAGACCGAGGTCAAGACGCTGCTCGAGCGCAGCCTCGTCGCCGAGCTTCTCTATCCGATCAAGGGATTCAAAGATCGGAACAAGGCATTCGACGCGGAGATCGCCGAACTCAAGAAGGTGGACTCGGGCTATCGGACGACCGCGCGGAACACGGTCCTACGTGACTACGGCCTGAAGAAGGTGCGGTACGAACTCGACGACGAGGACGCGGCCGACTTCTGGAAGCTGGTCGAGCGCGCGGCGCGCCCGGCTCTGGCACGCTGACGGCTCTTCCGAAACTTTTGATGGTCGGCATGAGGCATGCCGACCCGCCGCCCCAAGTCCGACAACCGACGCGCTGCATGGCTCCGCAAGGCGATGACGCCCGAGGAAGCTCGCGAGGTCCTCGGATTCCCGCCGTTCTACATGCCGAGCGAGGCCGAGCTGAACAAGGCGGTCCGGCTCAAGGCGCGCGATGCGCATCCCGATCGCGGCGGCTCGACGGAAGCGATGATGCTCGTCAACGTCGCGAAAGAAGTCCTCGAAGGCAAGCGCCCCAACGATCGCACGGACGTTGGCGGTGACGCGAAGCAGCGCAAGCTCGACCTGGCGACGATCGAGGCCGCCAAAAAGCGCGCGCGGGCTGCCCTGAAAGAGGCGGTCTCGACGATCGGGCGCCACGTTTTCATCCCGTGGGCGATCGATATTCGGGAGTACCTGACGTCCGACTATACCGACGCCCTCGACTCACTGCACGACC
>Ga0079224_100015340_pt1 | contig 10732 bp, 8 predicted proteins | sample Stecom2015_FD_80414 | JGI IMG/M metagenome (GOLD analysis project Ga0079224, IMG submission 80414) | Agricultural soil microbial communities from Utah to study Nitrogen management - Steer compost 2015 | ecosystem: Environmental > Terrestrial > Soil > Agricultural land | place: USA: Utah...
CGTATTCGAGCTTCTCGTCGCCCCCGGCGACAAGGTCGCCCAGGGCGACACCCTGCTGCTCGTCGAAAGCATGAAGATGGAGATCCCGATCGAGGCGCCGGTCGGCGGCGTCGTCTCGGCCATCCATGTGGCGGTCGGCGATCCGGTGAGCGAGGACCAGCGCGTCGCCTCGATCGATCCCGCCTGACGGGAGGCGAGGGGCCGCGCGGTTCAGGGCTCCGCGGGAGTCCTGAGCAGCAGGAACCCGACCGCGAGCAGGGCGGCCGCGAGCAGCGAGGCCGGACCGAAGCCGCCGCTCGCCTCGGCGAGCCGCCCGGCGACGGCCGGCCCGATCCACTGGCCGAGGCCGAAGGCGGCGGTCATCCAGCCGATCACGCGGTCGGCGCGCGCCGGCGCGATTCGGCGGCCGGCCGAGAGGCCCATGGCGGTGATGCCCACGAAGGTGCCGCCCAGCAGCAGGCCCCCTGCCCCCACCGCCAGGACGCCACTGCCGTAACCGGCGAGGAGCACCCCGGCGGCCTCCGTCGCGAAGGCGATGCGCATGGCCCGCCAGGTGCCGATGCGTGCGGCGACGCCCTGCCATAGCGCGGTCGAAGGCAATGCACCGAGGCCCACCGCGATCCAGGCGAGCGGCTCGGCAATGCGAGCCTCGGGCAGGCCGCGCGCCATCTCGACGATGAAGGTCGCGGTGACCACGTAGCCGAAGCCGAAGAGGCCGTAGGCGGCGATGAGCCGCGCGAGGAGTCGCGGAGCGGCGGCGGGGGCCACGCCCCGGGCGACCGCAGCGCGCGCCACCCCGGCCGCGGGAGCGGCGGGTGCCCCCGCGGCGGGAGCCGTGCCACCGGCGCCCTCCCGGCGCCGGAGCATCGCGAGCGCCGGCACCGCGCACGCGGTGCTGGCGACACCCAGCGCCGCCCATTCGCCGAATACGGAGAGGCCGGCGGCGCGCGCCCCCTCGACGAGCGCCACCGTGAACAGGATGCCGATGCCGACCCCGGCGAAATGCACGGCCAGCAGCCGCGGGCGGCCCAGCGCGAGAAGGCGCCGCGTCACGATGGCCGTGCCCAGGACCAGGACGAAGGCGCTCGCCACCCCCGAGGCCGCCCGCAGCGCGAGCCAGCCATGGCCGCTCGCGACCGCGACGCCCGCCCCGGTGGTCAGCGCGCTTCCGAGGGCGCCCGCGACCAGCCAGCGGCGCTGCCGCGACACCCCCGCGATCGTCGCCGCCACGAGGGCGCCCACCACGTAGCCGAAGTAGTTGGCGCTCGCGACATCGCCCGCCTGCGCGAGCGACCAGCCGAGCGCCTCGCGCAGGCCCGGCAGCAACGGGGTGTAGGCGAAACGCCCGATCCCCATCGCGACGACCATCAGCAGCAGGCCGGCGCAGGCGACCCTCGTCGCCTCGCCGGCCGCCGCCGTGTTCGCCGCCCCCGTCTCCGGCGGGTTCACCGGCGCCGGGTCAGGGCGTCAGTTGACGACCTGCGCGAGCTCGCCGCTCTTGTAACGCTCGACCATCACGGACAGCGGGATCGGCTTGATCTTGCTGCCCTGGCCCGCGCAGCCGAAGGCCTCGTAGCGGGCGAGGCAGATCTTGCGCGCCGCCTCGCGGGCGGGCTTGAGGTACTCCCGCGGGTCGAACTTGTCCGGATGCTCGGCGAAGAAGCGGCGGATGGCGCCGGTCATCGCGAGCCGGATGTCGGTGTCGATGTTGATCTTGCGCACGCCGTACTTGATCGCCTCCTGGATCTCCTCGACGGGCACGCCGTAGGTCTCCTTCATCTGGCCGCCGAATTCGCGGATCTCGGCGAGCAGCTCCTGCGGCACGCTCGAGGAGCCGTGCATGACCAGGTGGGTGTTCGGGATGCGGGCGTGGATCTCCTTGACGCGGGAGATGGCGAGGATGTCGCCGGTCGGCTTGCGGGTGAACTTGTAGGCACCGTGGCTGGTGCCGATCGCGATGGCGAGCGCGTCGACCTGCGTCTTCCGGACGAAGTCGGCGGCCTGCTCGGGGTCGGTCAGGAGCTGCTCGCGGGTCATCGTGCCCTCGGCGCCGTGGCCGTCCTCCTTGTCGCCCTTCATCGTCTCGAGCGAGCCGAGGCAGCCGAGCTCGCCCTCGACCGTGACGCCCACCGCATGCGCCATTTCGACGACCTTGCGGGTGACATCGACGTTGTACTCGTAGCTCGCGATCGTCTTGCCGTCCTCCTCGAGCGAGCCATCCATCATGACCGAGCTGAAGCCGAGATCGATCGCGCCGCGGCACACCTCCGGCGACTGGCCGTGGTCCTGATGCATGACGACCGGCACGTGGGGATAGGTCTCGACGGCCGCGGCGATGAGGTTGCGCAGGAATTTCTCGCCGGCATATTTCCGGGCACCCGCGGAGGCCTGCATGATGACGGGCGCATCGATCTCGTCGGCCGCCGACATGATGGCCTGCACCTGCTCCAGATTGTTCACGTTGAATGCCGGGATCCCGTAGCCGTTCTCGGCCGCGTGATCCAGCAGCTGACGCATCGACACAATAGGCATTTCGACTCCTGTCATCCAAAGAAGGGAAATCTGGGCCGCGCGGGGCTCTTGTTCGTCGGCCCTCGCGGCAGGCGCTTCATCGGGGGATTATCGCCCACCGGGCGGGGCGGCCCGGCGAAATAAGTCGCGCCCGGCATTCCGGCGCATGATTCGGGCAGCAAATCCGGGAGCAAATGCCGCGCCCATGGGCGGGCGCGCGGAACCGCGCGGCCCTCTCTCCGCTCAGTCGAGGCGCACGGCGATGCTGGTGATCACCAGCAGCTCGTCGGGCCGCTTGTCTACCCCCGGCTCGGTGCTGCTGCGCCAGCTCACGGTGATGTCCAGGCTGAGCCGTTCCGTGATGGCCGCCCGCGCGGTGCCGTCGTAGACGAGGCGCTGCGCGGAGGTGTAGCTGAGGTTCGGGTACCAGCTCAGCCGGTGCGTCATCGTGAGGTTGTCCGTCACCTCGAACTCCGCCTCGGTCCCCAGCAGGGCCTCGACGCGGTCGTAGCTGCGCCTGGGCCCGTCGATGATGTCGAGCGGGGTGTAGAAGCGCTCCATCGTGTAGCCCACGCCGGCGAGCGCCGACCACGAGATCCAGCGGCGCTCGTTGATGCGGTAGCCCATGCCCCCCGCCACCGTGGTGCGACGATCGAGGTTGCCGGGCCGATCGCGCCGGTACTCGGCCTGGCCGAACCCGAACCAGCGCTTGCGGATGTCGCGGCTGTAGCGGGTGCCGACGTCGAACAGCGCCGCCGTCTCGCTGTCGTCGGAACGTCCGGAGATCAACAGCAGGCGGCTCAGCCAGCGGTCGCTGCCGGTGACCCGCTCGAGCTCGCCCTGCAGCGACAGGTTGTACGACTCGGACTGGGACTGCGCATAGGTCGCCCCCAGGCTGACGGAGGCGCGCCAGTCGCCGGCCCGGGCCGGCTCCACCCAGTAGGGTTCGTAGTAGTAGTCCACGGCATGCGCGCTCGCCGTCATGCCGGCCGCCGCCAGGCCGAGCATGGCGGCGGCCACGGCGCGGCCCCGCGCCGGTCGGCGGCTCCTGCCGGGAAATGCCGCCTCGTCGCGCACGCCCTACTCGATCTTGGCGGAGATGCCGGTGACGAACAGGAGGTCGTCCTTCTCGAAGCCCGCGCCCGGGTCCGAGTTGTACCGGTAGGTCAGCGTGGCGGTCAGGCTCATGCGCTCGTTGATCGCGACGGACAGGCCCGCGTCGAGCTGCGCGCGGAACTCCCCCGATTCGCTCATGTTCGGATAGATGACGAACCGCTGGCGGAAGGTCGTGCTGTCGCTGATCTGGTGGTTGGACTCCTCGCCGACGAGCAGCTCGGTATAGCCCCAGGTGGTGCGCGTCGCGCCGCCGACGTCCGTCGGCTCGATGTAGCGATCGTGGGTGTAGCCGACACCGCCGAAGACGTCCCAGGTCAGCGTGTCCGTCTTGAAGACATGATAGCCGAGGCCGCCGCCCACCGAGCCGCGCCGGGAAAGGTTCGCCGGCCGGTCGCGCAGGTAGTCGGCCTGGCCGAAGCCGAAGACCCTGCCGTTGATGTCGCGCTCGTAGCGCGTACCCAGGCCGATCTGGTCGCCGGTCGTCTCGTCGTCGCTTTCTGCGCGCAGCGCCTTGCCGTAGTACGACCACTTGTCGTACCCGGTCTGGCGGACACCGTCCGCGTTAAGCGTGAGCGTGGACGACTCCGAGTTCCCGCTGGCATACGACAGCCCCAGCCCGATCGCATGGCGCCACTGGCCATCGGGCTTGAGCGTCACCTGCGCCCACGCCGGGGCGGACGTCACCGCGCCGCCCATCAGTGCGGCTGCCAACAGAACGCGGGCCTGCGTCCGATTCATGCTTCCTCCTCTGGAAATGCCTGTCGCGTCGCGCCCGGGGAACCGGGCAGACTGCGTATTATCGGGGCAACCCGGCGGTCGCCCTGTCGCCAGGCGGGTCGGGGGCGCGCCCGGGGGGCTCAGCCCTTGCCGTGATACTCGCCGATGCGAACGATGGTGAGCGAATTGGTGCCGCCGGCCTTGCCGATCGGGTCGCCTGCGGTCATCACCACCAGGTCGCCCTTGGACACGACACCGATCTCGAGCAGGCGCTGCTCCGCCTCGTGCAGCAGCGACTCCCGCTCGCGCGCGTGCAGTTCCATCAGGTAGGGATGGACGCCCCGGTAGAGCGTCATGCGCCGCAGGCTGGCCTCCTCGGGCGTGAGCGCGAAGATGGGCACGCCCGAATCCAGCCGGGACATCCACAGGGCCGTGGCGCCCGACTGCGTCAGGGCGACCACCGCCTTGACCCCGAGGTGGTACGCGATGAACAGCGTGCTCATCGCGATCGACTGGTCGATGCGGGTGAACTTGCGGTTCAGGAACTCGGTGTCGAGCGCCACGCGCTGCGACTGGTCGGCCTCCAGGCAGATGCGCGCCATCGCCTCCACCGTCTCGACCGGATAGCGGCCGGCCGCCGTCTCGGCCGAGAGCATGACCGCGTCGGTACCGTCGAGGACGGCGTTGGCGACGTCCGAGACCTCGGCCCGGGTCGGCACCGGCTCGCCGATCATGGACTCCATCATCTGGGTCGCGGTGATCGTGAGCTTGTTGCGCTCGCGCGCCATGCGGATCATGCGCTTCTGCAGCGCCGGCACCGCGGCGTCGCCCACCTCCACCGCGAGGTCGCCGCGCGCGACCATGATGCCGTCGGAAGCGTCGAGGATGCCCTCCAGGGCGCCGATCGCCTCGAAGCGCTCGATCTTGGCGATCATCAGGGCCTTGCCGCCGCGCGCCCGCGCGAGTTCGCGCGCCATGTACATGTCGGCCGCGTTCTTGGGAAAGGACACCGCGATGAAATCGGCCTGGAAGTCCACCGCCGTCGCGATGTCGGCCATGTCCTTGGAGGTGAGCGCGGGCGCCGAGAGCCCGCCGCCCAGCCGGTTGATTCCCTTGCGGTCCGACAGGTCGCCGCGCCGGGTGACGGTGCACTCGATCGTGCGTTCGGTCACCCGGTCCACGCGCATCGTCAGGCGCCCGTCGTTGAGCATCAGGGTGTCGCCCGGTGCGACATCGTTGATGAGGTCGGGATAGTCGAGCCCCACCCGGCCGGAGTCGCCGAGCTCGCAGTCGAGGTCGAAGACGAAGCGGTCACCGACCTCGAGGTGGATCTTGCCGTGCTCGAAGCGTCCGATCCGGATCTTCGGGCCCTGGAGGTCGGCCAGCACGCCGATGTCGCGCCCGATGCGGGCGGCCGTCTCGCGGGCGAGCCGGACCGCGGCGACATGTTCGGCGGCCTCGCCGTGCGAGAAGTTGACCCGCACCACGTTGACGCCGGCGGCGATCAGGCGCTCGAGCGTTCCGGGATCGGTCGAGGCGGGACCCAGTGTCGCAACGATCTTGGTGGCGCGCCGAATCGGCTCGTGCATCGGAATGCCTTCTCGCGAGTGGGCGGTCGACCTATTGTGCCGCAGGCGGCTTCGCTCGCGAAGGGATGTCCCGGGGCGCCGGGACATCCGTCGGATACCCCGCGGCGCGGGGCATCCGCTTCCCTCAGTCGGCTCGCGCGGCCAGGGCGGCGACGGCCGGAAGGGTCTTCCCTTCGAGGAACTCGAGGAAGGCGCCGCCGCCGGTGGAGATGTAGTCGATGCCGTCGGCCACGCCGAACTTCGAGATGGCCGCGAGCGTGTCGCCGCCGCCCGCGATCGAGTAGGCCCCCGATTGCGCGATCGCCCGGGCGATGGCCTCGGTGCCGCCTGCGAAGGCGGGGAACTCGAACACCCCCACCGGGCCGTTCCAGACGATCGTGCCCGCCTCGCGCAGCTTCGCCGCCAGCGCCTCGGCGGTGCGCGGGCCGATGTCGAGGATCATGTCGTCGGGGCCGACATCGGCCACCGCCTTGACCTCCGCCTTCGCATCCGCGGAGAACTCGCGGGCGCAGACCACGTCGGTCGGGATGGGAACTTCGGCGCCCCGCTTCGCCATCAGGTCGATGATTGCGCGCGCCTCGCCCACCAGGTCGTGCTCCGCGAGCGACTTGCCGATGGGCAGGCCGGCGGCCAGCATGAAGGTGTTGGCGATGCCGCCGCCCACGACCAGCTGGTCCACGCGGTCGGCGAGCGAGCGAAGGATGGTGAGCTTGGTCGAGACCTTCGAGCCGGCCACGATCGCCACCAGCGGCCGGCGCGGGGACTCCAGTGCCCGCCCGAGCGCATCGAGCTCGCTCGCCAGCAGCGGCCCGGCGCAGGCGACGGGCGCGAAGCGGGCGATGCCGTGCGTGGTGGCCTCGGCCCGGTGAGCGGTGCCGAAGGCATCGTTCACGTAGATGTCGCACAGGGCGGCCATCCGGCGCGCGAGCCCCTCGTCGTCCTTCTTCTCGCCGACGTTGCCACGACAGTTCTCGAGCAGCACCACCGAGCCGGGCGCCACTTCGAAGCCGCCGTCCACCCAGTCGGTGACCAGCGGGACCGGGACGCCGAGCAGCTCGGAGAGCCGCCGGGCAACCGGCGCCAGGGACTCCTCGGGCTTGAGGGCGCCTTCCTTCGGCCGACCGAGATGGGACGTAACCATCACGGCGGCGCCCGCGTCGAGGCAGTGCCGGATCGCCGGGACGGACGCCCGGATCCGGGTGTCGTCGGTGATCCGGCCCGCATCGTCCTGCGGGACGTTGAGGTCGGCCCGGATGAAGACCCGCTTGCCGGCGAGTTCCTGGTCGGTGAGACGCTTGAATCGCATGATGGCCGTCACCCGTGCCGCATCACTTCGCGTTCATCAGCGCGACGGTGGTGTCGAGCATGCGGTTCGAGAAGCCCCACTCGTTGTCGTACCAGCTGCTCACCTTGACGAGGCGTCCGCTCACCTTGGTGAGGGTCTCGTCGTAGGTGCTCGAGGCCGGGTTGTGGTTGAAGTCCACCGATACCAGCGGCGCGGAGCTGTAGCCGAGGATGCCCTTGAGCGGTCCCTCGGAGGCTTCCTTCATGATCCGGTTGATCTCTTCGACGCTGGTGTCGCGCGAGGCGATGAAGGAAAGGTCGACGATCGAGACATTGATCGTGGGCACCCGCATCGCGTAGCCGTCCAGCCGGCCGTTCAGCTCGGGCAGCACCAGCCCGACCGCCGCGGCCGCCCCGGTCTTGGTGGGAATCATCGACTGGGTCGCCGAGCGGGCGCGGCGCAGGTCCTCGTGATAGACGTCGGTCAGGACCTGGTCGTTGGTGTAGGCATGGATGGTCGTCATCAGGCCCGTCTCGACGCCGATCGCGTCGTGCAGCGGCTTGACCAGCGGCGCGAGGCAGTTCGTCGTGCACGATGCGTTCGAGATCACCGTGTCGCTCGCCTTGAGGACCTGGTGGTTGACGCCGTAGACGATCGTGGCGTCCACGTCCTTGCCCCCGGGCGCCGAGATGACGACCTTCTTCGCGCCGCCCTTGAGGTGGGCGGAGGCCTTCTCCTTGCTGGTGAACAGGCCCGTGCACTCGAGCACGACGTCCACGCCCAGCTCGCCCCAGGGCAGCTCGGCCGGGTTGCGCTCGGCCAGCACGCGGATCCTGTCGCCATCGACGACCATGCAGTCGCCGTCCACCGACACGGTGCCCGGGAAGCGGCCGTGGGCGGTGTCGTACTGGGTCAGGTGCGCGTTGGTGTTCGCGTTGCCGAGGTCGTTGATGGCGACGATCTCGATCGGATGCTTCTTGCCGGACTCGTAGAAGGCACGCAGGACGTTGCGGCCGATGCGCCCGTAGCCATTGATCGCGACACGAATAGTCATGCTGGTAGTCCCCTGTGAGGATTGAAACCCGGAAACCCCGATGGCCCGCGCGTGCCGCCTTGCCGCGCCACGGCGTGCCTACTGGCCCGACCGGCCGATCGCCGCGAGCACCGCATCGACGACGCGCTCGACCGTCAGCCCGAAATGTTCGAACAGCGCCGCCGCCGGCGCCGATTCACCAAAACTGTCGATGCCGATCACGTCGGCGCAGCCGTACTTCCACCATCCGTCGGTGGCCCCCGCCTCGATCGCGATCCGGGGCAGATTCTCGGACAGCACATTGGACCTGTATGTGACATCCTGCCGATCGAAGATCGTGGTCGAGGGCATGGAGACGACCCGCACCTCGATGCCGCGCTCGGCGAGCCGCTCGCGCGCGCCCAGCGCCAGCGCGAGCTCGGAACCCGTGGCGATCAGCACCGCCTGCGCCGCCGCGGCCTCGCGCAGGACGTAGCCGCCGCGCCGGATGCCGGCGAGCTGCGATTCGGAGCGGCTGACGTGGGGCACCGCCTGGCGGGTGAGCAGCAACGCGCTCGGCCCGTCGGCGCGTTCGATCGCGCAGCCCCAGGCGATCGCGGTCTCGACCGCGTCGGCCGGCCGCCAGACGTCGAGCCCCGGGATCAGGCGCAGGCTCGCCGCATGCTCGATCGGCTGGTGGGTGGGCCCGTCCTCGCCCAGCCCGATGGAGTCGTGGGTGAACACGTGGATCACCCGCTGCTTCATCAGCGCCGCCATGCGGATCGCGTTGCGCGAGTAGTCGGAGAAGGTGAGGAAGGTGCCGCCGTAGGGTACGAAGCCGCCGTGGAGCGCCAGCCCGTTCATGATGGCGGCCATGCCGAACTCGCGCACCCCGTAGTTGATGTGGCGGCCGCCCTCGGGGCCGGCATCGCCCGTGCGCAGCGCCCCGGCGCCCTTGAATTCGGTGAGGTTCGAGCCGGTCAGGTCGGCGGATCCGCCGATCAGCTCGGGCAGCACGGGCCCGATCTGGTCGAGCGCGAGCTGCGACGCCTTGCGCGTCGCGATGGCCGCGGCGGATTCGTTGGCCTGGGCGACGGCGCGATCGACCGCATCGTCGAGTTCGCCGGTCAGCCGGCCTTCCATGCGCCGCTCGAATTCGGCGGCCGCGTCCGGGTGCGCGGCCCGGTAGGCCTCGAAGAGCTCGCGCCAGGCCTGCTGCGCCCGGGCGCCGCGATCGCGGGCGTCCCAGGCCGAGCGAACCGCCTCCGGCACCGCGAACGGCTCGTGCGGCCAGTCCATGCCCCGGCGCGCCTCGGCGATCACGTCCTCGCCGAGCGGCTCGCCGTGCGCCTTGGCGGTGCCGGCCCGGGCCGGGGCGCCCTTGCCGATGATCGTCCGGCACTGGATGAGCGTGGGCGCGAAGACGCCGTCGCGGCCCTCACGCGCCCAGCGAGCGGCCGTGGCGATCGCCTCGTCGACCGCCGCCACGTCGTGCCCGTCCACGTCCGGGATGACGTGCCAGCCGTAGGCCGCGAACCGCGCCGGGGTGTCGTCGCGGAACCAGTGGCGGACCTCCCCGTCGATCGAGATGCCGTTGTCGTCGTAGAGCACGATCAGCCGTGCGAGCCGAAGGGTGCCGGCGAGCGAGCAGACCTCGTGGGAGATGCCTTCCATGAGGCAGCCGTCGCCCACGAACGCCCAGGTGAGGTGGTCCACGACCGGGAAGCCCTCACGGTTGAACTCGCCGGCGAGCCGGCGCTCGGCGAGCGCCATGCCGACCGCGTTCGCCAGGCCCTGGCCGAGAGGCCCGGTGGTGGTCTCGACGCCCGGGGTGATGCCGAACTCCGGGTGCCCGGGCGTGCGCGAGCCGAGCTGCCGGAAGGCCTTCAGGTCGTCGATGCCGAGGTCGTAGCCCGTGAGATGCAGCAGCGAGTACAGCAGCATCGAACCATGGCCGTTCGACAGCACGAAGCGGTCGCGGTCGGGCCAGCGCGGATCGGCCGGGTTGTGCTTCAGGTGCCCGGCCCAGAGCGCCACGGCGATCTCGGCCATGCCCATCGGCATGCCGGGGTGGCCCGACTTCGCGCGCTGCACGGCGTCCATCGAGAGCGCCCGGATCGCGGCGGCCATCTGCGGTGCGAGCGTGGGATCGAATGCGGACGCGGCGGATCTTGCGGTCATCTCGAATGGCACCGGGGAAAGCGTGAAAGTTTATCAAACCCAGCGGGTTTCCGAGAGACCGGGGGTCGAGGAGGGCCGCCTGTGTTATCCTCTCCGGCTTTTCTGCGCCCGAGCGTCGAGGCCGGCATGTCGCCGGCCGGCGTCCTACCCACGGCAGTCATCGCGAGCGCGCGTGCCGTCGGGCGCACGCAGTCCGGGTCGGAGGTTTCCGAGGATTCTGAAGTCCGGGTTGGTTGTGGGGGTCCCTCCGGTAAGGACCGGGGCAATTTCCGCTGACTTGGCGGTCATCTACTGACTGGGGTTGGTAAGAAATGCAAGGAC
>Ga0079224_100015341_pt1 | contig 10732 bp, 9 predicted proteins | sample Stecom2015_FD_80414 | JGI IMG/M metagenome (GOLD analysis project Ga0079224, IMG submission 80414) | Agricultural soil microbial communities from Utah to study Nitrogen management - Steer compost 2015 | ecosystem: Environmental > Terrestrial > Soil > Agricultural land | place: USA: Utah...
ACCGGCGTCATCACCTTGACCGACATCGCAGAGCGGTTCCACGACACCGCCCTGCCGTTCTTCATGATCGGCGAGATAGAGTCGAACCTTCGGAAATGCCTCAGCGCAGGCCTCAGCGAAGAGGCGATCCGTGCGGTACAGCCGAAGAGGCAGCAGACCGGGAAAGTCACCGACTTGATGTTCGGTCAGTACCTCAAGTTGATTCGGGCAGAAGCCAACAACCCTGCCTCTATCGCGGCGACAGCAGCGAACTGGCAGGCACTCGGCCGGCAGGGCGTCGATCGGGACCGATTCATCAGCCAGCTGTCGCGTGTCAAGGACATCCGCAACCACATCGCGCATTTCGGATCCCGGCCGCCTGGCGCGGAGGACATCGATACCCTGCGCCGATTTTCCGAACTCCTCAAGATGCTGGTGTGGCACTGACCATTTCGATCGCCCCCGCGCTCGGCGAGCGGATCGGTCCCGGCTTCAGGAAGAACGCACTCTCCGTAGCGGGTGGCCTCGGCCATCAGCGCAGGGCCGGTCGACGACTCGATCCGATGTTCCACCCGAGGCAAAGGTGGCTCGAGTCATCGGATCACCGAAGTTCGTCGTGCGGCGGGGGCCGGTGGGCTAGGGTCCGAGTCGGCCGAGCGATGGCCACCCGCGTCACCACTTGTGTTTTGGAGAACGATGTCCGCACCGCCGACCAGGCCCCATCGAGTCGACGGGGAACGTGTCAGCCTGTATTCGCCGGAGTACACCGCCGATCCGCACCGGGTCTATCGGGAGATGCGGGAGCGGTTCGGGTCGATCGTGCCGGTGGAGGTGGCGCCGGGGGTGCCGGCGATGCTGGTGATCGGGTATCGGACGGGGTTGCGGATCCTCAACGATCAGGAGCGGTTCACCTCGGATCCGCGGGCGTGGGAGGCGACGGTGCCGCCGGACTGCCCGGTGCTGCCGGTGTTCCGGTGGCGGCCGAATGTGACACGGCTGTCGGGGCAGGCGCACGAACGGTTGCGGGCGGCGACGACGGCGGCCGTGCAGAGCGTCAACATGCATGCCACGCACGCGCTGGTGGAGCAGTTCGCGGTGCCGTTGATCAGCGGGTTCTGCGAGACCGGGACCGCGGATCTGACGACGCAGTACGTGGCGCCGCTGGTGTACATGGTCATGAATCAGCTGGTCGGTTGCCCGGCGCACATCAGCGCGAAGGCGGCCGCGGCGACGGCGTCGGTGTTCGACGGGGCCTCGGTGGAGGAAGCGACCCGGGTGTTCGAGGGGGCGCTGGCCGAGCTGGTCGAGTACAAGCGGGCGCACCCAGGGGCCGACATCACCACGGCGCTGCTGCGGCATCCCGCGCGGCTGAACGACCAGGAGATGTTGCACCAGGTGCTGGTGTTCTACGGCGTCGGCATCGACCCGGTGCAGGCGCTGATCGTCAACGCGCTGCGGCTGCTGTTCATCGACCACCGGTTCGGTGAGCAGATCGCGGGCGGGGCGATGTCGACCAGGGACGCGATCGACCGGGTGCTGTTCGACGATCCGCCGCTGCCGAACCCGTCGATCGTGTATCCGAAGCAGCCGATGCTGGTGGACGGGGTGCGGCTGCCCGCGCATCAGCCGGTCATCGTCAGCCTCGCCGGCTGCAATGACGACCCGGAGATCGCGGGCGAGAACCATGTGGGCAGCCGCGCGCATCTGGCCTGGGGCGCGGGCGCGCACACCTGTCCGGCCAGGTCGCTGGGTTATCTGATCGCCGAGTGCGCGATCGACCAGTTGCTGGACGTGCTGCCGGAGATGCGGCTGGCGGTGCCCGCGGAGGAGTTGCGGTGGCGGCCGGGCCCGCTGCACCGGACGCTGGCGGCGCTGCCGGTGGAGTTTCCGCCGACGCTGCCCATCACACTGCCCTGAGCGAGCGGCGGGTCACCGCGACAGCGACTTCAGTGCCGCTTCCAGCCGGGCGGTGGCCTCCGCGGCGACCGCGCCGAGTTCGGGCTCGCCGGTGACCTGCACGAGCAGGGCCGGATTCATGGCCTCGACGTGGATGGTGTCGGCGTCCTGCGGGTCGCGGCGGACCACCACGTTGCATGGCAGGAGCAGGCCGATCTGCCGGTCGATGCCGACGGCGCGGTGGGCGAGGCCGGGATTGCAGGCGCCGAGGATCCGGTAGTCCTCCATGTCGACGTCGAGTTTGGTCTTCAGGGTGGCGCACATGTCGATCTCGGTGAGGATGCCGAAGCCCTGGTCGGCCAGGGCGGCGCGGGTGCGCTCGATCGCTTCGTCGAAGCCGGTGCGCAGGGTTGCCGACAGTGCCAGTGACATCTCCGATGCTCCTTTTCCACGCGGGGACTGAGAGGGGTCGAGCCGAAGTTCGTCATGCAGGAACGACTGTAGTCGCGAGCCTCGCCGCGCCGCCCCCGCTGTGCGCGATTACTGGTGCGGCGCCCGGCGGCATCGCTAGTATGTGAATGACAATTCTTCGACAGAGGAGCGCAATGATGCGTACCGAACTTCGTCTCGCCGCCGCCTCGCTGGCGGCCGCGACGCTCGTGGCCGGCGCGGCGGGTGCCACCGCCGCCCCGATCGACCCCGCTCCGGCGCCCGCTCCCGCGGCAGCCATCGCCGAGGGAACCGGCTCGTCGGCGCTGGACTCGATCCCGGCGGGCGTCGAGACGGGCTCGTACTACCTCCAGCGAGGCAATGTCATCGGCCTGCTCGCCCTCCTGGTCAACCTGCCCTTCGCCATCGTGTTCGGCGACGTGTGCGAGTGGACGTCGGGCTCCGCCTGGGACCCGTGCGGGCGACCGGGCTACTAAGTTACCTTCTGTTCCAAGTCCTAAGAACGGATCGGGAGCTCGAGCTCCACACTGCGGCCGCGAGGGATTCGCGGCCGCGGTCGCGCCCAGGGGGACACCCGGCCGATCGGCACACCCGTCTGCCGGGTCGAGGCGATCGGCCGGACCCGGCCTCCGCGGACCACGCCCCACCCCGGCGCTCACGGAAGGTCGAACCCGGACCGCCCGCCCCGTGCCGGCGACAGCTCGTTAAGAATGGCACGATCCAGACAACCACCACTCCGACGTATTCCGAATCTTTTCGAATTACGCGAGGAATGTTTCACCACGGACGCTATCGGACAATTGTCTCCGCACTGGTCCGATAATTTTCCCGGAAATAGGCACAAAAAAGCGCGCCGGGCCATTCGGGACACATTCCGGCGAGGCGATGGACCGGCGCACCATCCGAGCGATCGATATCGGCCCGAACACGAGAGAACGCCGGGGCCTGCCGTGGCCGTGTCGCATGCGCGGCGATCACGGCCTTGCCCCGGCGTCGGTGGCGTATAGCGATCTATGCGCTGGTCAGAGGATGATTCCGATCAGCGCCGACAGCAGGCCCCAGCCGATCTGGACCACGGCGGAACCCAGCCCTACCGCTGCTGAGCCCAGGCCGATGACTGCACTCATGACTTCTCCCCTTCGGGTCGTCGATGCGATTTCTGCGACTTGCGATTTCAAGAATGTTCCGCAAATGCACAGTAGCACTCCACCCGAAGATCGTCAGGCGACTTTCCGCATCGTGACGGGGGCGATTATCGCGCACGCGGCGAAAGGCTTTCGGCGCGTGCACGAATTGTCCGGTGTCAGCGGGCGGCCGCGGCGGCGAAGGGCACGACCGTCGCCGGCACGCGGGACGGGGACGGGTGGGTCCAGCGGCCACGCCGGGCCAATTCGGGCAGCACGCCCTCGCCGAAGTGGTAGGCCTCCTCGAGGTGCGGGTAGCCCGACAGCACGAACTCGCTGATGCCTGCCGAGGCGTATTCCTCGATCAGGTCGGCGATCTGCTGGTGCGAGCCGACGAGCGCTGTGCCCGCGCCGCCGCGGACCAGGCCGATGCCCGCCCACAGGTTCGGGTGGATCTCCAGGCCGTCCTTGGTGCCGCCGTTGAGGGCGAGCATGCGCCGCTGGCCCTCGGATTCGCTGCGGCGCAAGCCCGCCTGGACCTGGCGGATCTGCTCCTCGGAGATGCCGGCGAGCAGCCGGTCCGCCTCCGCCCACGCCTCCTCGGCGGTGTCCCTGGCGATGGTGTGCAGGCGGATGCCGAAGCGCAGTTCGCGGCCGTGTCCCTCGGCGGCCCGGCGCACGGCGTCGAGTTTGGCCCGCACGGCGGCGGGCGGCTCGCCCCAGGTGAGGTAGACGTCGACATGCCGCGCGGCGACCTCGATGGCCGCGGGCGAGGAGCCGCCGAAGTACAGCTGCGGTAGCGGGTCGGGGATCTGGTTGAGCTGAGCGTTCTCCAGGCGGAAGTAACGGCCCTCGTGGTCGACGACCTCGCCGGTCCACAACGCGCGCACGATCTCGAGGTACTCGCCGCAGCGGGCGTAGCGCTCGTCCTTGTCCAGGAAATCGCCGAACATCCGCTGTTCGTGACTCTCGCCGCCGGTGACGACGTTCAGCAACAGCCTGCCACCGCTGAGGTTCTGGAAGGTGCCCGCCATCTGCGCGGCCAGGAACGGCGAGATCAGGCCGGGCCGGAAGGCGACGAGGAACTTCAGCCGCTCCGACACGCTCGACAGCATGGCGGTGGTGATCCAGGCGTCCTCACACCACGCACCGGTCGGAGTGAGGGCGCCGACGTAGCCGAGCTGCTCGGCGGATCGCGCGATCTGCCCCAGGTAGGGCACCGAAGCGGCGCGGGTGCCCGCGTCGGGCGCCTGTGCGCCGTGGCCGCCGCCCACGATGTGACGGCCGTCGCCACCGTTGGTGGGCAGGAACCAGTGGAAGGTCAACTCGCTCATCTCATACCTGTCCGTGGTCGTGGGGCGGTGCGCCCGCGACGGCCCGGCGACCGAGGTGCCGGCGGCGGGCAAGCGCGATCACAGCCGCGAGCGTTCCGATGACATCAGCCACCGGTGAGCACGGCAAGGTTTCCGCTCAGCCGGATTCGAAGACTGGTTCTTTCGAACGGAAGGGTTCGGGAACGCGAACGGGGAGCCCGGACGACGCGCCCCGGCTCCCCGTTCGGGAGGTTTCAGTAGCGGCCTGCGACCTTGTCGTCCTCGCGCTTGTCGTCCTCGCGGCCGTCGGCGGGCGCGCCGGTGGCCGGGCTGCTGGTGCCGTGCTCGCGCTCCACGCGCTGGTTCGCGGCGTGCTCGGCCTCGATCGCCTCGTCGCGCTGGGCGAGCAGGTCGCGGATCTCGATGAGCAACTCGACCTCGGTGGGCTCGGCGGCCTTCTTGGTGCCGAACCGGTTGGTGAGGTGGCGCATGGGGGTGATCAGCACGAAGTACAGCACCGCGGCCACGATCACGAAGTTCAGTGCCGCGCTGATGATCGGCCCGACCTGCACGAAGGTGGAGTCCTTGCCGGGAACGATGCGGAAGCCGAGTCCGAGATCGTCGGGACCGCCGATGACGGCGAGCAGCGGGGTGATGACCCCCTCGGTCACCGCGGTCACCACGGCGGTGAAGGCGGTGCCGATGACGACCGCCACCGCGAGGTCGATGACGTTCCCCCGCATGAGGAAGTCCTTGAACCCCTGCAGACTCTTCAACAACTCGGATCACTCCCAACAGACGTCTGTGCCGAACCTTGCCACCGCCACGCCGCGCCCGGTCGCGGTCGACCGCACGCTCCCCGCGCGACGCGCCACCGGTGGTCACCCCGTGGTGGCCCCGAAGAGGCGTGCGCTCGAGATGTCGAGTCGGACGGTGTCGAGTCGGACGGCGTGGCCCCGGCGCGGGGCGCAGACGGATGGTAGCCCACGAATTGCTGAATGATCTCCGCGAGCCGGGGTGATCGTCACCACCGGCCACGGGCCGCGACCGGTGGTGACGGGCAGGCTCAGGCGCGGGGACCGCCCGCCACGTAGAGGACCTGGCCGGAGACGAAGCCCGCCTCCTCGCGGAAGAAGTAGGACACCGCGGCGGCGATGTCCTCGGGCTGACCGACGCGCCGCACCGGGGTCTCCTTGGCCGCGGCGGCCTTGAGGGCTTCGAATTCCACACCGATGCGGGCGGCGGTGGCCGCGGTCATCTCGGTCTCGATGAAGCCGGGCGCGATGGCGTTCACGGTGACGCCGAAGCGGCCGAGTTCGATCGCGAGGGTCTTGGTGAAGCCCTGCAGGCCCGCCTTGGCGGCGGAGTAGTTGGCCTGCCCCCGGTTACCGAGCGCCGAGACGCTCGACAGGTTCACGATCCGGCCCCAGCCCGCCTCGGACATGAACTTCTGGACGGCGCGGCTCATGAGGAACGAGCCGCGCAGGTGCACGTTCATGACCGCGTCCCAGTCCGCCGTCGACATCTTGAACAGCAGGTTGTCGCGGGTGATGCCCGCGTTGTTCACCAGCGCGACCGGCGCGCCGAGCTCCCGCGCCACCCGCTCGACCGCCGCGGCGACCGAATCCTCGTCGGAGACGTCGGCGCCGACCGCGATCGCCCGGCCGCCCGCGCCCTCGATCTGCTCGACGACCGGCTTGCCCGCCTGCTCGTCGAGATCGAGCACCGCGACCGCGAATCCGTCCCGCGCCAGCCGGGTGGCGACGGCGGCGCCGATACCGCGGGCGGCGCCGGTGACGATGGCGACCCTGGAGGCGTTCTGGCTCATGGAGTTTGTCCTTTCGTAGAGCGTCCTCTGCTCATCATTGCCATATCTCACGATCGGTCCCCGCATCGGGGGTTCCACCGAATCCGTCGCTGACATGCTCAGATCGCAATATCTCCATAACGGCACTATTCACTGACATGCCCGCCGCTGCCGTCGGGCAACGCGTCCCTCGGACCAATGGCAACTGGTTGGCAACACTCCTCGTCAGCGCCCCCGGCCGCCGCCCGGCCGGCGGTACTGTCTCGGATCAGTGGTGCGGAGCGCGCCCGGTCCCCCACCGGTCGCCGGGTGCACGGTCGGAGCGCCCCCGTCACCCGGGCCGGTAGCCGAGCAGACCAGGAGTCGCCATGCCGTTGTCGCACCCTTCCCACCATCAGGACCAGCCGGGCAATGCCGAGGTGTCGGTCAATCCGATCTTCGCCAGGGAACCGGTGACCATCCCCCGCAACCGGATGCCCGACGGCGAACTCGACACCAGCATCGCCTACCAGGTGGTGCACGACGAGTTGATGCTCGACGGCAACGCCAGGCTCAACCTGGCCACCTTCGTCACCACGTGGATGGAGCCGACCGCCCAGCTGCTCATGGCCGAGTGCGCCGACAAGAACATGATCGACAAGGACGAGTACCCGCGCACCGCCGACCTCGAGCAGCGGTGTGTGCGCATGCTCGCCGACCTGTGGCACGCGGCCGATCCCGAGCACGCGCCCGGCTGCTCCACCACCGGTTCCAGCGAGGCGGGGATGCTCGCCGGGCTGGCGATGAAGCGCCGCTGGCAGCACCGCAGGCGTGCGAACGGGTTGCCCACCGACCGGCCCAACATCGTCATGGGCGCGAATGTGCAGGTGTGCTGGGAGAAGTTCGCCAACTACTGGGACGTCGAGGCCAGGCTGGTGCCGATGGAGGGCGAGCGCTACCACCTGACCGCCGAGTCCGCGCTGCCGCACTGCGACGAGAACACCATCGGGGTGGTGGCGGTGCTCGGCTCCACCTTCGACGGCAGCTACGAGCCGGTGGCCGACATCTGCGCCGCCCTCGACGACCTCCAGCAACGCACCGGCCTGGACATCCCCGTGCACGTCGACGGCGCATCGGGCGCCATGATCGCCCCCTTCTGCGACCCCGATCTGGCCTGGGACTTCCAGCTGCCCCGGGTGGTCTCCATCAACACCTCCGGCCACAAGTACGGCCTGGTGTATCCCGGCGTCGGCTGGGTGGTGTGGCGCGATGTCGAGGCCCTGCCCGACGACCTGGTGTTCCGCGTCAACTACCTCGGTGGCGAGATGCCGACCTTCGCCCTGAACTTCTCCCGCCCCGGCGCCCAGGTGGTGGCCCAGTACTACAACTTCCTGCGGCTCGGCCGCAACGGCTACACCCGCATCCAGCAGTACTGCCGGGACGTCGCCACCGAACTCGCCGAGGGCATCGCCGCGCTCGGGCCGTTCCGGCTGCTGACCGACGGCAGTGAACTGCCCGTCTTCGCGTTCACTCTCGCCGAGGGCGAGACGGGCTTTTCGGTGTTCGACGTGTCGGCGGCGCTGCGGGAGCAGGGGTGGCTGGTTCCTGCCTACACCTTCCCGGAGAACCGCCAGGATCTGGCGGCGCTGCGGATCGTGGTGCGCAACGGCTTCAGTCACGACCTGGCCGGACTGCTGCTGGCGGCGATCGAGCGGGTGATCCCCCGATTGCGGGCGCAGGAGCGGCCGCAGCACGGGGCGGACTCGGCGAACTTCGCGCACGGGACGTAGCGGCGCTCCGGCCGTCAGCGCCGGTGGTGGATGTCGCCGCGGATCATGGTGGCGCGCACCGGATCGGCGTCGGCGCGGACCGCTTCGCCGAGGGGGCGGTCGAGGAGCACGAGGTCGGCGGGTGCGCCCGGCCGGATCGTTCGTGCGGGGCCGCCCGGGTCGCCGGGCGAGGCGAGATAGGCGCGCAGGGCCTGAGTGACGGTGAGTCGCTCGGCCGGGCCGAGGGTTTCGCCGGTGGGGGTGCGCCGGGTGGTGGCGGCGGCGATCACCGTCCACGGGTTCAGCGGGCCGTAGGGGGCGTCGCTGGAGAGGGCCAAGGGGATGCCTGCGTCGAGCAGCGAGCGGCATCGATAGAGATCGGGCAGGTCGTCGGGGTCGACCCGGCGGCGGTAGTCGTCGCCGCGGACGGCGAGGAAGCCGGGTTGGGTGACGACCGCCTGCCCCTGGGCGCGCAGGGTGCCGACGGAGTCCCCGGGGATCAGGGCGCCGTGTTCGATGCGGTCGCCCGGGAGGGTGCCGACCTCGTCGAAGACGGCGAGCAGGAGCAGCAGGGCGACCCGGCTCACGCAGTGCACGGCCACCGGGCGGCGGCGGGCGTGGGCTCGGCGGACGAGGGCGCTCAGGTGGCCGAAATCCATTGGGCCGGAATCGGCGACGACGATCTTGTAGGGGCCGGTGGTGACCGTGTCGGGGAAGCCTCGGCCGTTCGGGCCGCCCTCGGGCGCATCGGCCGGGCCGGACACGGGTGTGCCGGATTCCTCGTCCAGGGGTACGCCGAGCAGGTGCAGGCGCTGCGGGAGGCTGCCCGCCAGGTGGGCGTCCAGCAGCGCCGACAGGGAGGTGGGTGACAGGTCGGGGGTGGCGTCGGTGACGCCGGTGATGCCGAAACGGGTGAGTTCCGCGGCGACCGAGGACAGTGCGGGTGGTGCGGTGCGGGGCAGCCGGTCGCGCAGCCAGGCGTCGGCGCGCCACAGGCGGCCGGTCGGGCGGCCGGTGTCGTCGCGTTCGACGCCGGGATGGTCGGCGCTGTCCAGCCGAACTCGTTCGCAGGCGGTCGAGTTGAGAATCCAGAGGGCGCCGCTGCGGTGCTGCAGGCGAACCGGTCGGTGGGCGTGCAGGCGGTCGAGGGCGGCGGCGTCGAGCAGGCCGGCCACGGTCTCGACGTAGCCCACTCCCCTGATCCAGTCCGATCCCAGCGCGGCGGTCAGGGCGGCGGCGAGATCACCGGCCGTGTGGACGTGCGGCGGGCCGCAGGACACCGAACCGGCATGGGCGGCGAGGGCGTGCAGGTGCAGGTGGTGGTCGTGCAGGCCGGGGAGCAGGGGTGCGCCGTGGCCGTCGATCACCTCGGCGGAACCCGCCCGCAGACCGGCGCCGACGGCTGTCACGTGACCACCCGAGACCGCGACATCGACTCGGCCGCACGGTAGTCCGACATCGCGGAACAGATGGTCCGTCATCGGAGCGCACACCCCGCGGGCAGAGGTCGGCGCGCACGGCAGCGGGTGCGAGCGGCAGGCCGCGAGGCGGGAACGGGCGCGAGCGGATCGTTCATCGCGATATCCCCAGTTCGGCGAGCACCGCTTCGGTGTCCCGACCGGGTTCGGCCACCACTCCGCGCGGGCGCCGCGGCCGCGGGTCGGCGATGGCGGCCGGGCCGGTGGCGGTCTCGACCGTCCATCGCGCGCCGTCGCGACGCACCTGCGGCGCAGGGCCTTCCGCCGGCTCCAGGGTGGCCGCGACGACGTCGGTCATGGAGACGTCCCACAGCATTCCCGCTCCCCCGGCCGGGGTCGACATGGCCAGGGCGGCGGCGGTCAGCCCGGTGAGCGGGTCGGCGATGGCGTCGCCGACGAACATCGGACCGTCGGCGTCGTGGGCGACCAGACCGGCGGAGGCGGCGATGTCGTCGCCGAAGCCGATCCGGTTCGAGGCGCGCCCCGCGGCGGTGATGGAGATCCAGGTGGCGCCGGCGGCGACGAAATCTTCGGCTTCCAAGCCGAATCCGCGCAGTGCCCGGGGGCGGGAGGCCTCGATGACGATGTCCGCCGCGCCGGCCAGCGCGTGCATGGCCGCGCGATCGCCGGGCACGGCGGGGTCGAATCGCACGGCCGAGTGGCCGCCGTGCAGCAGGCGGTAGAAGCCGGGGTGGCCGCGCCGTGCGCCGTCGGGACGCGACGGAGTCTCGACCTTGACGATCCGGGCGCCCGCGAGGCCGAGCAGGTGTGCGCACAGGGGGCCTGCCCACAGGGCGCTGAAGTCGACCACCAGCAGCCCGGCGACGGGGCGCGGCGCGAGCGGGACGGGCACGGCGGATGCCCGCGGGGTGGTGACCGGCCAGGCGGCGATGCCGAGCAGCTCGGCGCGTTCGGCCAGCTCCGCGCCGGTGTGTCC
>Ga0079224_100015343_pt1 | contig 10731 bp, 9 predicted proteins | sample Stecom2015_FD_80414 | JGI IMG/M metagenome (GOLD analysis project Ga0079224, IMG submission 80414) | Agricultural soil microbial communities from Utah to study Nitrogen management - Steer compost 2015 | ecosystem: Environmental > Terrestrial > Soil > Agricultural land | place: USA: Utah...
GAGAACGGCGTGGAGGCGATGCACGAATTCTTGACTGACAAGGCCGTCTGGATCGAACTCTCCGGCGCCACTCGCGACCCCTTCACGATCGGATGATGGACACCACCCCGTACCCCACGACGCTGCGAGTGCTAGAAGTCGGGCACACCCCCCGCACGGCACTCTGCGGCTACCTGCTCGCCGGCGTCGGTGCGAGCGTCAGCAAGCTGGTCGCTGCCGGCGCCGAACCGGAGTCCGACCCGGACCGCGCCGAGTGGGCGCGAGCCGAGTCGCTGTACCTCGATCACGGCAAGTCCGTCCGGACGGTACCCGCCGGTGCCGCTGCGGGCACCGCCGAGTTGGACGGCGTCGACGTCGTGCTCGCCGGGTCCGAGACCCACCTCAACGATCTGCTCGGCACCGACGCGGCGGGCCTGCGCGCGGCCCACCCGCGGCTCATCGTGGCGCTCGCCACGCTGTTCGGGCGCTCGGGGGAGTACGCCTCATACGCCGGCGGAGACCTGCTCGCGCTGGCCCTCGGTGGCCTCCTCAGCATGATCGGCGAACGCGACCGTGAGCCGCTGCGGCTCGGTGGTCACCAGGCCGAGAACGTCGCCGGGCTGGCCCTGTTCACCGGGGTCATGACCGGGCTGTTCGCCCGGCAGACATCCGGCTCCGGCGCGCTGGTGGAGACCTCGGCGGTACGCGCCGTGGCGTACCTCGACTGGAAGAGCCAGATCTACTACGCCGATCGTGGAGTCGTCCTGCAGCGCGGCTCCGACAGCGGCCCGCTCGTACTCGAGTGCGCCGACGGCTACGTGGGCTTCTACTACCGGGACGAGGAGTGGTCCCAGGTCAAGGCGCTGGTCGGCGACCCGCGGCTCGAGCAAGAGCGGTTCGCTACCCAGCTCGGCCGAGACAAGCACCGCGAGGAGTTGGCCGCCATCTTGAACGAGTTCAGCCGACAGCTCACCCGTAGCGAGCTCTACCACCGCAGCCAAGCCCGGCACATCCCCGCCGGCCCGGTGCTGGGCATGGCCGAGCTAGCCAGCGATCGGCAGATGGTGGCGCGCGAGTTCTTCGGTACCCGCGACGTGGACGGGGTGCCGATTACCGTGGCGCGCCTGCCCTGGACGGTCGACGGGGTCCGCGGAGGTCAGCCATGAACGGCCAGCGCCCCCACGGCCCGCTCGCCGGGCTCACCGTCGTCGACCTCGGCACCATCACCGCCGGCGGGCGGACCTCGCAGTTCCTCGCCGACTTCGGCGCGACAGTAATCAAAGTGGAGGGACCGCGGCGGCCCGATCCGTTCCGGCACTGGAGCGGGGTCACCGGCGAGGCCGGCGCCGGTGACCTCGCCAGCCCGCCGTTCCGCGTGGTCGGGCGCAACAAGGAGTCGGTCGCGATCGACCTGAAAACTCCGGAGGGCATCGCGGTGATGCGGCGCCTGGTGGAGGAGGCCGACCTGGTGGTCGAGAACTTCCGCCGCGGGGTCATGGAGAAGCTGGGTCTGGGCTTCGACACGCTGTCGAGCTGGAACCCCCGGATCTCGTTGCTCTCCATCTCCAGCCAGGGCGCGGACGGCCCCGAGCGCGACTACGTATCCTTTGGCGGCACCCTGGAAGCCCTCGGCGGCATGATGGCCGTCACCGGGTACGGGCCGGCGGAACCGACCTGGACCACCTCGAAGGTCAACTACCCCGACCAGGCGGTTTCCCTGCTTGCGCCGGGCCTGGCGCTCTGGAGCGTGCTGGTCGCCCGCAGGCGCGGCCGGGGCGTCCACATCGATCTCGCGCAACGGGAGACGGTGGTCGCGCTCCTCGGCGAGCTGGTCACGCTCGCCTCGCTCACCGGCACGGCCCCGGTCGCGGCCGGCAACCTGGCACCTGGGGAGACCGGCCTGTGTCTACCGGCGCGCGGGTCGGACGAGTGGGTGGCGGTGAGCCTGACCGAGGAGGCCCAGTGGCGCAGCCTCGCCGCCGCCGCCGGCCGCCCGGAGCTGACCGCGGACGAGCGCTTCGCCACACCGGCAGCGCGGCGGGCCCACCACGCCGAGCTGGCCCGCGAGCTGGCCGGTTGGTCACGTCAGCACGACAAGATGGACCTCATGCGCACGCTGCAGCGCGCCGGCGTGCCGGCCGCCGCGGTGCTACGCGCCTGGGAGGTGGAGCGGGAGCAGGAATCCCGCGGTGATCCGCTGCACGTACCCGTGCCGACCTTCGACGGCGAGCCCGAGACCCAGGTCTCGTGGCCGTTCACGATCGACGGTGATGCCCAGCCCGCCATCTACCGGCGGGCGCCCCGGGTCGGCGAAGACACGGTCAAGGTCCTGCGGCGGCTCGGACTGGAGCAGGACCGGCTGGATCAGTTACTCCACGTCGGGGTGATCGCAGACTGCACCCCGCCAGTTCAGAAACGGAGCAGCGAATGACAGTTCGCGACGCGGTGGCGATCGTGGGCGTAGGCACCACCGAGTTCGGCCGGCTGTACCGGGACCGGACCACGTACCGCTCGGCGTACAGCCTCGGTGCCCAAGCCTTCACGGCGGCGCTGGAGGATGCCGGCCTGGAGCGCGACGACATCGACGGGCTGATCTGCGCCCGGCTGCCCAACTACACCCGGGTCGCTGACATGATCGGCCTGCGCCGTCCGTCGTACTGCCTGAGCATCGACGGCGCCGGCCGGATGAGCGCGGTCGCCGTCCAACTCGCCATCGGCGCCATCCAGTCCGGGATGGCCCGGGCCGTCGCGCTCGTCTACGGCAACAACGGCCGCAGTGCCGGGGCTAGCTACGGCGGTGAAGGGGGCGGTGGGCCGACCGCACACTACGACACCGCGTACGGCATGACGTCGCCCGGCGCCTACGTCGCGATGATGTACCAGCGCTACCGCGAACTGTATTCAGTGCCGGACCTGGCGCTGGCACCGCTGGCGATCAACAACCGGACCCACGCGATGCGGAACGAGAACGCGGTCATGCGCGCGCCACTCACCGTCGAGGACTACGCCAACAGCCGCTTCATCGCCGAGCCGCTGCGGCTCTTCGACTACTGCCTCATCAACGATGGCGGTGTCGCGATGATCCTGACCTCGACCGACATCGCCGCGAAGCTGGATCGTCCCATGGTGACGGTGCGGTCGACCGCCTCTAGCGGCGACTTGACCAACTTCTACACCAGCGACGACTTCTTCCAGGAGTCGTGCGAGAGCGTCGCGAGCCGGGTCTTCTCGGCGGCCGGCATGACCACCAAGGATGTTGACTGCCTGCAGATATACGACAACTTCACGCCAACCATCCTGTTCTCGCTGGAGGGCTTCGGCTACTGCGCCCCGGGCACGGCGTGGGAGTGGGTCCGCGACGGGCGCATCGGCCTCGGCGGGGAGATCCCGGTCAACACCAGCGGCGGACACACCTCCGAGAGCTACATGCAGGGATGGGCCCTGCATGTGGAGGCGGTACGCCAACTCCGCGGCGAGGCGGGCGCCCGCCAAGTGCCTGATTGCGAGGTCGTCCAGTACATCTGCGCCGCCCCGATCACCGCGTCCCATCTGCTCGTCCGTGCCTGAGCTGGGCCTTGTCTGAGCCTGGCACCGTCGCCGAACTTTGAGGAGGTCGCTCATGCCAGAGCGCGAACTCGATCCCGAATACCTCGCCGGCGCAGCCGCCGGAAAACTGCGGCTACAGCGCTGTGCCAAATGCGCCCGCTGCCGCTTCCCCGCGTCCCCGCTATGCCCGTCCTGCCTGAGCTGGGATTTTAACTGGATCGACGCCAGCGGACGGGGCGAGCTGTTGTCCTGGATCCGCATGCACAAGCAGTACTTCTCCCAGCTTGACCGGGAGGTGCCGTACAACGTGGCGATGGTCCGGCTGGAAGAAGGACCGATGATGATCAGTGCGATCGACGGCGACGACACGCAGCTCGCCTGCGGTACCCCACTCTCAGTCGTCTTCCGCCCGGTCAACGGCGTGCCGCTGCCATGGTTCCGGGTGGCGTCCACGGCCGGATCGGCCACCGATGGTCAGTGATGCGCCGATGGTCAGTGATTCCATGGTGAGTGAGTCCCTCGTCGAGGTCGAGGTCCGGGACAAGGACGGCTTCGCCATCCTCACCCTGAACCGGCCCGACAAGATGAACGCGGTAAACGTCGAGCTCGCCGACCAGCTCGTCGAGGCCTTCGAGGCGCTCAGCAGCGTGCCCGTGGTGGTCCTCACCGGCCGGGGCCGGGCGTTCTGCGCCGGCGTGGACCTGTCCCAACGAGGCCAGGTACGGCGTAGCTGGCGGGACCACCTCGGTGTCGGCCGCGGCCAGTACTGGGCGGCCACAGTAGAGAAAATGTACCGCCACCCGGCGGTGTTCATCGGTGCCGTGAACGGCTACGCCCTCGGCGGCGGCTTGACCCTGATCAACGGATGCGAGCTCGCGATCGCCTCGGACCGGGCCGAGTTCGGGATGCCCGAGCTCGGGTTCGGCAGCGTGCCGGCGCTGGCGGGTCCGACCACCGCACAGCGGCTGCTGCCCAAGCACGTCGCCGAGCTGGCGTTCATGCCGGGTCGGATCGATGCGGCGAAAGCGCTGAGCTGGGGGCTGGTCAACGAGGTGGTGCCCGCCGACGACCTGCTGCGCCGCGCCTGTGAGCTGGCCGGGCAGGTGGCCAGTCGCGACCCGGTCGCCCTCGCCTACACGAAACGACTGCTGCGCCGGGCCCGCGAGTTGGACTGGACCCAGGGCGTCGAGCAGGGCGGCCTGGTGGCGGCCACCGTGTCGGCGACCAAGGACAAGCAGGAGAAGTGATGGGAGGCATCACCGACCGGCTCGCCGAGTTTGTCGCGACGAACGCCGGCCGGCAGTTCGGGGAGGAGCACGCCGCCGCGGTGGCGGCCGTGGTCATCGACTCGGTCGGCGTGATCGTGGCCGGGGCGGGCAGCGATGCCGGCACCGCCGCGCTGCGGTATGCCCGGTCGGTAGCCGGCAGCTCGGCGGAGCTGCGGTGGTGGGGCGGTCCGGCGGACCTGCCGCCACCGATCGCCGCCATGACCGCCGGTACCCTCGCCCACGCGCTGGACTTCGACGATGCCCTGCCCGGCGCCGGCCACCCCAGCGCGATCCTGCTCTCGGCCTTGCTCGCCGACCGGCACATCCCCGTGTCCGGCCCGGCGCTGATCTCAGCGTTCGTGATCGGCTACGAAGTCAACGCGCGGCTCGCGAAGGCAGTCGGCCACCGCCACTACCTTCACGGCTGGCACACCACCGCGACGATCGGCAGTTTCGGTGCCACCGCTGCGGTCTGCGCACTGCTAGGTCTGGACCAGCCGGCCGTACAGGCGGCGTTCGGCATCGCCGGCTCGCTCACCGGCGGCCTGCAGCGAAACTTCGGGACGATGACCAAGCCGCTGCACAGCGGGCTGGCGGCGAGCAACGGTGTATTGGCCGCGAGTCTCGCCCGCCACGGCATGACCTCCGCCGAAGCGATCTTCGACGGCCCGCGCGCCTATCTGGACATCTACTCCCTGGGCGCGGCCCGCCCGGAGGCGCTTGACGACCTCGACGACCTCAGTAAGGCCGGCGACCGCTGGGCGATCATCTCACCCGGCTCGACGGTGAAGAAGTATCCCTGTGCGCTGGAGACCTACCGGGCGGTGGAGGCGGCCATGCGGGCGCAGGCGGAGTTGGGCGTGCCGGCGGAGCAGGTCGCCGCGGTCGAGTGTGCGGTGCCGCCGGGGACGATGGGCCCACTGCGGTACGACCGGCCGACCACCGAGCTGGAGGCGAAGTTCTCCATGCCGTACACGGTGGCCGCGGCGCTGCTCGACGGCGGTCTGACCCTCGGCTCGTTCACCGACGCGGCGGTCGGGCGTCCCGCGGTCCGGGCACTCATGGAGGTCGTCTCCGTCCGCGAGGACGTCGCCTGCCGCCCGGAAGACCCCGAGGGCCGCAACAGCAGCGCTTCCTCCGGCGGGTTCGTAGACGTGGTGCTGCGGGCGCGGGACGGCCGGAGCGCCCGGGCCCGGGTGGTCGAGGTCTCCGGCTCTCCGGCCCGGCCCCTGACCGAGCCGGAACAGCGTACGAAGCTGACCGACTGCCTGCGCACCGGCGGCCGTGATCCCGCGCTCGCCGACGAGGTGCTCGCCCGCCTGCGGAGGCTTGACCAGGTCGACGACCTCGACCAGGCCCTCACGATCCTCACGCCGACCACCGTTACCCCGACCAGCGAGGAACCACAATGACCGACTCTTTGACCGCCAGGCTCGCCGACTTTGTCGTGGAGACCTCCCGCGAGGACTTTCCCGACGGGATCGAAGACACCGTCGTACGGCTGATTATCGACACCGTCGGTGTGATCCTGGCTGGCCGCTCCGGGGGCGCGGGGGAGAATATCCTGCGCTACGCCGACGCGGTCTGCGGCGACCCGGGTGGCCGGACCAACTGGCTGGGCATGCCGGCTTCGGCCCCGCCGGAGTTGGTGGCGCTGGTGAGCTCGACCCTCGGGCACGCCCTGGACTTCGACGACGAGCTCGCCGGCACCGGTCACCCCGCCTCGATCCTGACCTCCGCCATGCTGGCGCTGCCGGTGCGGCCCCTGAGCGGTGAGCGCCTCATCGAGGCGTTCGCCATCGGCTACGAGGCGAACGTGCGGGTCGCTCACCTGGTCGGCCACCGCCACTACCGCAAGGGCTGGCACACCACGTCCACCATCGGTGGCTTCGGCGCGGTCGCGGCCGCCGCGAAACTGTTGAATCTGGACGCGACCCAGCTCCGTACCGCGTTCGGCATCGTCGGTTCGCTGGCCAGCGGCATCCAGCGCAACTTCGGCTCCATGACCAAGCCGCTGCACAGCGGCCTGGCGGCCCGAAACGGGGTCCTCGCGGCCCAGCTCGCGGCGGCCGGGTTCACCGCGGCGCAGGACATCCTGGACGGGCCGCGGGGCTTCGTCGACATCTACGCCGACGGCGGTGACCACCCCGACGCCCTGGATGACCTCGGCCGGAGCTGGGCCCTGCTGGATCCGGGGCCGACGCTCAAGAAGTACCCGTGCTGCTACGCGACCCACCGCCCCATCGACGCCGTCCTGCGCCTGCGCGCGGAACACAATCTGACCCCCGCCGACGTGGTGGCGGTGATCGACCGCGCACCGACCTTCGGGCTGACGCCGCTCATCCACCACGACCCGAAGACCGGTCTCCAGGGCAAGTTCTCGCTCGAGTACGTGGTAGCCGCCGCACTGCTGGACGGGGAGATCACGCTGGGGTCGTTCACCGACGAGGCGGTGAACCGTCCAGAGATCCGGGCGCTGATGCCGCTGTTGGACGCGAAGGAAGACCCGCGCTGCCGCCCGGAGGACCCCACCGCCGCCGACAGCAGCGCCGGCACCGGCGGATTCCACGAGGTGACCATCCGCACCACCGACGGGCGCGAGCTCACCACCCGGGTGGAGTACCCGAGCGGCTCGCCGAAACATCCGTTGAGCTGGGACGACAGCCGGGCGAAATTCCGGGACTGCCTACGCGCCGCCGGCCGGGACGAAGCCCGCGGGATGGCGCTCTTCGACGCGCTGTGTGGATTGCCTGACCTGACCGATGTGCACGCGACCTTGGAGAGCGCGGTCGCCTGACACCAACTTTCTGAACTCTCTCAAGGAGGGCGCTCATGGCTGAGAACCTGGCTGGAAAGGTAGTCGTCGTCACGGGCGGCGGGCGTGGTATCGGACGCAGCGTCGCGCTGGAGGTCGCCCGGGAGGGCGCGGACGTCGTCGTCTGCGACGTCTTCCGGGACGAGGCGGGCAACGCCGCCGCTGACAGCGTGGTCGCCGAGATCAAGGAGCTGGGTCGGGGCGCGGTCGCGGTGGCCGCCGACGTCTCGACCGAGGCCGGCGGCGACGCTACGGTGCAGGCGGGGCTGGACGAGTTTGGGCGCGTCGACATGCTCGTCAACTGCGCCGGCAACAACGTGCGCGCGCCGTTCGTGGATCTCACCGAGGCGCAGTGGGACTCGGTGATGGACGTGCACGTCAAGGGGCACTTCTTCTGCTCCCGGGCGGCGGCGCGGGCGATGGTCGCGCGGGGCGAAGGTGGCCGGATCGTCACCGTCGCCTCGCGGGGAGCCTTCTACGCCCCGCCGAAGTCACACGGCGACGGTGTGCCCCACCGGTACCCGTGCGTCGTCTACAGCGCCGCCAAGGCGGCGATCCTCGGCATGACCCAGACCCTCGCGCTGGAGCTCGCGGAGCACCGGATCACCGTCAACGCGCTGATTCCCAGCGCCGACACCCAACTGTTCCCGGGCAAGGGCAGCCGCGGCTCCGGCGGGGTACCACCGACGCTGAGCCTCGACCCCACCTACATCGCGCCGTTCGTGGCGTTCCTCGGCACCGAGGCGGCGGACGACATCACCGGCCGGTTCGTCTATGTAACCGGGGGAGACGTCTGCTTCTTCCCGCAGCCGCTGCAGCTGTCCGGCTCGTACTTCGTCCGCAAGCCAGGAAAGTGGACGGTCGACGAACTTCGCGCGACCATCCCGCCGATCGCCGCCGCGGGACGGCCCTGATGGCCGAGCCGACCATGCTGATCGATGGTCAGTGGGTGCCGGCCGTCGACGGCGACACCTACGACCGGCTCAGCCCGTTCGACGGGCACCTGGTCAGCACCTACGCCAACGGGGACAGCGAGGACGCCCGCCGCGGCATCGCCGCGGCGCGGGCCGCTTTCGACGCCGGCGACTGGCGGCGGGCTCCGGTCCAGGAGCGGGCGGCGGTGCTCCGCGCGGCCGCGGCCCGGCTGCGCGCGGAGCGGGACCGGCTCGCCCGCCTGCTCGCCGAAGAGATCGGGCAGCCCCGGCAGGCCGGGGCGGTGGAAGAAGCCGCCAAGGCGCTGGAGTACTACGCCTGGGTCGCCTGCGACCGCCGCGACCAGGCGGTCACCGAGCAGCGTTCGGACGCGGTCGGGATCATCAGCCGTGAGCCGATCGGCGTGGTGGGTGTGCTGTCGGCGTGGAACGCTCCGATGTCGGTGGTGCACAAGACCGCGCCCGCCCTGGCGGTCGGGTGCACCGTGGTCGTCAAGCCGGCCCACATGACGGCCGGCGGCGTCCTGGAGCTCGGCCGCATCCTGCAGGAGGCCGGCTTGCCCGACGGCGTGTTCAATGTGGTCACCAGCGAGCGTGCCAACGGAGCAGTGGTCGGGCACGAAATCGCCGCCTCCGAGCTGGTCGACATGGTCACCTTCACCGGTTCCACGGCGACCGGGCGCAAGGTCATGGCGGCGGCCGCGACCACCGGGAAGAAGGTGGTCCTGGAGCTCGGTGGCCAGTCTCCCAACGTGGTGTTCCCGGACGTGCCCGACCTCGACGCGGCGGTGAAGGCGGCCTTTGACGGCGTCATGAGCCTGGGCGGGCAAGCGTGCAAGGCCGGCTCCCGGCTGTTGCTGCACCGCGACATCCACGACGAGTTCCTGGCCCGGCTGGCGCCCAAATTCGGCGAGGTACGGCTCGGCGACCCGCTCGAGCCCACCACGACACTGGGGCCGCTGGTCAGCCGCGAGCAACGCGACCGGGTGCACGGGCTGGTGCGAAGCGCCACCGATGCGAAGGTGCTGATCGGGGGCTCCTACCCGACCGAGGGCCCGCTCGCGCGCGGCTGGTTCTACGAGCCGACGCTGCTCGATGACGTCTCGCCGGACTCCCCGATCGCGCAGACCGAGGTGTTCGGCCCGGTGCTGTCGGTGTTGCGGTTCGATGACGACAGCCAAGCCGTCGAGATCGCCAACGGCACCCAGTACGGGCTGGCCGGCGCGGTGTGGACCGCCGACATCGACCGGGCGTTGAGCTTCGCCAAGCGACTGCGCAGCGGCACGGTGTGGGTCAACACCTACCGCGAGTCGGGCCTACGCTACCTGCCCTCGGGCGGATGGGACGCCAGCGGCATCGGGCTGGAACGCAGCCGCGAGGGCCTGGAGGAGTTCCTGCTGACCAAGAGCATCCATATCAAGCTCCGGCGCCCTAGCTGAGGCACCACTATGGACACTGCCGCTACCACGACGCCCTCCGCCGTCGCCGACCCGATCCGCACCCTCGTGCACCACGCCTGCACGGTGCGCTTCCGCGACCTACCGGCCGAGACCGTCGCTGCCGCTCAGCGGGCCCTGCTGGACACCGTCGGCGCCGGCATCGCCGGAACCGGCGCACCGATGGGTCGGATGGTCGCGGACGCGGCGCGGGAGACCGGCGGCCGCCCGGACAGCACCCTGTGGGGGTATCGGCAGCGGGTCCCGGCGGCCGAAGCGGCGTTCGTGAACGCCATCACGGCACGGTGCCTGGAGCTGGACGACGTGCACGAAGGCTCTCCGGTCATCGGCCTGGGCCACGGTGGGCATGTCAGCGTGATGGTGGTGCCAGCGGTGATCGCCGCGGCCGAGCGCCTGCCGCGACCGGTGACCGGCGAGGAGCTGATCACGGCGATAGCCGTCGGGTCCGACCTGATTCCCCGGTTGCGGATGGCGGCCGGTCGGGCCGGCCGGCTGGGGTTCGAAGGTCCCGCGGTGGCGCCGTTCGGCGTAGCCGCGGCGGTCGGGCGGCTGCACGGGTTCGACCAGGACACGATGGCGAACGCCATGGGCGCCGCGTACGCCCACTGCGCCGGCAACGTGCAGGCCACCCGCGACGGCGCCTGGGACGTGTGGCTCAACGCCGGCATCGCTGCCCGGGCCGGTTTCGTGGCGGCCGACCTGGCCCGCCGGGGCCATCGCGGCACCAGCGCGCC
>Ga0079224_100015344_pt1 | contig 10731 bp, 4 predicted proteins | sample Stecom2015_FD_80414 | JGI IMG/M metagenome (GOLD analysis project Ga0079224, IMG submission 80414) | Agricultural soil microbial communities from Utah to study Nitrogen management - Steer compost 2015 | ecosystem: Environmental > Terrestrial > Soil > Agricultural land | place: USA: Utah...
AGCGGCAAGCACGTGCGCCTGTACAACATCACCCTGAACCGAGGCGCCAAGCTCGAGGACTGCCGTCGCGACTGGAGCACCCTCATCCAGCTGTATGGCGAAGGGAAGCTCGATCCCGTCGTGGGCGCCGTGCTCCCGCTGGCGCGAGCGCGCGAAGCGCACGAAATGCTCGAGCAGCGCGCGGTCACCGGAAAAATCGTGCTCGTCCCGGGCGCGTGAGCGGTCCGCACGGCGCCGGGGCGCGGGGCGTCGTGGCGACGCGAGGACCCTTCGGAGGTGTACCGCGAGAGTCCCGGGTCGACGCGCGTCTCGGGGACCGCTACCATCGGCGTCGCTGGCCGGCGGTGCGCACGCCGCGTCCCGGCGGAAATGGGAACGAGGGCACGCGATGAGAGCAATGGCGACGAAAGCTCGTGACTCTCTCGAGGGCGGCCCATGACGATCGCGGCCAAGCACCTCGATCCGATCGTCGGCGTCGATGTTCACATCATCCTGATTCCGACGCCAGCGGGGCCCGTGCCGACACCGATTCCGAATCCGTACGTCGGGATGGTGTTCGATCCGTTCGACTACCTGCCGTTCCTCGGCGCTACGGTGTACATCAACGGCCTGCCGCGCGCCCAAGCGGGCACGGGGGGGATCGCGCTCGTGCCGCACCTGCCCCTCGGGGGCCCGTTCGGCCCGCCGCCGCCCACGAACGAGAGCGAAGTGTTCATGGGCAGCTCGACGGTCGCGGTCGATGGCGACGCGCAGTCGCACCTCGGGCTGCCCGTGCTGAGCTGCCAGAGCATCGGCATGCCGCCGCCCTTTCGCCCGAAGGGCTCGCCGCCGAAGTCGATGGTGCTGCCGACGAGCGTGGTGCTCTCGATCCCGATGGGGCCGCCGGTGCTCATCGGCGGTCCGCCGACGATCTCGCTGATGGCGTTGGGTTTCCGTGCGGGCCTCGCGGGTCTCGGCAAGCTCGGGGGGATGATCCGGCGTGCTCAGCGCGGCGCCGGGCGTTTCGGCCGGGCGATGCGCGCCATCACCGCGCGGGCCCGGCGCGCTGGCGATGCGCTCGCGGACGCGCTGCGCCTCGGTCCGCGCGGGCGCAACCGCATCAACCGCGCGATCTGCACGGTGACGGGCCACCCCGTCGATGTCGCGACGGGCAAGGTGTTCACGGACAAGGTCGATATCGAGCTGCCGGGAGCGCTGGCCTTCAAATGGGAACGCGTCTGGTACAGCACGAGCACCTATCGGGGTCCGCTCGGTCATGGCTGGCATCACGGCTACGATGCGGCGCTCTACGTCGAGCAGGACGTCGTTCTCTACAGGACACCCGACGGCCGGCTCGTCTCGTTTCCGCCCGTCGCGGAAGGTGAAGCACACTACGACCGCGCCGAGCGGCTCACGCTGATTCGCGACGAGCAGGGCTATTCGATTCGCGTCGCGAACACGACGCAGCACACGTATCGATTCCGCGACATCGGGCGACCCAACGACGAGCACGTCCTCGTCTCGATCACGGACTCGATCGGCAATGGGCTCCGTTTTCTGTACGACCGAAGCGGCAGGCTCGTCGAAATCCGCGACACGGCGGAGCGGTCGTTCGAGCTCGTTTACGATCGCAACGATCGGATTCAGGCGCTCACGGCGCCGCACCCAGACGACCCGAGCCGGCGCTTCCGGGTCGCTGCCTACGCCTACGACACCGCGGGAAACCTCGTCGAGGTGGTCGACGCCGTCGGTGCGCGCGCCACGTATCGCTACGACGGCCACCTGCTCGTGGAGGAAGCCGACCGAAACGGCCTGCGCTTCTACTTCGAGTACGACCGCAAGGACGAGCACGCGCGCTGCCTGCGCACTTGGGGGGACGGCGGCATCTACGATCACGAGCTGACGTACGACGACGAGCAGCAGTTCACCGTCGTCGAGAACTCGCTTCGGCACCGGACCACCTACAAGCACAGAAACGGTCGCGTCATCGAGACCATCGACCCGCTCGGTGGTGTCAGGAAAACCGAGTACAGCGAGTACGACGAGGTGCTCGCCGAAGTCGATGCGCTCGGGCAGCGGACGGAGTCCGAGTACGACGAGCGCGGCAATCTCGTTCGGCGCACCGACGCCGATGGCAGCACCGTCGAGATCGAGTACGACGCTGCCGATCGCCCCGTGCTGGCCCGCGATGCTCTCGGAGGCAAGTGGGCGTGGGCCTACGACGCGGACGGGCGCCTAGTCGAGCGCTGCAATCCGCTGGGCGAAATCAGCGCGTTCGAATGGCGGGGACCGCGCCTCGTCATGATCGTCGATCCCGGTGGCAACCGCACGTTGCTCGGGTACGACGGGTTCGGCAACCTCGCGCGTCTCGTGACCCCCGATGGCGGCGAGAGCACCTGGACCTTCGACGCGCTCGGACGCGTTCGAACCCGCACCGATGCGCACGGCAATACGCGTCGGCTCGAACGCGACCTGAACGGCCGCGCGCTCCGTGTTCACGAGCCCGACGGCAACGTGCGCGACCTCGCCTACGATGGCGAGGGCAACGTGCTCTGCGCCCGCGATCGCCACTACGACGTCGCGTTTCGCTACCAGGGCATGAGCCGCCTCGTCGCCCGCACGCAGGGGGGCACGACCGCGCGCTTCGAGTACGATACCGAGGGCCGGCTCATTGCCATTCACAACGAGCACGGCGCGGTTTACCGCTTCGTGCTCGACCCGTGCGGCAACGTCGTGGAAGAGCACGGCTTCGATGGGCTCCGGCGCGTCTACGAGCGCGATCGCGCAGGCCGCGTTGCGCGCGTCGTGCGCCCGGCCGGGCGCCACACGGTGTTTCGTTACGATGCGGCCGGGAGGGTCGTCACCGTCGAGTACAGCGACGGCAGCAAAGAAGCCTATGCGTATTCGCCAACGGGCGAGCTCCTCGAGGCCACCAATGACTCCATTCGCGTCGTGTTCGAGCGCGACGCCCTCGGTCGCGTCGTCAAGGAGGTCCAAGGCGAGGACTGGGTCGCCTCGCGATACGGCGGGAACGGCCGCCGCACGTCCTTCCGCTCTTCCAAGGGCATCTTTCAGACCATTCGCCGCAACGCGATGGGGGACGTCCTCGCCGTCGAGGCCACGCTCGATCCGACCGGCACCGGCGCTTCTGCTCCAGGGGGGGCCGGTGCCGGCGCTTCTCGTGGCGGTTCCGGGAGTGGTGCGTTCGTGGCCGAGTTTTCGCGGGATCGACTCGGCTTCGAGATCGAGCGCGCTCTGCCCGGCGGCGTTCGCGCCCGATGGCATCGGGATCGCCTCGGGCGCCCGGTGCGCCACGAGGTCTTCCGCGGCGACCAGTTCCTCGGCGCCAAGCAATACGTGTGGGTCAACGACCGCCTCACGCGCGTCATCGACGCCCTGACCGGCCCCATCGACTACACCCACGACGTGTTTGGCAATCTCGCGGCTGCTGCCTACGCGGACGGGCGCATCGATCTGCGTATGCCCGATGCCGTTGGCAACTTGTTCCGCACCGAACAGCGCACCGACAGAAAGTACGGCCCCGCGGGACAGCTTCTCGAAGCACACGGCCCTGACGGCATCACGCGGTACGAATACGATCCCGAGGGCAACCTCGTGGCGAAAATCGAGCCCACGGGCGCCATGTGGGTCTACCAATGGAACGGCGCGGGCATGCTCAGCCGCGTCATTCGGCCCGACGGGCGTACCGTGGCGTTCCAGTACGACGCGCTCGGGCGCCGCATCGCCAAGCGCTACCGCGACAAGATCACGCGCTGGATTTGGGACGGCAACGTTCCCCTTCACGAGTGGATCGAGCGCGCGCCCCCCGAGGACTCCCAATCGACCGCCGATCTGCCGGCGCTCAGCGCCGACATGGCCGCGAGCTTGCAGCAACACCGCGCCTCGATGCTCGTCGCGCGCCCGTCCCAGGGCCCGCCGGAAGACGGCGAAGCGCTCGACGAGGCGCTGCGCGGGACACCAGACGCACCCATTACCTGGCTGTTCGAGCCCGAGAGCTTCGCACCCCTCGGCAAGCTCGTCGCGGGTGAGCGCTTCGGCATCGTCACCGATCACGTCGGCACGCCGACGGGCATGTACGACGGGAGGGGGCGCGAATCGTGGGCCGCCGAGCTCGACACCTACGGCGACCTCCGAACCCTGCGCGGCGCGCGGACGGCGTGTCCCTTTCGCCAGCCGGGGCAGTACGAGGACCCGGAGACCGGCCTCTATTACAACCGGTTCAGGTATTACCAGCCTGGAAGTGGCGGCTTCATCAGCACCGATCCATTGCGGTGGCTCTCCGGGCCACGACCGTTCGCCCACGTTCGAGATCCGGTAATCCACACGGACCCATTCGGGTTGATGGATCCGTGGGATATCCAGTTCTCGCAGGACAGCATCGGGAACACTTTCACCGATCCGAATTCCTCATGGTGTGGTCGTACCCTCGACGAGGCCATCGAGGAGGCTCGCAGAACGGGTTCTCTTCCGGAGGGGCTTACCCTGAACGTCCAAGAATTCGGCGATGGAAGCGTGGTGACGCTAAACAATCGTACGCTCTATGTCGCGCAACAAGCGAACCTCCCGCAAGTGCATCCAAACTTCGTTGGTCCAGAAGGTGACAACCGCATGAGAAAACTTCTCGACGGACACGCGCCACTACCACTCGGGGAGCAGCCCACGGTGCGATGCTAAGGTGAAGCATGGCAAGCAACGGTCGAATGCTGAGCGGATCCTTGCTGGTGGGAACGGAGGAGGCGCCGTCATCCATCGGGATCGTCTCGGGTGAGACTCCCGTGGACGGGGACGGGATCGTCCAGGTGACCCTCGGCGCCGAGCACGTCGAGGCCTCGTTCTCCGCCGGAATCTCGCTGCGAATGCTCGAGTCCGTCGCCAAGAAGATCGCCGACGCGTGTCACGAGACCGCGATCCGCTTGTCGCACCTCAGAGCTCTGCACAGGCTGGGCAAGCTCGATCCACGAGCCATCGTCGAACCGGCTCCAGCTCGGCCGGAGCCACGCGTGCCGACGGAAGCCGGCAGCGGGGAGCTCCTGCTGGGTCTTCCGGAGCCGGCCGGGGAGCCCCAGCTTTCTTGGTCGCTGTCGAGGGCGGTGCTGTCGTACGAAGATGCGGCTGGGGCACCGGTTCGAATCGAGCTCGTCGACATGATCGCAACGAGAACGCGACGCGGGCAGGCGACCGGGCCATCCCACGTGCAGCGAACGACGGCGGATGCTTGGATGAGTCAGACGACGGGACGGAATCACGAGGACACCGATTTCGAGCACTTCGTGTTCGTGTTTCCTCGTGTGCAACTGGAGGTGATTGCCAGGGAATTCAAGGTAACGTGAGCGCTGCGACTCTGCTCCGCGCCGCGCTCGCGGTGCTGAGCGCGCCGTTCGGCTGATGTCTCGGCGCGGTGGGGCGAGCGAGGGGTTTTGCAGCAAGCGAACAAGTGATCCGGGCCTGCGCAAGCTCCGGTTCTCGGAGCGAGAGTGGAAGACCGCCGCCACGCGTGCGCTCGAGAGAATGGAGACCAATGGGAAAGGCCGCGGAGAACGCGTCGGGATACGAGCGAGGGAGAACGCTTGGGCGCCGATGCCGCCCTTGCTGACGGCGGGCAACGAACGAATCGTCCTCGACTCCGCTCCGTCGTTCTTCTTTCCGCGAAGCGCACGCGCCCCAGAGTCGCCCCGCGTGCGTCGCCTGCCCGCGTGCGCCGCCTGCCCCGCAGGCGCGCGAGGCCACACGAAGACGTGACACGATGCCCCTGGCCGGGGGTGAGCGGCGAGTCGGGTGGTCTACGGCTTGCATCGACCGGGCTGTGACGAAAAAGCGTGCGTGGCTGTTGGGCCTCGGGATCGCGCTCGCGGTGCTTGCGGGTGTGGCGGTACTGCTCGTGGTGTTGGCGGGGCCGCTCGCCGAACGAGCCGTCGAGAGCGCGCGCGTGGATCTCGAGCAGCGGCTGCGTCGTCCCGTGACGCTGCGCGAGGTCGATGTGAGCCCGTTCTCGGGCAAGGTGCGGATGAACGGGGTCGGGATCGGGCGGACGGAACCAGAGCCCGCGAACGCCCCGGCGCTCACGGTCGACGCGGTGTTCGCGGACGTGGCGGTGTGGCGCACGCTTCGGAGTCTCGGGCGCCGGATTCACGTCGAGACGGTCGAGGTGGTGCGCCCGACGGTGACCGTCGTCAAGCGCGGCGACGGCACGCTCAACTGGGGAGAGATCGCCGAGCGGCTGGAGGAGGAGGAGACGGAGCCGTCCGGGGAGCCGAGGCGGGTTCGCGTGGCCCGGGGCACGGTGCGCGACGGAACGATTCACTTCATCGAGCAGGCGCGCGACGGGGAGCAGGCCACGATTTCGAAGCTCGACGTCGTGGTCGAGGACTTTGCGCCCGACGAGGGCGGGAGCGTGGCGCTCGAAGCGGCGGTGCTCGGAAAGGAACGGAACCTCAAGCTCGACGCGCGCGTCCAGGAGCTCGAGGATCGGCCGCTGCTCGCTGCCATCCAGACGCTGACGCTCGAGCTCCAGCCGACGCCGCTCGCGCCCCTGGCGCCGTTCCTTGCGGCCATGGGGAGCCGCGAGAGCACGCCGGAAGAGGGCGTGCTCAGCGCGGACGTTCACTTCAAGCAGGCGGAGGCCGCGCACTCGACGGGCAAGGGGCGCATCGCCCTCGAGAAGGCGCGGTTCCCCGACGGAGAGGCATTCGACGGCGCGCTCGAGTTCGACGTCACGGTGGACCGTGGCGCGGACGCGCTCGTCCTGCGGGACGCTCGCATCCAGGCCGCGGAAATGAAGCTGTTCGCGCGGGCGAACGTGCGGGCGTTGCGCGACGCCCCGCGCGTCGAGGATCTCGACGTGCGCTCGGAGGCGCTCGATTTTTCTCGCCTGCGCGCGATCTATCCCCACTTCCGGTCGTTGACGGAGCCCTTGGAGCTCGCTGGCCCGTTCTCGATCCAGGCGACCGGCGGCGGCACCGCAAAGGCTCAATCCATCGAGACGACCGTGATGCTCACGGACTCGAGCATTCGACTCGAGGACAAGCTCGAGAAGCCGCGGGGAACACCCGCGCTGGCGCGCGCGAGCCTGCGGAACGAGGGCGACGTCGTGACCCTCGAGCGCGGCACGCTGGAGCTCTCGACCTGGCAGCTCGCGGCGAACGGCCGCGCAGAGCGGCGCGAGGACGGCGAGCTCGAGAGCTACACGGTGGAGCTCACCACGCCGCGACCCGACGCCGAGGGCCTGCTTCGGCTCTTGCCGCCGGTCGCTCGCGCGCTTCCCAAAGCGCAGCGGCTCGGCGGACGATTCGACGTGACGGCGCGGATCGACGGCACGGGCGATACGTCGACGGCCAAAGGGAACGTGCAAATCGCCGAGCTCGACGTGCGCGCCCCCGAGACGCGCTTTCGGGGCGGCGGGTCCGTGCGCTTCGACGTGAAGCAAGGCGAGGGAGGCGCGCTCACGGGCCAGGTCCGCGCGGCGCTGTCGGAGCTCGAGGCCGTGTACCTCGACGTGATCGACAAACCCAAAGGGACGCCGCTCGAGCTCGACGCGCGCTTCGAGCGCGAAGGCGATCACACGCGGGCGAGCTTCGACGCGCGGCTCGCGTCGCTCTCGGCAACGGGGAGCGCGACGCTCCGCGAAGAGAAGCAGCGTGATGGCTCGACGGCCCAGGCGTACACGGCCGACGTTTCGCTCGCACCGTTCGCGGTTCGCCCGTTGCTCGAGCTCGTGCCGAGCGCGAGCGACACGGAGATCCCCGACGTGAAGCTCGAGGCCATGAAGATCCACGCCGCAGGCGTCACGGGGCGGCCCAGCGCGACGCGTCTTGCGATCCCGAGCTTCGTCGCGCGCTCGGGGCGCTCCGACCTCCGCGGGTCGCTCGAGCTCGCGAACCCGACCAATCCGCAGATCGCGTTCTCCGGTCGCTCGTCGTATCTGGACGTCGAGGACTTCTTGCCTGCCGAGGGCGGCGAAAAGCGCGAGAAGCAGCCGCAGAAGCCCTCGCCGCTCGCCAAGGCCGACGGTCGGATCACGCTCGTCGTCGACCAGGGGCGCGCGATGAACGTGCCCTACGAAAACCTGAACGCCGAGCTCTCGCTCGAGGACGGGCGCGCGACGGCGAAAACGCTGGACGTCCAGGCGTTCGGCGGGCGCTTCACCGGCACCGGCAGCGAGGTGCCGGTCTTCGTCGACGAAGGGCCGTATCGGCTCCGGGGAGCCGTGAACGCGATGCAGCTCCAGTCGCTCCTCGCTCGCTTCGCGGGAACCGACCAGCTCATGACCGGCAGTCTCGGAGCGACGTTCGATCTCAGCGCTTCCGATACGACTCCCGAGGCCCTCAGCCGCTCCTTGACGGGGCGGCTCCGCGGCGGCGTCGAGAAGGCCGAGTTTTTGCCGGGGAGCGCGGTGGGGGCGTTCGTCGAGAGGCTCCGAGCGGTTCCTGGCGCGCAAGGGCTCGCCGGCGGGAAAGCGGAGCAACTCGGCTCATGGCAGCTCGATGACTTGTCGGGCGGGTTGGTCTTCGAGGATGGCGCGGCCGTGATCGACGAGCCGATCACGGCTTCGACCCCGCAAGGACCGCTCGCGGTCCGCGGCAAGCTGCGCCTGGGCGGTCCCGTCGATCTCACCGGGACGATTCAGTTGGAGCCGAGCTCGTTGGAGCAGCTCGTCGGGACGGACCTCCCGACCGAGCAAGCGGTGCCCCTCGAGTTTCGCATCACCGGCTCCCTCACGAATCCGAAGTTCTCGTTCGGCAACTTGCAGCAGGCCATGAAGCCCATCCTCGAGGCGCAGCTCAAGCGGAGCCTCGGCGCGGAGACGGACCCGAACGTTCGCGAAGCGGTGCGCGGCGTGCTCGAGGGCCAAGCGCCGTCGAAGGACGAAACGGGCGAGCCGAAGCGCGAGGAAGAAAGGCCTCCGCGCGACGAAGGGGAGCCCGAAGAGCAGAAAAAGGAGCCCGAGAAGCCGAGCGTGCCCTCGGAGGGCGACATCCGGCGGCGCATCGAGCAATTCTTCTGATCTCGGTTTCGGCGCTGCGCGAAGCCCAGGGGGCAGACGGGAACGGGTGCGCGCGTCGAGCAGCGCGACGGCACGACGCTTGCGTCGAAGTCCCCGAGGAAGCCATGGATACCCAACAAGCGATCACGAGCACGCAGGAGAAACTCAGCACGCGCGCCGTCTTCGGTGAGCCCATTCGCCTCGACGGTGTGACGTTGCTCCCCGCGGCCTTCATCCGCGGCGGCGCCGGAGGGGGCGAGGGACGTCGGGAACGGGAGAACGCGGGAAGCGGGATGGGATTCGGCCTCAGGGCGCGCCCCGCGGGGGTGTTCGTGACGCGCGGTGAGAGCGTGTCGTGGCGGCCCGCCGTGGACGTGAACCGCGTGATCCTGGGCGGGCAGCTCGTCGCGATGACCGCGCTCCTGGCGCTCCGCCCGCTGCTCGCGCGTCGCTTCGGCGCCGGGAGCAAGCCGGCGCGCTTCGGCGGGAAGTTGCCGCGCTTCGCGCTCGGCGGAAAGCGCTCGCGCCTTGCGCGCCTCTTCCGTTGAGACGCGGATTCCCGCAAGCTCTCCTGTTCTCTTGGCGCCCCGACTCCGGAGGCGCCGCTACGGGAGCGTCAGCGCTTCGAGCAGGGTTTGCGCGTAACGCTTGCCGAGCTCGCGTTGGCCCGGCAAATCGAAGTGGTACTGGTCGGTGCCGTTGAGGCCGCTCGCCGAGACGACGAACGCGTTCGGGATCGTGTTCGGGAGCTCGCGGACGAGCGCGTTGTGACCGTTGCAGCAGCCGTCGTAGTAGAGCTCACCCGCGAGGAAGGGCACCTCGCCGATGCCGAGGTCCGTGCGCAGGTCGCTCACGAGCCCGCGCACCTTGTCGACCCACACGTCCTGGCCGTTGTCCGACTCGCCCTGGTGGAACAAAATGCCGCGGATCACGCCGGATTGTTGCGCCAACCGCGCGCGGCTGACGATCCATTCGTAGCCCGTCTCCCAGTGATTGTCGGGTGGGAGCTGCCAGCCCGTGCGCTTCATCCCTTTCCGGAACAGATCGATGGGAGCGCCGTTCACGGCGCAGGGGACGAGGCCGATCGTGTAGCCCTCGGGCAAGCTCTCGATCAGCGTCTTCGCGAAGTAGTCGCCCGGACCGAGGCCGGCGCCGCAGCTATGGAGTGGGGGCGAGGCCGGGTACCACTCGTTGTAGGTGCGTTGGACGTTCGGGCAGTTGTCGTACGCGAGCACCTTGATGCGCGGATCCTCCCCGCGATCTTGATTCCCGGGCTGCGGAGCGCCCTCCATGTTCGACTGCCCGAGCAGGAGGAAGAGCAGAAACTTCGGATCGGCGCCGCTTGGGGCGCCCGCGGTTCCACCGCTGCCGCCGAGCGCGCCCCCGGCAGCTCCGCCCGCGCCCGCCGTGCCGCTGAGACCGCCGCCGGTCATCGACGTCGCTCCCGCGCCGCCCGCGTCCGCGCCGTCCGACCCGTTCGAGGGAGCGCCGCCGGCGGACGCGCCGCCCGCACCGCCTCCGCCGAGGGAGGCTCCGCCCGTGGTGTCCGTGCTGCCACCCGACGACGATACGCCGGAGTGCCCCGCGCCGCCCAACGACGCGGCGCCGGCCGCTCCCGCGCCGCCCGACGCGTTCCCGGCGTTCCCTCCCGAGGGGTGCGCCCCGCTGTTCCCGGCGCCACGGGCGGTCTGCCCTCCCGCGCTCGAGCCGACGCGACCGCCCGCACCCGCTGTGCCGCTCGAAGGAGCGCC
>Ga0079224_100015345_pt1 | contig 10731 bp, 8 predicted proteins | sample Stecom2015_FD_80414 | JGI IMG/M metagenome (GOLD analysis project Ga0079224, IMG submission 80414) | Agricultural soil microbial communities from Utah to study Nitrogen management - Steer compost 2015 | ecosystem: Environmental > Terrestrial > Soil > Agricultural land | place: USA: Utah...
GGGCAGTTCCAGACAATCCGGGAGGCGGATTATTTCGATTCGGGCTTCCCCCAGTTTGCGGGAGAGGAGATTGTTTTCCAGTCCCATTATGACGGGGTGGGAAACCTATACCTGTATGACCCGGATAGCGGAACCACCCGCCAACTCACCCGGGCGCTGTTCGAAGCGTCTCACCCGCAATATAACCCCAGGGATCGCAGCCTGTTATTCAACCATTTTGTTCCTCAGGGAATGGATATCGCCCGCATCAGCCTGGATTCGGCGGACGGCATCCTCCGTGAGATCCCCGGTCAGCGGCCGCCGGATTTCCCCGGACCGAAAGTAGAACAAAACGGAAGGGCCGTCTCGGTAAGCTACCCGGTAAGCAACTACAAGGGGGCCGGCCGGCTTTTTAATTTTCACAGCGTGAGCCCCACCGCCGGGGTGAATGACGACGACAATTATTTCCTCGGACTACGTCTGAAGTCCAATAACCTGCTGAACACCCTGTCTTTTCAAACGGGCTATAATTACAATCTGAGTCTCCAAAGCAGCGAGTACACCGCAGGAATTGCGTTCAAGCGTTATTATCCCGTGTTTTCGGCCGATTATATCAACCGGATGCGGGAGGCGGTCAGTGGAACCGGCGCGCAGGCGCGCCCCTTTACCTGGAGGGAACATGAGGTGGAATTTTCGGCGGCGGTTCCCCTGAGTTTTACCAAACGGAATTACGGCTACGGAATCTACCTGTCCACCGGTAGCAGCTATACCTCCCGCTATCACCTTCCGGATGCGCCCGCGGGCTTTATCCGCGAAATCGGCTTCCCTTGGATTAACCGCTTCCTGTTTACGCGCCAGCAGATCAAAAGTCCGCGCGACCTGGCGCCGCGGTTCGCCCAAACCGTATCGGTCCTTCACCGGAGCCTCGCCCTGGATAAGCGCCTATCGGGAAATTTATTCGCCGTGCGGAGTTTATTCATTTTCCCGGGCCTGTTCCGGCATCATTCGTTCTCGGCGGGCTTTAATTTCCAGGAAAGCGACGGACAGTACCGCTTTACTAACGAAATTCCGGAAATCAGCGGCGCCTCCCAGCTGCCGCGCGTCCGCCCGCTGAAAAACACCCTGCTTCTGGATTACCGCTTTCCCCTGGCCTATCCGGATCTGGAGCTCGGGACGATTGCCTATATTAAACGGATCAAAGCGGGGCTGTTTGCCGACTATGAAAATCTCGGCCGCTCCGACGCCCCCGATTCTTTCGGGTTTGAGTTCCGGGCGGATGCCCATTTTTTCCGTTTGTATATGCCCGAATTCGACATTGGAACGAAAGTTGTCTTTTTTAGGAACAAAGAAGTTAAATCGCCTTTCTTCGAACTGATATTAAATTATAATTTAGCATTATGAGCTTCAAAACCATCTTCATTGTGATTGTCACGGCCGCAGTCACGTACCTGTTCATGCTGAACTTTGAGCTGATGGACATCAAACTGGTTCCCGGAAGCGGCGGGCCCGTGCTTCAGGTGTACAAATCCATTTTCCTGGTATCCACCGCGCTAATCTGCTTTATTGCCGGTTACCTGGGAGGCAGGATGGGACGGAGAAGAAAGATAAAGGAAACCGTCATTGTCAAGGAAAAGCAGCCCGAACCAACCCGGCCCCTGAGCCCGGAGGACCGGCAGTACATCCGGGACGAAAACGACACCGACTGGGACCGGGACCGCATTTGACAAGCGGCCGGTTGATTCCAGGTGATCGTTTATCATACGTCGTAAAATACGCGGCACTCCCGCTCCAGGGCGGGAAGGGCTACCTTTTCGGGGAATATTCCGTACAGGGCCGCCCCGCTGCCGCTCATAGACGCGTACACCGCCCCTTCCCGGTATAGCATGTCTTTAATTTCCGGCAGTACGGGAAAATCCCGGAAAACCGTCGCTTCAAAATCATTCCGGATGCGCCCTTTCCAGGTGGACGGGTCCGCCATGCAGCTCTGTTCAAGGGAGTGATCCGCCCTGCGGGGAACAACCTGCCGGTAGGCCGCGGCCGTGGAAACCTGATGCGGCGGCATGACCACAACCAGGAAGCAACCGCTTAGATCAACCGCCGACGTCCTCAGTTGATCCCCTTTCCCAAATGCATAAGCGGGCCGGTCGTCTATAAAGAACGCGCAGTCGCTCCCCAATTGTCGCGCCAGCCCGGCCAATTCAGTATCGTGCATTCCCAGGCCGAACAATTCATTCGCCAGCCGCAAGGTATAAGCCGCGTCGGATGATCCGCCCCCCAATCCAGCCCCCGACGGAATTGTTTTATGCAGATGCATTTTCACCGGAGGCAGATCGAATCGCTTTTCAAGCAGGCGGAACGCTTTCACGCATAAATTATCCTCCACCGCAAGAGGCGATGCATCGCCTGAAACGGAAAACTCCAGGCTCTTTCCCCGGCGGTGGGGGATCATCTCCAGCACATCGTGGATCTTTACCGGATACAGCACCGTTTCGATCCGATGGTATCCATCGGCGAGCTTTGCAATCACATGTAAACCAATATTGATCTTGGCATGGGGAAATACGGTCATGGCACGAAAATAGTTTTTCTCGTGGATTTTTTCGCTTTGAAAGCCGGGTTTAGTAGATTTGCAGGTAATGTTATGAAGCAATACCTGAACCTGATGCAGCATGTGCTGGATAATGGAGCGGCCAAGGAAGATCGCACCGGCACAGGGACTTTAAGTGTTTTCGGTCATCAGATGCGTTTCGACCTGGCTGAGGGCTTTCCCCTGCTGACCACGAAGAAACTCCATCTGCGGTCGATCATTCACGAACTGATCTGGTTTCTCCGCGGCGATACCAACATTGCCTATCTGAAAGAAAACGGAGTAAGTATCTGGGATGAATGGGCCGGCAAGGACGGGGACTTGGGCCCGGTATATGGTTACCAATGGCGCTCCTGGCCACTGCCCGGCGGGGGCCATGCAGACCAGATTAGTCAGGTGGTCCAGACTCTGCGGAGCAATCCGGACTCCCGCCGAATGATCGTCAGCGCCTGGAATGTGGCCGACATTGAAAAGATGGCCCTGCCTCCCTGCCATGCGCTTTTTCAGTTTTATGTAGCCGAGGGAAAACTGTCCTGCCAGCTGTATCAGCGCAGTGCGGATATCTTTCTGGGCGTGCCTTTCAATATCGCCTCCTACGCCCTGCTTACGCTGATGATGGCCCAGGTCTGCGAGCTGCAACCCGGGGAGTTCATTCACACGCTGGGGGATGCCCATATTTACAGCAACCACCTGGAGCAGGTAAAACTGCAGCTCAGCCGCCAGCCCCGGCCGTTGCCCACCATGACGCTGAATCCGGAGGTCAAGAATATATTCGATTTTAAGTTTGAAGATTTTACCTTGAGCGATTACGATCCTCACCCGCATATCAAAGCCGCGGTAGCTGTATAATACGCATGATGAACTTAAGTATTCTTGCCGCCAAGGCTGAAAATAACGCAATAGGAAAGAATAACGGACTCATTTGGCACCTGCCCGCCGATTTAAGACATTTTCGGGACCTGACCACCGGAAGCACGGTGATCATGGGCCGGAAAACATTTGAATCCATCGGCAAAGCGCTGCCCAACCGGGACAACATCGTAATTACCCGTCAGACCGATTACCAGGCTCCGGGTTGCGAAGTGGTCCACTCCCTGGAGGAAGCCGTGCAGATCAGCAGCCAGGAAGAAAACGTATTCATCATCGGTGGCGGCGAGATTTACCGTCAGGCCATGGAACTCGTTGGAACACTTTATATAACCGAAGTTCACGGAACCTTTGACGGAGACACCTATTTCCCGGAAATAAATCCGCAGATCTGGGAAGAAACTTTTCGCGAAGACCACCAGGCAAATGAAAAAAATCCCTATGATTTTTCTTTTGTGACCTATCAGCGAAAAAATAATTAGATTTGCGTCCTTAAAAATTTTACGTTGTCACGATTTTTACTTTAAACATAACCCAAAATGCAAGGAAAAGGAGCTATCAGGTTCTTAGCCATTATTTTCGCGATAGCCTGTGCATATGCTTTGTCGTTCACCTACGTGTCCTGGAGAGTAGAGCAGAAGGCCGAAACGTATGCCAACGGAAATGAAGAATTAAAGAAAAGATACCTGGATTCCATGTCCACGGAGGTGGTTTACGATCTCGGGATTGAACAATACACGTATCAGGATGTAAAAGAACGCCAGCTCAATCTCGGATTGGACCTGAAGGGGGGCATGAACGTAACCCTCGAAGTTTCCCTTGCCGAACTGGTGCGGGCGCTGGCAAACTACAACGAAGATCCGCTCTTCAATCAGGCGGTTGACCAGGCCCAGCAACAGGCCGTAACAAGTCAGCAAAGCTTCATCTCCCTGTTTGTAAACGCTTACGAGTCCCTTGCACCCAACAGCAAACTCTCATCGCTTTTTGCTACTCCCGAAAACCAGTCCAGGATCACGCTGAACTCTTCCAACCAGGAAGTGGAGCAGTTTCTGACCGAGGAAGCCAACAGCGCCTTTGAGCGGTCGTTCAATATTATCCGGACGCGGGTGGATAAGTTCGGGGTGACCCAGCCCAACGTGCAACGGGCCGGAAACAACCGGATCGCCGTGGAACTTCCCGGGATCGACGACCCGGAACGGGTTCGGAAACTCCTTCAGGGTTCTGCAAAGCTGGAATTCTGGAAAACCTATGAAAACGCCGAAGTGATCAACTCCCTGATGGCTGCCAATACGGCCTTGGCGGGCATTCTGGAACTAAATACGGAACAGACCGACAGCGCTTCCTCACAGTCGGAGGAGGTCGCCCAGGCCGCAGAGCCGGAAACGGCCGAACCGGAAAGCCCGGCGACGGGCGATACCACCGATGACGACGCCCTATCGCTCCTGGACCGGATCGGATCCGATTCGGCTGCAAGCGACACCAGCGAGGACGCATTCTCGGCGGAATTCGAATCGCAGAACCCCTTGTTCGCCGTACTTTCGCCCGCTATCCTAAGCGGTCAGGGCGGACAGCAGCTACCGGCATCGGGACCCACGATTGGGTATGCTTCCCAGCGCGATACGGCCAAGGTCATAGAGTACCTTTCCATGCCGGAGATCAGAGCGAACTTCCCTTATGACCTGGTATTCGCCTGGGGTGTCAATCCGGTGGACGACCGGGGAACCTTCCAGTTATACGCGCTTAAAATGGCCGGACGCGACGCGGGGCCAGCCCTGGCGGGGGATGTGATCTCAGACGCTCGCAGTGACTTCGGTCAGAACGGGCAGCCGGAAGTGGTCATGTTCATGAACAGCGTGGGCGCTCGTGAATGGCGCCGGATAACCGCCGAAGCGGCCGGTGTGGTAGGAAATGAAAACGACAACAAGTCCATCGCCATTGTCCTGGACGGGGTGGTGTATTCCGCTCCGCGGGTTGAATCGGAAATTGCCGGAGGGGTATCCCAAATCAGCGGCAGCTTTACGGTGGAACAAACCCAGGACCTTGCCAATGTGCTGAAAGCGGGTCGCATGCCTGCCCCGGCTAAAATTGTGGAAGAAGCGGTGGTAGGTCCCACACTGGGCCAGGAGTCCATTCAGGCCGGTCTGATTTCATCCATCGTAGGCTTTGTGGTTGTACTTGCCTTCATGGTGTTTTATTACGCCCGGGCCGGATGGGTAGCCAATATTGCACTGCTGGTCAATCTCTTTTTCCTCATGGGCGTGCTTGCCGCCTGGGGAGCGGTGCTTACCCTGCCGGGTATTGCTGGTATTGTACTCACCATCGGGATGGCCGTGGACGCGAACGTGCTGATCTACGAACGGATCAAGGAAGAGCTGGATTTGGGGAAAGGGTTGAAAAAAGCCATCCCGGATGGTTTCAGGCACGCGTATTCCGCCATTATTGACGCCAACGTGACTACCATCCTGGTGGGTATCATCCTGTGGATCTTCGGTTCAGGCCCCATTCTGGGCTTTGCCACCACGCTGGTCATCGGGATCCTGATCTCCATGTTTACGGCCATATTTATCAGCCGGCTGATCTTCGAATCCATGTTGAACAAAGACCGGAAGATCACCTTCTCGATCAAATTAACCGAACGCTGGTTCCGCGACTCGAATTTCGATTTCATTGCCAGTAGAAAAAAATTCTATCTTGTTTCCAGCGTGATTATACTCGCCGGCGTGGTATCCATGTTCGTAAAAGGATTCAGCCTGGGGGTTGATTTCAAAGGCGGACGCACCTACGTGGTGGATTTTACCGAGAATGTCGCCACCGCGGATGTCCGGAATGCCCTGGAAGTATCCTTTGGAGCAGAACCCGAGGTGAAGACCTACGGCGATTTCAGCCAGGTGAAAATTACGACCACCTACCTGATTGACAGTACCAGCGCAACCGCCGAAGCCGAAGCGCGCCGCGCGCTGGAAGAAGGGCTTCGTACGGTGGGACCCGATTATATGATCCAAAGCGCCCAGAAAGTGGGACCGACCATTGCAAACGACATCAAGCGATCGGCAGTCTATGCGGTGCTGCTTGCCTTGCTGGGGGTATTCCTGTACGTATTTGCCCGATTCAGAAGGTGGGAGTTCGGCATGGGAACCCTGGTGGCGCTTGCCCACGACGTGCTTGTGCTGCTGGCGATCTTTACCATCTTTGATGGATGGCTTCCCTTCTCGCTGGATATTGACCAGCAGTTCATCGCCGCGGCGCTTACCGTGATGGGTTACTCGATCAACGATACCATTGTGATCTTTGACCGGGTCAGGGAATACCTGGGACTACACCGGAGTAAAAACGAATCCATGCCTACGGTCATCAATAATGCATTGAACAGCACATTGAGCCGGACGGTGGTAACCGGTTTGTGTACCATCCTGGTATTGATCATTCTGTTTATCTTCGGCGGCGAAGTCTTGAGAGGATTTTCATTTGCGATGATCATTGGTATTGTTTTTGGTACCTACTCCTCTTTATTCGTAGCCACACCGGTGGTGGTGGAATTCATCAGAAGATCACCGGCGGAAGCTAAAAAACCGGAAGCAGTGACAAGCGCTTAAAAAAAGATCGGTCACCTGAGGCGTGACGATCATCCAACGGATACACGAGGGCCGGGAGAAAGCGATCCGCATCTTTCCCGGCCCTTGCATTTTTTCCGCCGGAACGCCACGCGTACCGGAATGTGCGGGGGAAAGAGGCGGCTGCGAAACAAACAGGAATTTTTGCGGTTAAAATAGAGCACATGACTATAGAACTTCCCGAAAACTCATTCCCCCGGGTCGTCATTGTTGGCGGCGGATTTGGCGGCATCAGCCTGGCCAAAAAATTACGGAATAAAGAAGTCCAGGTAATTATGTTCGACAAGCATAATTACCACACTTTCCAACCGCTGCTGTACCAGGTCGCCACCGGCGGTCTGGAACCCGATTCCATTGCGTACCCCCTTCGGAAAATATTCAAAAACCAGCGGAATTTCACATTCCGCGTAGCGGAAGTACTGTCGGTCGACCCAGAGCAGAAAGTGATCCACACCTCCATCGGGCACACGGATTACGATTTCCTGGTTATCGCGACGGGCTCTGAGACGAATTTCTTCGGAAATGAACAGATTGAGCAGACCACCATGCCCATGAAGACCGTGCCGGAAGCGCTGGATCTGCGAAGCCTCATCCTGCAGCATTTCGAAGCGGCGCTGCTGGAAGACAGCATCAACGAACAGGAAGCACATATGAATTTCGTGGTGGTGGGTGGCGGCCCTACCGGGGTGGAGATCTGCGGAGCGCTCGCGGAACTGAAAAACCACGTACTGCCCAAGGATTACCCGGACCTGGACCTTCGGAAAATGCAGATCAACCTGGTGGAAGGCACCTCGGAATTACTCGGGGCCATGTCCGACAACGCCAGTGCCAAAGCCGCCAAGTTCTTAAAGGAAATGGGAGTCAACCTTTGGCTGAACGCCCGCGTATTAAGTTACGACGGAAAAACGGTCACCCTGCATACGGGGAGAAAATTCGAATCCTACAACGTCATCTGGACCGCCGGGGTAAAGGGAAAGACCATTGAAGGGCTCAATCCCGAGGTGATCGTACGCGGCAACCGCTACAAAGTGAACGAATTCAACCAGATCGAAGGGTATGACCGTATTTTTGCGATCGGCGATGTGGCGGCGGCCATTTCAGAGGAATATCCCAACGGTCATCCCGGGGTGGCTCCCACGGCCATTCAGCAGGGCAATCACCTGGCGAAGAATATCATCCGCCTGATAAACGGTGGAAAAATGGAACCTTTCTCCTATTTCGATAAAGGAAGCATGGCCACCATCGGACGGAACAAAGCCGTGGTAGACATGGGGTATGTCCGCTTTGCCGGCTTGTTCGCCTGGTTTGTCTGGATGTTCGTTCACCTAATGACCTTGGTGGGCTTCCGGAATAAAATGGTAGTTTTCGTGAACTGGATTTGGAATTATTTCAGCTACGATCGGGGCATCCGGCTTATCATTCGCCCCGTGAACAGAAAAAGAGGTATTATCAGCGAAAGAGATACGTAATCATGAATGAATTTTTTACCACGCCCCTTGGACGTTTCCGTCTGGTTGCCATTACCGAAGGTATTTCCTACCTCTTCCTGGTGTTTATCGCCATGCCCCTGAAATATTTTGCGGGGTTTCCCGAGGCGGTAAAATACAGCGGCTGGCTTCATGGACTGCTTTTTATCCTGTTTATGATCGCCCTTCTGGAAGTGACCCTCAAGCGTAAATGGACGCTGCTGAAAGCGACCCGCGGATTCATCGCTTCGCTCATTCCGTTCGGGGCCTTTGTTTTCGACCGGGAGCTGAAAAAGGAAGCGCAGACGACCTGATACCTGCCGCATGATGCCTGCTGACAAAATCGAGTTGATCGAGTGTCCTCGGGACGCCATGCAGGGATTCGAGCAGTTCATTCCGACCGGAAAAAAAATAAATTACCTCAACCAACTGCTCCAGGTAGGCTTCCATACCCTTGATTTTGGAAGTTATGTTTCCCCATCGGTTATTCCTCAGATGCGGGATACGGCCGAGGTACTTCGCGGTCTGGACATGGACGGCTCTCCTACCCGCTTGCTGGCCATCGTAGCCAACGAACGGGGTGCCCGCGAAGCGGCTGCAGAAGAAAAGATCACCTGGCTCGGATTTCCGCTTTCGGTTTCCGAAACCTTTCAGCAGCGCAATACGAACAGCAGCATCAGTGAATCGCTCGACCGGGTAGCCCGGATTCAGGAATTGTGTTTGAAAAGCAATAAATCGCTGGCAATCTATCTTTCCATGGGTTTTGGGAACCCCTACGGCGATCCCTGGAATCCGGAAACGGTCCTGGAATTGGCTGAACAGGTAGTATCCCTGGGGGTGAAAACCATTTCTCTTGCCGATACCGTGGGCGTGGCCACTCCGGCCCTGATCGGCAAATTATACGATCAGCTGATCCCTGCGCTGCCCCAGATCACCTGGGGCGCCCATTTTCACACCGAAACACATAATTGGAAGCCCAAGATTGAAGCGGCCTGGCAGGCGGGTTGCCGCCGGTTCGACGGGGCGCTGAAAGGCTACGGAGGCTGTCCCATGGCGGCTGATACCCTCCTTGGAAACATGGCTACCGAAAACCTGATCGAATTCGTCCGGGAGAAGGGAAATGCGCCTGCAGTTAATCAGCCGGCACTGGACCAAGCCCTGGCTACCGCCCTTGAAATTTTTTCCTAAATTGCGCCACCAATCAATTAGGAAAAAACTAAAAAATGCCCAAACTAAAAAAACCTGCATTGCACACCCGCATCCTGTTGGGAATGATTTTTGGCATCCTGGCGGGAATTATTGTGAAACAGACCGTTTCCGACCCGCATACCATCGATGTCATTGTTTCCTGGGTGGAGCCCATCGGCCAGATCTTTCTCCGGATGATCTTTATGACGGTCATTCCGCTGATCCTGTCGGCGCTTATCCTGGGAATTGCTGAAATCGGCGACCTGAAGCGCGTTGGACGTATCGGCCTTCGGCTGCTTGCCTACAGCTTGATTGTCAGTTCGGTTTCCGTGCTGATCGGGATCACCATGGTTAACGCCTTCCGTCCCGGCGATAGTCTGAGCACCGAAACGCGCGATTACCTCACCGAGGTGTTCATGGAAGATTCCGAAACCGCATCCCGAAACGCCGAGATTGCAAAAGAGAGAACGGTGGGCAATATCCTGACCAACATTGTCCCCAAAAACCCGTTGGAAGATATGACCCGTGCTTTCGATTCGAATTACCTGGGCGGCGGATTGCTGGCGGTCATGTTCTTCGCCCTGATCTTCGGAATCGCGATGGCGTCGGTGGATCAGGAAAAAACGGCCCCCGTTAAAGCTTTCTTTGAAGGCCTGTACGAAATCGTGATCAAGATCATTGGCTACGCCATGCGTTTGGCGCCCTACGGCGTGGCGGCGCTGCTGTTCAGCCTCACGGTCAACGTAGGCGCTTCCTTTTTGCTGGTACTGCTGAAATACGTCTTGATCGTACTGGGCGCGCTTGCCATTCATCAGTTTGTCACCTATTCGATCATTCTGAAATTCTTTGCCGGGCGCAGCCCCCTGCAATTCTTTAAGAATACCAGCGAGATCATGATCACCGCCTTTTCCACCAGCTCCAGCAATGCCACCCTTCCCACCGCCATTGCGGTGAGCATTGAAAAGTTGAAGGTCCCCAAACCAATTGCTAACTTTGTATTGACCATCGGCAGCACAGCCAACCAGAACGGCAC
>Ga0079224_100015346_pt1 | contig 10731 bp, 8 predicted proteins | sample Stecom2015_FD_80414 | JGI IMG/M metagenome (GOLD analysis project Ga0079224, IMG submission 80414) | Agricultural soil microbial communities from Utah to study Nitrogen management - Steer compost 2015 | ecosystem: Environmental > Terrestrial > Soil > Agricultural land | place: USA: Utah...
CAACCAGGTCGGCCACACCGAGCGCGGTGAGGATCTCGGTGGCCGTGGCAAGGATCGACCCGGGTAGGACGTCCGCGCCGCGGGAGAGCCCGTGTGCGACCCCCGACGCGAGTGAGCCCCACAGGGTGCGTCGACCGATGCGTAGCCGGCGCTGTATCTGGTCCAGCATCGGCGCGAGGTGTTCGTCGACGATCGAGGAGCGAAGCGTCGCCAGGAGTTCCCGCTCATCCGCCACCAGGATGACCTCGCCGGCGCCGGGCTCGCTGACCGCCAGCGGGTCGGTCGGCAGCACCGCCACTTCGACCGAGGTCAATCCGACGACGAGGAACGGCTGGTGGTCAGACCACTGGACGAGCACCTGCTGCGGGCGCAGCAGCGGTACCCGCCGGGCGGCGGCGTACCCCAGCACCGCCGGCAGGGTGAGCCAATACGTATAGCTCTTCCACGCCAGGGCGGCGGCCGCGTGCGGCGTGGCGCGCCACCGTGCCTGGGCCGCGGCGAGCATCTCGTCGAGGCGCTCGCCGGAGGTCAGCGCGCTAGCCGGCACCCAGTCCTTGGTTTCGTGGATGGTGAGCCCGGGCACCAGCCCGGGGAGCGCAGGGATATCGGGGCGGGCCGCCATGGCGTCGAGCGTCGCTCGAATCGGGCCCAGCGGGTGGGCACCGGTCACCAGGGCGGGTGGGGTCACGCGACTAAGGTTAGCCTAACTTCCAACGTTCCGATTCTCGGGTGGATTCGATCACGCTGCGCAAGTTCCTGACTACCGCTTGGGCGCTCTGTCAAGTATCTGTCAGAAATCCGTCCGCAGGGTCCTAGATCCGACAGCCGGCGTAAGACTGGGCCAAATCCGGCACGAGGAGCAGCGCGGCGATGACGGATCAGCTCGTCGACCGGGGCGAGGTCGACCGGGCCGCGGACGCTTTCGTCGCTGCCCTGGTCAAGTGGCGTGGGATCAGAGGGCTGTCGAAGAAGCTCTTGGCGGCCCAGATGGGCTTCGACCCCTCGTACGTCAGCCACGTCGAGGCGCGACGGCACCGGCCGACGGAGGACTTCGCCCGCCGGGCGGAGGCGGTGCTCGATGCCGGCGGCGCGATCTGGCAGCGGTTCCAGGAGTACGACGAGGCGCGGCACCGCGCCAACGCGCCGACCGTGCCCCGGCCACGCACCGGCACGGGAGGCGGGCACCGTTCGGTCGCCACGCATCCCGTGGTGGCGGCGGCGAGCCTCGTGGTCGAGGAGGAGGAGGCCGAACTCCGCTACGACGACGGCCGATACTGCTGCCGCGTCCGGCGGCGGCTCTACAACGCCAGCGATGAGCCGGTGACCCGATACCTCGCCCGGATCGCCGTGGACCGGTATCCGGGCGAGCCAGAGCGCTCGAACCGCCACTACCGGGATCATCCGCTGACATGGGCGGAGCTGAATCTCAGTGCGCGCCGCGGGGACGAGACGATGAACTGGCGCGTCAAGAACGATCGGGACGCGTTCAAGGAGGTGTGGCTGCTCTTCGAGAACGACGATGCTCGGTTCCCGCTGTATCCCGGACGGCGGACCACGATCGAGTACTCGTACAGCGTCGGCGAGGACAAATGGGGCCACTGGTTCCAGCGCGCGGTGCGGCTGCCCACCGGCCGCCTCTCCGTCCGACTCGACTTCCCGGCGGACCTGCGTCCGGTCGTCTGGGGCGTGGAGACGTCATTGACTGCGGAGGCCGGTCCGTTGAAGGACCCGGTCTTCGAGCATCACGACGGGGATCGGGCGGTCTTCACCTGGTCAACCCCCGAGCCGCGCCTCAACACGCGATTCCGGTTCGAGTGGCGCTTCCGGGCCCGCGCCGCCGAACCATCGAAGGACGCCATCACCTCGATGAACGTGAAGGCGGAAGGGGCGAACGAGCTGCGCCCGAGCGAGCTCATGCGCAGAGCCGGCATCGTCCAACGCGGCGCTCCGATGCTCGACCGTGCTGCCCGGTGGTTTGTGCTGCCAGCGCAGGCGACCCTCGCCGCCGATGTGGTGGAACGGCTCCGCGACGTGCTGCAGCGCGTCTGCGCGCAGTACGAGTTCAGCAAGGGTGTCGGGCTCGCGGCACCGCAGATCGGCATCGACTGGGCGGCCGCGGTCGTTCTCCCGCAACCGTACGACGCGGACGCCGAACCGATCGTGCTGCTGAACCCCAAGCTGGTAGGGGAGGCGGTGGAGCAGGACGAGCAATACGAGGGCTGTCTGTCCTTCTTCGACGTGCGCGGCAAGGTTTCCCGCCCGCTGATCGTCGAGGTCGAGCACGAAAGCCTCGACGGCGTACGGAAGGTCTCCACCTTCCGGCACGGGCTCGCTCGGCTCGTCACGCACGAGATCGACCACCTGGGCGGCCTCCTGTACACCGACCGGATGCCGCCCGGGGAGCCGCTGGTGCCGGTCGCCGAGTACCTCGGCGTCGGCCAGCCGTGGCGCTACTGAGTCCGCTGAGCTACTGAGTCCGGTGGGCTACTGAGCCCGGTGAGCCTGGCGCCCGTCGGACGCGTCAGTAGCCGGCCACGGCGTCGTAGTGGATGCGCGCCGGCGTGACGCCGAGGTTCGCCAGTGACCCCAGCGTCGCTCGGACCATCGCGGGCGGGCCACAGACATAGAACTCGTGGTCGGGCCACGGCCCGTACCGCTCGACCACCTCGTTGACCGGTCCGTGTTCGACCGGGTAGTCGTCATCCTCACTGCACACTGGAATCACCGACAACCAGGGATACCGTGCGGCGAGCGCGTTGAGCGCCTCCTGGTCGTACAGGTCGTCCCGGTCCCGGGCGCCCACGAAGACGTGCACCCAGCGCGTCCGGTTGTGCTGGGTCAGATCCTCCACAATGGATTTGATGGGGGCCAGCCCGGTGCCCCCGGCGATGCAGACGATGTCGCGGCTGGACCGATGGTCGACGGTCATGGTGCCGAGCGGTTCGCTGATGCGGACGAAGTCCCCAACTTCGAGGCGACGCACCAGTGCCCCGGAGATTAGGCCATCGGTGCGCGCCCGGACGTGAAAGTCCAACGTCCCGTCTGGTCGGGGCGCGTTGGCGATCGAGTAGTTGCGCCACACCCGCGGGTGCTGTGGGCACTCCAGGCTCACGTACTGCCCGGCCGCGAACGAGAACCATGCCGTCGGCCGGCACGTGAACACGGCGATGTCACGCGACCGGCGCGAATGGTGGATCACCTCGGCGTGCCAGTACGCCTGGGCAGCCGGGATGGACTCCGCCCCGGCCAGCATCTTCGCGGCCACGGCGTCGTATGCGTCGCGCCACGCCTGGTCATACTCGACCGACCAGCGTGGCCCGCAGTAGGCGCGCATCGCCTCGAGCAGGGCGGTCCCGAAGACGCCGAAGTGCTCCGGCTGGATGTGGTATCGGCGGTGATTACGCCCGAGCCGCCGGACGATCTGATCGAACCGGTCCGGATCATCGATGCTCTGCAGGATCATGGCGAGCGTCTCGACGAACCGGGTCCGCTGCTCCGCCATGGCGATCGGGAACAGCTCTCGGATGTTGGGATCGACTTGGAACATCCGGGCGTAGAAGTAGTTGGCCATGTCGTCGAGGCGGTCTTCGATGTGGGACCAGCTCTCCTTGAGCAACAACGCCTGGGAACTCACTTGATGCCCTTCCGTGTCGCGATCGGAGCGTGACACATGGCTCCCAGGTTGCCCACCGCAGGCGTGAACGCGTCGGACCGAGTGTGCGACGATCCGCCCGTGCAGGTCGTTGATGATTCCGCCCGCCAGGTGACGCTCCGCCGGGAAGTGTTGCTGGTCCTCGGTGTCTCCCTCGGGGCATCGGCCGTGTACTCGGTCGTGTCCTTGATCGCCAAGCTGACCGCGCCGGCACCACTCTCGGCGCAGACCACGGCGATGAACCAGTCGCAGGCGCCCGGGCGCCCCTGGCTTGACCTCACCTACCAGCTGCTAGGGATCTTCTTCGCCATCGTGCCCGCCCTCCTTGCGCTGCATCTGCTCGGCCGTGACGGCGGCGGCGACCGGAGCGCGTGGCGGCGGCTCGGGGTAGACGCGCGCCGGCCCTGGTTCGACCTGGGTACGGGGATGTTGCTCGCCGCCGTGATCGGAATACCGGGCCTCGGCCTCTACGTCGCGGCGCGCGAGTTGGGCCTCAACACGGTGGTGGCCGCGGCGAACCTGCCCGATGTGTGGTGGGCGCTGCCCGTCCTCATCCTCGCGGCGGCCGGCAACGGCGTCCTGGAAGAGGTGGTCGTCGTCGGCTACCTGCTGACGCGGCTCCAGGAGATGGGTTGGCGGACCTGGCATGCCGTGCTGGCGAGCTCCCTGCTGCGCGGCACCTACCACGCCTACCAGGGGTTCGGCGCGTTCATCGGCAACGCCGTCATGGGTGCGGTCTTCGCGCTCTTCTTCCTGCGCACGAAACGGGTGCTGCCGCTGGTCATCGCGCACACCGTGCTCGACGTGGTCGCCTTCCTCGGCTACACCCTGCTGCGCGATCACGTCAGCTTCCTGTGATGTCTGGCTTCGGAGCCGCACCGGCGTGAGAGGGGCCGCCCCTATCGGGACGGCCCCTCTCAACGAATCGAACGGCTACGGACGCGCGATCGTAATGTTGACCTTCTTGGTGCCAGACTTGGGCACGACCACGATATCGGCTTCCTGGAAGCTCGACTCCCGGTCGTACCATCCGCCGATGAACTCTCCGTGGAGGTCCGATGCGCTGTAGTCCAGGCGGATCAATGTCGGGCCTAGGACCCGCAACAGGTAGGGTTCGCCGGGCGCCGGATCGACCGAGCCCAGTTCGTCGCCGGTGAGCGCGTGGTAGGCGGTGATGCGGACAAAGTCGCCCGGCGCTCCTGGTGCCAGCGTTATGAGTCCGGTGACCGCCGTGCCCCGCCGCATCTTCGTGTCGTAGCGGGTCGTCTGGCCGGATCGGACGCGGACCGGGTCCGCCAGGATACGGTTGGCGGTGTCGCCACTGAAATGCGAGGCGTAACCGACATCGTTGCGGAACTGCAGCGTCCACTCGTACGGGCCGAGACCGTCCAGTGTGTAGCGACCGTCGGAGGCAGTGAGGACGCCATCGCTGGGGCCTGCGCCGCTGCTCCAGCTTGAAGTCGTTACCCACGTGTTTGGCACTGGCTCGCCTGTAACGGCATCGGTCACGACGCCCGTGATGCTTCCCGGCGGGTCGAGCCGGATGTCTGGCAGGCGTGTCGTCGCTCCCGACCGGGCGATGATGATCCGAGCCTTTGCCTGGACACCGGTGCCACCGTGCCAGCCAACCCATTGGTCTCCGTATTCCTCACCGAAGTACCGCACCCAGACGTTGTAGGTCCCTGGATTGACCGCTGTCATGGTGAGCACGCCGTCGCTGTCGCTGCATCCGAATCCGCCGCCGCGGAAGAGTTGCCGGACCGGAGGCTTCAGTTCCGCGCATGCGCCCTCAACTGGTGCACCAGTGACGGCATCGCGGACCACGGCGGTAACCGTAGCGCCTTTCTGGAGTTCGACGACGACGCTGACGTTGGCGCTGCTAACGACAGCTACTTGGATCTCTGAGGAAATGTAGTTGGGATCGAATGCGTTTACGAAAACCGCGTACTCGTTCGGAAGCAACTCGAGGATGACCGTTCCGTTATCGGTGCAGGCTCCACCGAAGTTTGTTGGTTCGGCGCAGAATTCCACGATTGGTTCGTGAGTGTGGCGGTCCCGGGCCGTGATCGTGATGGTCCCGGTTGGGGCCAGCGTCTCGTCGACGACAACGGTCTCGCCGCCGATGACGGAGATCGGGTCCGCCTCGGCGAAGGTGGACTTGCCGTGGGCGTACTGGGTGCCGTACGGCGTCCGGAATCTCAGCCGGTACACCCCGGGAAGCGCCTCGATCGAGTACTCCCCGGCTTCGTCGGTGGTCCCGAAGAATTGCGCGTCATCGTCCTCCTCAAGGGCGACCTCAGCGAACGACACCGGCGCTCCGGAGGCATCACGAAGGGTGCCGCGCACGGTGCCCGTGCGAAGCAGCTGCTCGTCGACGATGATGTCCTGCCCGACCTCGACGGTGAACTCGTCGGCTTGGGCTTCCGACGTCTTCTGGTGGGCGTACTGGGTAATGTCTCCGGCCGAGAATCGGACCTTGTATGTGCCCGGACGAACCGTGATGCGGTAGTTGCCATCGTCATCAGTGAAGCGATGCAGCGACGTGGTGTCGTTGAAGGCCGAGACGAAGGCGCCTGGGACAGGGTCACCGTTGGCGTCCGTCAGCCTTCCGGAGATGGCGCCGGTTGGAAGCAACTGCTCATCAACGACCAGCGTCTCGCCCACCAATACCTCGAAGGTGTCAGCCTCGTCCGGGCTGGTCTTCTGATGGGCCCACTGCTCCGGGGCTCCGGAGCCGCCAACCCGGATCGTGTAGGTGCCAGCCCACACGTAGGGCAAGGTGTATTCGCCGGCGGGACCTGTAATTGTCTGGGAGAGGGTCTCGAAGCCACCGCGGACAACAGACACCTCGACGCCAAGGGCGGCTGTGCCGTCGGCGTCAGTCACCGTTCCGGTGACGCTCCCGTGGGGGGCGACGGTCTCATCGATCGTGACCAAGGCACCCTCGGTAACGGTGATGAAACCTGCGTCCTCTTCGGACGTTGCCTGCGGCCAGTACTGGCGGGTGTCGCCCGGCAAGGTGAACTGCACGCGATAGTCGTTGGGTGGGACGTCGGCAAAGCTGAACTCGCCGTTCTCGTCGGTGGTGGTGAAGTCCGAGTAGTTGAAGTCGGGATCGAAGATCTCTACTCCGGCGAACGCCACTGGCGCGCCGTCTTCAGTGAAACTGCCGGTGATCGTGCCGGTGGTGGTCTCCGCAAGCGCCGGCACTGTGATGCCGGCGGCGAGGGCCAGCGCCGCGAGAACGGTCAGCACCGCGCGGACGCGACGGGATTGAGGCAGGCGCAGCCATCCCTTGTGTTCGGTGTGCATGGGCATCCTTTGTTGGGGGTACTCGCGGGCCGAGGGTTGTTTGCCCCGGCCCAACGGATCGTTTTGCTAGGAGACTGGGCTCTGGGCAGTGATGTTGACCTTCTTGGTGCCCTTCGCGGGTACCAGGACGATGTCGGCGTGCAGGCGCGGGGCCAGCCGTACGGGAGCGTGTACCTGCGGCGCCCCGTTGTCGGTCAGGCTGCCGGTGATCGTTCCCGGGCCTGCCTGGCCAGGGCCGGCACGGTGACGCCCGCGGCGAGCGCGAGGGCGGCGAGCGCCGTGAGCACCGCGCGCAGGCGGCGAGACCGAGGTAGGCGCATACGTGAGATCCCTAGCCGAGACTTTTGCATAGTTTTGGTAACCTCCGGGGCCTTTTGCCACGTTTGGCGCACTACCGTGATCTTGATCAAGCGACGCGCTGCCGTCGTCGAGGAGAGCAGGATAGGTCCTTGGCGGCGACCGCGCTGTCCCGTGTATCCTCGATCAGCACGGTCTGCAAGGCCGTGCTAGGAGGCTTCGCCTAGTTCGGTCTATGGCGCCGCACTGCTAATGCGGTTGGGGTTTATCGCCCCTCCCGGGTTCGAATCCCGGAGCCTCCGCTCGACGGGCCATGTAACATGGTCCGACGACTGGCGCCCGTAGCTCAACGGATAGAGCATCTGACTACGGATCAGAAGGTTAGGGGTTCGAATCCCTTCGGGCGCGCAACGCACAACCTGCCCAACCGTCCCCGCGGCGATTGGGCAGTCTCTGTCTCCGGTCCGAACCGGGTCCCCAATGCCGAGCCCTCGTCCGCGGTGCTCGCCACAGTGATTGGATGATCTCCACTCCCACGGGACGGCAGTGGAGATCATCCAAGATCCGGTAACGGTCAGTGTTGGGGCGTGGGCGGAACGCCATCCCAGGCCGTGTCGGTCATGCGGATGACCCGGATGCCTGGGCCGGAGCCCATATCGAAGCCTCCGGCTCCCTTAGCGACGGCGGAGGAGGCCTCGTGATCCACGTCCTGGTCGCCGACGACCAGGCCATGGTCCGGGCGGGGCTGCGGCTCATCCTGTCGGCCGAACCCGACATCGCTGTGGTGGGCGAGGCGACCGATGGCGTCGAGGCCGTTGCGTCCGCGCGCCGGCTGACGAGGCATGTCAGACGCCCGTCTGATCATCACCCGCCGCGTCCACTGTGTCCACGAACGTGGGGACTCCGTAGCTCAACTTCCGTCGAGAAAGGCGAGGGTCACTGCGGCGAACAGGGGTGAGTCGACGATGTCGTAGTGCGTCAGGCCGGGCAGGATCGCCAAAGCGTGGCCGCCCTTCGGGCGACCTTCGCCCATCCAGCCTCCGTCCCGCAGACCGCCGTCCAGCAGCGAGAACATCTCGACGAAGTGGCTTGGAGGTGCCATGTCGGCGTCGGCCGCGACGATGAGCGTCGGCACCTGCATTCCCTTGATCTCCTCGGTGATGTCGAAGTCTTTCGACATGGCATCGCCAATTTTGTCCAGCAGTCGCGGGAAGTCCTCCGGTCGCGGTGCGACCCGCTGATACAGCTCGTACATCGGCGTGTCCTTCAAGAACTCGGCGGCAGCGGCGTTCACCTGGCCCTGCTGCGCTCGGATCTCGGGATAGGCGGCGTCCGAGCGCAGAAGGGCAGACGCTGCAACCACCCGACCGACCTTCGCCGGGTACTTCGCCGCGGCACGCAGGGCCACCCCGCCGCCGAGTGAGAAGCCCACGAGATCCGGCTTCTCCAAGCCCAAACGCTCGATGAGCGCCCCAACGTCGTCGGCCATGAACCACATGTCGATGGGCCGCTCGATGTCCGCAGTCCGTCCGTGCCCCTGTAGATCGACGGCGATGACCAGGTGGCGCTCAGCCAGCTTGGGAAGGATCGGCCCGAACATCTCGCTCGAACCAAGCCCTCCGTGCAGCAGGATCATCGGCCGACCGGACCCGTGCATCTCGACATACAGGTCGAGGCCGTTCACCTCGAGGTACTGGCCACTGCCGTGTGTGTACGCCGTACGCCCTGTTTCGGTCGTTGTGCTCCCCGCGTTGTCGCTTCCATGTGTCATGCACGGTCAGACTCCTGGTCCGCCGAAAACTCATCGCTCGGCGTGCACTCGGCCACTCGCCGAGCAACGGCTCGCGACGCGCTCAGGTCAGGGAACTGAACCGAAGCGACAAACTGCCGGCTAGCTGCCGGGGCCTGACGTCACGCGTCGGCATCTGGTGTTTGCTGATTCGTCTTACGGCTTTGCCGAAACTGGCGTTTGAGTTCCTCGCGGCGTACATGATCGGCAGCACGCCAGGCCGCCATGTCGGTCTCGGAACGTTCGCGTACCTCGTCGCGAACGTCGAAGCCGTACTGCTCGAGGCTGTCGAACGCGAGCCGTCCCTCTGGCCGAAGCGCTCGCCGGATGGCGGCGAAGGTCGCGACGAGCTCACGGTTATCGGTGATGACAGGCACGACGTCGCCGGCCATGACGGCCAGGTCGTACTCACCCTCTCCGAGCACCGTGGCGTCGCCTTCGATCCACCGCACTAGCTCCCCACCGTCCCGGCGCCGACCCATGGTGAGCATCGCCGGAGACGGGTCAACGCCTGTCACCTGGTGACCCTGGCGGGCGAGTTCCACGGCGAGCTTTCCGGTGCCGCAGCCAATATCCACAATGGTCTGCGCTTGCATCATCGTGGCCAGGTGGCGGTAGAAGGCATGGTCGGATCGGACAGGTTCCCAACTGTCGTACAACGCGACCAACCGCGAATCGGTGAACTCGCCGACGTGCTCCGGGGCAGGCATGGCGCTGTGGCGAGCCTACGGCTCAGGTGGTGACGGCCGGCATCTCATCCCGGTAAGGATAGACGATCTCCCCTACCGTTCACGTGCGACGATTCACGTGCGACGATGTCCTTGTGACCGCGACCAAGCCGCCTACGGGCTGGCTCGACCCGCACGAACTGAGGCTCCTGATGACGCTGCTAACCCGTTACTGTGCCACGGAGAGATCGCTGTACTGCTGCGTAGCGTTCTCGGTGTTTGGATGGTCACGGGTCGTTGTCGAGGAACTGCGGCACCAGTTGGATCAGCCGACCGCGTTTGTTCCAGCGTCTCCGCTGCGGCATGAACAACGCATGTTGGGATGCAAGCTTAAGTGCCTCAGCCGAGTTGTTGCGCGAGTCCGATGAGGATGCCCTCTGGCCCGCGGACGTAGCAGAGGCGGTACGCATCCTCGTACTGGGTCACGTCGGTGCTGACGAGCTGCGCGCCGTGCTTGCTGAGCCGGGCGAGCGTTTCGTCAAGGTTGTCCACGGCGAACATCACACGGAGGTAGCCCAGCGCGTTCACCGGGGCGTTTCGGTGGTCGGCCACCACAGGTGGCTCAAGGAAGCGTGAGAGTTCAAGCCGGCCGTGGCCGTCTGGCGTACGCATCATGGCGACCTCGACCCGCTGGTCGCCGAGGCCGGTGACCTGCCCCGCCCATTCGCCTTCTACCATTCCTCGCCCTTCGAGTTCGAGGCCGAGTTCGCGGAAGAAGTCAATTGCCGGCTCGAGGTCCTCGACGACGATGCCGACGTTGTCCAGCCTGGGAGCCATTTGGGCAGCCTACAGGGCCCACACCGCGTGCTGCTGAGTCTCCAGCTCAGAACGGTGGGATGTCGTCCTCGGGTGCCGGTGGCGGCGGTGTTGGTTTTGGCGGTGGTGGGGGTGGTGGTTGGGGTTTGGCTGGTTCGGGTGTCATGCAGGTGTCGGTGCGCCAGTCCAGTTCGGAG
>Ga0079224_100015347_pt1 | contig 10730 bp, 5 predicted proteins | sample Stecom2015_FD_80414 | JGI IMG/M metagenome (GOLD analysis project Ga0079224, IMG submission 80414) | Agricultural soil microbial communities from Utah to study Nitrogen management - Steer compost 2015 | ecosystem: Environmental > Terrestrial > Soil > Agricultural land | place: USA: Utah...
GCCAGTTCAGCTCCAATTCTTTCCTGTGCCTCTGTGGTAGCAGCTCCAATATGAGGTGATAATGAGATGCGTTGATCCATTAAAACCTTTACCGCGGGGGTTGGTTCATTTTCAAATACATCAAGCCCGGCAAATGAAACTTTTCCAGATTCCAGTGCATCTATAAGTGCGACTTCATCAATAACCCCACCTCTGGCCGTATTGATAATTCCCACCCCGTCTTTCATCTTACTGATCTCCTCTTTTCCGATCAATGCTTTGTTTTGGGCAGGAACATGCAGGCTTATAAAATCTGATTGCATGAAAATATCTTCTAGTGGTAAAGTTTTAACCGGAATATTTATAGTTTGATCATTATAGAATTCCAACATGATATCAATTTGTCCGGCTTCCTTACGGTTACAACCTATTACGTTCATACCTATTCCCAAAGCAATTTTGGCAACTTCGCGGCCTATTTTACCCATCCCGATGATCCCAAGAGTTTTGCCCCTAAGTTCGGTGCCCCCGGCATAATTTTTTTTAAGGTCCTTAAATTTGGTATCGCCGCTTAGAGGCATATTTCTGTTGGCATCATGAAGGTACCGCACCCCGCTGAACAAATGTGCAAATACAAGTTCAGCTACCGAGCCAGAACTTGAGGCAGGGGTATTGATGACAAACAAGCCTTTATTACGGGCATATTCCACATCAATATTATCCATACCTACACCTCCTCGCCCAATGACCTTTAAATTTGGGCAGGAGTCTATAATATCTTTTCTTACCTGGGTGGCACTTCGCACCAATAAAACATCAATGTTTTCTTCGGCCAGGAATCTGGCGAGTTGCTCCTGGGCAACCTTCGTAATGATCACTTCAAAACCGGCATCTTCAAGGGCTTTCACGCCACTTTTGGAAATCCCGTCATTTGCTAATATTTTCATTTAAAATAAAATTTAAATTGGAGTCAGCTGAAATTTACATAAAAAGGGTTATTCCCATCAAGCCGATCTTTCCAGGTCGCTCATCACATCTACAAGTACCTGGACACTTTCAAGCGGCAATGCATTATACATTGACGCCCTGTATCCCCCCACGCTTCTATGCCCATTAAGCCCGCTCACACCTGCCTCTTTCCACATAGTGTCAAATTTCTCTTTTAGAGCATCCTTGGTAAGGGTGAAGGTTGCATTCATGATTGACCGGTCTTCGACAGCAGTAAACCCTTTGAACAATGGGTTGATATCAATTTCAGAATAAAGAAGGATTGCTTTCTTTTTATTTAATTCTTCAATCGCTGTAATTCCTCCTTGTTCTTTTAACCAGCGCATGGTAAGAAGTGAAACATATACCGCATACACAGCAGGGGTATTATACATACTATCCTTATCAAGATGTGTTTTATAGCTCAGCATTGAAGGGATCTTCCTGCTTACTTCACCTAATATATCCTCTTTTATCACAACAAGGGTTGTACCGGCAGGACCCATATTTTTTTGTGCACCGGCGTATATGAGATCAAATTTTGAGAAGTCGAGTTGTCGTGAAAAAATATCACTGCTCATATCACAAATCACCGGAACCTTTGTGGAAGGAAATTTTTTCAATTGGGTACCAAAAATGGTATTGTTGCTGGTGCAGTGAAAATAATCAACATCTGCGGGGATTGTATAATTTTTGGGTATATGATTATAATTTTGCCCCTCAGATGAAGCTATTACCTGAACCTCTCCAAATAACTTAGCTTCCTTTATCGCTTTATTTGCCCAGGTTCCTGTATCAAGGTAGGCAGCTTTTTTCTCCAATAGATTATAAGCCACCATAAGAAATTGCAGGCTTGCTCCTCCCTGTAAAAACAAGGCTTTGTAGCCTTTTCCCTGTAAGCCCAGTAATTCCAGGGAAAGAGATCTTGCTTCTTCCATTACGTCGACAAAATCTTTACTACGGTGCGAGATTTCGAGAATTGAAAGGCCTGAGTTATTAAAATCCAGAATGGCCTGGGAGGCTTCCTGAAATACTTCCTGGGGTAATATACATGGCCCGGCGCTATAGTTGTGCTTTTTCATTTAATTTCAATTATTGGTTAGAGAGAAAATTTAAACCTATTTTCATAGAAAACAGATTTAATAGTTCTGTTAACAAAGATGCTAAATTCATCTGCAAATTATGTTATCAAAATAATAATAGTCTAAGAATAGAAGCTAATTATCTACAATAATTTAAAAAAATCCAGTTAAAGAAAGTAGCCTCTTCTATAATGTTGCGAGAAATGACATGGTATCTACATCATCTGCATAATCCCAAAGTTGTGGGTGTTGGGTTTGACCAAAAGGCACTTCACCTTCGGTAAAGCCTGATGAAACTATACACTGGATCTTTTCTTTGTTCTCCTGTAAATGTTGTTTCAAACCTTGTTTATCTTTATAATTCTCAAAAAACAAGGTAGAAATGGGTGAGCTCCATTCCTCTGAAGGTCTCAGGACCAAAAACCCATTGTCCAGAAATTTAAATTCACTCATTAGATATACCGCCTTGTTGTAATCATAATTGTTGGCATATTTGGCATGATGTGATAAATGATGCCATGGTTCTACAGCTTTATAAAAACTGTCAAAATCATAATTTTCGGGAACATATAGTTTTGATACATTGCGGCATCCCAACCCAAAATACCTGAAAATGTCATTTCCCAGAGCTTCCAGTTCTGCCTTTGATTCATTTCCGGTTAGAACTGCTACCGAGTTTCGGTTCTTCCTTATGATAGAGGGCTTAGCCTTAAAATAGTATTCGAAATATCTTGCAGTATTGTTACTGCCCGTAGCGATCACAGCGTCAAAATTGAGCATCCTTCCATCAGTAAAAGTTATGCTGTCACTATAACCAGGATCAAGGCTTAAGAGGTAATCTGCAATTACCGGGAGCAGGCGCTGGTCATTTGATGACTGCTTTACCAGTACCTTATGGCCAGATAGCAAGACCGAAATAAAATCGTGAAATCCTACCAGGGGAATATTACCCGCCATAATGATCCCCACGGTTTTTGGAGAAATATTGCCCGTATCATATGGGGTAAGCCATGTATTTAAATTATCCTCAGTCAATGCTTCACTCCACTGTTTCAGGCTAAATTCAATATTCTCCCGTGTAAACCAGCCGTTGTAATGTTTGGCCCTGTCTATCTCCATATCAAATTTTTCATACAAGGGTTGGTTTTGAGGATAAGCGTTTTCCGATGCGTTTTCCGTAGCGAATTCTCCTAAAAATTTCCCGAGCAAAATTAAATGATCTTTGCGTTGATGTATTGTCATTGAGCTTATTTGGTTATGAAGTGAAATGGCTTTAAATTTGCTGTAAAATTAAAAGTTATCCCTTGCTTTAGGTCATAAAATATAAAAAACTATCGGTTTTTTGTAGGGATGGAATGATTTTGAGGATAACATTACCTAATAAGAACAGCTATGGCTATTATAATAACAGATGAATGTATAAACTGTGGCGCCTGCGAGCCGGAGTGCCCCAATACTGCGATTTATGAAGGAGCAGATGATTGGCGTTATGCAGATGGAACCGATCTTGAGGGGAATGTAATATTGCCCAATGGAAAAAGAGCAAATGCCAATGAGGCCCAGGAACCAATAAGTGATGAAATTTATTACATTGTTCCCGATAAATGTACAGAGTGTAAAGGTTTTCACGATGAGCCGCAGTGCGCCGCAGTTTGTCCTGTTGACTGCTGTGTGCCAGATGAGGATAATGTGGAAACAGAAGAAGAACTTTTGGCAAAACAAAGATTTCTCCATTCTGAAGGATCTGCCTTAAGATAAGGTTAACCCGTTTAAAAAAAATAATGCCCTCAATGAGTTATTGAGGGCATTTTTTATGCGTTAAATTATTATTACAGCTTTTTCATGTATATCACTCCCATGGGTGGCAAGGTAAGAGCTATTGATTGTTTCTGCCCGTGAAGGGGCAAGGTTGAAGAGGTAAGGCTTTGTGCATTCTTTACATTACTACCTCCAAATTCCCTGTCATCTGAATTAAATATTTCTTTCCAGGTTCCATCGGCCGGTACTCCTATCCTGTAATTTTCCCTTGGAATAGGAGTAAGATTGCACACAACAAGTATCGTATCTTCAGGTCGCTCTCCTTTTCTTACAAAACTAATGATACTACTCTCCCGGTCGTTGAAATCTACCCATTCAAATCCTTCGGGGTCAAAAGCCTTTTCATAGAAAGCCGGCTCATTTTTATATATCCTGTTCAGGGCCATTATAGTTTCCTGCATTTCTTTATGTGGGCCATCATTTAACAAATGCCAGTCAAGACTGGTATCATGCCCCCATTCTTCAATTTGTGCAAACTCTGCCCCCATGAACATTAATTTGGTGCCCGGGTGTGCATACATATAGGAATAAAGTGCCCTGAGATTTGAAAATTTATTCCATTGATCGCCCGGCATTTTATTGAGCAGGGATTTTTTACCATAAACAACTTCGTCATGAGAAAGAGGAAGCATAAAATTTTCGGTAAATGCATAGTTGGTGCTAAAGGTGATCGTATCCTGGTGATGCTTCCTGTGTATAGGATCGTTCTGAAAATATTCCAGGGTATCATGCATCCAGCCCATCATCCACTTCATTCCAAATCCAAGACCGCCCATATAAGTGGGTCTTGAAACCATAGGCCAGGCGGTTGATTCTTCAGCAATGGTCATGGTATCGGGAAATTCAGCATACACCACTTCATTAAACTGTTTCAGAAAACTTATGGCATCAAGGTTTTCATTTCCACCGTGCTCATTAGGTTGCCACTCTCCATGTTTACGTGAATAATCCAAATAGAGCATCGAGGCAACTGCATCTACTCTTAACCCATCTGCATGAAATTTATCCAGCCAGAATAAGGCGTTACTTATAAGGAATGATCGCACCTCGTTCCTGCCGTAATTGAAAATATAACTTTGCCAGTCGGGGTGAAAGCCTTTTTGAGGGTCTTCATGTTCATAAAGGAATGTCCCGTCAAAATAATGTAGCCCATGCAAATCAGAGGGGAAGTGGGAGGGAACCCAATCCAGGATCACTCCAATCCCTGCTTTATGCAAGGCATCAATAAGACCCATAAAATCCTGCGGATTACCAAACCTACTTGATGGAGCAAAATACCCGGTAACCTGGTAACCCCAGGATCCAAAAAATGGATGCTCCATAACCGGCATAAACTCTACATGCGTATAACCAAGTTTGTTTAAATATTCCGGCAGTAGTTCAGCAAGCTCTCTGTAAGTAAGCGACCTGTTTCCATCTTCAGGTACACGTTTCCATGAGCCTAAATGCATTTCATAGACTGAGACCGGTTTTGCCTCGCCGGCTTTCATTTTCCTTTGGGTAAGCCATTCTTCATCTCCCCAGTTTGATTTGAGATCCCAAACCACTGAAGCTGTATTGGGCGGCACCTCCCACATGAAGGCATAAGGATCGCCTTTCTCTGCCTCATATCCCGAGTTAGACTGAATAAAATATTTATATAAGCTGCCCTGTTTTGCTTCGGGAATAAAAATTTCCCAGATCCCTGACTCATCTGGCCTGGATTTCATGGGATTTGCCATTTTAATCCAGTTATTAAAATCTCCAATAACTGAAACCTGCCTTGCATTGGGAGCCCAAACGGCAAAATAAACACCGCTGGTTCCTTTGTGTTCCATAAGATGTGAACCCAATTTATTATAAAGGTGAAAATGTCTTCCTTCCTTAAACAAATGCACATCATAATCTGAAATAAGAGACATCTCTTTAAATGTCTTTTCTTCCGATCTTTCCTGAGACTTATTTTTAATATTTTTGGCCGCCGTTCTAAGCTTTTCAGATTTTTCCCGGATATCGTCAGGTGAAATAAATTTATCTACGAGCTTATTCACCTGTTCAATTTCCGGGGAGAATTTGTTTTTAGCTTTCTTTATAGACTTTTTGATATCCTCCTGGTCAGGTAGAATTTCTTTGGCAGTATTTGCTAGTTCAGCTCTTGTTTCTACATCGGGTAAGATCTTTTCAGCGATCTTGGCCGCGGTAGACATGGCTATGTCTTTAAGATCTTGGGTTATAGTAGAATCTTTGCTTTCAACTTTTTTATCAATTGTTTCCTTACCACTGCCCTTTACCTCAGGGCCGGGAGAAATCTTTTCTTTGTTTTTTTTAGATGTTGAAGAGGGGGCTGTCTTTGTAGATCTCGTTTTGGCACGGCCCGAAGTTCTTCCCGGTGAATTGCCGTCACCCGCACTTTGTTGAGACTCTTGCTCAGTTCTTACTTCATTTTCTCTTTCTGAAGAAGATGTATGCTCAGGTAAATTTATTTTTTCATCACTGCTTTCCCCCAAAATTGGATCTTTTTTCCCTCTCCGGGAGGTGGCTGAACTTTTTTCTTCAAACCGCCCCTTTGGAGCCTGGGTAAGTTTTGCGGGTTCTTTTTTTATAGCCCGGCCTTCCAATTGCGATGTGCTTTCACTTGTTGGGCTTTCATTTATATTTTTGGTTTTTCCTTTTGAAGTCTTAGAAGCTTTTGAAGGCTCTTTTTCTGATGCTGTTTTTCCCGGCGTGTAATTCTCATCTCTTGGATAACCATCACTTTTATCTGCTGAAACTCCTTGTTCAGTTTCTTTCATCCTATTTTTAAGCTCGTTCTCAACCTGTGTTTTTGATTTACTGCTTCCTTCACTCACATTTCCTTTCAAGTCACCTGTTGCCGAAGGCATTTTCAATTCTTCCTCTTTAATTGATCTCCTTCTCCTTCCTTCAGGATTTACAGGAGCTTGTGCATTCCCGTCATTCCCTGATGGGTTGATGTCATCAGGGTTTTCCGGACTATTTTGCCCCTGCCTGCCCAATTCTGAATTTTCATTTTTTTTATTATTATATGGATCGAAATTCCTGTTACCGGCACCGGCATTCAGGCTGTTATCCTTCTCGTCGTTATAATTATCTTTTCTTTTAGCCATTTCTATACCTCCCTATTATTGATTTTATTCCCCTCAATGGTATTACAAGCCAGTCGGGGCGGTTATTCAGTTCATAATTAAGTTCATATACTGCTTTTTCAAGTAAAAAAGTTTCCATGAGGATCTTGAAATCTTCTTGTTCCTCCGGAATAAAATTGCTTTCACCCACACGTTCCAGGTAACCTTCAAGGAACAATCGGGTCACATGGTAATACCATGCTTCTGCCCAATCTTCAAGACTTCCCTCTTTTCTTTGTTGTTCAAACTCGGGTTCCATGATACTGCTGTATGCGGCATAATGAAAAGACCTAACCATCCCGGCGACATCTCTTAAAGGACTGCGTTTTAACCTGCGTTCACTAAAGGCTCTTGCCGGTTCTCCTTCAAAATCTATGATCACAAAATCTTTTCCCGTCCATAAAACCTGCCCCAGGTGATAATCTCCATGGGTTCTTATTTTCATTATTGGGATCTTATGAGAGTAAACCCTTTTAAAACATTTGAGTACATCGCTCTTCATGTCCAATACTTCTTTGGCCTCCTTTCGTACACTTTCAGGCAAATTCTTCAGGTTTTTTTGTAGATTCTGAAAGGAATTTCGGGTAAGCGATTGTAGTGAGCTGAACAATGAGCGTTGGTAATGCAGGGAAAAGGGTTCATGTTCAAAATCCTTCTCATCTGGATTTGCCGCCAGGGCCTTATGCATCTCGGCTGTGCGGCATCCCAGAAGGTTCACCCTTTCAGGGAAAACCACCCCGATCAATTCTTTATAAGATTCTGGCAGCTCATTATAATTCAAACGTTTGGTAAGCTCTCCCGGAGCTTTTTCCAGTTTTTTCTCTTTGTTGGTAAGAACATCTTCAAAATACCTTTTGAGATGATCTTTAGTATAATCCCAGGCGTCTCCCTGGTTAGGGATAAGATCCTGCATCATTCCAAGTACGATGATGTTCTTTTCATTTGGATTATATTCAATGGCGCCTACGAATTTTGGAGCATTTTTATAATCTGTTTTTTCAGATAAATATCGCGTGATCTCAAGATCAGGATTTATCGTGTTATCCAGTTTCCTGTAGAGTTTAAGGAAAAATTTATTATCGTAAATAATTGAGGTGTTGCTTTGCTCTGCATTCAAAATTTTAGATTGAATGCCGCCTTTACCTAATGACTTGGTATCCTCGCTGTGATAGAATACAAGATTACCGGTACCATTTTGTATTTTCCGGCCTTTTCTTATGTTCTGGAAGAGTACATTCCTGAATTCTTCATTATATACTGCATCAAATAAAATTCCTTCCTCTTCACCCAATTTCAGGTTTGCAACGATACCTTTTTTAGGTACTTCCCTATAAAGTTCTTCAGTTATATCACTGGAAAAGGCCAGCGGCAACTGGTACACTTCAGGTAAACCATCATTATAATTTACTTCTATAGTGATGAGGGTAGCCTGGAGATCCTTGACCGGGATCTTTATACTATTTGTAATGGAAATATTTTGAATAACCCTTGATTTTCCTCCAAACCACCTGCATGATTTTAAATAGGGGGGTAGGATCTTGCTTTCCAACTGGGAGCGGGATCTCCCGGAGATCAAATCATTCCAGTCTGCAATTTCAAGCTCGGGAGTTTTTCCAATCTCCTCACGGTGATCTTTTTCCTTTTCTAATAAAAACCAGTAATACCCATGGGGTGCCATGGTAAATAAATATGGCTGATCTGTGATCTGAGGAAATTTATTATGGCTGAAGACTTCAACCGGGGTGTAACCTTCATAGGCTTCTAGATCGAGTTCGGCAGCCTGAGGGAACCTGGAAAGATTTCCTAAAATAAGTATATCTTCTTCTTCAAAAGTCCTGGTATATGCTATGATCTTTGCATTGGTAGGGGATAAAAAATTGATATCTCCACGACCAAAAGCCTTGAATTTCTTTCTCATGCTAATGATCCTTTTCATCCACCATAATAGTGATGAAGAATTCATTAACTGTGATTCTACATTTATAGATTCATATTTATATTCAGGATCAATAACCACAGGGAGATAAAGCTTGTGAGGATTTGCCGAAGAGAATCCAGCATTCCTGTCCGCTGACCATTGCATTGGGGTTCTTACACCATCCCTGTCTCCCAAATAGAAATTGTCTCCCATTCCTATCTCATCACCATAATATATAACCGGGGTACCGGGCAAGGAGAATAAAAGAACATTCATAAGTTCTATCTTATTCCTGTTATTTTCTAAAAGTGGAGCCAGTCTATGCCGTATTCCAACATTTATTTTTGCCTGTGGGTCTTTTGTATAAACCTTATACATATAATCCCGCTCCTCATCGGTCACCATTTCAAGGGTGAGTTCATCATGATTCCTTAAAAAAATGGCCCATTGGCAGGATTCAGGAATTTCGGGAGTTTGATCAATGATATCAATGATGGGGTACCTGTCTTCCATTTTTACCGCCATAAACATGCGGGGCATAATGGGGAAATGGTAATTCATATGGCATTCATCGCCATCTCCAAAATATGCAGCTGAATCTTCAGGCCACATATTTGCTTCGGCCAGTAAAAGTTTATTGTCAAAATGTTTATCTACGTGGGCACGCAATTTCTTAAGGAATTCATGAGTAGGGGGCAGGTTTTCACAATTGGTGTTTTCCCTTTCAAATAAATAAGGCACGGCATCTAACCTGAAACCATCTACACCCATTTTACACCAAAAATCCATGATCTTAAAGATCTCATCCTGAACTTTGGGATTATCAAAATTCAGGTCTGGTTGATGTGAAAAGAATCTGTGCCAGAAATAGGCTTTGGCTTCGGGATCCCAGGTCCAGTTGGAAGGCTCAGTATCTGTAAATATAATACGGGCATCTTTATATTTATTGGGATCATCACTCCAAACATAATAATCTCTTTCCGGAGACCCGGGAGCGGCACGTCTGGCTTTTTGAAACCAGGGGTGTTGATCTGAGGTATGGTTAATTACCAATTCGGTAATGACCTTGAGACCTCTTTTATGAGCTTCTTTTATAAGTTTTTTAAATCCTTTTATATCTCCATAAGAGGGGTTTATGGTGTAATAATCTGCTATGTCATACCCATCATCACGCAGGGGAGAAGGATAAAAAGGAAGAAGCCAAATGGCTGTTACTCCCAGATCTTCAAGATAATCAAGTTTTTGCATAAGACCTTCAAAATCCCCGATTCCATCTCCATTACTATCATAGAAGGCTTTAATATGTAATTCATAGATTATGGCATCTTTATACCAGTATTTTTGATCGTCAACATTTGATTGGTCGCTCATAATGGTTTTTTTCTTTTTTTAGCTTTTATCTGATTTTTCTATTCTGAAGATATGGCCTGGAATTATATGAGGATGAAGGGCAACATAGTTCCATTCATTCTCCCAGAAATACTTAGAATCTGTCAAAAGGTCGTGAACTGCAAAGGGTTGATTTTCTTTTAGCCCCAGAGATTTTAACGGTACTTTCACCCATCCTGTCTGGGTATGGTGAGGATCAAAGCTTATAGCAATTATTAATTGGTTATTTTTATCCTGACTCTCTTTTGAAAAACAAATAATCTGGTCATTATCAGTATCACAAAACTCAATATTCCAGGTAGACTGTAATGCTTCATTTTCCTTTCTTATACGGTTAAGCAGCGTAATAACTTCTTTGATACGTGTGGGTTTTACCCAATCCCAATGCTTGACCTCATATTTTTCAGATCTGGTGTATTCCTCTTTCCCGGGATA